>Ga0098047_10000067_pt1 | contig 39476 bp, 41 predicted proteins | sample 12_taG_FD_92585 | JGI IMG/M metagenome (GOLD analysis project Ga0098047, IMG submission 92585) | Marine viral communities from the Subarctic Pacific Ocean - 12_ETSP_OMZ_AT15267 metaG | ecosystem: Environmental > Aquatic > Marine > Oceanic | place: Subarctic Pacific Ocean | collected 2015-01-16 | reverse complement strand
CCATGTGTTGTAGGAAGCGCTCCCCAACTCCCTGTTTCCCCTCTTTTTCTTTTTTTGATTCTGCTTCTGAGTCTCCCGCGACAGCCTTGCTGAAGTGTTTGTTCCCTCCCACCCCGAGTACGATGTCCTCAAGTATGCGGCCAGCTCGCTCTACCACCGGATTCGTCTTAGCATCCATCAGCAACTGGAGCTTCCCTGCACGCGACGTCAATATGTCGGCTTCACGCTCGAGAGTCTTCCTGGTGACCATTTGTACCTGGCGACCAGGCCCTATTTCTTTATCCCTAAAGAGACCTTGGCGGCTTGTGTCGCCACTATCCACCATCCCCTGGATTCGAGTTAATGCGGCCACAACCTCAGTATGCTGCCGCCTCGTTTCCTCTAATGTTGTGGAGTAGGGTATGTCCGACCTGGGCGGAATCGCCCCTTGGTCAAGGAGCTCCTGGATAGAGAGATCACCAGCGTTGAAGCGTTGCAGTATATCGCCATTGCCATTAGTTTGATGGCGCTTGAGGTGAGTGTAGATTGTCTTTGCTGCCATCCCCGCCGGCGTTGACGTATCGATCCTCCCCCCTGTGTTAAGAAACGCTTCGGACAGGGCGATGCGTGGGTTTATGACCTCCTCGTACTGGGCGCTGGCAAGCTGTGGGAAAGATTCCCCAGCTTGGGAGGGTTGGAGCAATTGGCTGAACGGCGAGCGCTCAAATGCCCCAGGTGACACAGTTAAGGGTTGGTTGGGGTTAACTCTACCCCCTCTTACGTCGCCAACACCTCCACCGCCCGGTGGGTAGAGGGGCGGCGCGGTATCGTAGGCACTCGGATCCACCGGCCCCATCTCTTCGGCCCCGAATGCCGGACCAAAGCCTGGCCCCGGCTGCGCAGGTGCGTACCGCCCTCTCGTCGGGAGGGGGAGCATCGGGTTTTCGGGCCAGAGGGGAGCATCGGGTATTCTTGGAATCTCGGGGTGGGGGTCCACGTCTGTCAGGGGCCGCCCGTACATTTCTTGTTCGAACCACTCGTCAGAGTACCGGCGTGGGTAGGCACGAGGGGGGACGTAAAAATTATGATTATCGTATCTGGGATCACCAGTGATTGGCCCGAACTGCCCGAACGGGTCAAGTGAGCCACCCGGTTCATACGGGTATGGCCTTTCGCGTCCGTCATCCATCCTCAACCCATACCACTCCCCTCCCTCGAACCCATGCCGATCAATTCGTGCAGCGAGCTCCGCATCCATTGAGCCGACCACACTGTTCATGTCAAAGAGATCAAGCAGGGAAGCCCAAGCGCGAGGTTCGACTCCCTTTGGTGGGTTAAGGTATAACTCGAATGGCTCGGTTACCCCGCCCTTTAACTCTTTGGGCATGGGGGCGACGACGGCGGCAGCGCCAAGGGCTGCCCAGAACGCCTTCCCCGACAACTTCTGCGCAGAGGATCTAGCTGCCCGCTTGAGCTCAGTAGATATTTCTTCCGGCATACCCTCAGGTAGACCAGCGTCAATTATAGGGTCGATGGCTGCCTTAGGTATGTCGCGCTCTTCCAGCACCCCAGCTTCCCTGGTCGGCTTAGCCATGCGGTATCGGAAGTCTCGCACCAAGTCCTGCGTACCCGGCCAGTCCTCTAAACTATCGGGCTCACCGAAAGCCTGCGTGCGAGGTATCTGCCTGAGCGAAGTGCCCCCAAGCGACTCGGCGTAGCCCGGCAACGTCTGAGGGCCTTGGTTATTGCGCTGAATTAAGTCGTATACCGCTGGCAAGTCCATAGGTGCCTGGAGGTCGGCCCTCGCATGAAGGCGTAGCCCCCGGAGTATTGTCCCAGCCCCTTTTGTCGACTCCCTCCCGACCACCGTGAGCGGGACCACGAGGTTTCTCCCTCGCTTCGGGTCCATCGAAACCTTGCTGTGATGATAGATCTCTAACTGAGACAGCGGAGGCACTAATGAAGTTTCGGGCATCGTACCCTTGATCCAGGGTTCCGCGCCGGCGGGATCGAACCCTTCCGCAGCAAGGGCTTTGTCGAACTGCGCCCGAGTGCCGTTAATAAAGGTCGCCCAGACTGGGTCGGTTATCTCTTTAGTCTGCGTCTTGTTCACGATCTTGTGCTTATTTTCCAACCAAGTGAGGTATTGGTGCCCCATACTTCGTATGGTTTCGGTGCTATACCCCCCTTCCATAGTGGGATCGAAGCTGAAGAGGGGCCGGGTCAGGGATTTGGCAAACGCCTTATGTACTCCAGGAGCACGTAGGTAGCGTTCCTTACTGAAGACCTTTGCCTTCATCATATAGTCTTCTTGTGTCGCCCCCGGCAGATTTGCGGCATACTTATTGTTCACATCCTCGTCCACTAGTGCGCTTTGCCACAAGGCTGTACCGTTCTCCAAAGGAGGCAAAAACGTCTGCGAGCCGACGCCTGCGTTAACTAGGTCCCGAGCGAACATGTCGCTCGACATATCCTCGGCGATGTCGCGGTCTTTAACAAACTGGTCATACTGAACCATGGCCCTGGTCATTCTTCTCGGGTCGACGTTGGCCAGCGTCTTCAAGAAGGTCCCGATGTGCTTCCTCCCCTTCTCAGTGATACCGCCTTCGCTGTCGTCATAAAGCATCGAGAGCAATTCATTGGCCCCGCCCTGGGGCAGCTCCGCGCCCATACGGTTAAAGTGGAAGGCCAGCGTGGCAACCCCCTCAGGCATTCCGGGGAGTACGTCCGCGTTCTTCGGTATCATCGAAATTAGATTCGCGATGCTGTTCACTCTCGCGACGAGTTTTTGGACATCGGGGTTAGTTTGCAGGAAGTCAGTGAACTCCTCCTCATCGCGGAAGGCAGTCAGATGAGCACCCTTCCACCCAGCGAAGTTGCCCTCGGACAAATGCTCTTGAAGTGTCTGCCCTGCGATGGACCGCTCCACGGTTGTTTGCCCGGTCTCGAGAGACTGAATATTGTTATCTATTTGCTTCTGGAGATTCTGCCATTCAACACCAAGCGAACCACCCGACCTCGAGGGCGGGGCCAGAGCCCCCCCTGACCTAAGGGGTGGCCCCCCAAACCCCTCGATGAACTCCTGGGCTACATTAAACTGCTCCTCTTTCCCGAAGACATGAAAATCGAACCCGGCGACTTGGCTGTGTCCCTCACTGTTTTTGAGCGCTTGAAGCTGACCGAGGGCAGACTCGTAGTTTGTTCGACTTTTCCTTATATCCTTACCTGCGGCAGGCATCTGCATTATCCCCTGCGCTAACTTGGCCTGACCTGCTATGTATGTCTGCGCAGCGGCGTGCTCCCTGCTCCTGATCCCATACAGTCTTTGCTTCTCGCCAGGCTCCATACCTTGCACATCCCCGATGGGGTAGCCCATACCGACGAGAGCGCTGTCAATCTCTGTTGCTTTTCCATACTCCGAGTTTACCTGACTCCATATAGGTTTGAAGGCTATCGGACCAACGTGATTCGCGAATATCTCCCCTGCCCCAAGATGGTCACCTTTGGCTATTGCGGCTGAGAATGAGGCCCTTACCTCAGGAGGTAACTTACCACCCGCCACCTGGATCAGCGCAGGGTTCGTGCGTGTGGCTGATGCGACGGTAGTGGCAGCTTCCTCTGGCGCAGTTCCCCCTGCGGTAGCCGAAGCGTTGAGAACCGCTATCGCGTACCTAGCATCATTATTAGCTTTGGCCAGCTTTAAATCGTGCTCTTGTGAGGCCTTCCGCGAGGCCTCTCTACGGTCGTAAGCAACCGTAGCTGCCTCTCCCTTAAGCCCCTGCGCGATCCCGGCAAACTTGACTGCGAGCCCGTGCTGCTCCTGGAGGCGCTCCATGTCGAAGCCGTGCTTCATCTTGTCGCGGCGCATGGTCAGCGCATCAGCCGACTTCTGAGCCTGTAGCTGGAACATTCTATCCTGCTGCTTCTCGAAGGCGGCCCACTCCCGATCAAGGGCTCGTTCCCCTTGCTGGCCCATGCTCTGGACGAATTGGCCCATGGCCCCAGGGGTGCCGCTGCCGACAGCTCCGAGGGTCCCGCCGATTGTTGCTAATGCAGTTGATAGAGCTGACATATTAGTACCCTTGCTGAGGTCCAAAAGCTGTGGGGCTTCCCCCCATCATAAACTGACTGAAAACCATAGGGTCAAGCCCATACATATTGGGCGAAATCGTACTGCCGCTCATCCCGAATCCGTACCCCCCACCCCCTCCTGGAGCCTGTGGATTTCCGGGAGGTACATAACCAGGTCCCATGTAGCCGCCCCCGCCGCCTCCAGCAGCTTCGGCAGCTCCGGCAGGAGAAGTGCCATAGAGTTCACGCAGGAAGTCTCGCTGCTCCGCCACCTGGCCCTCTTGGTATTTTCGCTGCTCGGCCAACGCCTCCTTCTGCGCGAAGCCCTGGCTGGCCATCGATAGCCCCTGAGACAACGCGCCCAACGCTTTGCCCCACTTGTTTCCTGTGGCTACCTCGGCGTTGTAGGCCATCTGGTTAGCTTGGCCCATCATCTGGCCGTACTGCGCCCCACCCGCCTGCAACATCTGGTTGACCTGCGCCTGCCCCTGAGAAGCCATGTCGAAAATCTGCTTGGTCATTCCGGCGTAGCGTCCGAGCCGCTGGTTCTCCCTCCCGAGGTACTGCGTGAGCTGCCCCCCAAAGACTGCATCGCGGGTACTCCGGTCCAACCCGCCAAGCATGCGCTGGCGACCGACCCGCTCCGACCCCTTCTGGCGCTGAAGCTGCGCTATCTGGGCCGACGCCTGATAGGCCGGCATGTCCAGGGAGCGAAGCGTGCGCATCGACTCCAGCTCGGCGTTGAGTTTGTGACTCGTCTCGCGAGCTTTGCCCTCGTACCAGTCACGCATCTTACGCGCTTCTTTGGCTGCCTTCTTCGCAGCATCCGCCCCAGCGGAACTTGGGAAAAGCAGTGAACCTAATCCGGTGGCAAGAGATGCCCCTCCAAGAATAGATGCCCAAGGTAAAGCCATAGTTAGTCCCCTTTCTTATCTTCCATTACGTCAAGTACCATCTCAGTCAGCGTCGCCAACTCACCCCGAGGCGACCAGAGCATTAGGCGCTCGAGCCGCTGCTGATTGCTCAGGCCCCACCGCGCCGCCGTGGTCACGGAGGTTGGCTTCGATTCCGCCGCCGCGAAACCTGTGCGGTCGGAGGGATCCTTGGCAAAGTCGGCAGCGTCGTAGGCTGCCCACCACCCGGAGCCCGCCGAGATCCCCAGCGTAGCCCCCACTACCGAGCCCTCCACAACGAACTGTCCTGTGTCTATCATCGTGCCCCAATAGCCTACTCCGGGATAAGCATTGTACAGCACCGTAGGCGTACTGCCATCCAAAAGGGTCGTGGTCGCATTTAGGTTAAGGTTTTCCTCAACTGAGATTACGTTGCCTGCTATCGACTTGATGGTGACCGTCGCCCGCTCCCTCGGGTCGGACGCTGTCCCTGTCCCTCGGTCGCCCACTACCGTCAGGCGCTGCCCAATCGTCAGCCCGGTGCTCGACGCCACAGTTATCGTGTCCGCGCCGTTGGAGTAGCTCGAAACTGCGACGACCTCGGGCGTATCGGCAGCTACGTCATCCTGATAGACCGCTGTATCGCCCGCCGATGGGTAGCCTGAGACATGCACCCAGTTGTCTACCCCGTCGATGTCGGTGACCGAGAGCGCGTAGCGATCCTCCACGAACCACTGCCGCCTGGCGAGGTGGAAGCGGAGCACTAATCCGGTGCTCTCGTTGATGATGAATAGCGAACTCAGCGCCGAGGAGATTGAGAGCCGAGCGTTATCGGGATCAGGGAGAAGGTCAAGGATCGGGAGTCCGATGTCCTCGACCTGCCCGTCGCCTGAGATCGCCCAGAGCGTTCCGTTGTAGGCGTAGGCAATGCCCTTCTCGACCACGAGGCAGCGCGAACTGGAGGCACCCACCCCACCACCAAGCGAGTTGCTCTGGGGCTGCGCCGGGCTGCCGTCAAGGAAGACGCCCCACGACTTGCCGAGACAGAGAACTCGAGACTGACGCGCATCGCGTGAGGCCAGTTCAATGGCCGCCTCAATCGGGCCGTACTCGCGCACCGGGAGATCGAAGATCATCTCGGTCGGGAAGCTCTCCCAGCTCGTGGGTGACTCCGCAAAGTGAATCCGGGGCCGGTCCCCGACGTACACCCCGAGGTAGCCCTCCCACTCGAAGACACCCTTCGGGTCCCTAGGGATAAGGCCAGTGGTAGCGTCAAGCTCCGTGCCCAACGCACCATCGGGCGCAGTGTCCAAGTAGTGAGTCGTCCCCCTCGGGATCTCGCTCAAGAAGTAGAGCGGCGCATCGCGGGTAGCCCTCCAGGCGTCCGATAACGCATTCGGGTTCGGGTTGCCGTTCGGGTACTCGGTGCTGACCGGTACGACCTGCGTCCTGAAGATTTGAATCCCTCTAATCGCCGAGAGCGGGGGCTCCGGGAAGGGGACAAAGTATGTCTGGGTTGCGGAAGCGCTCGTTAAGTCCACGACCTCTGAGCCGTGCACTATCTTGACCGCATTGGTGCCCAACTGCCTTCCGTCTGGACCTATGAACGAGCCAAACTGATCCATCGTGGTCTGGGATGCTGGGTCGTTGGTATCAATCTTATTGAAGCGTAGGTAGTGCCATAGTTTATCCCACAGGTTCGGGGGAACGCGACTGGACAGATATGTTCCGAAGGTGTAAAGCCCGTCACCGCCGCCCTGCGCGGTGTAACGCTCACCATCCCATAGGCGCACCTCGGTTACCTCGACCTGAAACTCCTGGTCCATACCGGGGAGCCCACCAACCATGAAGAGTCCGTTCTGATACGTCCCCGAGGCGTTGGCCGCGATGCCGTCGATGTCAATATCGGCGTCGTATACATGGCCCCAGTCGCCTGTATTGCCATCAATGAAGACCCGCTCTAACCAGACGTCATAGTAAGTGGCGGAGGATTGCGGTCGAGCTGCATGGTGAAGATAGAGCGTGATCCATGTCCACTGCTTCAGATCAAGCGTTCCTGCGAACGCATCGAAGGTCAGGATATTAGCGCCCGGATACCACTTCCTCTTAGCTATCTCGACAGAAGTTCTGCTACCCACGCCAATCGAGAGCGAGCCCTCATTTCGCGATGACCAGTTGATCCAGAGCGGGACATTGTCCAATGAGGTGACTGTCCAACTCGAGGCCGACGCCGTCGCCATATTCCAGCCGTAGGTCAGGATAGGTGTATTATCCACGTTAGTTGTTAATGTCGGCGTTGCGTTCACCGCCCCCGCACCATCCTCGAAGAACGGGACCCGCATATCTCGAACAATATCCCAGCCCCCGGTAATAGCCGTCTCGTTCGAGTCCGGGCAGAAGGCGCAGTCGACCTCGATAAGATCGTCTAACACAGACCCATTAGTTGCGCCGTAGCGGTCGAGTGCTTTAATATTGAGCACCTGCTGCGGGAAGGCTCTCCGCCATAGCCTGCCGTGGTAAAGCAGTCCGCCACCATCAAAGGCGGGAATGCGCCCAAGATTAAAGGTCGAAGAACCTGAAGCAGCCCGCTTACGGCTTTTGCCTGATAGCGAACTCCCCTCGTGCCTCGATATTCCCCACATGACTAACGCTGCCGTGTTGGCCCCGTAGGTAGTAGGCCAGAAGCCCTCCTTAATTACCTCGGTATACGACGTCGAGCCGCCGACCTCTGGCCACATATCCCATCTGTCGCTTGTCTGGTCATAGATACTGACAAGAAGGTCTTGGCCGCCGTTGTTCCTTCCCCGCTGGACGAAGACGCTGTAGTCTCGGCCATTGACGAAGTTGTAGTCCCATGCGTGGTGGTGAAGGTCGTTATTATGGTGATTCGAGCCAGCCGGAGCGTCGCGGGTAACCACAATGCTATGAAAGTTCTCCCCTACTAGCGGCGGTTGGATAGAGACACATAATGTATGTAGTCTCCAGTTACCGTTCCCTCCCTCCTGATTAGTTCGGCCAAGCGTGAGCAATGTCTGATACGCCTCAGTGCTGTCATAGCGGAAGGCAACCTGAGCACAGAACTCTTGGCCCGCATCGTGAGCCCAACTGAACTGGAATGGGGACTGGTCAGCTCCCCAGTGCAGTGTCCCCGCAGGGGCGGCTGCGCCCTGACTGAAGATGCTCTCCTTGACATTGTCAAGATCGGGGATGCGGGCTGCGATCTCTAACGTCAGCCCTGGGTCTTTGATCTCCTTGCGTAGGAGCCGTGAGCCTTCGCCGTCATTGTCTTGGACAAAGAATGCCTCGACTGTCCCAGCGCTAGCATCGCCGCGAGCGGTATCTGGATCATTCATCCCCTCCATCTCACCGAAGCTGATTCCGAAGGGAGTCTCGCCGGGGAGGCCAAAGTTCTCAGCGCCGAGGAAGACGTTCACCCCGTCACGAGCATCGACCGGGTCAAGGTCAAAGGCCGGACCGACCGTGCCGTCCTTGGTCACCCAGCGGTAGGCGTACCGGACGAAGCCGTCGATGGAGCCTACCCCCTGCGGAGAGCAGCTCACCTTGGTCGTCGGTCGACTAATGCCCAGGGGCCTGAATGATTTCGAGTAGTCGTCGATCAGGTAGTTCACGCCGTTGGTCGTCATGAATGCCTTGTCGCCGCGCCGCTGGACAACCGCATCCTTGGTGATCGCCTTGGAGAGCTCACCAGTGTAGGTGACATCAGGCTTGCTGCCTGTCATAACGTACCCGCCAGTAGCCACGACGTAAGACCCACCCTTAAATCCACCCTCGTTATAGTAAGGTGGGGCCGTGTCTACGCGCAGCGTGGCGAAGCTATTCAGGGCGCGGTTGCCTCGGTCAATGACCTGGTCGCCGATGAGCGACGCGCTGTCATAGTAGAGGACCGCATCCTTCAGCGGATGCCACTTCAGGCCGGACTCGTTGTGCAGTGCGAAGCGCTTGATTCGCCCACCAAATGGTTGCGTGTTCTCGCGGTCGACCGTGTCACCAATAACGAAACCCAGCATCTGGTCGTAGTTGAAGATGGCCGGATTGTCTATCGTTGTGGCAGTAGTTGCGGTTGCCGACCCGCCATCAGGCGTGACTGTAATCAGTGACTGGGTAAGGTTACGGCCAACGAAGATTTGGTAAGTCGTCCCGGCGACAAGATTCAGAGTCGAGGTCACTACGCCTGTGCCTGCGAAACTGCCCCGAAGAACAAAATTACCTCCCGATGGGTGGAGTATGAGCCGCAGTATGTCCTGAAACTCAAAGATCGTGGAAGACGCGAGCGTATTAGGCAGCGTCAACTCAATCTGAAACATCCACTCGAGTCGAGCTGCCGAATTGGTTGGGGTCCAGTAGTATTCGTCGAAGTCGAGATAGAAGGGGATCTCAATAGCGCCGAGGCCCCCGAAGTGTATCTCGGATGAAGAGACTGTAGGAAGCGAGGGGACGACATACCCGTATAACGTAACTTCGTCACTGTTCTCAAAAGTTAAAGAGTCACCCCCCGCTGTAAATGTCTCATGCCAGAGCACCTTGTAGGCGGTACTCGCCGCGTTGGTGCCGCTTTTAGCGGGCGTCAGGTCAGAGGCGAGAACCTCGTACTCAGAGGACTTGTTGAAGTCGGATTTGTTGTAGAAGATCAGGTTGGTTATCACGACCCCGTCATAACTTGGGATCAACGCAGCGAGTGGCGGTCCAAATATAGTTATACTTCCGGGAGGGCTTAAGAGACTCTCCGCAGGCTCACCCGATACCTCTGCGTCAATAGATGGTGTTACCCCAACTGCCGGGACCGGCCAGCCCACGATTGAGACAGCCCCTCCCACAAGCCTGACCATGATGCGATAGTCTGTCGCACTGTCGAGATCGCCGAGCGAATACGACGCTATTGACGCGGCGCTGGCTTCGTAAGCTCTGAGATGGACGGCATTAGTTGGGTAATCGTAGTAAATGTAGGCGTGGACGCCGCCATAGTTAAAGAGCGGTGCGTAGGAATCCTCGCCGGTGAGCGGTAACCTTAGCGTGGCGAAAACTGTCCAGGTAGTATCGGTGAATGGTTTGTCAACAACAACGCGGCCCTTGTCAATCGCGGCGGCGATGCCCAGGATATTGGGGATGGTGGTGGATGAGCGTGTGGAGCCGTGGCGGCGCTGGAATATCTGAGCCTCGGGGTCGACATCGCGCTTCTCGTATACGGCGGCGAGCGCACTGGGACTGAAGAGGCTCCCACCACTTAGATCCTTCCGGGCGGTCCCAGCCGTCTGGCGATCCATCGGGAGATTGTCTACTCGTATGCGTCCCATCAACCCCCCTCTGTGGAGAATGGATTAGTCTCGACCTCATCCCCTGAAGTCGCGGTGCTTACGGTCGTGGAGCCCGAAGAAGCCGAGGAGCCGAGATTGAAGGATACGCCACTATAGAAGCCCTCGAGGAACTCCTCGCCATTAGTCGAGTGGCTACACTTCCAGTAGTGTTGGAGGACAGAGACTGGGTCAGCGTAGGCCGGCGAGAAGGCGAGGCGGTCGACGTAGTTAAGTACGACGCGGATGCCGTATTGCTCGCTGGGCGCATTCATCTCGACGAAAACTCCACCGTCGCAGAAGAAGCCGAAGAGATCCGGCGGATTCTGCCATGAGGGTAGGTGTGCAGTTAGCGCCCCGGTAGCGATGTAGCTTCGCCCGTCTTCCGTATCATCGTGAGGGTTCCAACCACCACGAAGCTCGTTAGTCGTGAGCCACTGGGGCGTAGTGAAGAGCGAGAAACCTACCGGATTGATCTGTCGGGTAACCGGGGTTAAGTAGTTCGAGGTGAACTCCTCGACCTGCTTGTCCATATTAGCCTGCAACGTAGCTGTGTTGCGCTTGATACACATCAGGCTGGCGGTTACTGAGATTATGTGGATAGGATCGCCCGTCAGCCCTGCGACTTGAAAGGTCCGAGTGCCTGGAGTATCGACATAGAGATCGACATGGGCGGTCTTGATATAGTCGGGATGAATACCTCCACGCAGAAGCGTTACAGACGCGCAACAACAAGAGCCGCTATAATCCTCGCCTGGACATCCGCAATCTGACATCGGTATGTACCCCTACTGTTTAGTGAATATCTGTGTGGCGTTCGAGGTGTTCTTGAGTGAGTCGCTTGAGTCCTTGACAGCTTCCATAGCCAAGCTGGCCTTGACAGGTAGCGAAGTCCCCGCCCATGACAAGTAGGCCAGGCGAGCTCTCTCGAGGATGGCGTCGAGGGCCTCCTCGGGGAAGAGTAGCGTGTCGCTATCGCTGTCGAGGCGTTCGACCGCCCTCGTCTGGATGATGGTGAATTGATCGGTTGAGCTGGTTGGCGCGGGCCAGAGCGAGATGAACGATTTGCCATGCGTCTCTGAGTAGCGCTGCTCGAAGAACTTCGGCGTCCCCGTCTCGAACGGGTCGCTGTGAGCGTAGAGCGGCTCGTAAACTAACTTGCTGGTCCGGCCAGTGGAGCCTACCCGGAAGACCTCGACGATCTGGCCGGTAGTGGGCAGCGGGATGCTGCGCCGGATAACCTTGGAGGCGCTGCCGCCCGAGTAGGCTGCGGGTGACGGAGTGCCTATGTCAACCTCGTTGGCATCCTTGGTGTCGCGAATCAGGAACTTCGTCTCGGTTCCGCTGACATCGACGACGATGATGTCGTGAGGGTAGACGCGGTAGGTGATCGGGTTCTGGGAATCTAGGGTTACAGTCGTGCCGCCCGCAGAGATCACCGCCGTGGTCAGGGCGAGCTCGCCGCTGACTGAGCCCTGAAAAATGTCGTGGGAGAGGCCAGGAACCTTGTCGGAGATCGCTCTCGCAATCCCGGAGTTCAGGGCCTCTCCCAGACGTTCGTCCTCTACCGATGAAACCACAGCGAAGCCAAGACGACGCTTGAGCCGAGTGCGTAGTTCTGCCTTCGTGGCCATCGGTAGAGGCTCCCTTTCTAAGCGATGCTGGTGTAGCCGGCAGCGGTGGCGTCACCAAGGCTAAAGAACGAGCGGCGACCGTTATCAATCGACCACTGACGCTTCCACTCAATGCGCTTGAAGAGGTTGGTCTTCAGCGGATGAGCCTGCATGTCACCAAGCTGGCGGATGAAGCCGAGGTTATCGCTACCCGGACTACCCGCACGAACGGTGTTCAAGCGGAGTGAGTTCCAGTTGATACCCAAAATGGGGTAAGTCGCGGTCGTGTCCTCGTCAGGGAAGACATCCCAGGCAGATCCCTTATCCATGTAACGTGACCAGTCAAGCGTGACACCGCCGAAGGGGATGGTCCCCTCCTTACCCATGTCGACCTGAACGGGATCGGGGAGCGCGGCGCTTGCGCGGAGCAAGCTGAGCATCTTCTCGAACGAGCCAAGAGCCATGTAAACATGGGTCGGGCGCTCAACTTCAGAGAACGACGCACTGAGGATTGCAGACTGGAGGTCGGCAAACAGCGTCGCATGAGTAGCCGACGTAGTCGCTTGATACGTCGGTTGCCATTTAGCGATGTCATCCGTCTTCACGTTAGCAAACGACTCATTCGTCGTGTTGCCGTCAGTCTCAATCGAGGTGGGTGCGGAACTGCTTTGGAAAATCGCCCGAAGCGACATCGGATAGCCAGCCGAGTAGCTTGCGTCCGTAGTCATCGGGTCTTTTGCCACAGGGGAGCCCGGAACAGAAGAGCCGCCAGCAATACCTTGAGCGAAGAGAATCTCCTCCTCGTTGAAAATCTTCATCATGTTGGCCCTGACGACAGTCGAAACGTAGTCGATAAGGTTGCCTGCGGGTTGGGACTGCGGGAAGTTGATGTTCCGCGTACCAGCCTGCATGAAGAAGATAGCCTGCGTGAGGATTTCCGATGCCGCTGCACCGAGGTTATTAACGTCTGCGGTTCCTGAAACTGTATCAGGCACATAAAGCGAAGAGTCTTCGCCGTGTCCATAGAGGATCGGGTGCCGAACAGACTCGGCGTCATTGACAACGAAGACGCGACCGTTGGTAGCGGCGGCCTTCAGGAACTTCTCACCAGATTCGGTGAGAGCATTGATGGGATCTTTGCTCATCGTCTCGAGGGCCGTGGTGACCATCGTGTCTAGAGATTGAGCATAACTGGGAATGGCCATTGCCTATTTCCTCCTTGAGTTTGTGTTAGCTGCGTGGGTCAATGGACTTCGCAACCGCTTGTCGCACACGCTCCTCAAGAGTCTCAGCAGCCTCACCTCCACCCTTCGCGTTCAGTTGTGTCGTGCCATCCGCCCAGGTGACCGAGCCATCCGGCGATGGAGCTGATCGAGTCAGCCCACTCCGTGGCCCAGCCGCATCCCGATTAGACGCGCCCGACACACCCGACATAGCGACGAGTGTCTTAATGCCTGCCTCCGAAAGCAAGATGTGCGGAGTGATGCGACCGTCTTCGACAGCCGTGCGATAGAAGCTCTGGATCTTCCCGTAGTCCTCGGAGCCGGGGGCAATGCCCTCGGTGCCCAGGACTTGCAGGAAGGCTTCCTTTGCCTCCTCGCGCCGAGAATACTCGGCATCCTTCTGCACAAGAAGCTCTTCGATTTGGGACCTGTTCATAAAGCCCTCATCGTCAAGCCGCTGCTTGTGGCGCTCGTCATGTTTACTGACGGCATCATTAACAGCCTTGCTAACATATGACTCGATCTGAGTACGCACTGCGCCTTCGAGGTCGAGATCATCCAACGAACGGATCTTTGATCCCTCCGAGCGCTGTTCCGTAACAGCAGCTTGACTGGCCTCCGCTGCAAGGTCTATCTCCGGGGCCGCCTCGGGGACGGGCGCAGACTCCTCGCTGGGTGTAGCACTGTTAGCTGTATCTTCTCCGAGAGGTTCTTCAGACATTGGCTTCTCCTATGGTTTGCCTATTGGTTCCGTAGAAAAAGTTCCCAATTAAGCGAGATTGTACCATACGTTGACAGCGTGTCAAGATTCTTCTTTGACGCCGCTAACGCTGCCTGGGGAGCCCCCTCGGCGCTTATTGATCGGTACAGTAGCTTTGATCTGGGCCTCCTCCGACTTGAAGTGGCCCGTATCCATGCTTATATCGTGCTTCTGGTAAACTTTTTCCATTTGATGTTTCGATGTGACCATCCTGTCGGGGTGGTTTGGGCCTAATTGGACGACTACCTTACCGGAGGACCAGTCCTCGTCGGAGTTGACGTAGCCGCCAATGTTCTTCTGCTCGAAGTCCTGCTCAGTGGCGACGATGCCGCACCCCGGGCAAGTCTCGTGGTCAGAGCTCTCGGCGAAGCTCTTGATTACAGTCCAGGGCTCGCCGCAGCCGCCGCATAGGTAGGGGTATTCAGGCATTAGTATCCGCCTCCGCCCGCTGCTTCAGGCGGGAGGCCCATCTGCTGCTGGGGAACAGCGTCAGGGATGCCACCAGCAGCGAGTGCCGCCTGCATGTTGTTATCTACTTCGCCTGGTCCCGCACCGATCCCCGGAATGACATCACCCATCTGAGCTGGGTTGATCACATCCTGCTTACGCGCCGCGAAGTTGCGGTGAAGGTCGACGACCTGCCGCAGCTCCATGATGGCGTACTCGCTATCGCCGCGCAGGAGAGCTGCCTCCTGCATCTTGGCGTAGTAGGCGATGTACATGTCGTGCTGGTCATCCTCGTAGACCGGGATGGGCTGCTGGGTCTGGAGATGGCGGATGTACCGCTCCTCCGGGCCCAGCTCGATGATGGGTGCGTCGAGGAAGAGATCGGCGTCTTCGATGCCCATCGCGTTGCCCAGGCGGCGCAGCGCCTCGCGGGTCATGCGGGGTATGCCCTGCGCGAAGGTCTGCTGGGTATTGGTAGTAACTGTGATCCACTGCATGAGTGCCTGGATGTCGCCCTGGTTGGAGAGGTGACCCAGCTCAACCGGGTCGATGTCGAAGCTGAAGCATGCGGTCATCGGGTCGGGAACATGGATAGTCCTGATCACGCCGTTGGCGAGAGGGACATCGACCGTGGGGCCAAATGTTTCGCGCTGCACCTTGAAGGCCGCTTGACCAAGACGAGTCCACATGAGCGCCATGACCTCGAGCCGGTCAGCGTTCCGTCGACTGCTTGCGTCGGTAATCGCCGCCGCCTCCGTCGCGCTCTTGCGCGGGTTGGGTGCCATCCCCCGCTCTGTGGGGCTGACGCCTGTTACGTCGTCGAAGAGACGCATATAAGTCTGGAGCGCTGCGAGGTATTCGCTAAGGACCGAGCTCTGCTCGACCGGTCGCATGGTCGCGTTGACGCCACGGACAGCGTCGTCGACGTCTACGCCGATGAACACGGTTCCGCCCGGCGCTACGTTCTTGACCGCCTGGAGGCTGTCCTCGTTAATGGCGTTCTTGTCGTAGAGGACGGTCTTGTTCAGGGTTCGGATCTCGCGGTCGATCTGGACGAGGGTCTGGACGATCATCCGCATCAGCGGGATCCACGAGAGGACCTCGCTGGCCGGGACGTCCTCGCCTGGAGCGGGATCGAGGAAGCTGTCGATCACGACGGGGCAAGACAGGAGCGGCTCGGTCACGACGTACTCGCCGAGGGAAATCCCATCCGCGTTTTGTTTGATTGGTTGGTTCAGGCCGCCGAGCGCCTTCCCTTCTATGTCGGGGATACTGACGAAGACTGACATCGGGCAAGCCGTGCCCTTCGGCGAGCCGTGCATGAAGCCCTCGTGGTAGACCTCGGTCACGCGGACGATTGACCAGGGGTCGGGGGCCTCGTTGCCGGAGAGCTCCGGTAGCCAGCTATCGGGGAGGTCGGCGTACTGGAGGTCGTAGCTGTGCCAGTTGAAGCGGCGGTGGAAGGGCTCGTAGCCACAGTCGCGGGGCTCGAGTGCCTCGTACTTCATCCTAAGGTACGGTATCTTTTCGTCGGGGTTAGTAGAAATCTTGACGCCGAAATATGGGGAGAGCATGCCGATGAAGGCCACCCGGCGCATAGCCTCGCGGAGGTGGCCGTGGTCGGTCATTATGCGGAGGAGCTGGTTCTGCTTGTCGGCGAGATGGGCGGAGCCGGGGACCCGCGCCTTGACGCGGAAGGATGGGATGCCTGGCGTCAGTCCGGCGACGATCTGGCGGAGCCGTGATAGGAAAAGGTTGGCCGTTGTTTCGGGCGGACGCCATGAGCCGATGCTCAGGGGCTCGTTCATCAGGTGCGCTGCGACGCCCTGATCCCCGATGAGGCCACTGAGGCCGCCGAGGGGGTCGCGTCCGGTGTAGATGTCGACGATGAGCTTCTCGTTGCCGTCGAGCGGGATGGATAGCGCGTCGCGAGCGGTGGCTACCAGATCAGCGAGCTTGTCGGCAGTCTTCTCGGGCAGTATGTAGCTCTTGCGTTTTTTGCCGTAGTTAGCCATTGGGCCAGTAACCTCCCTGGGTTGTGTTGCTTTGCCAGATTCCGACGTTGTAGGGCGTCTCGGAGGTTACCGGGGGGAGCCCTGGGAGGCTTCCACGGCGCTCCGTCATAGTGCTTAACAAAGCCAGCGCAGAAATCAAGTCGTCTGAGTTACTTAGGGGGAACTCGGTTAGGCGCTGGGTGAGGAGTTTGCGTCCAGGGAAATCTCGGGGGAGGATCAGGAGCCCTTTCCGCATGGCGGTCTGTAGACTCATTAAACGGTAGGGGAGCGATCCAGTTCCGATATTTTGGCCCCGGATGCGAATATTCTTGTTGATGCGCCCGCGCTCCTCCAGCCAGGGGGCGAAGAGCGATTGGGCTGCGACCTTCTCGATCCAGATGGATTTGAGGAGGGGGTGGGCGGGGGCTCCGATCTCCTCGATCCAGCAGGCGGCGGCGTCCGCCCCGCCGTTGAGTTCCTTCGCCTTGACCGGGATGAAGACGTTGCGGTCAGGCGCGAAGCCCTTTAGTCCAAGGGCGGAGGCCGGGAGGACCCTGACGACGACGATGCCGTTGAGGTCGCCGTCAGTTCCGGTGAGTCGGGCGACCGGGTCGTAGAGCAGGACCTCGGGGCCTTCGGGGAGGTTGTCGAGGGTTAGCTCCGTGTCGGTGGCGGCGTTGACGAGGGCGAGGTCGAAGATCGCCTCCTCGGAGGCTACGGGGGCGCAGAGGTACTGGGCGCTGAAGAAGGTCTTGCTGAGCGCGTCCTCCTTCTCGTCGATCTCGTCGGCGGTCAGGAAGGAGGGGCAGAGCGCGGAGCGTCCGCCCTCGCCCTCGCCGTCCCAGACGCCGAAGCGGAACTGGTCCCAGTCGCGGCGGCGGTTGAGGTAGGCGGTGACGTCCTCGAAGGCCCAGGGCGTCCCGATGTGGTTGATCGGGCTGTCGGGCGCGTACATCAGCGGCTCGAGGGTTTCGATGAAGTCGATGACCTTCTGGCGGCGGCTGTAGGTCCGGCTGTTCTGTTCGTTGGCGGGGTCGTCGATGACGGCGCGGGTGGGGTGGTTGCCGGCGAGGTTGGACTCGACGGAGGCGGCGAAGACGCTGGGCTCGCGGCCCTTGCCGCTCCGCCCGACGATGTTGAACTGCTCGCAGGGCCCCGCCTTGCGGGAATCGCCCTGGGGGGAGAGCCAGGGGAAGACGTTGCTGATCGGCAGGAAGAGGCCGGGGAGCAGCTCGAGCTCGCCGTTGAGGCGGTCGCGGATCTCGCCGACCAGCTTCTTGGCGAGGTCAAGGGTCGCGCAGGCGATTAGGTTGCGGCTCTCGGGGAAGTGGAGGAGGTGGGCGCAGGTGTCGATGATCGTGATGACCGTGCTCTTGGCGTGGCCGCGAGGGACAATGGTGCTCGTTTTGGGCTGGCTGTGGGTGTGCTCGAGCATGGCGCGGTGGAGGGGCCCGAACTGCTTGCGCCCCTCGGGCGTTCCCTTGTAGCCCAGGGCGATTCCGAGGGTGATGGGGTCGCGCCAGAGGCGGAAGATCGCGTCGCGGATCGCTTCGGGGCTGTGTTCGGGCATTCCCGATTATACAGATTGTACCGCGAGGGGCAAGGGCGGCACCGGCGGCTTCGGTGGCTAGGGGGCGGGGGCCAAGCGCCGGGGGGCGAGGGCCCCCCTTGCACGGTACTGTACAATGCAGGGCTGATCTCGAGCGGCTCCCTCTGGGTTAACTTGATATCACGAAGCAGGCGGCAGGGCTGATCTCGAGCGCCGGCGTCGTGTGTCATGACGGACGTAGAATATACTTATAATTTGTACGGTATTTGTTTGTACATTTGTCGCCTGGTTCCTGTATAATGGGCGCTCGGTTCGATTTTTTTCAATTAAGGAGTTCAAAAAAATGAAGCTATTCCGCGCGACAAAGAATCTGATTGACGATGGTTGGGGGTTTTTCCTGTTTGCAACCGCAACCGGCGTCGTTATGTGCGCTTACGCGATGCTGACAGTAGCGGGGATAATCCGATGAAATACAGCGCAAAGAAGGCGAGTATGAAGCCATGTAGAATATGGGGTACGTTCAAACTGGACGCCACACCCACAAAGGGAGAGACGATAGACGCCGGTACATATTTCACCGACGGCAAGGTAATCATTCACACCGATTACGTCCGACTACCGGTGGACGTCCAGGCGCTGCTAGACGCCGGCGTAACAATGATGTATCAGAACGGTGTAGCGAAGCCGGACATGTTCACACCCGACTACGCTTCCATCCTTGCCGACGCCGGACATCCCGACCACCTGAACATCCATAACACCGGCGTCTTGACTGAAGGCGCCGATACGCTGCTGAGCCTATTCGACGGTAAGGATTGCGATAAGCCTGGCATATTCTCATTCAATCGCGATATGGTCAACTGGTTGCCTGATGAAAGCGTACTAGACTTACGTGTGGCGCCTTTATCGGACTACAGCCCGGGCGCCAATAGAGGGGGACCTATGTTTGTGTGGGAATATGCAAACAGCCGGCGCGACGGTGACGCACGCTTTATTGCCTGCATCATGCCGGTGGTTATCAGAGAAGGCGACAAACCACTCGAACTTATAGAGAGGGTATTCGCAAGCGCCTACCCAAAGATGTTTGCAGGGAGTAACAAATAATGGAAAGCCTGAAGATTAACGCAGCATATAACATTAAGCCGGAATTGCCGCCCAAATGCCCTGGATGCGGTAGTGGCCAAGATTACGGCAAGGACCACCACTACACCGATCACATGGTGCGTGAGTATGATTGCGGAGCCACCTGGGATATTGACCCGCAAAACAAGGACGAAGCAGTAACGGTTTATATCCTCGAGTTAGAATGCACAGAATAAGGTAATAGCGAGGCGTCGCGAGGCGCCTCCAATCCCCTACACACTGCCGCCCAGGTAGTGCGTAGGGGATTGATTCCTTTATAATTTTTTGGAGCCCAATGGAATGAAGCGCACCGTAATAACGACCCTGTTTGTACTATTCTCACCAATTTTTTTCCTGCTACTGCCTGTAGCCGCACTAGTATGCGGCGGGAGAACTCAAAATGACAACTAAAATCTTCAAGACGCCGGACGGCGCGACGGCATGCCGCCGGTGCATCGCAGACAATGCCGAAAACTGGACGGACATCGACGCCGTACCGACGATAACGAACCCGACCTTAAAAGGAATTGAGTGCAGCCTATGTGGCGACTTGTTCAGCGGGCGCCGGTGGTTCTCACCTGGTAGCAATCTGCTAATCATGGCATTACTGCTGTCTATTGTTGCGACGTTGACCGTATTTTTCCCTGTTGGCGCCTTCGTCGTGGTCGGCGCCTCCGCCATTGCAATGATGATACTTGCCGGTAGCGCGACGCGTGCCCGGTGCAACGAAAGGGATCAGACGTGAGCAATACCAAACAAATAGCAAACGATTGTCCTAAATGGGACATAAGAGAAACCATCGACCACTACCATAGAGGAGAGCCATTCCCTAGTGGCTTCAGCGCCTACCATCCGGCGTTAGATAGTGGCGTCCTCGGACGTGGCGCGACGCCGGAAGACGCACAACGCGACGCCATACACCGACACAATCTCGAGCATGAGATTGGCGCCTGGCACGGTATTAGGCTATCAATCACACATAGAAAGGATTCGAACAAATGACTTGCCGCAAAATGTATTCGGTAATCGACGCCGGCGGAAACTATCGCCAAATCCACGCACAGGCCGACCCTGATTCGGGGGCATGGGTTGCATGGATATGCGCCGGCGCTCCGCGCAAGATGGTTTCCGGCGCCTTGGCGGTGCCGGTACGGTACACCGGCGAAGGCGCCACAAGTAACGACGCCCGTGACAATTGCCTGGCAGAATTGAATAGGAGTATCGAGCAATGAGCAACGAAAGAAACAATATCGACGTGGTGACTTCTCGCCTATGCCCCCTGGTTACGCATGTCGGGGTACACGTCTTCGGCTCGACAGAACCTCACGATTGCTTCTGTGAGGATGGACAAGGTGAGCCGGTGGTAAGCGGGTTAATTCTGGACTGGATCGAAGAAGCCGTAGAGGGTGCCGTGCTATCTCATGAGAAGCAAGAAAAGGCGGCCCTGTAAATTGTCGCCGGCGTAGGTTATACTCCCTGCGTCGGCTTATTTCATTTCATTTTTTAAGGAGGATATTCCAATGGACAGCGATTATGACACGGCACTATGGGAAGACGAAATCAACCCCGACCCTGCCGAGATTCCCGCATGGATCGACCCTGAATACGCTAACGGTAACGATATTGCCGCGATAGTTCAGGGCGGCTGCGAGAGCGGCGCCTACATGCCTGCCGTTACCTACTGGCAGGCCCTGCAAACAATGAACGAACACGGCGACGACGTGCTTCAATACATAGACGTTGCTGGTTATACCATCGACGGCGCCGACCTGGTGCCGATGTCCTGGGCCGGTATGGCCTGTCACCTGCTGTCACTGGCTGTAGAAATCTGGGCGCATTCGACCTACGCCGAACTCGAAGCGAAGCACGAAAGCCTGCAAGCATGAGCGCAACCATTAACCATCCGGCGACCCTGCTAACCGCAGCCCGAGCGGACGCATTAGCGGCACACCTTAACGCTGACGCCGACGACGAATGGACCTATACAGCAATCCATGACCCAAAGGGTGACGGCTTCTCGTTCGTCGAAGTTACCGACGAGAACGGCGTAACCTTGGGCAGGCTCTAAAACCGATGGGCCAGGCGCCGCCCAGAACAGGCGCCCGGATGGGTGAGATGCCCACCGCCATTCCATTTCATTTCATTTATAAGGAAGTACATACCATGACCAACGATAAAGAGACGTTGAAAGGCTACGACGACCTGACCGACGAGGAGAAACGCCAGACGGCCGACGAGGCGGTAGCTAATCACCTCGACTTCATCACCACCGACCGGACCCTGTGCCTGGTTGACGGAACCGCCGCCGCCTGCTTTATTAACTGGAGCGCCAACCCGAACCGGAGGGATGTCAAATGAGCGACCTGCCGACCCTGACTCGAGAGCTTAACAGTTCAATAGATGCCCTGATAGATGAGCAGAGGCGCCTAACCGCCCTCATCGACGGCCTGACCGACACCTACGCCACCCTCCCGACACCGACCCCGACCCCGACCGACCCTGCCGCGCTCATTGGCGCGTTCCTGCGGGGGATGCTCAACTATAAGTGCGAGTTGATAGACCACCTGTTCCCCGGTGTCGACCCGCGCTACCGCGCCCAATGGGAGGACCGCGACGCTACCCTGTTCTGGTGCCAGCTCGACCCTGACAACCAGGCAAAGACTCTGGCATTCTTCGAGAGAGTAAAGCCATGAGTGACCCACTCGCCGAAGTAATCGCGGCGCTGAAAGCAGAGCAAGGCCAGCTTTTCAAGATACTCGAGGCCCTGCCGCCGCACTCGCACGAGTTCAGCCTCGTCGAGGGCGCCCTGTCGGGGCTAATCGACACCATCGACGCGCTGGCCGAGGCCGACGAGGGCAAGAGCTGCGCGACCGACAGCGAGCGGTGCGGCGCCTGCTGCTCGGCCTACGTCTGCCCCGACGGCAAGCGGGCCAATCGCTACTGCCCGCAGTGCCGGACCCAGCCGTCGTGGAATAACCCGAGCCTGGCGGAGCGCCGCGAGGAGCGACAGCAGGAGGATGACTACTGGGGCCGGCGGCGCCGATTGTATTAGCAACCTTTCGACGTATTCAAATGGTCTAAGCGCCAAGCGGAGAACGGCTTAGGCCAAAAGGCAGTTTTTTTTAGTTTTTCGCCGCTGGGTTTGACGGCCCGGCGGCGTTATTTTGGCTGGTCAATTTAGTTTTTTACGCGCTTTTGACGTAAGGTGGCGTAGCGCATAGCGTTACGAGCGCTGAATAGGTCGAATGGTGCCTAATAGGAAATGGAGGCAATTCAATGGGTCAAAGAAGGGACCGAAGGGTGGAAGTACGGATGACGTCCGACGAACTGGCCGAGGTGCATCAGTACGCATTCGTTCTGGAGACCTCGGTTAGCGGGGTAATCCGTCTAGCCCTGGCCTATCTGTCAGGCCGCGAACTGGTTGACCCGCGCTCCGCGCTGATTAACGCCATCGAAGAGGGGGAGCTATCAGCCGACGATTAGAGAAGCAGGCGCTCCGCAAGTTCCGGGCGACGGTCAAGGCGTTGAGGCTCCTGGCCTCGCCCCTCGACGGGCGGGCAGTCCGGGTATCCATCTCGAGAGCTGTCCCCGACGATTGCTTGGGCGACTGCACCCAGCGCAAGGGGCACTACCTCATACGCATCCACAAAGATGTTGCGGAGCGCTGCCCCGAAGCCATCTACCTAATTCTGGCGCACGAGTGGGCTCATGTCATCGCCTGGGAGTCCAGCCGCGCCGACCACGACGAGTGCTGGGGAATCGCGCTGGCCAAATGCTGGCGCGTCATCGTCGGGGAGACACATTCAGGAGATTTCAGTAATGTCAGATTGGACTAACCTCTCGGAGTCGGGCTACTGGGTCTTCCCGACGAAGGCCCGCCAGAAGTTCCCGTCACCGCTCGGTGGCCAGGCGTGGGATGTCTTCATCAAAGATGGGGACCGCGCCCTGCTCCACGCCCACCTCCTCCACGAGAAGGGGGTCACGGGCGCCGCGCTCTGCCCCCAGCCAGACGACCCGACCCGGCTCCTCATCCTTGACCTCGACGTATACTCGATGGAGTTCGACGCGCTCTGGCCATCCATCTGCCCCCGCAACCCGCCCGACCCTGCGCTTTTTGTTGTCGGCTCCCCGTCAGGCGGCTTCCACATCTGGTTCAGGCTCCCCGATGAGGTTGATGCCGAGCGGCTCCCGGCCACCTTCGACTTCGGCGACGGCGTGACCGGCGAGGTTAGGGTATCCAGCCGCGCACGGCGCCTCATCATGCTCCCGGGCTCCCTCGCCACCAACAAGAATGGGAAGCCGGCGAAGTACAGTGTCCTTCAGGGTGACCCCGACCCTGCCTGCTTACCGACCCCGCCCCCCGACCTCATGGCCCGCCTCGTTGCGCGGCGCGATCAGGGCAAGGCCGGCCCACCCACCGGCTCCCAGCCGACCGAGGTGGGACACTTCCTATCCCTGCTCTCCCGCATCGAGGACATCAGCGAGGGCGAGCGGAACGTCACGGTAGCCCAGGTGGGCCAGATTATCGGGCGGCTCCACCCGTCAGCCAAGATCACGCCCAAGATCATCGCCGAGGCATGGGACGCGCTCTGCCCACTCCTTGGACACAACTTCGGCGAGGCCGAGTTCAGGGTAGCCATCAACTCCGGGTGGTCGACCGGCAGCCAGAACGCCGAGAAGTACCAGAGCAAGGAGAAGCACCCCTCAGTATCCGACATCAAGGCAGAGTGCGAGGGTATCTTCTCCGGCGTGCCTTGGATGGTTGAGATTAGAGACAGTACAGGGAAGACTAAGGAGTGGATGCTGGGGTTCGGCGGCTCGGCCAAGCGTAGGCATGAGGCCACCAAGATTACCCGACTCCGCGACCTCCGCGACATCCTCCCCACACTCACCCGCCTGGCGTCGGCCAGCCTCGACACCGTTGCGCGATCACCGCTCTTCATTCAGGCTGGGTGGGCCCGCGTCCTCGAGTACATGCTCTCGACCGAGAAGGCCGTCGATCAACTGGGCATCCCGCCGGAGGAACGCTTCTGGGAGCTGCTTGAGGAGTGGAGTCGGATCGCCGCTGGGGATTTACTGTTCTTGGAGGCATGGACGGAGCGCCGCCCACTCGGAACAGCAACCGCCTTCATCGTCTGGCCGCTAACGGAGGGGCAGGCGCCCACCTTGGTCATGCCGCTGCTGCTTCAGGAGACTCTTCTCACGCAGCTTGGCGACATCCCCAAGGCCAAGAAACTCGTCAAGAAGTACCTGCTTCAGAAGACACTCGTAGGTATGCGCTCAGGCCAGAAGGTCTGGGCCTGCCCCATCCACCAATTACAGACCGAGACGCAAGAGTACATCGGAGCTCAGTACGAGCAATTTGTGCAGAGAAAGGGGACCGACGAATGAGCAAGCCCAAGGTCATAGCGGTTGACGGTCCCCCCGGAACGGGCAAGACAAGGACAATCATCGAGCACTCCGACGCATTCACAACTGTCATAACTTATACCAACGACGCCGCTGCCGTCCTCCGCAAACGTGCCCCCCACATAACCGCAGGCACGGTCTATTCGCTGACCTGGCCCTACGTCAAGCCCTTCGTTCAGGGCAGTAAATCCTACAACGTCTCGGGCAATCAGGCATACTCGCTCCGACGCATACGCCACCAACTCGACCCTGCCCTGCTTCAGTACGTCAACGATGCGCCCAGCAACCGGAAGCTGACCCGACAGGACACGATGGCCCAGCACCTCCACGCCTGGTCGGGCGGTCCCCCACCCTTCGACCTTAGCTCCGAGCAGGCCAAGGGGCCGCTGAAGTTTGTCCTCCCACTCGCCCGATGGCTCGAGGCTGGCGCCCCCGTCCCCGAGAAGGAGCTGCTCGACAATCTCTCGGTCGATGAGGCGCAGGACCTTAGCTGGGTCGAGCTCCGCGCAGCCGTTGCCCTCGTCCGAGCTGATGGCGAAGTGACTTGCTACGGCGACCCAGGCCAGTGCATCTTCGGAAACGCCAAGGGCATACTCGGCGATGCGCTCCCCCCGCTCTGGTCACTCGCCGACGAGCGCCGCGTTATGAACAAGGGATACCGAGTGGGTGATCCCGTGGCCTCCGCCGCCGCCCGTGTCCTGCACAGTTACTATAACCGCCCGGCAGGTACGTTCAGGGCCGACCACTCGACCGAGCTGTTGACTTGGGACACCCGAGAGCGCCCCCCTCGTGGCCTCGTCCTCGGTTACTCGCGCCGTACCGTTGCCAACGCCTTCCAGAACTGGGGGCTCTCCCGTACCGGCGTGGTCCCCAATATCGCAGCGGCTGACGACGAACTCGTACTCTCCACCGGCCACGCAGCGAAGGGTGCCGAGGCCGATGAGGTCTACATCCTCCCCTGGTCCAGAGTAGCCATTCATCGCTTCGAGGATCGAACCCCCGAGACGCTCCGTCTGCTCTACGTCATGTTGACCCGCGCAAGGCGCCGCGTCTACCTCCCCCGAACACTGAAAGCGAGGCTCCCCCTATGAACTTCCATCTCGAAAAACTGAAGAAGCAACTGATGAACGTAGCTAACCGCGTCCGCTTCCACCCACCGCGCAGCACAGAGATGTACAGTGCCGGCCTGCAACAGCTCGTACCATCGAGTCACCGCAGGGCGGGTCGCGCCTACTTCGCCGCCTGCCTGCACCGCCGCCGAGGTTACATTGCCCTTCTTGCACCGCTCGATTACCTCCGTCTGACGACAAGTAAGCCCGAAGATACCATCGAGACGTATGACGAACTCGAGGAGCAATGGCTACGGGGGCTGACATGGAAACCCTTCCCCGTTAACATTAAGCAGGGCGCCGATGGTTGGGCGGTGTCCAAACCATTTCACTCGGACTCAATAGTCAGAGCCGCCTTCCTCCATAACAAGGGCCAGCGCGTCGTTAGGGTGCAATTATACCCTGACAGCGAAGCCACCTACGAGGGCGCCACCGAATTAAGTAAGACCGGCGTGTTAAGCAAGCACGGGAAGCATCGCATACCCCTCATTGGAGTTAAGGTTACACTATGAACATCGAGATACACCGCCCAGATAGAGAGATCATGTTGGGTATACTGCAAAGGGATGCCAAGCGTAAGTGGGTCATGGACACCGAGACGAATGGGTTGGAGGTTCAGGGTCACGCCGCACCGCACCGGGCCTACTACATCGGGTTGATGCCCCTCGACTCCAGGCATGTCTTCATCGTCACCCGCGAAGAGTTTGAGGAGTGGGATCTAAGGGAGGAGCTGGAGGGTATCCGACTCATCGGGCACAACCTGCGCTTCGACCTCCACGCACTGGGCCTGAACCCCCAGATGCCGTGGGAGGACACGATGTCTGCCGCCTACTACACCAACACTACGGGGCGCCGCAGCATGGATCACATTGCTCGAGTCCACGGCTGGCCGAAGATCCCTACCCCGGATCTCCTGAAGAAGGGCCGCATCCTCGATGTCCCGAAGGACGAGCTCTGCGCTTACCTTGCCGACGACTGCTGGATCACTGCCCGAATGTACAAGGCGCTCCGAATGGACCTCGCCGCGTTCGATTACCGCGTCGACCAAGCTGTCTACGGGATGGAGTGCAGGGGTATGCGTCTGCTGACCGACCGCCTCGGTGCCGTCCGTGACAGCATTGATACGCGCATCGGTGAGAAGGAGGACCTGCTCTACGCCTACGGACTCGACGGCAACCTGAACTCTACGCGCAACGTCGCAGATTGGTTGATCTCGAAGGGCCGGAAGCTGCCCCATACCGCGACGGGCAAGCCGAGTACGTCGAAGCTGGTCCTTCAGGGGCTCGTTGACGACGGCGACGAGATGGCCGGCACCCTCCTGGGGTGGCGCAAGCTCATCAAGCTACGCAACAGTTTCATTGAGCCGCTCCCCAAGCTGGCCCAGAACGGCATCCTCTACCCGAGGACTAACACGACTCGGACTGCCACGGGGAGATTCAGTTGCGACTCCCCCAATCTTCAGCAGATCCCGAAGCGGGGGCCGCTGGGCAAGGCCATCCGGGGCTGCTTGACCTCTCCCTATAACAACGGGGTGACAGCCTGCGACTTCAGTCAGATAGAGCTGCGGGTAGCAGCAGCCCTTGCCCAAGAACCCACACTGTTGGAGGCGTTCGCCGCCGGGCGCTGCCCCCACACTGAGGTAGCGGCTAAGATGTTGGGCAAGGCCGTAGACAAGATAACGCCCGAGGAGCGGTTCAGGGCTAAGGCTGTCAACTTCGGGATACTGAACGGTATGGGCGCCAAGCGCCTGGCCGTCGAGCTGAAGTCATCGACACCCGAAGCCCGGAGCTTCCTCGGGGAGTACAAGCGGAACCTCGCCCAGTTGCACGAGTGGATGGAGGGTGTGTGGCGTGATGCCGAGACGTTCTGCCTTGCCCGGACAGTGGCGGGGAGGACGCGCATCTTCACCCAGGCAGAGGCCACTCGACCATCCATCAGCGTCATTGTCCAAGGCTCAGCCGCTGAGCTCATGCGCCATGCGTTGGTGGCAGTTGACGAGAGCTACTTATCGCCGCTGCTCTCGGTGCATGACGAGATACTCATCAGTGGGAGGTCCGAGAGTGAGGCAGAAAAACTCAGGGAAACTATGGAGACTGCTGCCAACTCCGCATATACTGGTGTATTCTCGGATGTCAAATTTCCCGCTTCGGTAACAACTGGAGAAACATGGGGCGATGTCTAACAACGAAGAATCAATAGCTAATCTCATTGACCGACGAGTGCGTGACGCACTTGCGGAAATGGGCGACCGTCCACCGAGGGACCGTGAGGCCCTCGCTGGGACCGTGGAGAAATTGCTTAGAGCCAAGCCATTGGCGGCAGACCACGGCCTCGACTTACTTGCACTTTTGCAGAACCTCGACAGAGGTCCAAAAATGGAGAATGATAATGACTGAGTTTGACGCAGACGCAATCCTCAATGACGGCATCACTGAAGCCGAGTACGAGGGCAAGCGTCCAATGACTCCCGAGGGGACATACCCCGACACCCTCATCACCGATGTCCGTGCCTTCGAGCCCCATGACAAGGCCAAGGAGAAGGGCGTTGAAGCCCGCTTCCTCGTCAGCTTCGAGTGCCCCACCTTCGATGGTGATCTCTCGACATGGATCAACTATAAGCGCCCGCTCAATGCCCGCGCTACTTACACCAAGCTGCTCAAAGCAGTGTGGCCTGACAAGTCTGTCGCCGTGAGCAAGACTCCACGGGATCTCATCGGTGAGACGATCAACATCAGCGTGTTCCACGAAGAGGGAGACTTCGGGGAGTGGGCTGAGTTCCGATTCACGCCAGCCGTTTAACCGACGCTATCACTCCCAGGGACGGCAAAACCCTGAGCGTCGGCGGGTGCCCACCAATCCACCCACTATTCCCAGTGGGCACCCACCTTTTACCCTTAAGGAGATCAACTTGCCGGCCAAGTTCGACACCCGCATCATCGAGATGGGACGAAAGAGCTTCCTTTACCTCTTCAGCGAAGAGAGTGGCGGGAGGCTCGTCAATGTTGACAACATCGTCTCAGTGGTGCCCAATTTCAAACAAGGAGGGTCAATGATATTCCTCCTTAACTCCGATAAGGCCATCGCCGTAGATCAGCCGCCGGAAGAGATCGCTGAATGTATTGAAATAAAGGACAATTCCAATGAGTAGATTACCCGTACCTGACAAGCCCTACGCCGACTGGTCACGCTTCCTGAGCGCCGTGTGGATGCACGGCATGTCCGTCCAGAACATCGACAAGGACATCGTGGCTACCCGCGCCGACCTCGCTAACGAATCCATCAAGGAAGTTTTTACCCGCCGCAACGAGGCGAGCACAATCCGACCCTCCGCATTCCTGGCCTGCGCGAGGCAGACCTACTTCTCTGTCCAGGGCGAAGATTCCGGGGGGATGCCCGATCACATCGGGAGCACCTTCGCGGTGGGGCACCTGCTCCATGAGCTATCCTACGCCGCTGTCCTCTCGGCAATGCCTGAAGGGTTCCTCGTCGAGGTCGAGAAGCATGTAAACCTTGCGCCGTGGTGGCCGAAGGACGCGACAAAGTACAATCAGGCCGGGCACGTTGACATGCTCGTGACCTGCACTGATCCAGCAGTCAAGGCGAAGTACATCCCGCGTCAGGTAAATGTTATGCTGGTGGACTTTAAAACAATGGGTAGCTACACCTACCGCAAGCACGGCAAAACCGTATGGGGAGAAGACCCCGACGCCTTCGGCTACCTTGCCCAGATCGCAGTTTATACCGACGCCCTCGGCGTCATCGACAGTGGGGCCATCGTGGCAGGGATCAACCGGGATTCCCTGACCAAGCCCCTCCTGCCCCGACACATCTCAGCGGAAGCGTTGAAGAGTGAGTTGGCGCGGGTCAAGCTGGCCATCGAAATGGCCGAAGATGGTTCCGATCCCGGAGAGGAGTTCCTAACACGACATGGATCAGACGCCTACTTCCAATGCGGACGAGGAGGACGGCCAGGCTACTGCGCCTTCCGAGACATTTGCCGAGAAACCCCAACCCGAGATGGGGACGGAACCTGAGCCCCAGGAGGAGCTCTTCCTGTTAGAGGAGATGGGGAAATTGCCCAGCAATGATCTCCTACGTATAGCTCTGGCAGCGCTCGCCATCATGTTTGATCGATCAGACGAAGGCGCTGAATGAGGGGCATTGAGGGGGCCCCTTACCTGAGAACATCTCGGTGTGGTGGATCGTGAGATAACGCGGTCCGCCACTTTTCTTTAGCCGAGGTCGCGTCGCCCCTCCGCCCGACCGTGGGGGAATGGGTAGAGACACCTTGGGCAAGGCTTGCGGGTCCCCGCTATACGCACAGGGAGCTTGACCCCACACATGATGCAGCGGTAAGCACGGGGTGTGGGCTTACTTTCCTGAGACATCGGCGATGAAGCGCAGCTCTTCAATGTAGCGACCGGCTCTGAGGTGCAGGCGGTCAACCTCTCGATGTATGTCTCGGTAAGCGCCCGTCTTGGTCACGTTGAAGAGCACCTGGCCGTAGCTCAGGGCTTCGGGCGAAGTCGCGACCCTGGTGTAGAGGTCACGCTCTACCTCAACGAGCAGGGTGAACTCCTTGTGACGGGTGAATGCCAGGGCCGTGGTTATGAGCGTCACCTCCGGGTCGTCGGGGTCAAGGTCGAAGCGTTTAGCGTAGTGCCGCGCTAACTGCATCGTCGTCTGCTCAACGATGGCGAGGCCCTCAACCTTGCCGAAGCGCTGTTCAGCCATCTCGTTGACTGTGGGTAAGGCGCGAAGTGGTGGCGCCTTACTGACCTTTTTACTCATGGGCTGCATTGGGCTCCTCGCCGTAGGAGTTACGTTGGGCCGTCTGGATGGCTGTGGCAATGAAGAAATCGTGCACGATCAGGCAGTCGACCTCGGTGTAACCCAGTTCCTTGACGGCGGCCAGGCGGTTGCTGCCTCCCCAGATAGTATTGATCACCTCCTCTTCAGGTAGGCCCTTCGGTAGCGCATCCTTCGCGCCCTCCGGGAGGCCCGCCTTGACCGCTCTGAAGTGGCGGATGACGTCTTCCCTCGGTGCGCGGACAACGATGATAGGATTGAGAAGTCCCTCCTCCATGATGGAGTCCCTTACCTGCTGCATGAACGACGGTACGATACTGACCGGAGCCCACAGCTCCGCTACGGGGAGCGCCCTGACCTCGAAGTCAGAGATCACTACCCCTGCATACCCTACCCTACTCGCCCTGTTCGCCATGTGCAACACTTTACTCATCGGGGGATAACCTCACTGAACATGAGAATGGCGGCCAGAGTGGCGTCGTCCTCGTGGGAGGTCGAGCCGCAGTCCCCAGTAATTCGTCGAACTGCCGCCTTCACATCCTTCTTCTTGGGGATAAACTTGCGATCCCAGGGTAACTCTAACGCACGACAAACGCCCCTCTTCAGCGAGATGGGTGATGCGTGTTTGAACGGTACCCCCTCGTTATGCGCCCAGGCAACAACGATTGAGCCCACGGCCCAGAGGAATGCCGTCGTCTTGATCTGCCCCATGATGAATGGGGGAGTCTCACTGGCTACCGCCTCGATGCCGTACTCCTTGTGGAGCGCAACGAGCCTCGGCCAGAGGAACTTCGTGAACATCATCGGGGCTGTCGCCTTACCTACCGAGACGTTCTTCGAGTAGAGCACCTTGGCCTTCTTGCCATCGCCCGAGATTTCGACGATGCTCAGGCCGAGGTTGCGGTAACCCGGATCAACTCCCAGTACAATCATTAGCGGTGCCTCCCCCTCTGGTTCAGGACCTTCATCCTCTTATACAACTTCTCGCGCTGCTTGATAGTAGCCTTACTTAACACTCCACCGGTCATCGTCTTCCCATATTCAATAGCTACCTGGGCCCTTAGCTTCTTAATGCGTAGGTGCTTCAGGCATTGGCGCAGTACATCAATGGCCTTACGGCCCGACACCGACCAATTCCACACTGTGACATGATGCGCGGGGCTGTTCCTGTTGCCTATATAGACCGATCCTCCGAGCTCGAGGCCGAGGCGGTCGACCGTTGGTTTGTCACCGTTGGTAAGTACGACCCTGAGCATGTGGTAGACACGACCTTGGCTGCTGCGGTAGCGTGATATGGAGATGCAGCCGTCAGCATCAAGAAGCCCCGCAAAGTAAGCCCAGTCAATGTCATCCACGCTTGGCCAGACCCCGCGAGACTGAATAGCCCGCGCTGGTCAAAGCCGCAGCAGCAAGTCCAAGAGCCTTCATAACCATCCCCGTTTCATCGAAAATCCCCGCTGAAATCAGCAGGCCAACAACCATACAAAGGGCCGTCATGGCCCACTCCGTAGTTTTCCATCCTGGCTTCATCTGTCATCTCCCTTCGGTGGCGGGGGCGGAATTAAAAGCCAACCCGCACTGATAAAAACTCGGTTGACGCTGAGCAGGAAACCACCTGCCCCATCTTCTACATAAACCCTCGCTTTGATGTCTTCACCCAAGCGTACAATCGTGTAGGGGACACCGTCAACATCAACGGTCGTCGGGACGAGGACCACTTCCGTCGTTCCGATAGTTCCACAGCCGCTTCCTAGCCCAATCGCGAGTGAGAGGAGGAGAAGGCTTAACTGTTTTCGCTTTAGTGTCTGCACGGAGAATCCCCCATATGAAGTCCAAGATAGCTTTGACTATTGATCCAAACATTTATCCCCCTCGCTATCCCCGATAGTGTCCTTCAGTTCCTGAACTCCCATCAGCTCGACCCAGACGGGCGTCTCCCCGTCAACCCAGGCGCCGAAGGTGTTGAACTCCAGGTACTCTCGTGCTTCGTCCTCATCCATACCGTCCCGCTCAACGAGGATCTGGATGCATTTCTCAGTTGAGTAGACTGCGAGGTCAGGCTGACCGCACCTCCGCCCTATCCCGATCAGCGCATCGTCAAGTCCATCTGCAATTAGCATCGCGCCTCTCCGTTAGAACCAATCCTCATCGTCGTCATCCGCCTCGTATCTGGCCCGTTCATCCTCGGGCAGGTCGCCGACAGTCATGGACATGGTGGCCTGCTCAACAGTGAGTAGCCGTTCTTCTGCCTGGGCAGCTCGCTCCATCACCTCAGTCACACTGGCCTTCTTACGCCTCGGCGGATCGCCAGGCTCTTCGCCACTGAACCATTGTACGATTCGCGCTATTATACCTATGTCTGCGTGGGGCATCATCCGCCTCCGTTGAGTCGATCCATTAGGAACTGTATACATAGCGTGGCTGCGGCAGCCATCAGGCCGGCATACGCTAAGACCTTGGTCCGAAAGTCACGTAGGTCAGCGAGAGCTGAGCTTATCTCTTTGAGGTCCAACCTTAGACTCGAGAGCTGTTCCTTGATGAACCTGATCTCGGCGCGGGTAGCCCCCCGGAATTCTCCTTCGTCTGATCCCATTAGAAGTTCAACCTCTTCGCTGTTGCGACGCCATAACCCTGCAACTTGGCTATTTTTTCTAAACGTGTAAGCTCGGCTTGGAGCTTTAGTAGGTAGCCCTCCAGATCCGCCTTAACCTCCTTGTCATCAGTCGCCTCGTGACGTAGTTTAATCTTTCTCTCCAAACCTTTGTACCGGGCTCGCGCACGAAGCAGTTCATCTCCCGGACGTACCTTGCGGATGCCCAGCCCGTAATCGGTGTCAGCCAGGATGGCCTCTATGGGCGTGTAGTCCACGTAGGGCGAAAGATCCTCCCTGCTTGGCTTCAGCCCAGCAAGCTGAAACGCTATCTTGATGGGCCAGGTGGCGTCTCGCGCATGCTGTGTCCAACCCTTCTTTTGCTGAAGCCTGCTACCTGTAGGGAACAGCTCCGCCCCGCCCGTGACGATACCTGCGATGCCTCCGAGAGACAGTAACCCAGAGGCTGAAGGCTCGTCGCGTAATAGGGAGGTCGAGAACTCGTCGCCGCTTGTCGTGTCGACAATCGCTTTGGGGAAACGCTCAGCGAACGCCTGGGGTAACATCATGGCCTCAATGTTTGCATTCATCCTCGCGATGTTGTACCTCTTTTCGCCCAGGACACCTGTAGGCTTGTCGCCGCTCACATCGACGTACTTCTTATTATCCATGATGGAGTGCGCGAGGACAGACAGCTTGGCTGGGTCCTCCATGAACTTCGTCCACGCCCAAGGTGTGTAATGTCTGGCGAATGTGTAGAACCCGATGGACCGCTTGGCGAGAGCCCGCTCCGCAATCGTGAGTTGCTCATAGGGTACGTGCGCCCCCCGCGTGAGGTCTACGGCCATCTCTAATGAGTGGCCCGACCGCAGCAGACCAATGGCCGTGGCCGTCCGGTTCACGAACTCGGAGACCTCCGCGATGCGGTTACCCTTGTCAACCGTCTTCGTGACCCAACGACCGATCCGTGAACCCTCGCCAGCTAAGGCCAGGACCTTAGCCCTCAGCAGACTGGTCGAGACCGTGGCCGACCCTGTCCTCAATGCGGCGGAGTAAGTACCGTAGAGGTGCCCCGCATTGGCGGCGCGGGCGAAGTCGAACCACGAGACCGTCCTCCCGCCACCCAGTTGTATTTCGGCTGACGGTATCTTGTGTAGGTTTGCCCTTAGGAAATCGTTTATTTGAATGTCGTCAGTCAGTGGCCCCAGCTCGCGGACGGCATCGAGGAACTGTAACGAAGGCGTCCTTAGCGTCTTGCCCTTGAACTTGACGCCCCCCGTACCCAACCCCGTCGTGATCATCGACCCTAAGCGTGCAGCTTCGCCGTCACCGAAGAGGATAGCTAACGTGTCCACGTAAGCCGATATAAGATGATCAGGCCTTACTCCGGCGTGTAAAGCCTGAAAGACACCAGAGGCGAGGTTGCTCACATGGAATCCTGGGCGATAGATCGTCTGGAAGCCCTTGATCATGTAGTTCACGTTGTCGTAGGCCCGCAATGCGGGGTGAGCGACGGACAAGGTTTGAGCCGCTGTCTCTATGGCAGCTCGTATAACTTGCTGAGGTCCGGCAAGTACATGTTGACCCATTAGGCCGTGTAGTACCTCTTCTCCCGCAAGTTGGCCGGGATCGAGCATGCTATTAAACAGATCGGATCGGTTACTCGCCCTGACAAATGCCTGCGCGGTGGTAGCCTTGACTCCTGTTTCTACCTCGTCAGCAAACCTCCCTAAAGGCATAACCCCAAGAGCAGCCCCCAACGTATCCCCAGCTCACGCGGCGCCCAAAATGTGGTAGACCCCATCGTCAGATAAGATCACGATGTAGGTCGGGGACACCTCGCTGATCTCCTCCCTCGTAGTCGCCCTTCTCCACGCTTCTGACTCTATCATTTTGTCTAATGTCTTCGATTTCAGCGACTTAATCCCGCCAACTGGCTTGCCTCCAGAGTCGAGGATGGCCACGACCTTTCCACCTAGCATGCTGGACTCGCCGGGGACCTTGTTTGTCGCGTCGAAGAGCGTCTCGAAGTATTTCTCCAGGGACTTCTCACCTGAAGCCTCGCTCAGCCGCATCATCAGCCCGAGTATCGGGTCAGTGCTTACGCGCTCCCTCCAAAAACTTTTGACGCCCTCGCCTCGGGGCCTTAGTTGAGACCTAGGGCTCCAAAAACTACCTTTGAACTTAAGCCCCTCGTCCTTCATGATCTTGTCGGCCCTGGTTAACCACTTCTTAAGGGCAGGGAACTCTTTCTGGAGTTCATGTAACTGATTGTACTGCTCGTTAATCTCCTCTATGGTCATTGTGGTTATGTTCCGCTTGTAGCGGTGCGGCGACTTCGAGCCCAGGCGAGTAAGTATGTCAGGGGACATACCATCAATTTCGCCAATTAGCCTGCCCATAGCCATCTGGCCCTTTTCACTAAAGTACCGCCCTATATACCCAATCGGTGAACCGATCTTCCAGATACCCATGCGCCGCGACTCGTTGAAAATCGTGCCCTGTATCCCCTGTACATCTATGAAGAGCTTCATGAACTCCTTGGGTAGATGTTGGAGGGCTAAGTCCCTGGCCCTGCCCCCTATCTCCTGCATGTGAGCAGCTATTTTGTCAAGGTACTCAGGGTGAAGGGGTACATTCTCGGGGTGACCCTCGTTAAGCTTCATTGACCGCCTCAAGAATGTCTTGTACTCCTTGATCATGTGCCTCGCCGACATCCATGAGATTGCTATCTCCGAGAGCCTATCGTCGGAGATCGCGAACGCCTTCTCTTGGCCCAGACCGAGGATGAGTTTCATTACGTCACCCTCCTCTCCGGGGACCTGCTCAGCGAGCAGGCGTGGGTCCTCGACGCGCCTATTCCTTTTCACTTTGGTGGGGACGTTGGCTACCTCGTAGAGGTCGTCGCCCTCCTTCAGCCCATTCTCTAACGAGTGGCGCCGTGCAGCGTCAGTCTCTACCAGCTTATCCCAATCGAGCTGCGTATAGCGCCCCTTTGGAATCTCGGTAGCATCAGCACCCAAGAACAAGCTGCTGTCCATCGTCTTGCCCTTGCCGCGAAGGATGGTGTAGAGGTCGCCAACTACTTCTGACCCCTCGACAGCTATGCGGCTCTCCTTCAGGTGGTTTAGGAAGGCCCTCAACTTGGCGGAGTCGAGCGTCTTAGTAGCGCCCGGCCTCTTGATCCTGCGTGTCTTCGGGGCCCCTTTAACTTTCTTCACCGCCTTCGGCGCACGGACCATGAGCCCCGTTCTCCGCACCCCCTTGAACCCGAACTTGCGGTACCACTTCATCAACTGCGTTTTTGTGAGGGTTTTGTAGCCAAACGGGACAGCATCAAGGTGTACAGTTACGCCTGCCTCGTCTGCTATCTTTAGGATCCGGTTCATTACTTCTGTGCCGGAACCGAACCCTGGGGCGTTTGTTGAAATGCTGCGGATGTGGATTTCTTCGCCCTTGCCCCCGGTAATTCGCCGTGCGGGTCTAACATCTGTCTGGACAATGAAGTCATACGCCTTCTTCTCTACCGTTCTTTTAACCTGCCAGTACCTATCGCCGCCTGATGGGTTAACCTTAGAACTCTCCAGGTATGCCTCCATGAACCCCTCAACCCCAGGCTTGGTAGTGGAGGGCGTGGCAGGCGCGAGTGTCTCCCTGCGGGCAACCTCTAGCAGCTCCTCGACGGTTATGCCCTCGGCCTTAACCCAGTCCGTGACCACGGGATTCAGCCTGAGAATGTCGGCAGCTTCCTTGTCAGTCGTGGCACGTAGGGCTGACTTCATTGCACGCTTGTACTCCGCCTGTAAGGCATCGTCGCTTAGCGCCCCTACCTGTTGGCCTTCATGGGTCCCCGAGAAAAGCGTGTGCTTATTGTACGAGCGCTCCATACGCTTCGCCTGCTCAGGGGTAAACTCAAACGCCTCCTCGGATAGGGTGCGGGCCCAGTCCTTGAACTTAACGGCGAGCTCCTGCTCGTTCAGTCTGGGTAGCTGCGTAAATACCTCTTCGTTGAAAGACTTGGAAAGTTTCTTCAGAATATCGCCCTCGATCCCTGCCGCATTAAACACTTCCTCAAGCGTTCTGAAAATAGCCTCGCCACGGTCGAGCTGATCATCCAGCGCTCGGAGGGCCTCGAGGCTATTCTTTGGATTCGCTGAGGCCAACTCCCTGACGGCTGCGAGCTCATCCGGGAGTATGTCCATGCGCATGAAGGCCCCGAGCAAGGTGGTCGTCAACTCGGGGGTCATCTCCTCGTTGCTGTCAGCTAACTTCTGGATACCAACGAAGAGTCGCCTGGTCAGGGAGTGGACCTGATTCTGGCTGCGAGCCAGGTCTATGATGAGACCCTTGGCTGACTGCTCCTGATGCAGCATCTCCCCCCCAACCTTAAATGCTTGGCGTAACCACCCCTTGGACTTTTCGCCGATCTTAAAAAGCGAGTCGGCAAGCCCCTTAGCTAATGCGTTTCGCCCCTCGTTGCCCGCCTTCAGCTCATCGCGCAGCTTGCCCCACTCACTTATGTCCGGCTTGATCAGCATGTTCTCGTTGGACAGGACCTCGAGGGCTTCGTCCCTCCCCTTCATGGCTGCCGTCATGGTGTCTTCGAGGAGTTTACGTGCGGCAACAGCGCCCCCCTCCATGTCATTGGTGATCGCTGATATGGCTGGTCGGAGCTTTTCGTCCGTTTTGACGCCAGTTAGCCGGCCCCAGATTTTGTTGATGCTCTCGTTATCGGGGGCTATGTCCTTCATTGCAGCCTTGAACGCATCCTCTATGGTGGCTCCCCCCAGTCGGGCTTCGTCAAAGACGGATAGAACTGAATCAATGCCCACGGAATCTATGCGGTCCGCTACCCCGCCACCCCCTGTTAGGCGGTTAGCCCAGTGAGCCAGGCGACCCAGCATCTCGGGGTCAGCCTTGTCCTCCGCCAAGTTGAGCACGGTTGTTATCTGGTCACCCGTTTTCCAGCCACCCCTGAGGTTGCGCAGCGGGTTCATTATCGCCGCGTCCATGCCGGGGATAGCCATCAGAGGCCGCGTTATCAGCGGCGATCCGATAGTCCTCGCCGTAGCTGTCCCAACCAACTTAAACCAGTTGTTGTAGTGAGCAGGCATCTTCCAGAATAGGTACTTCTCCGAGGCAGTGAATGGGATTCCAAACCCGATACGCCGCTTCCCTTCGTGGGCCAATATCTCCGTGATGCGCAGGCCGTGGTTAGCTTTGTCTGTTCTCGAGAACTCCCTAATTGCTACCCTGAGATTCTCCTTCTCCCGCCACCGCTTCCAGATTGTCCACGGTTTCAAAGAGCGCTTCGGCTTCTGCGCCATGAGAGTAGCCCTGGAATCCTTAAGCAACTTAGCGAAATCTTTGACCTGGAGGTTGTCCGCCCAGTCCATCAGGTCCGCGAAGGTTTTGCCCCCGGCCTTCAGCTTCCCCGCCCTTTGGTAACTCCTGGCCGTGTCCGACACAGCCTTCATCCGCCGTGCGTGTGTCGCCCCCTTCGCGAGCCTGCCCAGACTTGTCAGCCCACCAGTCATGTAGGTTAACGGGTCCATTAGGATCGCTGTTCCGACGACATGTCCCATGTGGTCCTTCTCGCCGCCCATCAGATCAGTGAGCTCGTCCGCGCCGACGTCGAACTTGTGGTCGAAGAACATGCCCGCTATCGGGATTAGGGCTGGGTCAAGGATGCCTTCCTTTGACCAGAAGTCAATCTTATTCGTCATCGCCGACCGTTGGGATCGCCATAGTACCTGAGCAGGGAGGCCGAATGACGAGTTCCAACCATGGTCGAACCATGTCTCCGGTAGGTAGCGATCATGGTCGTACTTCTTAGGCTTAAACTTCTCCACCGGCCCTATGGAGAAATCCCCCTCACTTACGTGGCGTCTGGCTTCCGCCCTCGTAAGCTCTGCGGATGCTCCACCCCCCGCCGCTAAGAGTCGTGCGACTTCCTCCCTCGACCTCAGGATCGTTTCATCTATAGGGCGTCCTAGAGCATCGACACGGGCTCGTCGACCGAGAAGGTGGTCGATTTCTCCCCCTGACCTGAATCCTGGCTCGCCTGGCTTAGGGGGAGGCGGGGGACGAAACCAATCCTCCGGCTCAGCGTCTGGCTCCCGCGTGAGAAATCTCCGTTCCTCTTCTTCGTCCGGTGGGTACGGCATTAGCGTTCTCCTCCTCTAGGAACACCGATCAGCGGGCGGGCATCGCGCTTCGCCCGTCGACTGGCCGCCCACCAGACCATGGCTCGATACTCGTTCCATTCGGGGTTCTCAAAGAAACCTCCAGCAGGGTCATCAAGGTAGTGCGTGAGCTCAGGAACCTGGTCACCCTTTTTTAGGTTAGCCAGTTCAGGAGACACGAAGAGGTGCTCGAGGTCATTCATTATACCCGCGTATTCACCATCAAGGTAGTTCCTCAGATACTGCTGCTGCTCCTGCGTGTAGGTTGTTCTTTCGAGGAAGACCTTATGGTTAACATCCTTCATAATCGTCATGCACGCCTTAAACTGCCCATACAATGTTGGCTGCGCGTCGATTTTAGCCTTCCAAGTATCCAGCGTATCCTGTGTCGCCGTGCCCGGCATCATAAAGCCT
>Ga0098047_10000064_pt1 | contig 40215 bp, 56 predicted proteins | sample 12_taG_FD_92585 | JGI IMG/M metagenome (GOLD analysis project Ga0098047, IMG submission 92585) | Marine viral communities from the Subarctic Pacific Ocean - 12_ETSP_OMZ_AT15267 metaG | ecosystem: Environmental > Aquatic > Marine > Oceanic | place: Subarctic Pacific Ocean | collected 2015-01-16 | reverse complement strand
ATCTTGCATGGCTTGATCCAGTCAGAGGATAAGCTGGCAAATTGGGTGCCTCGTATTTGGCATATCCATACTGTACGTGAACGGATGGATGAGCTTGTTGACCTGATCCATGCTGACCAGATCAGTCGTGTTGGTGATGCTGCAAAGAAGAAATCCGAGATCCGCCTTCAGCTTGAGCGCATCCTCCATACTGCTGACGGCATGGAAGACGTCGATCTTGATGCAATCAAGACAAGCCCGAAGGGGATCTTCAAGGAACGGACGATTGACGTTAGCGATGAGGTCGTTGAGGAATTCCTTGAGAGTGATATTGACGTAATTCTGCGAACCTACAATCGCCAGTTTGCTGCCGACATTGAACTTACCAAGGAATTTGGTGATGTCGGCATGACGCGAGACATTGACCAGCTGAAGTTTGAGGCTCAAGCAACTATCAAGGCGGCAGCAACGCCTGAATTAAAGGCGAAGCTGGTTGACCAACTTGCGCTGGATCTAAAAAATATCCGTGCAATGAGAGATTTGCTGAGAGGTAACTACGGCCTTCCTGCTGATCCGTTCAGCATGACGTCAAAGACTGCGAGATTGGTTACTGACTTTTCGCATCTGACAATGCTTGGTGGTGTCGTAATCTCATCGCTGCCTGATATGGGCAGGATCGTAATGGCTAACGGCATTGAGAATGCTTTCCCAATGTTGAAGCTGATTGTGTCAGACATCAAGACTTGGAAGATTGCAGCCGAAGAAGCCAAGATGGCTGGCACTGGTCTAGACATGATCTTGCAAAGCCGAGCCCTTGCGATGGTCAATGCCAGTGAGCTTCCTCAAAGGTTCACGCGGATTGAGGAAATCTCTGGTCGAGCAACGAATGCTTTCTTCATTGCGAACCTGTTGAGCCCGTGGAATGCCTTCTTGAAGCAAGCCGCTGGTGTGGTGATCTCTAACCGGATTGCTCGTGACACAATCAGAACTGTTGAGGGTATGGTCACTGAGTCTGGGGCTGCGCGACTGCGCGCCGCAGGTATTAGTGTTGAGGATGCCAAGCTGATAGCCGCTCAGATCCAACAGCATGGCGAGGTGGTGCAAGACACATGGATTCCCAACACACTTGAATGGGACGCCGACGCTGCTGGTCTTGTAGACACTTTCCGCAACGCTCTGGTCAGAGACATCGATGCGACCATCGTGACTCCTGGTGTTGGCGACCAGCCTCTATTTTCTCATGCTGGGTTTCAGGTGCTTGACGAAGACACCACCAAAAACTGGCCTGGAATTTTCTTGCACCCTTCCTGGGGCAAGATGATTACGATGTACAAATCTTTTGTGTTTGCCAGTGCTACGAGGGTTCTGCTTCCTGGCATTCAGATCCGTGATGCTGCAACGCTTCATGGTGCAATGATGATGACCTATATCGGTGCCCTTGTGGTTTCCCTTAAGGATAAGATGAATGGTCGTCCTGGCACAGACAGTGTCACAGGGTTCCTTCTTGATGGCATTGACCAGTCTGGAATTACCAGCTGGTTCGCCACTGTGAACAACATTATTGAGTCCATCACGGATAATGAGATCGGTCTTCGTCCAGTCACTGGAACGGCACCGCCTTGGAGTACGACGCTCACCTGGAAAGCTGGATCAGTCTTTGGCCCTGTAGCAAGCATTGCAGGACGAACTGCTGGGATTGGTAAAGATATTTTACTTGGCGACATGGATTATCATACTGGATTGGATGTGTGGCGTAGCGTTCCAGGCAATAATCTTTTCTGGCTGAAGATGGGAAATGTCACTCGGATGGGTGATTGGATGGATCAGTTGGCTGAAGAGGGTGGCGCGGCGCTATCTCTAGGCAATAGGAACCTTTTCTAGTACCTTGCGGATCAACGGAGTACGATCATGACCATAGCAACGACAATCTCTCGCGTTGAAACCGTAGGCAACGGCTCTACGACAGTCTTCGCGTATGCTTTCAAGATCTTCGCCACCACTGACCTGAAGGTATGGCTGGTGACAACTGCCACGGGTGCGGCAGTTCTCCAGACTATCACCACTCACTACAGCGTATCGGGAGCGGGCGATGCGGGTGGTGGTAATGTCACGATGGTGACGGCACCAGCAGCTACCGAGACACTAGTTGTTGAGCGTCATACGCCAGAGACTCAGGCCACGGATTACGTGGAGAATGATGCTTTTGGTGCGGACACGCATGAAACGGCTCTAGATCGCGCTGTGGCGCTCGTCCAGCAGGTTACTCGTGCCGTGGGTAGGTCCATGCGCCACGCTGTAGGTACGCCTGACGCGGTCTCTGTGGAGCTTCCCTTCCCTGTGGCTGACGAGTTCATCAAATGGGATTCAGCAGGGACTGCCTTGGAAGGCTCTGCCGGGACTAGCGGAACCACTACGACTACCTACATGGCGACTTTGCTGGTAGCGACGTCTGAGGCTAACTTCAAGGCTCTTGCCAATTTGGAAGCTGGCACAGACTTCCAGGCTTGGGATGCTCACCTTGATGATCTGGCTGCACTGAGTGTGGCTACCGCTGACGGTGAGATGATGGTCGCCACCGGTGCCGGGGCTTGGGCCTTGGAGAGTGGGGCTACACTCCGAACGTCGGTTGGTGTTGGTACTGGGGATAGCCCGCAATTCACCGGAATTGAACTGGGTCACGCTACTGATACCACTATTGCACGGGCATCCGCTGGTGAGATTTCTGTAGAGGGTACACAGCTAGCAAAATTGGATGGCAACCTTCAGGATTTAGATACTCTTGGTGCGGCATCATCTGATGGGGAAATTGCAGTTGCTACTGGTGCCGGTGCTTTGGCCTGGGAGAGTGGTGCCACTTTACGCACATCGGTTGGTGTCGGTACTGGGGACAGCCCAGTCTTCGCCGGTCTTGACGTTAACGGCGGTGAACTTGTGCTAGATGCGGACGGCGATACGAGCATCACGGCAGATACAGACGACCAGATCGACATCAAAATTGCTGGTGCTGATGATTTCCAAATGACGGCTAATACATTTAGTGTGCTATCCGGCAGCACCCTCAATATTGATAGTGGGGCGACCATAGCTAATAGCGGGACTGCTACTGGGTTTGGCAGCGGCCTTGCTTCTGGCGATGTAATTCCAGCGGATGATGGATCAGTTGGTGCGCCGGGATTATCGTTTGCCGATGATACAGACAACGGCATATATCGCATAGGGGCCAACAATTTCGGCGTGGCTGTTGCTGGTGCCTTAGCGATGGAGTTCGACCCTATCGGGGCTGTGCAGACGCCGTTGCAGCCTATCGTGGTTGCTGCGGGTACGGGCCAGACTGACGCCACGGGTGATGACACAACCGTTACGCTTACTTTCCCGACCGAGATCACGGACCAAAACGCCGACTTTGATGGAACTTCGACGTTTACAGCCCCTGTCACAGGCACCTATGCGGTTGATCTTTCCGTTGTTTTGACAGGGCTTCTATCGAGCCACACCCGTATCATCTCGACATTCACGGCCAGCAACCGCGCCATGCAAATTAATCGCCTGAACCCTTGGGCGGCGGCGGACCAAGCAGGGACGGCTTTTTATTACAACGGCAGCGCGCTGATTGACATGGACGCGGCTGACACTCTGACCACAAATACCCGCATCACGAACGGAACAAAGGTCGTTGATATCGGTAACGGCAACACGCACATCGGTATTCGTCTTGTAGGATAAAGGAAAGAACATGACACTAAAGATTACCGTAGAATACAAAGGCCAGACTTTCACCAAGTCTGTGACGGGCAACCCCCTGTTGGCCTTGGAGAATGACCTCCGCGATGTCGGTAACGCCGACGATCCCAGCGACATCGTTGGCTGGATATTCGCTGGTCCGTTCCAGGGCAAGATCAACAACTGTGCCAAGCGCATGGCAAAAGCAGAAACGGCTCGACTCAAGAAAGATCCTGCCGTGTCCTCTATGCCTGCAACTGACGATGAGTTGGTGGCGTCAGCCGTTGCGGCAGCGGGTTATAAAAACCGTTCAGCACGGGATGCCGCGGAACCCAGCCGGTAACAATGAACCGCCTTGGCACCCTTACGGTGGCTGTCTGCGTCCTGGCCTTGCTATGGCTTGGCGCCAAGTCTGCGTGGGGCCATGCCATGCTCTGCGGCCCTCGCAAAAACATTACGGAAAGCCTTAGCGGCAAATACAAGGAACGTGTTGTTGGCCGAGGTTTAACTGAGGGGGGAATGATTCTTGAGCTATTCGTTAGCTCTAAAGGTAGCTGGAGTGTTGTTGTAAACGACCCTCTCAAGGCTTGCATCATTTCCACGGGGGAGGCCTGGGAGAAGGCCGAGCCCAGCATAGGGGAAAAAGCTGGTGGTTGATGAGTCTGTCAAATGGGGGATTGGTACTGGCCTAGCTGCCCTTGGCGGCATTCTGGGCTGGGCGTTCTCCGTGGAACGCCGCTTAGGCAAGGTGAATGGGACCAGTCATATGCAAGATGAAATTAACGGGCACACCAGGGCATTGTCCAAGGATCGTGCAGAGATCGCTGGCATCAGCGCCACAGTACAAGCGAACACTCGTTCGATAGAGCGCATGGAGACAGCGTTAGGGATGCACATGCACGAAGAAGAACAGACCCTAGGAAGAATCCTAGGAAAGCTGGAGTCACTATGAACTATTTCACGAAAGAAGAACTTCAGTGCAAGTGCGGCTGCGGCACGATGGAACTGGCCGAAGGCTTCGCGGAAGAGCTGGACGGGCTCAGGGGAGTCTATGGGCACCCACTCATACCAACCTCGGCTTGCCGGTGTCCTGACCACAACCGGATGGTGGGCGGGCACCGCAACAGCCTACACCTCACATTCAATCTGCACTGGAACACGCGGACTTGCGCGATAGATGTGAAGCGACCAGATTCATCGTTGATGGCTTCTCTAGTGGGAGTGGCCTTGGAGCGTGGCCTGAGCATAGGAATAGCCCCGACCTTCGTCCATCTGGACTGGAGGTCGCAGACTTGCACAGAGCCAAGCGAAGGCACGGGGACTGGGTTCTTTACCCGGCCTACCGTGTTATGGACTTACTGAAGAGGAGAAAGAAAGTGGATCTCTTGAACACAGTTATGGGTTACGCAGACGCTCTGCCAGCATGGCTGGTGGCAATTACTGCGTTGGTTACTGCTGCCAATGCCGTGACCGTGCTGACGCCGACGAAGCACGATGATGTTGTCCTAGGGAAGATCCTAGGAGTGCTGAATTTCTTGTCGATGAACTTTGGTCGCAACCGCAATGCGGACGATAACGCATGACCTTTCTGGCTCAGATAGTCCTAGGAGGCTTGAGGATGCTCGTACAGCCTCTTCTCATAGCCTTCGGGGCTATCCAAGCCTATAAGGGCAAGGTGGCTGAGAGAGGCTTACAGGACGCTTCAGATAGGAACGAGATCGATGAAGAGTATCGTGGCATTACTGATCGGGATGAGCTTGTTGACAGGGTGCGCCGCAGCCAAGAGTGACCTTTGCGCCAGCTTCAGCAAGATCATCGTGTCAGAAGAAGGGTTCAGGGTTATCCCTAGTGATGAGCTTCGCCAAATCGGGGCTCACAACGACACCATGAAAGACAAGTGTAGATAGGAGCAGAACGATGGCTTTGCTTTTCAGGTATCTCGACACGGTGGGGGATGGGTCTGGCACGAAGGATTCTGCTGTGAATCATTCTGCGGCCTTGGAGGAATACAAAATCGTTACTTGCGGAAGTGTCAGTATCGACGGTTTTTCAGCTGCACATGAGTTACATGAGTAGTGATCGTAAATAGCAACCACTTCACCATCGACATCTACATCGGCATTCCAGATAAGTTGATCCCTGCCACACTTGCCGCAGTAGCGTTTAGCTGTGCGTGTAGCCATCAGTCTCAATCCCTAAGATCATGCCGCACCAGGGCACCATGACGCAGTCACCAAAGGCCAGGAAGGCTGTGCGTCTAAAGGCGAGGTAGCTCGGCGCTACTGTTGTGTCGCGGTCGTACACGGCTTTGAGTGCTATCTTCTGTTCTCTTGTAAGGATCATCTGCTTGCTCCAGTGCTTTCCAACCTGCTTCAATAAGATCTCGGACATGGCGTTCCATGTCAGGGTCGTAAACCATCTTGCCTTTAATTTGTTTCTTTGCATGATCGATGCAGCTGTGATCTCGCTTGAACACGTAGCCAATTGTCGAGGTTCCTGCACCGACAATTTCGCTGCACACGTACATGGCTTTCTGTCGGACAGCCACGACTTCGGCATACTTGTTTGGTTTACAGATCTCAGGAAGGCTGTAGTTCATTTGTGCCAGGACTGCCTTCGCCACTATCTTCGTCTGACCGATTTGCTTCAGTCTCGTGATCGTATCTGTCATCAGCTTTATCCCTCGCTAACATTGCTTGTGCTGTGCCGGAAGGCTCAACAATTTCAGGAGCATATTTTTTGATGTGAACGATGAGTTCCGTGGCAAGCGTTACTGCTTGTTGATAATTGAATTTGATGACTGCCCTATGTGATGTGGACATGGTGGTGATCGTAAAGAAGCCATCGATTTCACCAGTCGTGACTTCAGCTGGAAGCTCTACTTCTTCCATTGGTTTATGTGTCATCATTTATCTCCCTTCTCACACGAGCCCTGAGAGCTTCCCAAGGCACATCTAAGAGCTTCTTGAGGCTAGAGATAGCCTTGATCCTCTGCGCCTCTGAGAGAGCGTCTGAGGCGAGTAGGGTGCAACTGATCCAGTAACGCTTAAGCCAGCGTTCTTTTTGGGTTAAGCCACTTTGATCGTACATGCGCCCCTCTTGTCACGAGTAGCGATGATCCCGTGGCCGGTAGTCTCACGAGCATCTATGGGCACCAGCTTCTTGAGATCTGACTTTGCATCCTCAAAGAGCTTCGCATACTGCTGATTGTCGATGAACTCCAAGGACAGTGAGGCCCACTGGTTGTTACCCGTCATGTCCACCTTCCTGACGATAGGCTTCGTGGGCTCAATAGTTTCCTCTATGCCACCATCCTTCGGCGGGATGTCCATGATAACGCACTTCCAGAACTTGTGCTGAAGCTCCATCATCTTGTCGATGAAATCCTGATCCCGTGGAATTCGTATGCACTCCCATTTGGAGTTGCCGAAGATCGCTGAGATGTAAGAGTCTTGCTTGTCCAACACGTTCATGTAGTGTTGAACTTGTGGGTAATAGGTATCGGCTTGCTTTTCGATGTCACTAAAGGCGTTGGTGTGCTTGGCCTCCCAGATCCCGTTGGAGTGCCTAGACAGATGGACGAGCCCATCGATCTGCGCTACCAACCAATTGTACTCAGGGTGAACGTAAAGCTGTTCAGTGGCACCGTTGCGCTCGACCTCTAGCTCAGTATTGTGAGTGAAGAACTTGGCATTCAGAGACTCTGACATGATGCCCAGCTGGACATTCAGTTCCCAAGACAGATCGGGGCGCTCCTTCTTGCGAGTTGTTTCTTCCCAGAGATCTTGGAGTGTCATCTTGAAGTGCTTGCCTCGTGCGATGACACAAGCTGCCGTGCCACCTATCTTTCGATGTTCGATGTAGTCAGCCATCGTGTTTCCTCCTTGCTCCTGCTAGAGCGGGCTCTATTTGATCCCAAACTTCTGCGTACACTCCACCAGTGGGAGCGTTGAAATGGGTCTTGACGAATTCAAGGATTCGCTCATCGTCCAGTCCCTTATTAACCAGGGCTGAGATGGCGGATACCATTGTGTTGTGCAACGCTCCTGGTCGGGCATCGGAGAGCTGCCTAGCAACGCTTCGATACCACGTTGAACCGCGTCCGTGCCTAGCACCCCAAAGAGCACTAGAATCAAAAGGAGTTCCCATGATTTGACGTTTTTCACGACGAAATATCCTCGCTTCTTCGGGAAGAGTATCGTGTAGTGCCTCAATAAAGTCGTTCCACGAGTTTTCATAGAGGCGAGGGAGATCTTGTGGGTGCATGGTGAATGGTTCTTCATCGATCCACCGATACCAGTACCCGTCAGGGTGTTGTCCATAGATCACCACCTGAGTGCCTTGGCCTAGCAACTCGACCTTTCCCATGCGTCTGGTCGGCAGATCGCTTTGATAGAGCATGACCACTCGTGGTGGCTTGCCCATACGGACTGCGGTAGCTCCCAGGATAGCCTCTGCAAGCTCCTGTACGACCCCCTGAAGCACGTAGTCGTCTATGTCGAGGTCCAGGGCTACCACACCAGAGGCTCGCCCTAGGGGTAGCCCTATGTTTGCCGCTGGATATTGTCGAGCGTTAATGAAGATCTCTTGCCAATGGGGCATATACTCCCCACGGTGCTGCCAGTTTGTAGCGACTGGACGTTTGCCAAGGACTGGGATGGTAGGCCAGCCCATTTCATGCAGTTGTGCCGCCATGCGGGCGTACATTAGCTTTTCTCTGCTAAAGACAGCACCAATAGAACTGAAGCTTTTAACTCCTTATCTATAAAACATTCGCGGATGCAAGCTCGTATTCCCTCAACAGGTAAGTGTTTGAGGTTTAGTGCTGCTACAATTTCTGTGATTTGACATTCAGCTTCGCGGTGTTCGGCTTCCCATTGCGTAAAGTGTTCGCTGCCATCTTTGGCAACGTAAATCGTTTGCTTGCGAGCGGTAACCATTGCGTTTCCTCCAGTTGTGAGCGCGTGGGTGACAGAGCCAACATCTTGGTCTGACCGTGGGAAGTCAGACAGGACACAGGGACTCTGCCACCTTTGGTTCAGGACGCGCCCGCCCTGCTGGAGTCCTGTGCCCTATGCCAGTTCAGTCGTTGCTTCAGGGAAGAGAGCGCCTTGCTCTCCTACGTTCAGGGCCTTGCAACACGATGCAATGCCGAACAAGGCTTCCTCACGATCATCACCTTTCAGCTCATGGAGCCGGATAGCGATGTTCAGATCGGTGATCTTCACGCCAAGCTCTTTGGCCCGATTCTTTTCGGCCCGGATCTTGACGTTGAGAGCCTTGACCTCCTGCTTAAACGCAAGCACGTTTTTCACAGCAGAGCGAATAGCCTGTTCGCCCTTCTTTGATAGCGGCTTACGCCCGTTTGCCTCCTCCGGGGCAGCTTCCTCACTGCCCTCGGAGTTGTGCCCCTCAAGAGGGACCACGTTGGTGTCTTCTGACTTCATGGAAGTCTCCTTCTAGTCCAGCGGGGGCGAGCCGTTGCCGCCATTGGCCTTGCCGCCCAGCAGTTGAACCTGCTCAACGTTCAGTTCCAGGGTAAAGCCGGGGAGTCCATCACGCTTGGTGAACTCGTTGACCTTGAGAGGTCCGGTAACACCGACTTGCGTACCTTTCTTAAGGTACTGGATCACGCCACCTTCGGCGCGCTTGCCCCAGAGGTTGCAGCGGACCCACATGGGGGCCGCATCCTTATTCCGCGGATCGTTCACCGCGATGCTGAAACCAGCGACAGAGGTGCCGCCAGCGTCACGAACCTCGACATCACCGCCCAGGTTCCCTGTGAAAGCGCAGCTATTCATACTCATGTCGTATCTCCTGCTAGTTATGCTGCGAGTGCAGCTTTCTTGTCGGCGAAGGCTTTCGCCACGGCTTCTGCGATGTCCATGTTCTCATGGGCACACATCTCGTAGGCATCCTTGGTCTTGCCCACGAAGTTTTTCCGAGCCTCTTCAGTCTCGATTCCCTGAAGGTCTTTGAACACCTTGTCGCGCCACTCTTCCCAAGAGGGCCCTGAGTCGTCTGAGGATGACTCCTTAGCGGCAACCTCTTCAGGAGTGGGGCCAGGGAAGGCTTGCTGTTGTTCGTCTTCCTGGGGCTTCTCAGGGAGAGCCTTGCCATTGCCTTTGGCAGCTTCAGACTCTTTGTTGCCATAATTGGATGGCTGTTCGATGGGTGTGGGCTCTTTGAACTCCTTGTTCATCTTCGCCACGTACTTGTTGTCATCGAACTTGCCCATGAAGACGTCAGCGTTGAAGCCCAGCATGGACAGAGACTTGGTCAAGGCATCCGTGCGGAGTTTCTTGTGACATTCGTCATTGGCCTTCCAGACCATGTCTGACGAGATCTGGAACTGTCCATCGGGATAACGGAAGGTCGCATAGAATGCGATACACAGCGGTGCTGAATCGTCGTTGGCACGGATCAGCTGGAATTCGCTTTCCTCCAGGGCCCAGGTTGATCCGTATGGTCCCCACATCTCTGTGGCTCGCTGGATCTGGGCGTATGCGTCAATGGCGGTGAATCCTCCCCGCTGATTGACCTTCTTGGTCGCCTTGGGATCAGTCTTCTCAACTGACTTCCATAACGACATGTTGTTTGTCTTGGCTTTCGCCATACCATATCTCCTTGTTGCCTTGTTGAATACATCCTGTTACGGTTGCACACCATAGCAGGAGCAATTTAGATGTCTACGAAAACCTCCCTAGTTGATGAAATAATTTCTAGGTGGGATAGCCTTGCGGCATTTGCACGGTACATCGACGTACCTGCGGTCACTGTTCGCCAGTGGCGTAAGCGAGGCCATATCCCGCTTGGACACTGGCGTCGAGTTCAGACCCACTACTTTGGTCATACAGGTATCACTGTTGATCTAGAGCGGTTCTTGGACGAGATGCCCAATGGATGAGTCTCCAGGGACAGTCTTAGCCATTGATCCAGCCACAGTCTCAGGCTGGGTTCTCATTCCTGATCTCGGGCAAATCCAATATGGAACTCTGGACTTGTCGAATTTCAAGGGCAATCGTCCTGCCATCCTAGATGCCTTTTTGGTGTGGTTGGATACGATGGACAAGAGGTTCGTCGTGGACGTCTGGCTGTACGAACAGCCGTATGTCCAAAATCAGCGATCTGCCTATCTTCAGTACGCCATGATTGGGTTGATTGAACTGGTCGCTCACCGTGGTGAAGCTGTTTTTGCTTCAATCCACCCATCGACTCTGAAGAAATTTGCCACTGGTTCAGGCAAATCAGACAAGAAAGCCATGTTGGCAGCTGCCCAGCTTGAGTCGCACAAGATTGAGACTCACGATCAGGCAGATGCTCATTTCATTGCTAAGTGGTGGATGACTGAGGGTCGTTATCGTGACTAAGCCTAGGGGCTTTGCCGCGCTATCGCTAGACACCATCTCTGATGGTCGTCTTCCTCACAACGCCTTACGTGTTCTGGCCGTGATGTCCTCCTATTCCAACGGAGAGGATAAATCGAGTGTCAGTAACAAGCAGATTGCACAACATCTGGATATTCCCCACAACATAGTGGGGCAGTTCAAGGGCTTGCTACACCAGCTTGGATATGTTCAAGAGGTGGAAGCCGCTGAACTCGACTCAGAGGCCGTTTATCTGCTCTCTAAGGCCCCGTCCGTGCCCACTGGGGGTCCAGGGGCCAGAAAGGTCAAGCACCGCTCTAGAGGGCATCCTGATGCCTTTAAGCGGTGGTATGCGTACTACCCTCGCAAGAGTGCCAGAGGCGCTGCTGAATTAGCGTACTCACGGGCTCGAAAGCTCGCTGATGAGGATACTCTTTTGATTGCCGTTAAGGGGTACGCCGACTTGGTGAAGTCGAAGGGTGTAGAGAAACATTTTATCCCATTTCCGGCAACGTGGCTCAACCAGCAACGCTGGAGTGACGATGATTTGCAGTCGGTGGTTAACGTCCCCTCGAAATCTCAAGATCTAGCACCGGAGACACTATGAGAACACTTGAACTCAGGCATCGATCGGATGCTTTCCAATCCGTTATGGACGGGCTCACTGATCCTGGCGTTTGCTCGTCCACTGGTATGCCCAAGATTGACCTTGCCCTAGGTGGCGGTCTATTCGCTGGCAAAGCCTATGGCATTCAGGCCAGGAAGAAGACCGGCAAGACGCTCTTGATGGGCACCATGTCGTACAACATGAACGAGCTAGGCATTCCTCACTTGTGGATCGCCGCTGAGATGAATGATCGTGAGCTAGAGCAACGCCACATCGCTAGATCATTGTCGAGATCTGCACTCGATTTCTTGTCTGACGATGCCCAGCTTGCCTCTGAGGTCGCCGCCTATGCTGCAAATGCACCGGACCATGTCATCTATGCCAATGCGGTAGGTATCACCATACCTGAACTCTGCGAATTGATACGCAGAGCCGTCAAAGAACATGGCATACACGGGTTCATTCTTGATTACCTTCAGCTTGTTCGGGCAATCAGGAATGGCAACAGGACGGAACATCTCGAAGAGGTTGCTCAGACTATAAGTGAGCTGGTAAGGGAACATCAGATATGGGCGTTGGTCGCTGCCCAGCTCAACCAAGATCACAACACGCGGGGCGGGGAAGGCATGCTTCTGGCCTTTGACCTCATTTTCAGTCTCCATCGGGGTCAGCACTCCAGTGAGGGGTGGTTGGAAATGAAGGACAGCAGATACACGCCATACCGAAACATCGGCTCAGAGATTAAGCCTGGACTCAAGCTAGAACCTAATGGGCCTTTCTTTTCTGAGATAGGTAGTGTAAGCAGGGAATCCTCCCTGTTGTAAGCTGCCTCTGAGGCCCCGGATGTTCCTGCTAGTCCGGGGCCTCTTTTTCTTAGGTGCTTATGCGAGTCACCTCAACTTCGATGTCCAGCTTCTCGACTACGTCGTGAACAACATCACGAACGTCGTCAGTGGTGACATAGTCAAGCTCACTGGAAATCCATTCTTTGAGTTGGCACAAGGCCCCAGTTTCTCGACATTGGCCGACGAACCACTCAAAGAATGAATCGTCGCCTTGCAGGACGTTCATCAACAACGCAGACATTTGTTGTTTGACGGTATTAGCGACCTCCAAGGATGTCTTTAAGCTATTTTTCTCAGCCAGTTGCTTCTCCACAGTATCTTTCTGAGCGGCAAGCTCTGTGTTGAGTTGATCCACACGCTCACCGGCTGCGACGTAGGCAGCGCGAAGCGCAATAATTCTGGAAACTGAATCAACTTCTTCGCTGTCGATGTCGTTGAGTGCTTTTAACGGTTCCATGTTTTCCTCCAGATGTTTGAGATAAAGCGGTGGGGAGAAGGTGGATCAATGCCACGCATTCCCTTCCCCCCACCTAGACCTAGTCACAAGGACTTGGTCTTTACGCTGCCAGGGCTATGTTGTCCCAGGCATTCGATGAACGGAGCTTCTGGATACGCTCCAGCCTCGCAGCCTGAGCATTCCGGTCAGCCCGTGTCTCACCGCCCAGTCCGTGGGTACTCCACGAAGTCAGGACGTTGTACAGATCCCACAGGGTGCCTTCGCCCGTGTGGTTGGTGGACTCGACCCAGTCGCGGGTCAACCCGTCCACCAGCGCCTTGCTCTTGTTGCCAGGAACAGCATTGAACAACCGGATAGCTTGCTCAGATCCAACCTTGATCCGAGCCCACATCTGGTAATTCGTTGTCTCTTCCAAATAGGCGTTCATGGTCGCCATGACCGGAGCCAAGAGGTCTTCGATCTTGGCATTCTTGGTGTGCTTTTGCTTTATGCTCACCATATCGCGTCCGATCAAACATTCATTCGCGCAAGCGAATCTGTAAGCACCGGCACGGATCACAGTGGCCTTGGAGCCATCGTAGCTGTCCCAGTAGGCAATCCTGAGCGCCACGTTGTCGTCAGAACCATCACGGGCGTTCGTCACCGTCACCTGATGTGCCGGGAACGTATAGCCCACGAACAGCCTGGAGCCGTTCTTGGAGGTATCCAGCATTCGCTGCATCCCAGTCGCGTCGAGATTGCTCTCTGCCACGGCTGCGTCCAAGAGATCGACCTGATCCTTGTAAGGCCGCAGTTGATACCCTGACGTATGGATATGCAGGGTGTCGCCGGTATCCTCTCGGACCACGGCTCGCCATCCAGGGATATTGATCCCGTCAATCTGCATCTCTTTCATGGCGACAGGAAAGAAACAGGGTCCGTTGCCGTCATGGTTCATCGTGCTGAAGCCATGTTCGTTCATTTCTTCTTGCAAAGTCATCGCATTCTCCCTTCAATGACGGTCCAAATCACCCGTTGATTCGCAGCGTCGAGTTTGATGAATGTAAAGTACGGGTCATCTCTAAAACTTTCCCACATTCGATCAGTCATTTTGAATCCAGCGTTGTAAATCTCTGCGTAGTCAATGCTACGTAGAATTCGCAGCCCATTGCTGAATTCTTCAAGCGTCATTGGACACCAGATTCCCTCGGTCAATAGCCTCACGAATGGCTTTCAACCGATAAATGCTGTCGTCCAGCCATTCCAGTGAGGTCTGGCTATACCCAACATCGTCTCTCCAGCATTCTCCTAGATGACGGATGCTTTGATGGACACCGAACAGTGCTTGGTCGATGCGTTCAATTGGGGTTTCTCTTTCTTCATCTACAAAGACGGGACTACTTGGTTCCATTCTCTTCAAACTCCTTCATCTCCAAGAGCTTCAGCATATTGATTGCTTCAGCTGGGTTCTTGAACCGTGGCCCTATCCTTCGATAGTGCCCACGTATGATGACCACACGCCAAATCCCTTTGTCGTGCATCAGAGCGAATTCAACAGGCCCAAACCTGTCACGAATCCATCTCCACAGGGCTCCGATTTTCATCGTTACCTCACTTCAAGTCAGGGACTTCGCCAGGGGGACACCATCCGTCAGGGTCAGATAGGGCCTCAACGTCCTCCATGACCCTCTCAAGCCCTTCCCAGACCTCTCCGGTGTCTGGGTTCACCCAACGAAGGCCGTTGTCTACGGGGCTCTCAGGGGCTTTTGAGGGGTTGTCGTCTTCATAGCCTTCATATCGAAGCCCACTGATGAAGCCTTCGATGTTGTCCAGCTTGTCGGCAATGGCACTGAACATGTCTTTGTCAAAGGATTGCACCAATCGAAGCTCAATCTCTTGGCTCAAGGATCTTCCTGTAATGACACACGCATCCTCAAGAGCATTACGTGTTTCTTTGGTGATCCTTGTGCTGATCGTTTTCCGTTTGGGGCCTGATGGGGTCTTGCCAGCAATCGCATCTCCTACGCTTTCTCTTGCTGACTGAACTACTTTCTTTGTTCCATCATGGTCCCAAAGTTTACGTGCTGCTTTACTGGCAGCAGCAAAGCCAATAGCTCTCAGCATCACAGTATCTCCAATGATTCCACTAACCCTTTACGTGTGACAGTTCGGGTTTCGATGGGACGTCCATTGCCATCTCCATCATTTTCGTCATAGTGTGCCATTGGCCCACTTCGGTTCATGCTTTGGAATGTCTGCCAGAAATCCAGCATGACTTCAATCATCGTCGCCTCCCTCATACATGTTGTCTTGGCACACCTGACAGAATCCATTGATGCTGTTCTCCTTAACACTTAGCTCATCCTTGAACTCACCCACTGGCTTGGCACACTGCGAACACTTGCCTTGTGCTACCATCTCACGTGGACTATGGCCGAATACCATTTGTCCGAATGCCTCTGCTGCGTCGTTGATAGTCATCATCGTACTCCTTTCACGAACTCATGGATGTGGATCAGTTGATGCACTGGACTATGTGCAAGGTTGAACACTGGAATGCCTTCAGTCTTGGCGATGCTTGAGCTGATTTGAAATCAAAGCTCAGTCGGTAGACTTTAGGTCGAAGCATTTTGCTTTTCCTTTTTAGTTTCAAAGTTCAAATCCGAATTGCAAATCGGATTTTACGTGTACGCTCGCAAAGCTCGCGGAACTTCGATGGGCTCAGCACACGAAGTTACGTGTGGCTTCGCCGAACTTCGATGGCTCCCGAGATTTTACGTGTGCCCCCCGCCCTTTCTCGCGGCGAGCGGAGCGAGCCGCTTTTGTACCTTTTTGGTCTTTTGAGAAAACTCTTGTCACCGACTAGGTGACTCGTTAGCTAACGGCAGGCCTCGAGTTCTCATTTACGCCTGGCTTCCTTGGGCATAAGCCGTCGAGCCAACCACAGCCTAGATTTCTCGGTCGCTGCGTTCAACCGGATCTTGATCTCCCGTTTCAGTCGGTCGATCTCCTGCTGTGTCGGAGGGTCGATTTCGATGCTTAGTCTCATTGTCCGGTCCCTTCATGTATTCTCCGTTGGCCCAAATAGCCAACAATGGCATTGTGACGTAGAGGAAGACTTCGATAATCATTCGGTGACCTTGGGCGCTCTCAGCATGGGGATGGAAAAGCTGAGAGAGAGGGCTGTCATGATGCCGTTGCAGACGAGGAAGATGCTTAGAAGCAGGGTTTCATATCCCGCGTAGAGAAGGATGCCAATGATGGCCCAAAGCACGGTCATCGTGACGATGTTGCCGATTGCCATTTCACGCATATTCAGTCTCCTTGTTGGCGAGGGCCGAAGCCCCCGCCGGTTGTTATCTACGCAAGAGTGTTGAACTCGTCCAACGTCTTGTCTTCGCTGGTGTCGGCACCTTTGCGGTGGCCGTCGAAGTAGTTCTCGACGTCAGCCAATGCCGCTGCGATTTTGTCGTTGACGGCAGAAAGCTCCATGACGGTTGCATCTTCCAGCTTGACGCCGCCATGCGATGCGATGCCCGCTTCGCTCATCGGCGAATTGAACTTGTAGTAGAAGCCCTCGATTTCGGCCCGCTGGTGGAATTCATAACCGATCTCGTCGTGAAGGATACGCAAGGCAGCGGCTGCTTTGTAGCAGAGCTTCATGCGGTCGATCTTCTGATCGGTTTCGGCGTCGTGTTTGGCAACCTGGGCCTGATGCTGGTCGGTGCCCTTGTACTTGGACTTTTCCAGCGTGGCGCTGTACTTGGTGGCTCCAGGGAGCAAGGTGTCACGGGTGTAGTTGCCGTGATTCTCGGCGGCCCAGACCGCCGATTTGGCCTTGTTCATGACCCAGTAGGGGTCGGTCGGGTACTGGTCCACGTAGTCGCGGATGACGGCTTCCTCGTAGGCCACGAAGTCCAGCTCCTGCCGGTCGAAGAGGTCGAGTTTGTCCAGTTCCTCGGCCAGCTGGCTCTGCTCGTGGGCCTGGATGTCCTGAAAGTGACGGTCGGCGTCAGAGCGGTCGGTGTCGGTGAAGATCTCGGCAGCGATTTCCTGTGCGGTAGACATAAGCGTTTCTCCAGTCCGCCGTTGAAAGGTAAGGGATGGTGACGCGGCGGTATCGTCACCATCCCAGGTCGTCAGCTCTAGGCGAAGTTTTCTTCGTAGAGCCGTTCTTGTTCGTCGCTCCAGGCGTCGATGAGATCGATAGAGGTCTGGTCTTCGATGTAAGCGCAGATACTCAGCCGGTTCAGTTCGGCTGAGATCTCCTTGCGACGGTATTCCCAGTTACCGTTGGATTCGGTCAGGAGTCGGTAGGTGCTGACCATCCTCCGGGTGATCCGGGCCAGTGCGTCGTTGACCCAGATGGGAGGGTATTCTTCGACCTGGAAGGGCTGGACGGAGGACAGAATGAAACTCATGTCGATCTCGTAGTCGGTGATTTCCTTGATCCCGGCAACGATGACGGTGGCACCGTCGATGCGGTCGTCACGGTCACGGAAGAAGCGACGGAGTTCGTCGTTGTCGCAGATGCGTTTGTGCATTTTGCGGACACGTTCGTAATCTTTGATGCTCATGATGTTTTCTCCAGTTAGGTTGCGTAGACGTTTTCAACAAACAGATCTCGTTCGATCTCTGCTCTCCGCTCATCATCTGCGTCCAGTTCGTCAAGCATGTCGAGAAGCTGGTTTGTGCGTGATGATGGCGCTATGGCAGCGACGGGATCGGTTGGCTTGCTTGGATACATGTTCAGTCCTCCTGTTCATCAGCGTGTTCGTCGGTGATGTCTTCCAGACAGGCATAGCAAAGGTATGCGTCTTCGTCGGAAGGCATTGGTATTCCGCAATGTTCACAAGGTTTTTCCATGAGGTTTCTCCAGGTTGGGTTCTAAGTAAGTAGGAGGTCTGGAGGGGATCTTTCCCCTCCAGCGCTCCACGCGAGTGGCCGCGTCAGCGATTGGCCGCGTCCACGATGGCCTTGATGCCGATGATAGCCTCGGCACGATTTCCCCCCAGGTCGAAGACGGGGACGTCGTAAGCTCGGGCGATACGAATGGCCTGACCGGTGCCGCCACGGCCCATGCCATCCTTGGTCCAGCAGATCAGCATGGCGCTGGGGCTATCCAATTTGGGCCCCAGCACCTGGAAGCAATTACGCCCGTGCATACGTCGCGCCACAGGGCTGCACTTGCCCCAGGCAGGGTGATGCTTGGCCGCAAGCTCCATCGCGGCCTCAGTGGCATCCTCGGGCCGATAAATGCAAGCCAAGCCCGCGCCCTCGGCAAACGCGGTGTCGGCACCCTTGGCACCGCCTGACCGGAGAGCCCAATGATTCACGGCTAGGCGACGGGCCAACCGCGTCATGAACTCCAGCTCGTCGGCAGGAGTCGTGCGGGCACCAACGCCCGTGTAAATATTAACGATAGCCATATCCAATACTCCAGAAGTTGAGGGGGTCTGGGGGGACTCTTTCCCCCCAGAACTCCCTGTTAAGGGTCGCGTCAGCGATTCGCGACGGAAAGCAAGACCTGTGCATGGCAAAGCGCAGGAGCGCACCAACACACCAAATCCTTGCCCCGCAATTCAGCTCTGGCCTTCGCCTTAAGCTCAGGCCGTTCGTTGAGCCAAGCTGAGTATTTCAGAACCACCTCAGCCCTCGTGCCGTCCTTCCCGATTGTGAAAGGATTGCCCCAAATCGTGGGCCGTCCTACATAGACCGAACCAGCGGGCTCGCCGGTTCGCTTATTAAGCACCTGTGGCATATCTCATGCTCCAACTAGAGTTGCTGTCAGATTTCAAATCTGACTGGGTCCGGGCGAAGCCCGTATGCGTAAGCAAAGCCTTAGCCTTACTTAACCTTCAGACAGGAGCACGAGGATGGATTAGAAAATGATAGGGAATAGCGACTCGCCCGTGACCAAAGACTTCCCCCGACAAATGCCAGACAGTGATCTCAATTTGCACTCTGAAGCAAATTGACTTGGGGCCAAGTGAGCCCGCAGCCCTGGAGATTGCTTAAAAGAGAGCCCTTGCGAACGGTCTGCCCGTCTAGGGCAGATTTGAGTGATCGGAAGGGACCGGGTGACAGGCCGATGGGATGGAAGTCTTTGAAGGCGCAGCCGAGAAATTAGGCGAATGAGGCTTGGTTCGAATGAGCCTAAGACGTAGCCGTGAACGTGAACAGCTAGCTGGCGACCACTTGGGAGCGGTAGAAATGCACCTATTATTTTATAATTCATCCTCGTAAGCGCGGGGCGGTCCTCATTAGTCAGCCATATGAGGGAGCCGCTTGGCGACGGAACAATAAGCCCGCGTAGCGGTCCTTACATGGCTGGACGGGTGATTAGCCTGAGCCCACACAGAATAACTCACACTAGACCGACCCAAGCGGAATGCGCGGAACGCGCTGTGTCGAGCAAAGCGGATGAGCGCGAGTGGTTGCCACCGTACTCACCAAACCAAAAGACCAAGACTAGACATTCAATTCATTACACCGCGTCGCAGCGAAGCGGAGATCCGGTGCTGCTTAAGAAACACTTATTGAATGGCTGGGAGGAGCGGAGCGACGACCACTCTAGAGCCTCACTCACGAACTCATGGACGGGTACGGATGTTGACCGCAGATCATCTCAAAACACTTTCTTGGCAATTGAACTGCGGGAAGCATCGTACACGGCAATCCTGTCTCGAAACTATCATCCCGATAGACCATGAGCTTTTGTCCTTTAGAGTGCTAAAGCGGCGATACGCTTTTCGGGTCCAGCAGAATGCTGGCAGACTATCCAGATCTGCATCTGGCAGACTATCCCCGGTCTGCACCGGGGCGACCTTCCGAATTCGTATTCGGTGCGGGGTTCTTAAGGGGACGCAAAGTCCCCTTATCAACGCCGTAAGGCGTCCACTTCCTTTTGTCTTTTCTAGAGTGCTTGTCTGGCGATACAGACTGCCGCTCAAACCGGCATGAGGTTTGTCGGGTCCAGCAGAATGCTGGCGATGGGTTCTTAGGGCTATCGTTGGCCCTAAGCGCGAAGCGACGGCGCAGGTCCTTGACCTAGGGCACTATCCAAGATACGCCTCACAGGGCATCCTAGGAGCAATGAGAGGCTATTGATATGGCTACACTGACCGACAGGCAAGAGGCCTTTTGTGCCAACTTTGTAACAAATGGATCAGAAGGGGCGCAAGCGGCGAGGGACGCTGGCTATCATGGCGATGGGAGGGTAGAGGCGCATCGGATGGTAAAGTTGCCGCACATACAGGCTCGTATCTTCGAGTTAACACGGCAGAAAATGAGCGGATATGGGCCGAAGATGTTGAAGGTATTGGTGGACCTAGCAACGTCTGCTCGTAGTGAGAAGGTGAGGTTTGATGCGGCCAAGGACTTGATGGACAGGGTAGGGTTCAAGCCTGTCGAGCGGATACTCTCGGTCACGCAGGACACGAGTGACCTCACGCCTGAGCAGTTGAGGGAGAAGGCGACTGCTTTGTTGCAGGACATATTCACAGATGGACCAGAGGCTGTGGTCGAGAAGCTCAACGCATCTTCAGTTCCACAATTGGAATGACAATCGTGACGTCTTTTTCTCTTTTTGTCTGCTCTCCCTTGACGGGGTACGGTCCCCCCAAGTGAATCTCAGTCAGGCCTAGGATACCCCACTCTACATTCGCCCTGAAAAAGCTGCCGAAACGAATAACTGCGGCAAACCCTTGATATTGTGGATATTTTCCGGTCTTTCCGATAGTTGAGTAGTTGGAAGGACGGTGATTTGTGAGGTATTGCAAGAACTTAAGTAGGGGAATTGTTTCTGGCACATTCTTTGCTACTTCTTATACTAAAAGAACTCTATTTGTTTTTTTTTCTTTTTAGGGGAGTCTGAGGGGGGCTTTTCTTTTTGTTTATTTGGATTTGGGCTCTGACTGCGATGATTGTGGACGCTTGACAATGAAAGTCCGAAGGGGGTATGGGTGTTTTCATGAGCCAGCCGATCTCCATCCGACTGACCGAAGCTGAGGTTCTCCAGGCTGCTGGAGATTTTGACAGCACCGAGTACACCGAAGCTGTGATCCGGCTCATTTTGTACAATCGTGGCTTGGACATTTACGCCCCATACGGCCACTACGAGGCTATGGACGACGCCAGGATCTACAAGGGCGTCATGCGGTCGAGTGATGAGCGTCCTTGGCGTCCATTCCACGGCGAACTGGAACGCGAACAGCCCCCGGAGCTAGCATGAACAACACCATTCGTGAGATCCGTGACGAGCCAGCCCAGGTCTTTGAGGGGCCTGTCGCAGAGGAACGGCCTGGACTTGTGACCAACCCTGCTGGCGCTGCTGCTGGATTCGTGATGCAAGCTCTGATGACGACCCTGGACGGGTTCAGCATGATGCTAGGCCCGCCTGACCCGATCCGGTCCACTCCCGAGAACGCCATCCCGAAGTGGATCTATGCGATCAACGATCTAGACGAGCGGGTTTGGTGCTACGCCCCTGACGGCATTCCCTCAGAGGCAGAGGTTCAGGCCACCCGGAACCCTGACGGGCTTCGTAAGGTCCATCAGGACGCTCCGCTGTACCCTGATGGCGACTCCAGCGCCTTGCCGAAAGCCTAGCTCATGTCTGAACTCACTTGCTCTGGCTGCGTCCACGCCGTCGTCATCGAAGACAACCCTGTCGAGCATGAGCCCATCGAAGGCAAGGAGTTCATCCACCAACGCTGCTACCACCCCCAGTTCCCGCCGAGCCCTGCGTCCTTCACAGTCGGTAACCATCGCCTCTATGTAAACAACCATTACCGGATGGTGAGTAAGACAGAGATCTTCCGTGGCAAGACTGGAAAGATCCAGCCGAGCAAGTCTGTTGTCGTTTTGGATGAGAAGGCTTGCGAGCTTTATGAGGCCCCCGCAGCGGCATGAACCTTACCGAAGCTCAACAGGAAAAGCTGGGAGAGCTTCAGCACACGATGGCGCTGCTAGAGCAGTTTGCCGATCACAACATCCTCGCCCTCTACAAGCCCTACCCGAAGCAGATGGACTTCCACAACGCTGGCAAGTTCTATCGGGAACGAGCTTTGATCGCAGCCAACCAAGTCGGCAAGACATGGTGCGCTGGCGGCGAGGTCGCCATCCACATGACAGGCCGGTATCCAGAAGGCTGGGACGGCTACATCAATCCCAAAGCCAATAAGTGGTGGGCTTCTGGTGTGACTGGCGAATCAACGCGAGACAACCCGCAGCGCATCCTCATGGGCCAGAAGCGTGAATACGGCACTGGCATGATCCCCCTGGAGTGCATCGAAGACGTCCAGCTGGCTCGTGGCGCCCCTGATCTCTTGGATAGCGTGGTCGTCAAGCACGAGAGCGGCAAGCACAGCTTCCTCTGGTTCAAGTCCTACGAGAAGGGCCGTGAGAAGTGGCAGGGCGAGACTCTGGACGGCGGCATCTGGTTTGATGAAGAACCCCCCTTAGAGATCTACACAGAGGGCCTGACGCGTACCAACACCACGATGGCCCCGATCCTGATGACCCTCACGCCCCTGCTGGGCATGAGCCATGTTGTGATGCGATTCCTGAGCCCGAAAGCGGGCACCGGTGAGGATCGCTACCACGTAATCATGACCCTGGAGGATGCAGCCCACTATACCGCCGAGATGCGGAAGACCATCGAAGCCCAGTACCCAGAATGGGAGCTTGAGGCTCGCACCAAGGGTATCCCAATGCTGGGCTCTGGTCGGGTGTTCCCGATAGGTGAGGACCAGATCAAATACACCCACGATCAGTTGAAGGGCGGCTTTCCCGATCACTTCCGCTGCATCGCCGCCGTGGATTTCAGCGAGTGGGACCATCCCACGGCTGGGGTCTGGGCTCGCTACGACATGGATTCGGATGTCGTCTACATCCATGACGTCTATCGGCAGAGCAAGGTGACAGCCGCCACCCACCATGCTGCCTTCCTGGCGCGCTCCAAGCCCAAGGGCTACCCGATAGCGTGGCCCCACGATGGTCACAAGCACGACAAGAACTCAGGAAAACCTGTCTCCGAGATCTGGCGCAAGGCCGGTCTGAGGATGATGAAGGACCACGCACAGCACAAAGACGGAGGTATCTCAGTTCAGGCCGGTCTTGACATAATGATTGATCGTATGGAGACTGGCCGACTTAAGGTTGCTGCCCACCTTAATGATTGGTTTGAGGAATTTCGCTTGTACCACCGCAAAGACGGCAAGATCGTCAAGGAGCGGGACGATCTCATGGACGCCTCCAGGTACTTAGCGATGAGCTTGCATCATGCTCGTCGGCCTTCCTCCAGTTCCAATGGCCCCGCATCTGCCACGACCATGTCAGACGGCGGCTTTAACGTACTGGACTAGGCAATGGCAACGACCTCAGAAGAAGTAAAAGCCCTCATCAAACGCTTCAACGCGCTCCACGTTGGACGACGCAACACCTGGGAAGCTCACTGGCAGGAGATTGGGGACCACCTGATTCCTCGGAAGTCCGATATTACCGTGCGTCGGACCCCTGGTGAGAAAAAGCAGAAGCAGCGATTCGCCTCTGTGGGGATTCACAGCCACGAGATATTGTCTGCAAATCTCCAAGGCACTCTAACGAGCCGTGCCTTCAGATGGTTTAGTCTGAAGCTGGAGGAGGGTGACGAAGCTGGCGAGGACAAAGAGGTTATTGATTGGCTTCAGCTGGCCTCACGGAAAATGTGGAGAGCGATGAATGCATCAAACTTCCATAGCCAAAGCCATGAGTTCTATATTGACATCTCGGGTTTCGGAACAGGTGGAATGCTGTGTGAGGAGCTTAAGGGAGACAAATCTTTTAACGGACTCGTCTTTACTTCGTATCCAATACAAGCATACGTGTTTGAAGAGGATGCTGAGGGTCACGGCAACAGTATGTGTATCGAAATCAACTTCACAGCGGCTCAAGCCATAGAGCGGTTCGGTGCTGACAAGCTGCCGAAGAAGATTGTTGACGCTGACAAGAAAGATCCGACGCACACATGGAAATTCCTTCACTGGATCAGGCCGCGAGCGAGCCGCAAGAAGGATAGCCCTGCGTCTACCGAGATGCCGTGGCAGTCGATCTACATCAGTGTAACGGGTGAGAAGAAGCTAGAGGAGTCAGGCTACGAGGAGTTCCCTGCTTTCCTGCCCCGTTGGTCCAAGAATGCTGGTGAGAAGTACGGACGAGGCCCTGGCAGCACGGCGTTGCCCGATCTGAAGGTCTTGAACAAGGCCACTGAGCTTGAGCTTCAGGCTTGGGCCAAGCATATCGATCCTCCCTGGTTCATGGAAGATGATGGCGTGGTGGGCAAGGTCAATCTGAACCCAGGCAAGGGGACCACCGTCAGGGACAAGGATGCCCTGTGGTTCTACGAATTCCGTGGCAGACCGGACATTGGCCGGATCAAGCTGGAGGAATTACGTCAGGGGATCAAACAATCATTCTTCGTTGACCAACTGGAACTCCCTCAGTCCGACAGGATGACGGCAGAGGAAATCCGCACTCGCGTTGAGCTTATGCAGCGTGTCCTAGGGCCAACCCTAGGTCGGCTTGAGACAGAGTTTCTGAATCCGCTCATCCAGCGGGTGTTTAGCATCATGCTTCGTGCTGGCGCTCTGGGTGAGATCCCCCAGGCTCTATCCGACAGAACGGAAATCGATGTTCAGTACACAGGCCCCCTTGCGAGAGCGGAACGCCAATCTGAAATCAGTTCCATTCAGCGTCTTGTTGAGACACTGGTACCCTTGGCGCAAGTAGATCCAACGATATTGGACATCCTCGACACCGATGCTGTGGCTCGTTTTGTGTCAGAGCAGCTGGATGTTGATGATTCGGTGCTTCGTGATGAAGCGGCTTTGACTGAGGCCCGTCAGGCTCGCGCAGAGCAGCAACAGCAGCAGCAGCAAGCCCAGCTTGGCCTTGATACGTCCAAGGCTGACCTCCAGGCAGCACAGGCTGATGCCGTGAGGAACCCACAAGCGTGAACGAAAAAGAGGTCAAGCATCGTGATGAGGCTTACGTGAATGCCTTCTCGACTATTCATGGCGAAAACGTCATCCGAGACCTTATCCGCAACCACCTACTTCGGATCAGCCACAAACAAGGTTCCGATCCCTGTGACACAGCATTCAGGGAAGGTCAGCGTGACATGGTCCTACGAATCTGTCGGAAGTCAGGATTTGAAATTAAAGACGTTGCTTTAGAGGAAATGAAAAATGGCTGAATGGCATGAACAACTCCCTGAAGACATGCGCGACAACGCATCCCTTGCCGATTTCAAAGATGTCGGAGGTCTGGCTAAGTCGTACATCGACACCAAGTCCAAAGTGGGCGGAATGGTGGCAATCCCAGATGGACGATCTTCAGGAGAGGCTTGGAACAGTCTGTGGGGTAAGCTGGGACGCCCTGAGAGCGCCGCAGAGTACGAACTTGAGCTTCCAGAGGTTGAGGGTCATCAATACGATGAGGAGGCTGTAGGGGCGTTTAAGGCGTCGGCTCACGCTCTTGGTCTTACGCCGACTCAGGCGCAAGGTATTCTGAATCATCAGATGGCTAGTGTCGCAGAGCAGAGCGGTGACATGGAGGCCACTGATGCTGCTGACATTGAGCGCACCGCAGCTGAATTACGCACAGAATGGGGATTGACCTATGAAGCACAGACTGGTGCTGTGAATAGGGCAATCACTGGCTTCTTTGCTGAAGAGGATCATGCTGGGCTCAATGCCCTGGTCGCCAGCAATTCGACACTGGCTAAGGCATTTGCCAAGATTGGTGGGATGATTTCTGAAAACTCCGTTGGTGGAGATGGTGGAGGTGGCGGCATGGCTGGCGTGAGTGTTGAAGATGCGAAAGCCAAGCTGGCCGAGATCCGCAGCGGTGGAAAAGACTCTGCTTACTTTGATCGGCAACACCCTGAGCATCAGCAAGCTGTCCTTGATGCAGCCAAGCTCTATGAGGTTATCCACGGGACTGAAGCCGCATGAAGAACCCAACATCGAAAGATGCGGCCTTTCCCAAACCACTAACTGATGAACTCATCCGACTGGAATGCTTGAAGCTGGCCCATGTTCACGGGTCGGCTTCACAGATTCTTGCTGCCACAGAAAAGGCAGAGGAATATTTTCAGTACGTCAAAAATGGACCTGTAAAAAAACAATTGCCCTTGACATAAGTTTTTCATTCGTCTAGGGATAAGACTCTTCCGGGTTACTCTGCTTTGCAGGGTCCGTGCTGGCTACCAAGAGTAGTCGTCGGGACTGAGCGTTATCAGTCAAGGAAGGGTCCGGGTTTCCGGGTTACTCTCCGATAAACATTTGGCTTCAACCAAATCGGAGAGATCCCGATGTCCACGGAAATCACAGTTGCCTTTGTGCAACAGTTTCAGGACAACGTGGTCATGCTCGCACAGCAGCAGGGCTCACGGCTCCGCAATGCTGTTCGTACTGACCCCGATTTCCTGAAGGGAAAGGCTGGCTATTTTGAGCGGATCGGCGCTACTGCCGTTCAGGCCCGCACTTCCCGTCATCAAGACACCCCGCTCATCAACACGCCACACAGTCGTCGGCGCGTCACCCTGAACGATTATGTTTGGGCTGACCTGATCGACAACGCTGATCGTGTCAAGCTGCTCATTGATCCCGAGGGCCCTTATGCGGTCAACGCGGGTTGGGCTGCTGGCCGTCAGTTTGATTCCAGCATCTACTCGGCCATGGGTGGCAACGCCACTTCAATGGACGAGGACGATTCTGCGTCAAGTGTGTCCTTTCCCGCCGCCCAGCAAGTCGCCGTGAACAACCATGATTACGATTCTGGCTCGGGTGACGTTGGCCTCTCGGTCGGCAAGCTCATCGCTGCCAAGAAGATCCTCATGTCGAACGGCGAGATCGATGACAACGCGCCTCTCTTCTGCGTTGCCAACGCTCAACAGTTGTCGAAGCTGCTTTCCGAAACCGAGGTCCAGAGCCGCGATTACAACGACGTATTCGCGCTGGTCCAGGGCAAGGTCAATAGTTTCATGGGGTTCTCCTTCATCCGGTATGAAACCCTCTCGACGGACGGTTCTAGCGACGAGTTGGTTTACTGCTGGACCCCAAACGCTATTGGGCTTGCTGTCGGCCAAGAGATCACGACCAGGGTGACTGAGCGAGCGGACAAGAACTACTCGACTCAGGTCTACCTCGACTTCTCCGTGGGTGCCACGCGCATTCAGGAAGAGTTGGTGGTCGAGATCGCTTGTGATCCCTAGGCCATAGGTAGGAAAGGAGAACAGCAATGGCTGTTACCACCGAAGACTCCACGCAAGTCGGTTACACGACTGCAACTCCAGAGAAGCATCCTGCCACCCATGAGCTTCATGGTCGGCTTCGGATTGCCTTCTTTGCTTTCACCCAGGGGGCTGGTGCTGGTGATGCGACTTCTACCGCTTCGCTGGTGAAACTTCCTGCCGGTAAGGTCCGCCTTATGCTTCGCTTGTCGTATGTTGGGTTCTCTGCTCTTGGATCGTCCCGCACGATGGATTTGGGCTGGCAGGCTTATACCGACGACGATGGCGACTCTGTCGCCGCTGACCCCAACGGGCTTGATGACGGTGTTGACGTTTCTAGTGCTGGTAGTGTGATCCCTGGTGGCACTGTTGGCACTCACGAGACGTATCTGTTTGAGAGTCAGGGTGGCGTTACCATTGATGCTCAAATCAATGATGGCACCATCCCAATTGCAGCTACGCTCATGGGCCACTTCGTTTATGTCGTAGACTAGGTGAGAGGTATGGTTGATCGCATCGGGGAGCGAGGCTTTCCGGTCTGGCACCCCGAGGCGACAACCACCATCGACCCCGCCCCTTGGTCGGAGCCTACTCAGGAGAGCGGCTTTTGATCTTGGGGCTGTTTCGTGCTTGGAGCACCGTGATGGTTGACGATATCAAGAAAGCAATGATCCGCAAGTTTGCAAGAAAGACTACACGGGGACACATTCCTCACAGAAAGCCCTCGGGGGTTAGCATTAAGGCGAGAAAACAAGTTAGAAGGTTTAATACTGCTGTTAGGGCTAAAGAGTATAGGGAGAGAACCCCTGAAGCTATTATAGCTGATGATGAACTAGCAACCCACATGACTACTGCCCCCCAGGCAGGTAATTTAATTAGACTAGGGACTTCAGCTAAGGATATATCTACTAACCTTGATGGGTATCCTACTAGTTGGTTTGGGGTGTATTTTCTAGACGAAGGTCAGCTACCCATAAGTAAGAATATTGTTCTTGAGGATGCTTCCTTAAACGTACGAGCTAAAAAACGTCATGGGGATGACCCTTCTGGAAAACAAAAGGAACAAGAAAAAACTCTAGCTCATGAAATAACCCATAGAGCCTTAGATTTTATGAATAAAGTGTTGAATGATGACCAGTTTGAGGTTACTAAACAATCTGGGTGGTGGGCTAATCTTACAGATACCCGTAAAGATACTCTTACAAATGCCAAGGAGTTACTAAATAAAATAGGTGGAGCCTGGGATGAATATATTCCTGGGCTAAGTTCTTACAGTGCGGATAGTCGAAAAAGAAAATCTAGCCCTATGTATACATTGTTAGATGAAGCAGCTGGCATCCTCCTGGAAGAATTTTCAAAGCGCCCAGAGAAGCGTAAGAAGTATCGCTGGTAATGAGCTTGTGGTTCCTTCTAAGCGACAACAAGACCTCCTTGGAGCGCCGTGGGGGCAGGTCTTCATGCTAGACATGAACGGAAGTTGTTCTGATGACTGACTTCAAGAAAATCTTTGGTCGCATGAAGGCCAACGACAACAAGACCCGCAAGCAGCGGCTTGATGACGCGACGTCCATACGTAAACAGCTTGGTGAGCCAGAGCCAAAAGCCCAGCAGAAACAATTAACCGATATTTTTGGGGAGAACCCAAAGGCCAAGACGCAGAAAGGCAAAAAACGAGAGCGTAAAGCTGACGCAAAAGCATCAAGAAGGACTACCCGTCGTAAGTTCAAAGAAGCAAGTGAAGAGGGTGAGCGCCAAAGGCGTTCGATCAGTAATCGCGCACAGGGGATGCGATTCTTTAAGAGGGCGACAAGGAAGAGAGGCGGGGCAAGTTCATTTGGTGTTGCTCATCGCCTTGAAAGGAACTTGTTCTGATGACCGAAGTCTCTGAAGTCTCGATTTGCAACAACGCTCTGACGCTGTTGGGTGACAAGACCATCACGGCCCTGGATGAAAACAGTAACCAGGGTCGGGCTTGCAACGCCAACTATGCCAATGTCAGGGACTATGTGCAGCGGGCTCACCGTTGGAACTCCTGTATGGAGCTTGCGAACATAGCCAGTGACGCTACGTCCCCCACCTGGGGCTGGACGAACCGCTTCCTGCTTCCTACGGACCCTTGGTGTCTGAGGGTGCTTGAGATTCAAGATCTGAAGATGGAGGAATGGGAAATTTTCGGGCGCTACATTCAGTGCGACAACTCTTCGGTCAACATCAAATATCTGGCTCGGGTGACGGACCCGATGCTGATGGACACGATGCTGACCCAGTGCATTGCGGCTCGCTTGGCCTACCAGATCGCTTATCGTCTGACGAGCGACAAGGGCGAGCAAGACCGTATGTTGGGAATCTACAAGGACAATCTGAAAGATTCCCGTTCCATTGACGGTCAAGAAGGTGCCATGCCTGTGGTTGAGGCTAGCATCTTTATAGATGAGAGGTTGTGATGGGTATCAAGCTGACGAAAAAGAAAACCTTGAAACAACAGTTTGCTGACGTAAAGCAAGGTGTCGAGGCTTTTGGAAGAAAGATAAAAGAGGAAAAGGCAGACGCTCGCAAAGACCTTCGTATAATTCAAGGAAGCAATCGGAAACCAATCAAAAACCGTATCAGATTTATGCTTAGTGGTAAGCGTAATTAACCATGACTGTTTCCTCTGTCCTCAACGCCTTCGGTGGCGGCGAGCTTTCCAATAAGCTCTATGGCCGCACTGACCTTGACCTTTACAAGCAGGGACTGAAGACGCTTGAGAACATGGTGATCCTGCCTCAAGGCGGGATAGAGCGCCGTGACGGCTCTGTCTTCGCCGCGCCTCTTGGGGATGAAACCGCTAAAGCGCGATTGCTGCCTTTTGAGCAATCCACGGATGCGGCTTACGCTGTGTGTCTGGAGAGCGCGATAGCCCGCTTCTTCACCAGTGATGCTCAGGTGCGCGAGTCGGCCACGACCATCACAGGGGCAACGGCTGCAAATCCCGTGGTGCTTTCCATTACGGCTCATGGGTACAGTGCTGGCGATCAGATCAAGGTCCAAGACGTAGTCGGCATGACCGAGATCAACGATCGATGGTTCACGGTAGCCAATCCCAATGCGAATGATCTTGAGCTTTCTGGTGAGGATGGCTCTGCTCATACGGCTTATTCGTCAGCTGGTACGGCAGAGAAGGTTGTCGAGATCACGACGCCGTGGGTAACGGCGGATCTGTTTGAGCTTCAACACGCTCAGGACGGGTCCACGATGTATCTGGCTCAGGAGGACCACCCAGTCAACAAGCTGACCAGGACCAGCGATACTGCCTGGACATTGGCCGAGGTGGATTGGACTGACGGGCCTTATATGGCCGAGGACACGAGCGGAACCACATTGACCTTCGGCGCGACATCCGGCTCGACCTCCTGCACAGCTTCTGCGGCTCTCTTTGCTGATACGGACACCAGTGGCTCAGGCGGCACAGGCCAGTACGACAGGCTCATCAGGGTTCACGACGGCACTAACTGGCATTGGTGCAAGATCACCGCTTATACGTCCACCACGGTCGTTACAGTGACCATCGTGGATACGACCCTCTCAGGGGTAGGGGCTCATACTCAGTTCAGGATGGGTTCGTTTAGTGACACGACTGGTTACCCTGCTTGTGTGTCGTTCTTTGAGCAGCGGCTCATGCTTGCCTCCACCAAGAGTGAGCCTCAAGGCATCTGGGGGTCAAAGACAGGCTTGTTTGAGACACACACTCCTGGGACCGATGCTGATAGTGCCATCAGCTTTACGATTGCCAATGTCACGATGAACCGTGTGCGGTGGTTGGCTACGCTAGGCACAGATCTCTTTGCCGGGACTTCTGGCGCAGAGTGGAACTTGACGGCAGATAGCCCTCCAGCGACTCCAACCAATGGTTCTTTCTTGCCTCACAGCTATGAGGGCAACGCATTGGTGATGCCGGTCAATGCCAAAAAGTCCCTGATCCATCTCAAGCGGTCTGGCAAGCGTATCTTCGACATCTACTTTGATGGCGACACGGTGAGGAAGGCATACCGATCTGACGAACTGACATTCCATGCGGATACCGTTACCGGCGATGGTGTGAGTCAGATGGCGTATGCCGGTGATCCCAACAACACTATTTGGGCCATTCGTGATGATGGTCAGATGTGTGCCTTGAGCTACTACCGGGACAAGGGTGTGCTTGGCTGGGGCCGCATGATTTCAGGTGGGACGTCACCAGCTTTTGAGAGCGTCACGACAATTCCGCGGGCTGGCGATGGAACGTCAGAGTTCGATCAGACCTGGGTTATTGTGAAGAGGACGATCAATAGCACGACACATCGCTATGTGGAGTATCTTGATAGCTCCCGCAATACTGACAGTCTCGTTTATTACAGTGGCTCTGCTGTAGCCACCTTGAGCAACCTTCACCATCTGGAAGGTGAAACGGTGACGGTCAAGGGTGACGGCGATGCTGCCGGGACGTTGACTGTGACTGGTGGTGCAATCACCTTTGCGAACTCCAAGACGTACTCGACGGCAGAGGTTGGCTTGGCCTACACGCACAAGGTCGAGAACCTTGCCCTTGAGCAAGCCACACAGCGTGGGCAGACCCTTGGGCAGAAGCGGCGTCCATATGGGGTCTTGCTGCGCCTCAGAAGCTCACTGGGCAGCACGATCAATGGTGACCCCATATTGGCCCGCGACAGTTCGGACCTCATGGACAGCTCACCCACGCCCATTACAGGGGACTATGAGATGTCTCCTGATACTGGCTGGGATACTGAGGGCAAGATTACGATTACGGGGAGCGATCCCTATGACTTTGCCATCACCGCTATGGTGGTGCGCCAGGATGTGAACGAGGTCTGAGATGACAGATCAATCAAGCACGACAGGAACGAGCGCGCTCTCCAGTGGCTTTACTGCCGCTGGCGCTTTGGCGACGGGCTTTGGCAAGTTCACGACTCTGAAGGCTCGGGCCAAGACGTTTGGTGCGAATTCTGCCATTGCCTTGCAGAACGCTGAACAGGCTCGGCTTCTTTTGCCGCTGCAACTGTCTGCGTTGGACAAAGAGATTGAGTCGATCAAGTCGGCTTTCGACATTGAGAAGTCCCAGATTGAGCAAAGCAGGGATCGTGCCAAGTTCGATGCCGCTGCTTCTTTGGAGAAGGTGGGTATCCAGGCAACGATTCAGGGGATTGTTGCTGATACGGCTACCAGTCGCTTTGCTCTAACGAGTGGTGTGGCTACTGCCCAGGATCGTTTGACCAGGGAATTCGCTGACGCTGGTTTTGAGCTGACTGAAGACCTCTCATTGCGTCGTCTGGCCTTGACTACGGGCGGTATTGAGGAAAGGGCTGAGTTGGAGAACGCTGCCCTGGACGTCACCCTGAACTTCATTGTGCAGCAGTCTCAGGAGAAGATGCGCCAGATCGAAGTGAAGCGGCGCAAACTCACTGGACAAGCACGGGCCGCAGCGGGTGCAGGGAACGTCAGGGTAGGTTCAGGGTCCGTGACCGCCCAGAAGGAAGAGATAGCCACTGAGGCGGGCTTTGAGGCTCAGCAAACGGCACTTGAGCGGGACACTGAGATCGCTGGCAGAGTTCTCCAGCGTGAAGTGGGCAAATCTCGTGAGCGCCAGGAGATTGGGCAAGCTGAGTTGACCTCTGAGGGTGACATTGCCCGTGCTGATCTAAGCCGTGACCAGACTGTTTCGCAGTCAGCCCTTCGCAGGGATGCGGACATAGCTGCTGCTGAGATCACTCAGCGGGATGCCTTAGCGAATGTTCGGGCCCAGATGGAAGCTCTGGATCTGGAGCAACGTCAGATCAAACAGGGCCTTGATGCTGCGATGTTTGATGCTGCCCAGTCTCTCAACACGCTAGAGCGCAATAAGCAGATTGATTTGGAGCGAGCTGGACTGAACAAGAAGATGGCTTCGGCACAGGCTGTGGCTGCGATAGCGAACTCTGAGCAACGTGCTGCGGCTGAGAGATCTGCTCAAGATGCTGCTGAGACTGCTGCCAAGGTGAACTTGGCTTTCGGTGCTTTGAGTGCTGGTGCCAGTGCTGTGAAGGTGGCTGACTTCTTGACTGGCAGGAAACTTGGTGAAAGTGTGAAAGGCTTTTTGGGGCTCGATGCAACATCACCATTTTCCGCTGGATCTAAATTTGCTAGTGCTGTGCCTGGAACTGGAGCAGTAGCGGGCACACTACCGGGTAATCTTATGGCAGGAGGATTATCAGGAGCACCCCCAGCAGCGTTCGCCGTTGCTCCACTTGCCATCTTCGCAGGGTTTGCAGCCGTAGCCTTTGGTCTACAGGCTATGGGCAAGAAGAAGCGGGCCAAGGCCGAGGCTCGTGCCTTCAGTGTTCTCAATAGTTATTTGGCTGACGGCACATCTATGGAGCGTATCATTCAGGTATATGCTGGTGATAGCAGACCCCCAGGCAGTCAAGCCAGGGTGCCTACGGGAAAGGGTGTTCATCGCACGGACGATGGGCGGCGGCCAGTGGCGGCACAGCCTCTTGGTCCAGACGAAAATGGCGTTATGCAGTACCGCGTGACCTTTGGTGAGTTTGAAGCACCAGTTGGTAGCGCCGGGGCTCGACATTCGGAAGTGATGTTTTTGAACACCAAAGGTGACTTAAATAATCCGAGTATTGCCGTCTTCACGACCGACTCGGATCTGGGCATTAAGGAAGATCTTCGCAGCAACGTTATGATTATGAACTCAGCCTTGTCGTTTGCAGCGCAGATTGAACGGATCGCCCCTGCCAGCAGGGAACGGGCTGTGCAAGTCTTTTCCATTATGTTAATGAAGGCTGGCATTCCTTTTCCGTCTGGGGCGTCTTTGATGCAAGGTTTTCTTCAGCAAGCTCAAGCCGCTAAGGAAACTGGGCAGCGCATTTCTGCTGCTGCTGAACGTCGTCGTGGGTTGAATGATGCGGGTAGCGGACCTCCTGGTACTTAGGAATAGATGATGGCTCTCAAATTTAACATTCCTGTAGTCCGTCCTAACGTGGCTCGTGCGAGTGATGTCAATCTACGTGTAGAGAAGCGGGAGTCTATTCGCGCTCCTTTCCGTAGTGGGCTGGATTTCGGTGGTGAAGCTCTTCAGAAAATTGGCGCTCAGATTGCTGCACAGCTTGATGAGCATCAAGACAATGTCGATACGATAGAGACAGGTCGGTTGGAACGTCTTGCAAAAGAGGCCCGTGCTAACGAGGCCCGGACATTTGACCAGTCTCGCCCTGATGAAATCGTAAGCTCTACGGCCAAGAGTGGTCAGACCATCACTGATACCTTTGTGGCTGAAGCCAAGAAATCGATGTCTGCTTCTGCTGTTGCAGAATTCCAAAAGATAATGGATGAGCAGCAGTCAACTGGTAACATTCGTGCCTTGCAAACGGCGAAGACAGCTTTTGCCACTGAGATGGAGGCTCAAATAAATGTCTCTTTTTCCGAGACTGTGAAAGCTGCTGAACGCACGGAGCCTGGATCGCAAGCTCGTGCAGATGCTATTGAGCCATTCAATATTCTTGTTGACGGTTCTGGGCGGTTCTATGGCAAGCATGAGCAAGCGGCGTTTAAGCGTAAGCTGAACATAGCTATTGAAGAACAAGTTATGCAGCGGCTTGTTGAGTTTGATCCCCAGCGATTGCTTAATGGTGGTTCTGAGAGATATGCAAAGTTTTCTCTGAAATTTCCTACCTTTAGAGATCAAGCCCAAAAGGCATTAACTGAAGGTAGGGGTGTTGCGCTTGCTGCCGTTAAGTCTGCTGCTATTGGCACATCAAAATTACTTGCAGCAATCACTCCAGAAAATGCTAAAGGCTCTCTTGAGCAAATCACTCGCGCATCAAATCGTTACTATGCTGAAAAGGCGTTATTCAAAAGAGACTTCCGTGGAAGTTTCAACGCTAAAGATTTCGCTGTGGCTGATGCTCATGTGATAGCCGCTTCTCGTGCAGCTAGTTTTGCAAGTCGGGCTGCGCTTGCTGAGACTGATGCTCAGGCAGAAGAAGTCCTTCGTGAGCTTGAATTGACTTTTGCGGCTGAAGGTGGCGATCCGCTTGTTATGCAAGAGCTTGCCACGATGCTTGCTCCTACTCGTCGTATTCTTCGTGAGCGTGTGGGTAAAACCTCTGCTGCTGAAGTCGCTTCAAGAAAGGCTGCGGCAGACTCTTATGCTAAGATCTTACCAGATTTCAATTCTTACTTTGCTGTTATCAGTCGCACTGATGAATTATCTTCTGACGAATTGTTACAAGAGCTAGACGCTAAGAAAAGCACTCTTGAAGAAAACATGAACCGTTGGAAGGATGAAAATGGTATTTCAGATCTTGACCCACGTATGTTGAGAATGCGGTCAGTGTTGGATGCTCATAGAATTGCGGCTGACGCCTTAGCTGTTGCAAAAACTGAAGGGACTGATGTTTCAGAGGCAACAGACATAATTGACGCTGCTCAACGAACTGCACTTGAGAACAATAATTTTGTCCTTGCGGGTAGCCTTGCTGCAATAAAGGCTAATTTTGAAGGCGTGGCCTCACAGCGCAAGACCATAGAGAAACGAAGAGATACCGCCCTTCAGCAAGCTGATAGCACAGCCGCCACACGGCTATCCACACAGCTTGGAGAAACGCTTGATGATTTGAAAGTCGCTGTTCGGCGTACCGCTGATGATACCTCGGCTCGTGTTGACGTTGTCACAGATCTTAGTGAGTCCATTGAAGATCAGCTGTCTCAGATCAAAGATCTTTTGTCACACGATCCTGGCCGTTATGAAGAGCTAGAAAGACGGACACAGGAATTGCTTGACACTGCGTTTACAGCAAGTGGTGTATTTGCCGAAGACCGCCCCAGAGAAAGTCTTGCTGAAAGGATCAGTAAAGATCCTAACATTGGAGCAATCTTGACACGGAACTATGGCGCTGCAATTGACGCTGCTGGTAAGGCTCGTCAGGACCGGCGAGTTCTTCAAGCTGAGATGAACTTAATTCTTGACGGCAAGTCAAGGGGAGGGTTGTCAGACGCTGGGCAGAAAGCATTTAACCAGTGGTGGTCTGCCCCTGACCCAAATACCAATCGCTCCAATCTCAGCACCGCATTAGCTACATTTTTCAATAGCAATGGGACAGTAGGTGCTGGCGGTGAGATGACTATCGGCTTTCTAATCCAGACTGGTCATGTTCATTCTGGTATTGTCGATATGCTGAACAAGAAAGGTCAGTTAACTAGTGAAGGAATGACTGATTATGCTCTTGGTGAAATTGCTCGTGTTGTTCATGTCATTCGCACAGTTGATCCAACCGCTGTCTTTGATCGGAAGTTAGCGATGGCTGCTGACCGCGTGGTTGAAGGGGCTGACCTTGGCAATCTTGGCGCATGGATGCGTGAGTTAAATTTATTTGGGAAAGTCAAGACTGAAGAAACACGCACAGCATTCTTTGATGCTATTGACGACCTTGACGCCAAGGTTGACGCTTTCTTATTCGAGAAGTTTAAGGATGATGTTGGCACTCTCACTGGATTTTATGGACAGGGAATTTCGCCTAACCCCGATGACTTTGCCAATGCTCTAAATGGTAAGCATAAACCTGCTATCCGAAATATTTTTAAGTCAATGTTATTTGAGCGCCACCTTGGCGAAGGCGGGACACGATTGCGTCCTGGCAACAGCAGTGATTTAGAGGCTGCTTTCGAGAACACCTATGTGAGCGTGTTCAGTCAGAAATACTCTGCTTCACGGTTGGTTAATCCTGACCAACCGATCATCTGGACACAAGACGCTCTTGACAGTAAGCCATTCAGAGCAATGTTCGGCCTGGATAGCAACGAGGGCTACTTCAAGTTCCGTAAGCTACTGTCAGATACTCTTTCAGAAAATGGCATTAGCTTGACCAAGAATGATAAAACTTTTCTTGCTCGTGGAATTGAGTCGGGTATTGACCAAATCTTTGGTGAGGGCTCTGCCCAAACTTTTACGTCTGCTCTTGGGCTTGATCGTCCGCACCTTCTTAACCAGAATAAAATGCTTCCAGACCACACAACTCTTGTTCGTGGTAAGTTTAAGAATGGTCTGCCTACCGCTATTATTCTTTACAAAGGTCAGCCCAGGTTCTCGTTTGAACCTGACGCTTCTGGCAAAATCATACCAAAGGTGTTGTCTATTCAGCCTGACTTGGTTGACGATAGCCAGAGAGCTTTGGAGAGAGCGAAGTTCGTTCGCAAGATATTTGGTAAGCCGATGGATCTTGTTGTTGATACATTTGGGCGGTACTTCCAGGGGGCCCTTTACAATAAAGGTATGATGCAAGAAAAGATGTTGGGAACACATCTTGAGCGTGGCGAAGGCTCTACACCTCGTATCCAAGGGTTCAAGCACCTTCCAGAAGAACGCGATGTTCAGGAGTTCCAACAAGAGGCACAAGATTACAGCGAGCCCAGAGGCTTGGCTGGTAGCAACCTTCAAAGCAAGCGTCGCCGTGAGGAGAATTCTCTGTTCCTGACTGAGCAGCTTCAGGCGACGACTCCTTTGTACCAGCGTATCTGGAACGTCTTCGCCCGAGAAATAAAAGGCGACACGAACACTTACGACGAGTTCATGACAAACACTCGTATGAAGAACCGCATTGACCGTGCTAGGCAAAACCAAGAAGGGCAGGGTCAGTAATGGGCGCTTTCTTTGAACCTGTCGATGACGTCCTTCCTTTGCAGGATGAGCTTCGCCATGTGAAGCTGGATTGGTCTCCTTCGCTGCCTGACATCTTCAGCGCACAGATGCGTCTGAACAACACTCTGTTCTCTGGCATAGTCAACACCACAGGCGGATCAGAGCCTATCCCTGGCTACGATGCTCTTGAGGACATCCAGGGCTATGAGAGCTTCGCTATGGAGTTCCTGACCTCTAGGAGCCCGTCTGAGACTGACGTCATCAAGAGAGCTATTGACCGGCGTCAGAATGACCGCCTCATCATGGAGCAAGCGAGCGGGTTTGAGGATCTTCTGACTGGCCTTGCTGCTGGCATCATTGACCCAGTGAACCTCTTGTTTTTCTCGACAGCCCCTGGCGTGTCTCGCTCGCTGATGGATACGTTAGGCAGGAACGCATTGTCTGGTGCTAAGATTGGTGGAGCCGCTGGACTGACAACAGAATTGTTACTGCAAGCAGAACAATCTGATCGCCCCTTAGAGGGCAGCGCCGCCACTGTGTTATTCTCAGCGGGCTTCGGCGGCGGTCTAATGACCCTTGCCTCTCTTGGACCCTGGTCGAACTTCGCCAGCAAGTCCATGTTTGAAGACCTTGCGGCTCGCGCTACACACGAGATGCAGTTTGGTTCTGGGCAAGTCAGTGCTGCTGCCTTCAAAGCCTCTGAGGCTGGCAGGAACTTTCTTAGGAAGGCATTCCCTGACAGAGCCGATGACGACTTGCTACCGTTTGAGGTTGAGCGGGCTCGCAACGCTGCCTTTGGCTTCGATCAGCGACGGACCCATTCTCACATGGAAGAGTCTCGCATGGACGCTTCTTTGCGGACGCGGGGTGTGTCGGGAGCCAAGGGGCCGAACCTTGCGACTCCTACGAAGACTCCTGATCCCATAGAGCCTGTTGTTTCTCCTGGGGCAAAAAGTGACTTCAAACTTGATACAGAGTTTGAAAGGTCTTTTGACCTTCCTGATGGGACACCGTTGGACGAATTACGAGATCCTGATGTGAGGGAATTTGTTCTTCGTACACGCCAAGCTCGGATGTCTGAAAAGATCTCAGATCCTAAGAAATGGACTGATGATGAAATCGCTGCTTATGGTAGGGGGGATTGGGAAGAATTTAGTAGGCTTCGTGGCTATACGGAAGAAGAGATTTCTAATTTTAGGCGCAATCTAGAGCTACAGCGTATTGTTGAGGCGCGATACGGTTCTGATGTTGAGGACTTCACGCCAAGTTTGTCTTATGTGATTCATAACCATTTGGTTGATACTGGGAGAATCCCTTCCCATGACGACGTCGCTAGTCTTCTTTCGCGGCCAGCATCGGATGATCCGATAGCTCCTGGTCCCATTGAGGGAGAGCCTGTTGAAGCACCCATTCCTGATGAGCCTCTTTTGTCTACGACTACGAAGATCAAGCGTGGCCGGAACAAGCTCAAGCGGAAGGGTGGCGATGTCTTTGTAGCGGGCAAGTTCAATCGCGCCAAGAACGAGATCACGTTGGACGAGGCTGCGATAGCTGAAGGGTTCGATGGCAAGGTGTGGCTCAATCCAGCCAAAGGCGTTCGCCCTCTCCCTGAAGACATGATTAACACGGTTGGTGATTGGGAGAGGTTCGTTACAAACCACGAGCTTGCTCATGCTGACTTCCCCAGAAACAAAGGGGAGAGCAAGGCAGACTATGAAAATCGCATCAACGATATTGCGACAGAGGCATTCAATCGTGGCGGTGGCAGCGATCTACCGCCCAGTGCTACGGGTGATCTGCTTGATGGTGGGCCACCTCGTGGTGGGGATACCGTTGCTAGTGCCGGTGGGCTTGAGGATATTTTGGCTAAGGTCAATCCTGGGCTTCAGGTTCTCTTAAGCACCCATGCTCATGCGAATAATATCATTGAGCGCATGGCTGAATTTGGAGGGTTCCATAAGAAAAACTTGAAGGGCACTGATAAGGCTACGAAGCAAGCGGTTGAAACGAAGATCAAGAGGCATGGGTCCGCTCTTGCATCGTTCATTACTGGCTTACGTGATAACTACGGAGCCTATCGTGCCAGGGTGACTGGAGAGCCTGAAGCTAAGGGTCTGTTCGGGACCGTGGCTCAGTCGGCCAAGGATGCGATTAGAAGAGAAGGAAGGAAGACCCTGGAGGAAAGGGACTTCATGCTGCCTGATGAGTTTAACAGGAGCGTTACGGCCTCCCTACGTCGTCCTGACATGGAGGTTGAGCCCGAGGTCAGGGCAATGGCTCAGAAGATCCGTGCAAAGCTAGACGCTGATGCGGAGCTAGGCATCTT
>Ga0098047_10000063_pt1 | contig 40226 bp, 57 predicted proteins | sample 12_taG_FD_92585 | JGI IMG/M metagenome (GOLD analysis project Ga0098047, IMG submission 92585) | Marine viral communities from the Subarctic Pacific Ocean - 12_ETSP_OMZ_AT15267 metaG | ecosystem: Environmental > Aquatic > Marine > Oceanic | place: Subarctic Pacific Ocean | collected 2015-01-16 | reverse complement strand
TCCATATTTTTTTAACAATCTTTCTGCGGAATCCCTTTGGGTTTTATTCTTAAATAATCTCCCGTAAGAGGGGTTGAGCGTTTTGAATAGTCCTATGATCTTATTTACGGTATCCGCAACGTTTTTCGTTGCAAGATTATCTTTAGTTATCTTATCTTCTCTTATCTTATCTTCTCTTATGCCGACATTTGGTTGACGCTTGGTTGACGCTTGGTTGACAACTGGTTTTGGAATGTTGCTTTTCTTCTTGCGATCAGCCCGTAAAACCTGATACTTTAGCCAATTTGGGTGGTATCCATAGTCTTCGTCACCCACCTGATAAATTGTAATTAAATTTGTTTTTTCAATTTCATCCCTCAATTCTTGCACTTTTTCCGAAGCCATGTCATCCCTCGGAAAAACCTTACTTCGAAGCAGTAAAATATCAGCTCGAAACCGCCCCTCATCATCTCCCAAAGTTATCATTCCAATAAAAAGCAACCTCGCTTCATGAGACAAAAGAGCAAATTGTCGGTTGTCCCAAATATCGATATGTAACATTCTTTTTTGCATATGTTTATAAAATTAAATTACCTAAATAGTGCTATTCTTCCGCACCTTTCAAAAAAATCTTCTTGTGATGACCCCAGCTTCATTTTGTTGCAGATCGAACAGCATGGAACTATATTTTTTACTGTATATCCCGTGGAATTGTCTATCCTATCTAGTCCGATTGTTTCAATATTGTCCCCGCAATAAAAACAAGGTTTTTTCCAAAAAGTAGAAAATTGATCTTTAGTCAAAGCAAAATCAATACCTCTTCTTTTTGCCCCATCTTTATAATGTATAAGCCTTGCCTCGATAGTTTTATGGTTTCTAACATCAGGATAGCGACAATCTTTACATTCGTGCCTAAATCCACGAGAACCAGATTTTTTACTTGTATAAAAATTTTCTCCATCTAACAGAAATATTTTTTTACACAAACAGCATTTCCTTTTTCCTATTTTATATAGTTGTTGAATCATAAAACAAAACCCGCCCCCGATGAAGCGGGAGCGGGCGATGTGTAACTATAATACTCGCTTCATCGAGTGTGTCAAATATGTACTTAAAACTATAAACTATTTTGCAAGAACGCGAAAGTGGCAAATGGGACAACCTGTGGATAAACACAAAAACCCCGAAGGGCTTTCATGCAATTCGCCGCCTGTTTTCCATCCCCGATGGGACCTTACTACAATACCACAGAATTGAATCCCTTTGAAGTCCTTGCTTCCGCTTGTTCATCCTTCATCATCATACTTCCGATTAAAATAAACCATAATCGTCTTCGGTATTTTTTTCTGATCCGCAATGTTTTGAAACGCTAAAATATGAGCCTTCACATACTGAATAAAATGCCAGCAAGTGAAGCAATGTTTTTTCTGCTCTGGGGATTTCCAGACCTGTTGCTTCGCCTCTCGTTTGTTGCAGGTTTTACATCTCATAAATATTTCTCCCTTATTTTCTCTTGGATAGCTTGAAGGGTGGTGTTATTTCCGTCTCCAAAATCAGACCATCCATCATACACTTTAGTTATTGTCTTGTTTATTTCCCATAAAACATCCTCTTTATCATTATTATCGTCCCTCCAACTATGAGGGTTACTGTAGCGAAACACGCCCATAGAAACCATCCAATCATTACTGCTATGGCAATTAAGAATACTGTCACGGATATCATTATTATTAGTCCTGCCAGGGCTTTAATCATCTAATATCTTCTACTGCGTACCCCTCATCGATCATCATTCTGTTTATGTTTACACTACCTACAAAGATAGTGCCGAGGATGCGTCCAAAACTGTCCCTGTTCTCTAGGGCTTGTAGGGTTACGATGCCCCCCAGATCATCCAAAAGCTCCTCCAGGTGGGCTTTTGATAGCTTCCCCGCCTCTTTGGAGTCACCCTTCATCTCAGGGGCGTTTATACCCCACAGCCTCACACTCTCATTTGTAGAAACAAGCCCGTGTCCTCGCCTAATATCCATTCTCACAGTGTCACCATCCACGATCCTTCGTATGGAAACGCTGTATTCTCGTATGGCGCACCTTATTACCTCGCCCGCGCCAAAAGGACCAATCACCTGCTCTGGGGCTATAACTCCCCCCCCTCCCCAATTTTTCAGTGCCTTATATAGATTGCCAACTTCAAAGCCCAAGAGGGCTACCAAGACAATTATTGCTATAAAGAATTTGCGTTTCATAAATCAGCCCTCACCATTGTTTTACCCTGATTAAATCCGCTAAACCAAGTATTACAGTGTCCCATGACGAACTCTTCTTCTGGTGTTGGTGTCCCTCCATCTACTTGCTTCTGAAGAACTGGTTGGCACTCTTCGGGGAAGTCGTTGATCGTAAGCTGTCTTTCTGTTCGCGCAAATATTTCTGCAACAAGCCCTTCTCGCACTTCTTCTCTTACATCCTCGTCACTTCTACCAGCCAAGCCTTCTGCATCGTCTATTGCGTTTTGGTAGTAGGTATTTGTAAAAGCAAGCCCCACAAGAAAAGCCACAAGTCCTATTACAATCGGCTTTGCGTTTATTTTCTTCTTCTCTTTTGGCTTCGGCGTGAAATCAGTTTCGTATTGTTTTGTCATATTATTATTTTTATTATTACGGTTGCCATGTAGATCATTGCTACGACTATGTACAATGAAAAACCTAGCTAGACACCCATTAAGAACGTGAGGATCGATTGCTTCATATTATTCTCACCTTGTTTTTCTCCAGGTCATTTATTATCAGGAGCCTTATGTATTCTCCCTCCTGTAGTCCGAGCTTTATCCTTCTTCTGAAGATAGCCCTCTTTACCTGAGTTGCAACGTGTGCTCTGGCAACCTCTGGCTTCAAGCCAAATTTCTCATCGAGCTTTTTAATTCTTTCTTTTGACATTTTCATATATTATAGGGCAGTATCCTGCCAGGAGTCAAAGTGCTATGTGTTGATAACTACCAGATTTCAATTTCGCAACGTGGATTCTGCTTATCAACACCGCCAAGCTCTAAGACAAGACGACCCACTACAAACCAGGAGTCGTCATTTAATATTTCCATCTTTACTAGGAGATCTAAAATGCTCGTAGACTTATTGTCCAAATCTGCCTTTCTCCTTGTTTTGGGGTATATGGTGATACTTATCTCAACGGTCTTTAATAAGGGCGTAGAGGGGCGTTTCTGCCCTTTAAGTTGCCATCCTGCCTGGTCTTCCCACTCTCTGTAAGAGGCATCTGGTCCAATAGCTCCGTTCCTATAACGGATATGACGATTCTTCTTTGAAGGTATTGAGCCTTCGATTGTAAAGCTGTATTTTGAGTTTCCCATTATATTAGTTTCTCCATTATCGCTTTAATCACATTAACTGTAACCGCATTTCCCAAAGTTTTATATCTCTGTGTATCTGATAGTCCTTCCGTCCATCCATCAGGGAATCCCTGTAGTCTTTCGCACTCTGTAGGGGTGAGTCTGCGGATTTTTTCTCCGTCGTACACCCCATGTTTATCCTGTGAAGTTAGCGTAAAACTTGGTTCTCCGTCCTCCTTAAATCTCCTACCATTCTGTCTTTTCTTTACTCTGTCTGGTGTTAAGACTGGAATTGCATATAGTCCTGTCTCCTATTCCTAATTCAAAACCTCCTATGCCGCTAAATGTACTAAAGTATTTCATTAAAAAGAATCCTCACCTGCAGGACTAAAGATTACAAAAAGAATTGTTGCTACTGATATTAGATTATACAAAATCATAAGAGTGTGTGGGTGCCATATTTCAGACACCCACTGTTGTTGGGGAGAAGGGTTCACTTCTCATAGGAAGTTTACCTCCACCCAAAAGGAGAGAACTTGCACAGAGGCGAACGTCTCGGTCTTTGCGTAGAACCGTTGGACGCTTGCGGCTGGCACTTCCTCTGGGGCATACGCCCAGGTGACAGCCAGCTTGCGAGTTCGTCCATTGATTACTGCGTAGACGTTGATGCTCTCAACCTCCACACTTGCCGAGGAGTTGTTGATTATCTTTCCCCAGACATCCACGAACATCTCGATTCCGTCTGTCCTTGGAGACACCTGTAGTATCTCAACCAGAACGTCTGGTCCAGCGTTGGTGAACGTCAGGTCTTCGGGGAAGTCAACAATCACATCTGACGGGTTGACGATGATGTCTGGTACTTCTGTGGGGGACTGCTCCCCGCATCCCAGGAAGACAGTGAGCAGTGCGAACAGTGCCAGTGCGATTCCGAAAGAGAGGGCTGTCGTTTTCATTAGACCATGTCCCCCTCAGAGGGGATTTCCCCTACCGTAATGTCATCCTGGCAATCAGGGCAACTTTCGTGGTAGAAATTCAGGTCTCGTAAGCGAGGAATGCGAGTGAGTGCTGTCTTGATGAACAGCGTTACGTCAAACGGTGTCTCGATGAATCCATCACCATCCCACATCTTCTGACAGGAATAGCAGAATGCAATGGACATCCCAACTTCGGCTCCGTCTTCATGTGTGAACTCGTCCATGCCAATCTCGTCCACAATCTTCTTCACGTTTCTCTCCTCTCAGTAGTGGCTAGAATCTTGTATGACCTAGCCACAGAACACGAAAAGATTTAGACCACCTCCTCTACAGGTAGAGTCCAGTAGGGTCGAACGTCTGCTGAGGGTCTTCTTCCTCACCAGTACAGGTGGGGCAAGGACTGTCGAGGATTTCGATTGCCTGGCTCTTGTTCCTGCGGGCAAGCTCAACGAGCTCAACCACAGTTGCGAACACTGGTCGCCAGTAGCCTGTTTCCTGCTCAAGTGAGCGTTTGCACTTGAAGCACAGAACAGAGCTGAGAACGGTAACTGTGTGACCCTCCGAGTCCTCATCATCTGACGTGTTGACGCAAGGCGGTGGAATGGAATCGTGCGGGTCTGCCGCGAAGTCGGACTCTCTATCCAACTCAGGCTCACCGAGCCATTTCTTCGGCATCGTTCTCTCCTTTCTTGTTGGTGTTCTGCGTGGAACGGGCAAGGGCGAGTACGCCTCTTTGCACCTTTGTATCCGTAGGTGGGCTTTCCCCTCCTTGCTGTTCTTGAGGCTATATAAGATACATCACCTCACAACTCCACTGATTAGTTTTTTAGTGCTAATCACCGCTCCACGCAAAACACCAATTTGATTTCCTCCGTGGAACGGGCAAGATTGCTCTTGCGAATGATACACCTCACCCCTTGAGTCGAACAAGGATGATACCCCTAAGCCACAGGGAATGCTTGCAGTCATTTCTGCCACCGTTCCACGGAAGAAACCAATTTGTAAATGAGCAGAGAGCCTTTCATTGCGCTCTCAACACAAGAATCCTGTATTGAAAAAACAATGTAAAAGGGAGGAGGGAAGCTGAAACTCCCTCTCCCCCCGTCCTAAGGTAACTGATGAATTAGGTGTCTCTCTTGGCGTCTTCTGCTTCTCGCCAAGGCTCAAGCGTAACGTGTTTGCTTTCGGGATAGGGGAGTTCGTAGGCAGTATTGGCACGAGCTGTTAGGAAGTGAAACATCCAATCCCAGCGTGTGCGCCAGTATGGACGACCTTCATCCGTCATCTCATTGCGAGTCTCAAAGACTTCGTTGTAGGAATCAACACTCTCTGCATACCCAAATTGGGCGGCAACCATGTCAGGATGCACCTTCTTATGGCACTTCCGACATAGAGTAATGAGGTTGTCTGGTCCGTTGACTGCGAAAGTTCTTGCGGCATGAATAGATGCAAACCCTCTAGGGAGTATGTGGTGTACCTCTAGGGGACTTTGCCCTGTACAGCGTACCCACAGCTCACCATCAAAAGTCCTCATCATGCACTGATTCTCATCTCGTTGGAGTATCCATTTGCGCTGTGCCTTGGTAGTGCCAGGAACACTTCTGCGCTTCATCATATATTACCTCCTTTCTCAAAGAGCTAGATGAGAGCGTAGTATTGCGCTCTCGGAGGAGGCTTTCAGCTTTTGGTATACCATGGCTGAACGAGACGTTACGCCTACAATTCAACTTAACTAAAGAATTGTTGCGTATTGTCCACCTTCTCTGAAGGCACAATTCATTGACGTAACGTAGTTTGTGTGGTTTCGTTATGCTTATTGAAAGACGGGGTAGCTTGGAAACCCACCCCCGCACCGCTCTGTACCATTAAGGAAGGGCGGTTTTTATTTCTTTCCTCCGAGTGGCGTAAGTCTTCCTGCCACCTTTCCTTCCTTGATGATTCCAAGAGTAGCAAGAATACCAACGAGTCCCACGACTCCTTGGACAATATTGTTTACCTGCTCACTGGCAATCTCTATCCCGAATAGGTTTAGAACTGTGACAACTCCAAATGCAATCGCCGCGATCTGTTCTTTTGATATCTTCATGGGTTTGTAGCTTGATTTATGTATGACGTTTTCGACCATTTATTTATTTATGATTCCCAAACAAGACTTGCCTGTTCCTGCAAGCACCCCCTTCTTACGCTTCATTAGTTGTAGTAACTGTGTATAAAGCACCACAAGGCTCTGCAAGAGGCTTATGCGCTGTCCCAGGGCTTCTCGTAGTAGTTTCTGTCCCCAGTCGTTAGGGAGGTTCCCATTGCATACTGTGGATTGTAGGAATCGGTGAGGGACTATGTTGTGCGGGCTCAGTCCTTGGGTTACGAGCCACAAAAGAAGCTCTCGTAGTGTCTCTAGTTGTCTCTCTGTTGGCTTGTTGACCCCCGCAAGAAAGTTCCCCGCAAGGCAGATGTGTACCGTATCAAAGTTGTGACCTATCGCGCCCCCAGTCTCTTCTCCTATCATCCTAAACTGTGTTAGATCGCCGTCCTCGTCTATGTAGGCGTTGTACCCACCCCAATAATTTAGAGAGCTTTTGAAGTTGGGATACTTCTTAGCCCATCTGTTCTTGTGCCAGCCGTCTATCTGGCTCGCCGTTAGGTACTGAGTGGAGGCGTACTTGTCGTGCAGAGTTCCCCCCGTGTGATGGAGGGCAACATATTTTATCCCCTTTAGAGTTTTTATTTTTAGCTCCATGAAAAGTGTCTATTCCAAAATGAACAACTCCCGACATTTTCCTTAGTTATGAATATTCTATACCCGTATGGCATAAAAGCGTAGTCGGGCGCAAGATTCTTCATGAAAGACCCATCATAAGAATTGGGGTAATTGTCGAAAGCCTGGTAATTAGGCTTGTGCCACAGTACAAAAGCGTGATTGAACGGATCCTCAGTTCTTGGGTATACGCCATCCACAGGTACAGACCATGCGTGTCCTCCGACATCAATAAAATTCTTCAAATTAACGTGATCGAACTGCTCCACCATCACCTTGTCGTAGTTGATGGTGAATCGTTTTGAGAACTCCCTACCAAGTTTTCGAAGCTTGCTGGTGATTCTTCGCGGGTTGTGATAGTCCTCCCACGCCATCCATTGCTCCAGGGGCATGAGATGTTTTGGTATCAAGCCCTTCTTTCGGATCGCCTCAATCGGTGCCTTGAGCGAGTTTCCGCGCCTCGTAGTACCCGAATTTATGGCTACGAAGGCATCTGAGAAGGTGATCTTGCCGTCTTGGACATATCCATTCTTCTCAAGCCACTTTCTGTTCTCCTCACCAATTATCTTCTTGCTATAGACGTAGTTAAACTTTGTCTCAACAATATTGTTTACAGATCGTGAGGCGCAATCCATCATATCGCCCTTCGGGGTTTCCTGAAGCTCACCTGCGGGGCGGTACTTGTCTTTGTCTTCTTTCGACATCTCCGCAAGGCAGGGCAGGGAAGCCGCACCAAAGCTCCAGTCATCATCCGACTGGTGTTCTTCTTCTAATTTTAGGTCTAGTCCGAAGTTTTTAAGATTTTTCATTGATTCTTGCTCTTATATAAATTAAGGATTTATCTATTGATGTTAGTCTGTGGCATGAGATGATGATGCTGATACTACCGACTGTCTTGGGCTTGTTGTGTATGTCCCCCTGCTACTCATAAGAGTCGCTTCCACAAACAGCTTTGTAGTATCGCTAAATTCTGTAGTCACCCTTTCATTTGACCTGAACCATGTTTTTCTCTCATTGCTCTGCACAAAGATAAGTGCAATAGCAATAAAGAAGCTCCCCACGCTGGTCACTAAGACAATCTTATCCTTGTGAGTTAGCCCTGATAAGAATGTTTTTATTATTCCAGCGCTCATAAGCAGTTGTCATGTATATAACCATTGTACCAAATAAGAATATCTCTGGGGCTGACACCTCTCAAATTTACATAATATGGAGTAGCCTTGCATTCCTTACCCTCCCTCTTAACCATGTCTGCGTATACCAAAAAGCTCGCATAGGTGGGTATCCTACCCTTGAAAAGCATCTCATCTACCATGTGGACAAGTTCGGCCTTAACATCTGCATAAGCGTAGCCAGACAGCGCATCGTTCTTCTCCTTGAGGGTGGCGTTCTTGATGATATTTCCCACTTTAAGCCCCTTTTGGTTGCTATTTAGGTAGTAGCTTTGGAAGGAGTCTATCTGGTAATCCTGCCTGGAAATGACCCGTGCAGATACCACAATAGGGAATAGGAATATGAGTGCTAGGTATTTCATAAGAGGTAGTTTTTAATCTTTAATAATATTTGAGTTATTACTCCTTGGTTTCTTTTGAGACGAGTGATTTCTTTTTGCATTGCCTCAATCTGCTCCTGCTGTTCTTGCACAGCGTCTATAAGCATCATCTGCATCTCGAGGTTATACGAGATTGAGAGGTAGTCGTTCTTTTCTTGTACAAGATGTGGAAGCACCTCCTCCACCTCTTGAGCGATAAGCCCAACTTGTCTGCCTTCAATGTATCGTATCGTTCCTGTTGGTCCGTTTAAATCTCCAATACCCTCTTTCCACTCAAACTCTATGGGTCGCAAGTTCAATATCTTGTCGAGACTTCCTGTAAGGGTATTAATGTTTTTCTTGAGGCGGATGTCTGACGTACATGTTCCTGCAACCTGAACACCAGCTTCTCTGTAGCAGTCATCCGAGTTTACGTCTGCCACCACATCAAGTCCGTAGTTTGGTGTTTGGTCTCCTATTCCAACAGCAGAGGCAGAGCCTTCTATTGTCATTACCACAGTCTGCACCCCCCCATCATTTACGATGAAGTTAATATCTTCATTGGCAAGAGCAGATACAATATTTAATTCCTCTTGGTTATCAAGGGAAATGAAGGCATCAACTATCTCATTCACTCCCCTGACAAATGCTAGGGTTGCACTTGCCGCTCCAGTTTTTGCTATGGCTACTGTTGCATCCTTTACACTAAGGGGATCTCCAACTTGGAGGGTGAAAGAAGGGGTTGCGTCTCCTATCCCAACATTAGCATTATCATCTATGGTAAATATGTCCCCATTTCCATTCTCTGAGACTCCGAAGTATCCATCTGTTGAGGATGCTTCAACCTCAAGGGCAAAGTCGGGGGTTGCGTCTCCTATTCCAACTTCATTGTCTGCCGTTATTATTAGGGCATCTCCGTCTTCTGCGCTACCAACAGTAATTGACATTCTATCTGGCGTGGCATCAGTTACATAAATGTTTGCGTAAGCCGCCGCTCCCCCATCGCTCTCCATAATAAGGAGCCCAAAGTTATTATCTTCTGGTTGTACTTCTACATATCCTGAACTACCACCCCCAGCGCGAGTACTTAGTGCAAGTTTTCCATTTGCCCCTACAAAAATATCTGCAATCTCGGTCTGTTCTGCTGTTCCTCTAAGTCGCAAGCCATCTACATTTGAGCCAGTGTCTATATCAAGTTTTGTTGCTGGCGTGGCAGTTCCGATGCCTACGTTTCCACTCGCATCAATAACAAGTGGGGAAGCATCAGATGTTTCATCTTCTACAAGAAGCGCATTTGTAGAACCAGTCTCAGTAATGTGAAGCCTTGCCTGTGGAGTTGTGGTGCCTATACCAATATCTCCAATCGAGCCATCAATAAACATATTTATATCAGAAGCATCCGTGAAAATTATATCTCCACTACTTTTGACAGAAATCTGTGTTTCGTCTGAATCGCTTACCCTTATAAGGTTTCGTGGAGTTCCGCTTGTGTCGTAGCCCTTATATGCTTTGTTGTTGGCAAGTAAAACTGAACCAGTGGCTAAGACGAGTACGTCTTCTGGGGTTGTGGTTCCTATACCCACAAATCCCGTAGCCCCAACAATCGTCATATTTACGTCCGCACTGTCTTGAAACGCTATGTCCTCATTTGCAGATGTTCCAAGCACAGTCTGGTCGTCCCCACCCTTAAAGAGTAGGTTTCGTGCAGTTCCACCAGAGTCATAAGATTTATATGTCTCTGTAAAATCTATTAACACCCCACCGCCAGCAATAGTAAGCGTATCTGCCTGTGTTGTTGTTCCTATTGAGGTAGCACCCAAAACAACCAAGTCATTATTTATGGTTGAGCTTCCGTTTACCTCAAGTTGAATCCCTGTAGGAAGAGTATTTATTCCAACGTGTCCCGTAGAGCTTGAAACCGTAAAATCATCATTTCCATTTCCTATGGAATGAAGCCTAAAATCTCCACCATCCTGCGACTGACCCATGAGGAAGTTGTTTGATAGTGAGCTGTCCCTAAAGATAACCCTTGCATCGTTACCCCCTGCATCATCATTATTTGAAGTAATAATAAAATAACTGTTTCCATCTCTATCGAAGATGCCAATATTTCCATCTACGTCTATGGCGGTTCCTCCCGCCGCAACATTAAGAGTTCCCGATGGGTCGATAAATGCAGATGAGGTTGTCTTCAAAATAAGGTGTTCTCCTGACGTATCCCAAAAGAAGTGAGCGTTATCTTGTGTAACCACTCCGCTAGTTGTGATGAATGGCACAGAACCTGCTGTAAGCCCTGTAATGGATAGGTTTGTAGTAGATGCTCCCGCTACAGTGAAGTTTGAGGCTCCTGTGTGTATGTCCTGTGGGGTAGAGAGGGTTGCCGAACCATCTCCGTCATCAGTTACGGTAATCTGGTTAGACGTTCCTGCGAGGTAGGGTGTGATGTTGGTTGAGGTTACTACTTTGTTTGCATTTGTTTTTAAGAGTTTAGTGGGAATTGTGTCATTCAAAGTGAGTGTATCTGATACAGTTACATCCGCTACAGCAAGGGTTGTTGTTACTTCCAGGGTTACAGCAAGAGAGCCAGCGAAGATAGAATCGAAGTGGCTTGCGCTACTGGCAGTAAGCCCTTGAGGGAAATGAGGGTTATCTACTATGCCGAGAGTTACCGTACCAGTTGCTACGTTCACCTCGGTTTCGTTGGCTGTCCCCTGAAGGCTTACAACACCCTCGTTTACTAGGGTTACATCACTAGACAATGCCCCTCCTCCTCTAAGTCCTGAGCCCGCTATTACTTGCCTTGTGGAAGACACCGCGTCTATTCCAAGGCTAATCTCGCCAGTTACAGCATTAAAAAAGATTGGTGCGGTACCAGATAGGGAAGATGTTGTTATCTTTGAATTGAAAGTTGCGAAGTCGGCAGATGAGAGATACCCGCTTACTGCGGCGGTTGAAGTTGCCTGGCTGAATGTCCATGTTGCAGATGATGATGCTATTGAGATGCCAGATGCCCCTGACGTGGTGAATGTTAGCGCATGATAAAGTGTTCTATCTGCTGATAGGTCTCCTCCCCCTGCAATTCCATTTGTGGTGTTTATCGCTCTCGTTGAAGAAACAGCGTCTATTCCTAAGGAGAATAAGCCAGTTGTATTGTTGTATATGATTGGAGCAGTAGCAGATAGAGAGGTTGTCGTTATCTTGGAATCGAAAGTTAGGTAGTCTGCGGCAGAAAGGAATCCAGGCAACGCCCTAGAGGATGTTGATTGACTCCATGTCCACGTGCCAGAGGATGAAGCGATTGAGAGCCCTGACACGCCAGACGTGGTGAATGTTCCTGACCCATGAATATCTGGCGTACACACAGCAGTACCGCTTGCGTTTATTTGAGATACCTTATCGTTACCAGTACAGGTAATGCCCGCCATGCTTAATGTTGCAGTTACCGTACCAGTGGCGGTGTCTACTGACATTCCATCTCCAGCCACAAGGGAAGTTACACCTTCGTTTATAATCGTTGAGGTGTTGCCAGTTGTAGATACCTGAATCGCACTCCCCCCTAAAATACCCACATGAGTTGATGATGCGAATGGTAGGGGGAATGTGATTATGTTCTGTATTCCTGTAGTCGAAGCAATCCCTATAGGGAAGGTGATGTCGTTGTTTAGGGTGTTTGCACTCCATGAGAGGTTAGTCCCTGCTGTTATTCGTGAAGATGGTGCAGACTCAAATGCTGACCACTGTGCGCTAGATGCGTTAAGCACCAGCTCATAGCCAGGTGATAGTCCCCATGTAATAGCTCCACCAGTTTGTACCCCCACTGTGAACCCCGTAGAGGAAGATAAGAAGGTGTAGGCAATTACAGAGCTAGTGGTGTTGGTATCTGTGATGGTTGTAGTTGCCGAACCTCCCCCTCCTCCACCCTGGTCTGCGGTACAGATAATCGTACCCGTAGCAGAGATAGACGATATCTTGTTTGTGCCCCCACAAGTACCCCCTGCCATGTTGAGAGTGTAAGTTCCAGCACTAAACGTAAGCCCCCCTCCTGCTGAAAGATGCTGATAAATACTTGATGTTCCTATTGCCGCTAATCGAATTGTGGACGTACCACCATTTCCAAAGATATACGAAGCATCTACAAGGTCTGTAAATCCAAAGTTGCTCGGTACAATCTCCGCAATGAGAGGAATCTTGCCAACCTGGGCGTAAGTCACGTTCTGCCATCCGAGCAAGAGTATTATTAAGAGTGTAAGTATTTTTTTCATATTAGCTTACTACAACTTCAACCGTACCAAGATTGGCGTTAGTTGACCTATAGACATAAAAGTTTTCGACAAAACCACTGTCATTAGTTCGTGATACTGTTTCTGGTGCCTGGAACCCACCCTCAAATCCTCCAACTGTAAACGTTGCTGTTCCAAGGGCTGTTCTATATGAATATACAATGTATTCTCCTGCCCCTGCTGTTACAGTGAAAGTCTTAGCCCTTGAGTTAGAGAGTTGGTTGCTATCAAAGCCTCCGATGTCTGCCGAAGTATATCCACTTGTCTTAGTTGTTACGCCCCAATGCCTTCTATTTTGGAATGACACAGAAACATTTTGTGTGTCTGACTCTGCCGTAGTTGTAGCAGTGAGTGTCCATGTAATACTTCCCACAGAACTTCGATGCGTAACTGCTTCTGTGTTTGTAGTTGCGCCAAGACACCCATTTGTAAGAGCAAGTTTGTTTGTCCATGAGTTTCCTGCGCCAGACATGGTTACATTACAGGTTGTGGCTGGTCCGTTGTTATATGTTGCCGAGAATGAAATGCCTCCAATGGCTTCCCACTGTCCCGTACCAATCTCTTGGGGCGAGCTGTTGTTATCTGTGAAGGAGGCGATTGAGAATGAGAACACCGTACCCTCTGGCACCGCTACCCACTGGCTACCATTCCATTTAAGGACATCGTGAAGGTTCGCAGATACTGCCGAGCTTGATACCAGCTCCACATCTGGGTACAGAGCTATGGTGCTAGTGCCAATAAGACCAGCCGAGTTTGTTTTTAAGAACCCGCCAGATGCCCCTGTAAGAGTCTGCGTCACAAATGTCGGTGAAGAGGTAGCGTCTAAGGCTTGCGAGTTATCTCCACCTCCACTTGCTGTCCCCGTGATGGTTACTGTACTGGTGCCTTGGTCAATAGATATATTCGCACCAGCCACAATAGAAGTTACGCCCTCGTTCACGATGGTTACTGTGCCATCTCCGTCATCATCTACCCTGATGCCCGTTCCACCTGTAATCCAGTCCGTGAGGGTAGCCACAGCTTGTAATATGCCTCCAGTGATAGTTCGGATGAGTCTATCTGCCGTCAATCCTGTAACTGCAAGGTTTGTGGTTGTGGAATTTATGGAGAAGGAATTGGTGGAAGAAACACTCAAAACCTCAAGAGAGGATGTTGATGTGATACTCGTTCCACAAGAAGAAGTGGCTATCGTTCCTGTCGCGCTTACGGTAAGACATGGGTTTCCTGCCGATCCTAGAGAATCAATACGAACAGAACTACTCGCATTTCGCGGTACAACTGTCGTTCCTTGAAGTTTCCACTGTGGCAAAAGGAAGCCAGTCTGTGCGAGGGCAGAACTGTAGAAGAACATTCCAATAAGGAAGATGGCTAGTTTGCTTTTATGTTCGTTGAAAAATCTCATAATTTGATGTTATGCCTAGCAAATATGCGCTTTTCTTCATCTCGTTTGATCTTATCAAGTGCCTTGTTTTGCTCCTCATTGTCCATGTTTTTCCAACGTCTTGTTTTTTCAAGCTTCTTTTTCTTCTTATTAAACTTAGTTCGAAGAGTGCGAAGAGAATCATTATATGTCCTATTGCCCTTCTTCTCTTTTAGCTTCTTCCACTTCTTGCTTGTCCCCCTGAAGGCGAAGTCGGTTGATCCGAAGCCAAGACCCTCCATAACCATTGAAAGCAAAACATCATCGTTGCCCTTTTCAATTTCTTCCATAAGATTTTGTGCTGATATTGGGACAACCAACCCCTTTGCAGAGCTGAGTACGGTAGGCTTGTCGCCTCCAAAGTGTTCACCGCGAGCCACATCTCTAACCACTGAAAGCATCGGTGAGAATTTTCCCTCTATAAAGCTCTCAAGCACATCCAATACAGTTTGCTCTCCAAAGTTTCCCTGATTCTTTCGTATAAATTTTCCAGTAGTAGAACTCTTGCTCCACCATCCCCATTCTCCTTTATGCTTTGTTGGAAGCACCCGCGCTCCGAGTATTACCAGTCCCCTCATGCCGCCAGTGACATCAAAACATTTATTGTGATCCTTCCCTACACAGATTTGTCCAAACTTCGCACTTCGGGGATCAAGCTCGGCACTATCTTCATCAAGAAGGTTCGCAAAAACGAGTATGGACATAATGCTTGTCACTATTTTCATCAAGTTTTTTGCCGCAAGCTTTCTTGCCGAGGGAGTAATGTTTTTATTAAAACTGTGAGCAGTAAGTGTATCGATGTTAGATGCTAAAAACCTTACAGAGAAGAACGCTACATTAAGAAATCTTCCTGCTGGCTCAGCTTTTCCTAGTTCTCCGCGCCCAGTCATTGAAGATACGATCCTACCGTGCGCCGAAGCCTCTGTCTCATTGAGCATATCAACGCCACCTTTTTCTGCCGCCGTAATAACGGCATCGGCAAGATCAGCCCTCATGCGAAGTGCAGACCCAGCAAATGCAGTCTCGGATGCCTTAAAGAACCTCCCAAGAATAGGGACCCTCTGTGGTAGGGAGCTTGGAAACTCCTCCTCTTTTAGCACTCCAAGACCATATCCATTCTTTGCGGCGTTGTACTTTCCATTAAGGGCATTTGGTCGAGAAAGGATGTCTGCCTGTATTCCCTGCATGATCGCGTCATCCCTATTTACCAAGAATCCAGTTCTAGTACCCTTCTTAACAAGCTCACTTCCAAAATCCTTGAAGCTATTGACTGCGGTTCGTCCCCATATTTTAGGATGTCCCGTAATCAATACTTTCAAGCCCTGCCTTCCAAGAAAGCTGTTATCAAGCGATGCCAATAGTGCTTTTGTGAAGCCTCCAAAATCTACTAGGTTTTTGCCGAAACTCTTTAACCTTAGTCGCTCTCTTGGAGTAATAGTTTCTGCCGCAAGTTTTCTTGTCCCGACAAAAGCCTTAAACCTTGCAACCGCCAATCCATATTGAAGTCTTGCCACACTTCGAATAGGTGAGTTCTCAGGAATCTTTGCCTTCAACTCATCAATCTTCTCTTTTGTCTTTAATAGAAATCCAGCTTCCTCTTCTGATACCTGTAGTCCGAGCTTCAATTCCGCCAAATCCTCTAAGAAACCAACTCTTTCCTGTGGAGATAGAACTTTCTTTACGCGCTCAACTTTCTTCAGCATATCTCTTCGAACGGGATTCTTTCGGGACACAGTGCGCTCAATCCAGTTGGCGAAGGCTTTTTTCTGATTCGAAACCATAGCTTGTTCGAACTTTCCATTTACGAAGACTGCATTTTCTTTCCCCACAAAACCTTCAAGCTTTGCTCTGCGCTGTTCGCTCGTCATGTCGTAAAGCCCCTCGATCGAAATCCTCCCCTTTTGGAGGGCTTCAAGTAGGTTTTGTCTATTTTCTTTTGGTAAACAGGTTGCCATATTAGTCGCAGACGATCTCGTTTAATATTTTTTTTGCTTCGGCGATTTTGAGACGACCAGCCTTCTCCGCCTTATCAATGCTAGTTTTCGTAGAAGCAGTCTGTGTTCGGATGCTCTCCCCGCCCTTCAGACTCTTTTTTACACGCTCGGCTCTTGCTCGGACGATAGTTTCTATCGCGCTTACGGCATCAAGCTTGTCGATCTCACTTAAAATACCAATCTCCTGACCAAGCCTTGTTGCCTTGAGGGAGCCAATTTTTGCCGCAAGACCAGTATTCTTATCTAGTTTAGCCTTTTCTATTGCCGCGATAAGAACTGAGTTTCCTAAGATTCCCCTTGGTGGTTCCTTGTCCCCCTTTATAATGTCTATGATGTCCTGATCCGATGCGCCATGCACATATTCCGATGCCTTCCTTATCTGGTCTGGCTTGCTGATTTTGTCGAAGATAGTAATATCGAGACCCTTCTCCTCCGCCTCTATCTTTGCCTTCTCAACATTATCCAGGTTCACGATTCCTTTAATCCTCGCCTCCAACCTACTAACCCCCTTCTTTGCTTTCGCGTCTTTTATAGGAAGCTGTGATCTTGGGACGGTGACGACTTGCTTCTTGGGTTTTACTTCTGCCTGAGTTGGTGTTGGAGTTGGCTTTACTACGCTTCCTCGTATCAAAACCTCTGACTCAGCACCACCGATAAACACTGATACGTCCTCTGGGGAAACAGAAAACTTCTGCAATGGGATATCCTGACCGCGCAACTTCGCCTCTTCCTGAAATTGCTTTGCGACGCTCTCATCAAATGTTGTGCTCGTAAGGACGTTTGCATCTCCAACCTCGCCAGCCCTGAAGAGAGTAATCTTCCCGTCCTCCCCAACTTTAATATCTCCCCCCTCTATTGCTCGTTGAATGTCTCTATCCGCAACAGCTTTTCCTTCCGTAGTTTCAATCGCTGTATTTATGTCTCGAAGCGGTGCGCTCTCTGTTTCGGTTCCCACTGAAAACCCTCCCTGCTCCTTATGGAATTTAATGTTTTTCTGTAGGTCTGCTTCAGCATCTGTATCAATATCAGCGTCCTCTTCGGCTATTTTTGCGTCTGCTGCCCTCTTTTCGGACCGCCTTCTTGCGTCACTTACAACATCACCCGTAGCACCTGGAAGAGAAGTACCTAGTCCAAGGATTCCACCAAAGAAGGCAGCCTCATCAACTCCCTGAAACAACTCTCTATTCTCGTCATAGGTTTTACCGATTGCATTTGCGACAATCTCCTGCATAGATTCCGTACCTGCCTCAAGCCCTCCCTGAAGAAGAATATCTTTTAATACTTTTGAAAGAATATTTCTCCTCAAGGCACTTCCTACGGGAGATTTTGTAAGAAAGTTACCAATAGGAATAATGTCGAGCATTCCATTTGCGGTCCCAGTCAAGAACGCTGCATTAGCCGCAGTTTGCTCATCTGCCCCAAGAGAAAGAGCTTCGCTGTAGACTGCTCCAGCCTCAAGTGTAAATGTCGTTCCAAATGCCGCCACAAGTCCTGCGGGGACGTTTCCTCCTGTAACAGCAGTAGCAACTGCACCCATACCAAGGCTGGCAAGAAGATTTGGGGCGTTCATTCCTATTCCTTGTGCAATCCAATTTGGATCGCGTATTTTTTCGGTAAACTTTCTCTGGTCGTCTATTGGAAAGTTTTTAAGAATAATCTCATCTGCCTTTGCGAGGCTTTCATGTGAGCTTACCTGAAGCTGTTTAGATATTTCCTGTGGAGTCTTGCCACCGAAACCACCTTCTTCCTTGGTCAACTCAGCCTTTTTCTGCCTCTCCATTAAAGGAGTAAGTGGCAGTCCGCGAGCTTCACGTCTTTCTCTTGCCTCCTTATTCTTGCGTTGCTGAGTAGTTAAAAACAACGCACCAGTGCTTTTTATGGCAGACGCCGCCTGTGGTATTCCAACTCGTACGCCCGACACAAAAGAGCCAAAGATGCCCTGCTCTTTTCCTGTTGGTGCGGTTGGTTCCCCTTCTACTGGAAGTTCTTGTGTCGGTTGTTGTCTTCTCTCTAATATTTGATTGAACCTACTTCCTGTACTGGTTGGAGAAGCCGTTACCACATCAGACTTTTCTCTGCGAGCCTGTATTTGTGATAGTCTGCTTGCCATGTGTTATTTATTAAGTGCGTCTAGGAATGTCCTTGCTGGTGCTGTTTTCTGTTTAATGAATGATTTTGCGCCGAACTTTGCTCCTCTTGCCAAGAAGTCTACCGCCCTCTTAATGGGTCCTGGTCCTCCATCCTCCTCTTCCTCGGCTCCTATCCTTGTGTAATCAAGCCTTTGAAAGTTCTCCAATGCCTCTCTTGCTACATTTGGGTATGTTTGCATAAGCTCACTAATAGTTATTTCAACTGGAGGCTCAGCATTTGCCGCCTCTGTAAGGGTTTCAATAATGCTTGTTCTCAATTCTGGCGTGAGAGTTTTCTCTGTAAAGATCACATCTGGGTCATCTGCATCCCCCTTTCCTGGTATCCCCCGTGGGAAATGCCTGGCAAGCTTTTCGTTTATCTCCTCTACTGTGTCATTCAGCGTAATCCCAGCCTCCGCATAGGCTCCAGCAGTATCAGGATCAATCATTGCCTCCTTAATATTGTCGGCAGTCTCTCTACTACTCTCTATCTCAGCGTTATTAAGATCAATTTGTGCATCTACAAATGCCTTCTTCTCCTTAGTAATGCTGACGATATTCTTCTCGTAGAAGTCATTGAGTGCTCCATAGTAGTTCAGGGCATCAACTCTGTCGGCATTTACGGCGGCTACCGTATTATCAATAAGCCTCTCTGCCATTGTGATCTGGTTATTTCGTGCCGCCATCACAGCCTGAATAACACCTGCGCGAGCTTGTACATCTTGGATTGTTTTTGCGATACGAGGATTTCGAATTGAGGCGAGCCCTGTGACTCCCTTCTGTTGTGCGATCAAATCATTTCCCTCAGTAAGTAAGGTTCCAAGCTCACTTGTAAGTTGTTGGTTTGCCGCAAAGTTTGCCTCTACAGAAAGTCGTTGTCGCTCGTTTTCTATTAGTTTCTGTCTAAAGGGCTGTGAGCGTTCACGAATATTCCCTATAAGATTTTCCTGTTGGAGCGTTTCAAATTCACCCAAGGTTTTATCTGTAGCAACCTCTTCTTCTTTAAGACGTTTTAGTTCTGCCTGACTTGTTTTTTCGAAAGCACTTGATGCAGACGCAAGGTTCTGCGCCGAAGTATTCAAAAGAGACTCATTTATTGCTAATGATTGTGGATCAGGTAAGTCTGGTGCCTGGATGTTTGCATTGATATCTCCTGCGGAAATAACCCCAGGGATATTTGAGATTGAGCCAAATCGTCTTGTAAGAGCAGAACCAAACTCTTCGGGTCCTGCTTCGGGTCGAACATCTACTGGATCACCAAAATCACCAAACCCTTCTCTTTGAAAAATGGTTGCACGAGGGACAGTGCCAGTAGGTCTTGATGGTGCGCCTGTTGCCTGTGCATTTGAAAACTTGAATGGATCGGGTAATCCGCCGATTCTACTTCTAAAGCTGGCAATCTGAGGTACGTCGGCTGGGTTTATGCCTCTTCCTCTAAGACCCGCTTCTACTCTCTTAAACCCTTGAATTGCATTAGAGAGATCACTTGGATCACGAGATTGTCCAAAGGCTTCAATGGAGCGTTCAACTTGACCGAAAGCACTCGTTGGATTCTCTGCAATCGTCTTTAGTATTTGTTTATTCGACAGACCTGAAAAAAATGTTTGTGCCATATATGTATTCTATATTATTTTAACTTGTTGCTCTAAAAACCGTATAAGCTATTTGCGCGTCATTGCTTGTATTTGCTTCGCTCAACACAAACGTAATCGTATTAGCCGTTGGTGCTGTGCTTACAAGATACGCTGCTTGCGTAGGCTTAACGACTATGTTCGCCATTACGATATCAGTTGATAAGACTCCGCTAACTGTCGGGGCAAAGCTAGTGCCACTACCAGTCCAAGTTACTACTCCTGAATATTTAACAACACGGGTTGGGGCAACTATCGAGGCAAGCTTTCCCAATGTAACTGCGAGGTTTGCAATCTTTGCTGTCGTAACTGCGTCATCTGCAATCTGACTTGATCCAAGAGCATCATCTGCAAGCTTCTCTCCCTCAACGGACGCTTTCTTCACGTCATACCCCCTCAATCCTCCGAGGAGTGACCGCATATTGGGGACGGGAATACCAAGCACTCGCTCCTTTGTCTGTGTTTTCATTTTTGGCGTGATGTCTTTCATGTTATTCCCTGTAGTTTCCTAGAACTATTATCTTTCGAATCTTTACAGGGTTGGTTGTGCTACCTCCTGAAAAATCGAGGGCAACTCTAAAGTCCTCTACATCCCCTATTCCTGGGGTGAACTTATGCCTGGTCTTGCCTGTTGTCGCGATTGTCATGGTGTTGGTAGACGAGCTGACTCCCTGGTTGTATTCAACGGTCAAGGCGCAAGACGCTCCAGCTCCAAGAGCATTGGTAACCACAATAATCTCATCAATATATCCACGCTCCCTTCCTCGTAGGGTGGGGACTACAATACTCTTCCAGGTACAGTTCACGCCATAGTTCGCAAAATTCGCGAGCTTGTGGTTGCTTCCCCCATCTGTCGAGGCAACCATTGGTGTTCCAAACGGTGCGGCGATTGCTCCTCCTGTTGCGTATCCTCCGTCTGCAATCTGTGAGAGCTGAAGTGGAAGACTCTCCACCATTGCTCCTGCTGAATAGGTAAGACCTGCGGCAAAGAACAGGATGGTATCTCTAAACATTGTCTTCTGTGCAAAGGTTGGGAGTGCTCCTGCATAATATCCAAGTGCCGTGATCTTCCTTCCATTCACAAACCCAATCTTGAACCCTGACGTAGTTGTAAGGTCTTGGTAGGCGACAAAGATAGTTCCATCGATAGGGTAGATGAAGCCAATCTTCTGTGGTCCTGCCCCTGTCTCATCATCTAGGATTGAGCTTGTTGCGTCTGCTCCCCATAAGAAGATGTTGGAGCTGTTCTTGTTTGTGCCAGAGACACCAGAGTTTACGGCGATAATCCACTGGTTGCCTTGAAATGCTACGTCTGCAACAATCGCGTCATTTCCAAAGTCCAACTTCGAAGGAGCAAGTGTTGTCGTTGCATCTGTATAAGTTCCAACGTAGCGTCCATTTCCAAACACCATAAGGTCTTCCTTGGTTGCTACAGGATGAGGCGCATCTTGAAGTGCCGCCGCCCCCGTAGGGACGGTTGAGCCCCAGTTATCATCAAAAGTAGATGAGAGATCGAACTGTCCTATGTCTGCGTTGCTAGATTTATTAAAGAAGTAATACAACTTGCCCTTTAAGAGAGCGACACTTGAGCCATCTGTTGCGCCCGTGATCGTGCGGGGGAAGTCGCCAGCATTTGCTACTGAGGCGGCTGATATTTCGAAAAGCTTTGTTGGTCCGATTCCGTATGTCTTGTCGTCTGAAACTGCCTTATCGAGAATGTAGTTGATAAGCTCATCAACTGCTCCGTCCTGGTCACCATTTGTAAGAGTAGAAAGCCCTGGTCCTTGAGTCATGTAGTCGGCGGCGAGCACATCCATATTCGTCATCACTGACGCTTGCCCCCCTCCTCCGTGCTCGGTAAGGGAATTAAAAGCTGCCATCTGGGAGTATCCCTGATAAAACTTCTCAAACTCTATTATGAAGCTGTCGTCTTTAACTGATGCCATATTTTTGTTTTAACATTCCTAAAAATGCCTCTTTCTTGTTTACGGCTTCTCGAACTTCGGGAGCCATAAGCATCTTCAACTCTCTTTTCTCCACTCTCTCAATAGCCTTTTCAAGCTTCAAAACGGCTGACTGAAGCGTTTTTATGTCGGACGTAACCCCTCGTAGGTCTGCCTGTTTTGTGACTGGTTTTGCCTTGATCGCACCTAGCACTGAGGAGATTCCCTTGCTAATGCTGTTTATGTCGATGAGTTGGTTGTTTATTACTTCCTGCGTCACTGGAGTTGGAAGTCCATCAATCCTTTTGTCGATATGCTTCAAGATTTTCTTAGTAGGAAACTTCTTCTCCCTTCCGAAGATCGTCTTCTTGCTCTCTGTCGCCTTAACAACACCAGCAACCACAGCCTCTATTGCCTTCTCATTGATGACTCCGCCACCACCTCCCAAGAAAGAGAGGGGGTTTACGAGCGTCTTCACAAGATATTGGTCTGTAACTACCGCGTAGTTGCTCGATGCGTTTGTGTACCCACTGTCGTCATAGACAGTGACCGTGATAATAATATATAGCCCCGTCCCCGTCTGTGACGGGTCCTGTGGGGCTGTGTATGAAGCAGAGAAAACACTACTGTCGCCATTTTGGTCTGTGAGATTTACGGTTTTCAGCGTTGCGTTCGTGAGTGCGTTTCGAACAACCGCCTGAACATAAAGCGTAGAGGTATTCGTAGCCCAGGAGTTGACCCAGACGATAGGAAATGCTTTTTGTGGTCCGATTTGCAACATATTTATATATAGAATCCTTTGGTATTACGATATGGTGATACGTTTCCTTGGTTTGTCATTGCGATCTGCCCGTAATCCTGCTTCCTTGTGCTGAAGCTTTCTTTTTGATTTAGTCGTTGTGCGTAGAACTCAATCATCTCGGCGAATAGTTCGTTCATCATTCCCTGGAAGGTTGCCGCCTTCACATTCAATCCGTTTGCGATGGCATAGTCATACGCCGCGCCCAAGGAAAGAAGTCTGTGGAAGTTCTCGGCAAACCCTGGCACCGTGTCGGTGCTTGATGCTGTGAAGTAAGTGACGTTCCTCTGGTAGAACACTCGAAGCCCGCCTGTTGAGGCATAGCTTGGCTTTGGGTAGAGGAATACTGAGCTTCCCTGTATTCGGTAGTAGCGTGGTGTCCCTGCTGTGTTTAGAAACTCGTTATCTCCTATATGTGGAATCTGATCTAGGTCGAATGGACGAAGAGGAATTGCATTACCATCTTGGTCTTTTGCATCGATCCTTTTTATCTTTAAGAAGGTTGCGGCAGTTACACCGTACCCCTCCTGACTTGCGACAAGGTCAATCCCCGCTATAGGAAGATCAGTCTTATTCGTATCATCCCACTCCCACCTCTTATCAGCTCGAAGAATCTTTGTGACTACGTTGTCGTAATGTCTGTTTACGTTTCGTGCGATATCCACCAACGGGTAATCAGCCGTCCTGTCATCTGACGTTCCGAAAAGAAGAAAGAAGACATCCGACACTATTCCAGTCTTATTTACGCTGTCATAGAAAACCATTTTATTGTTTTATATACCAAAATTTGGTGTTAATTTATGGCACCCCTGACAAAGAGTGCGCCCATTGTTTAGAAAAAGCTCACCTACGTTGAACCTATCATCTCTTGGGTCGCCAGAGATTCCTCCATCAAACCGTGTTATGCGTTGTTCTAGTATTTTTCCCATTAAAATCCAAACACCTTAATATATGACCCTGGAGGAAACGACGCTCCTCCTCCCGCAACAATTCCTATGCTTGTTATTGGCGTTGTGCTTGCCCAATGTCCAGCACCAACAATATAATCGGGAATACCACCAGAATATGCAGTGGTACTTGCGGTCTGAACGCTCTGAAAATTAATTTGCGAAAAACTATCGTGCTGGTTCACAATTGCATTTGTAAATGTCGAAGATGTATTTGGGTCGGAGCCAGCAAACACTATTCCAGCAGTATTTCCACCCGTGGCTTGTGCCGCCCCGTTCTCAGAAAATCTCCAGCCATACTCCTGTGTTCCTGTAGCATTGTTAAATACAAGAATATGCCCACCTCCCGTAGTTTGCTTCATAAGAAATATCTCAACCTCAAGGTTCTTGTATCCAGTCGTTGTAAACGTCTGACTTACAAGCGAGGTGGTCGCCGTAGAAAACGTTGTTGAGGCAATAAGAATTTTCGTACTAGAAGCAGATACGGTTGCAGAGTTTGTAATCGTTATAGAGCCAGAAGCATTTGATATATTTATTCCCGCACCAGAGGTCAGCGTTCCCACAGACCAGCTACTTCCATTACCAATAGCAAGGCTCCCATCTCCCATTGTTACAAGCGAAGAAAGGGCATTTGTGCCACTCGCCGTTACGAGTCCCTGTCTGAACCTATAGGATGACGTTGCCGTTCCTCCCGTTGCTATGCTCTGTGTTCCTGACACGGATGCTGAGTTGTGAAAATGCCCTGGGTTAAGGGACGATGTACTTCTTAAAAGATAATTGGTTGAGGTCGTAACCTCGGAAGTCATTGTTCCAAGGGCGTATTCAATATGGTTCCAGTCACCAGCCTGAATAATATCGTCATCTTGGACGTTGCTTAAAGTATTTGGAAAATCGTTTGAGGCAGTCGCGGCACCGAGCATACCTTCCACTGAAGAGAATGTTGCGGGGACATCCTTCTCGCTCTTTAATAAGCGAAGTTCCTCCTGCGAGTTTTGGAGATCGTGTCGTGCGTCTATATATCCATATCCACCAGCCCCACTAAGAACTCCTACTGACGCGATAAGTATGTAAACTAAAATATTCATGAAGGCTTTGATTCGTTTTGGAATTGTGTTGACTGCCCCGCTTGTCCTTGCCCGAATCTGTTTTTCCCGAATCGAGCTACGCTAAAGACGCTGGGACGGACTGCCTCTGTCTCATTCGTAATGGAGCTTGAAGGCTTCGTTTCGCCTGAGACAGAGGAGCTAGGTTTTGTCTCGTTTGTGAATGACATTATTAGTACTTGAGGATGCTAAGAGTTGATGTAGCGGCTCCTATACAGTGCATATATTTTGCAAGAAGGATTGGCTGTGTCACCTCTCTAGATGTCTCAGTTGAAGTTGCGCTCCCTGCGTCAAACCTGAGACCACTACCAACGGCAACCCCTGAAGAGAGGGTCGTTGTCGCGGTAAAGGTACAGTAGATATCTGCGCCACCTATATTGTCGGCGAAAATGTACTGTAGGTTATTCGGGCTCACAACCAGTGTGTCGATGTTACTAACCGTAGAATTAGCTGAAGTTACAGTAGCTTTAAGGGTGGAGAATCCTCCAACTTGGGGAACACTCTCGTCTGTCCTTGTGATGTAGACCATCAAACTACCTACCGCAATAATGCCAACGAGAAATATGATAATTATGTTTTTCATTATGTTTATTCAACATCCCCTCCCCCCAACTGGAGGAGGGAAGGCATTACATTAGAACTGTCCAGTCTCAATTAGGACTCTTAACATATCCGAACCGTTTGTTGCGGTTGTATTGAGGAATGTTAATCGAGCTAGATTTTGACCAGATAGAGTGGAGGAGCTTACATGATCGACTGTTGAAGATGCTCCAGCAGTCCAAGTAGTAATCGTGGTTGAAGCAAGTCCTGCGTTGTGAAGAAAGAGAATCCTCTGATCTCCAACTGCGGGAATACAATCTGCTTGCATAGCCGCGTAGCTAGGAAGCGTTATTGCTGTTCCTCCATCCGTAGGTGTCCAGGTTGCGATACTCAGTCCACAAGCCTCCGAAGCGGCGAGTGTACTGCTTGCGCCCGTTTGGGTTGCAAGAGCAGTATTGCCCCCAGCAAACCGTAGTCTGTCTACTGTAAGTTGACCTACAAATGCTCCAGTGTTGTCGATGTTTAGCTGTCGAGTCGTTCCAACGAAGAGTCCTTGAACAAAGGATTCTTTCTGTCTGTGAGTCGTACCAGTTCCGCCACCGACAAGACCCTCTTCAGAGCCTATGCCGCTACCTTCGTAGTAGTTCTCAACGTGTTCAAAGAGCTTTTCAACTCCACCGCCAGCTTGTCCACTTGCTCGTAGCACTCCTCCAACTACGAGGAATACTGCAAGTGCCGATATAAAGATTATTTTTGGTTTGCTCATTTTTTTGAGATGCAGGGGTAGGCAATTCCTACCCCGTTACCAGTTAATGTTAGGACCAATCGCTAGTGCTAGCGTCAACCTTTACATAGACCATCTCTCGCGCACCGTCAGCAAAGGTTTTTACACCGTAACCGAGGAGCGACTTTACGATATCAGAGAATTGATCTGGGTCTCTTACCACCTCTATCTTAGGTGGGATTTGAACGATTATGTCTACAGAACCAGCAATAGTGAAGAGAGACTTCTGAAGCTGTGCGCTCCATGCGTCTGTTCCATCTGTGAAGGTTTCTGCCACAACAATATCTCCGTATCCTGTGATACCGATAGATGTTGTGTTATCAGTTGCTGTGAGCCGTCTCTTGTCCCGCAAGAGGAAGGCATTTTCTGCGGATACAGGTGTGTAACCAGTATTAGACGCTTCTGCAATAGCTGTTGCAGGAGAATTAAGTGCGTTCACAAAGTTCGTCACCGTTGCCGATGCAGATGAACAGATATGAACATCACCAGCCGTCGCCAAAGTAGCAACGAAGGTGAAGGCAACCCCTGCAATAGTCACTGTGTCTGTTGCGGTAGGGTTTGTTGCCAATCCCAGGGTTGCTGAGTAAGGCAAGTTGTTTGAGTAGAGGATATCCCAACCAAAGAGGCTAGTTACCACTCCTCGCGTGTTTACACCGTCTGAAAAGACAGTTCCACGGGCGGCTTGCTGAAGCTTCAATGTTCCAAGAACATGTCCACCAATTACAGCAGTTCGTCCTGCGGTTGGAGCATCCGTTGCGTCAAGCTTGGTATCAGCCGCAATAAAGATTTGCGGGATGTTATCCGTATTGACTGAGATGTTGCTCCCTGCGGTACCTCCTACGTTTGCGGCATCAAGTGACCACTGTGCGTTTGAGGTTTCGTTTGTAACAACCTGCTCGATGCGGTTGTTGAGGTCTTTCATCATCTTCTTGGTTACGTTTTGTACCAACTGAATGATGGACTGAACTTTCTCAGTGTCATCAATCGTTACCTTCGAAGCAAACCAAGTTGCAATCGAGAGGCTTTCTTGTGCGGAGGTTATGTTTAGATTCGTGATATCTGTTCCAGGAGTGTAAGTCGAGGAAGCAGGATATGAAAGAATCTGCCGATTTACCTGGTCACCTTCTCCAGCCACAAGGTTTCTAAGCGTCATGTTAGCAATAGCCATTGCCTTGTTCTCTACGAACAAAGATCGCTCTGCTTCTCGCGCCCAGATTTCAGGGTTTACGGTTGTTAATGTATTTGCCATAAAATTATGGAAAATATGAATGACAATACAAGATTAGTAAGAATGAGTTATGAGGTCGCTTTGATGGCTTTTTTCATCCATGCGTCATGCGCCTTTCGCCCTTCTTCGGTGTTCATGTCCAAGCCTTTCGGTGGAGCATTTACGTCAAATTTTGTATCACCACTTTGTTGATTCGTACGACTGTTGGATGCGTCTTCCGTTTTCTGCTCCTTGTCGTGTGCCTCAATAAGAGATGCGACATACGGATCTTTGAGAGCTTCTTGTACAGAGATATTCGAAATCTGCGCGGTGCGCTTGATCTGCTCCTGTAGTTCTTCGGGGTAACCCTTGGAATTTAAGTCGCGTTGATCGAGTGCTTCATTTACAGTCTTTCCGATATCTTCTTGTGAAGGGACTTTCGGTGTGTTCCCCTCCTCTGAAGGATCAGGCTTCTCTTCGGGAGTCCCTTGGGGTTCTGGTTCAGGATCAGGTGTGAGCTCATTTGCTCGCTCCCGATGTTTAATCTTCTGACCAATCGCCTGTGAGAGTCTTGTCCGATTATCAACCTCTTTAGCAACGAGTTTGTCGATCATACTAGCGTCATCTTCTTCATTCAGGTCTAGTTCATCAACAATCTTATCTCTTATCTCGTCTTCTTTTGCCTCCTTCATGCCCTCCTCTTCAGCCTTTGCTTCTTCAGGAGAAACCTCTATTTTTTCTGGCTTTGCCATAATTTTGTTTTTGAGCCATAGGCTCGTTATTTTTTGTGTATTAAAAACAGCACCCTGAAAGTGCTGTCGCCATGTCCATAAATACTTACATAGGAAAATTCTACAAAACCTAACGATTCATGGACATGATGAGAGCACCTCCAAGTGTAGAATTTTATAAATTGTCGATGATCTATCCCTTACGGACTGATCCTCCGATCTTTCTTGCGTATCCCTCTGCCTTCTCCTTATAATCCTTGCCTCCCTTCAACCCTTTAGGGTCGTTGTGTTCGGCTGAGTATGTTCGCTCATACCTTCCCTCAGAATCTAGGACAATCGCATCTCCGCGCCCTGGATTATCTTTCCTCGCTTTGGCTTTCGCGTCATTATCTTTCGCCTTTTGTTCTGCGGCAATCTTCTCTTCGTTTTGTTCGAGAATCTTGTCGGCGGCTTTGGTGTCTTTTACCGTTGTGTCTTTTTTTCTTTTCGGCATATTATTAAAATTATTAAATGAGTTGACCTTTAGACAACGTAACCATCGTCTTTGTTATTTTTATTATCCTTAAAATCGATAACTGGGTCAAGGATGACTTTTAACGTATCAACGGCGCGCACCCTTGCAACAACCTCTGTTGCTATCTGTTCGTTTGACGCGCCTTGAATATCTGTAGCTCGATCAAGAGACTCAATGTGTTGCCGTATATACTTCACAAACTCCTGGAAGTGAACGCTCTCCTTTAATGCTTTTATAGCTTCTTTATCCATCTTGTTTGGTAACCTTCCCAGTTTTTAGATCGACTCCATAATTTATTCCCTGTTCGTATCCCAAGTCTGTGAGTATCCCTGCAAGGATGTTTTTCTCAGTGTCTTCCATGAGTTTCGCCACGCCTTCGTACTCTTTTCCAAGCTCCTTGCCATTGTAGAGAAGCGCGGTGTTGCCCTTGATCTGATCCGCCTTAAACCTCTCTGCTTCGACAATCTTTCGAATGGCGGTTAATACCTTGATGTGCTCTTTATTTAGGTTTTTCATGATGTGGTTTTAATAAATCTACAACCTTTTGGAAGATATCGATTTTCAGCTCCACTTCCTCAAGTTGCATCTTCTTTAGTAGTTCGTCATGCGCTACGCCCAAGTTTTCAAATAATGCGTTGACCTTTGCTTGCTCCAAATTCATTGTCGCGCTCCCGTAAAGATCAATTAAATCAGTCAATACCTGTAACTCCTTTTTTTTGTCTTCCAATTTACTCATATAATCCTGTATCTCTTATTTTCATGTCCTTTCTCGCCATCTTTTTCTCAAACTTTACTGCATCCTTTCTCCTTTCGGGATTTTTCAGGCTATCCATCATACTATCCCAATGTTTTTTGTCGGCTTCTGGTTTCATGTTACGTTTCGGCTCCCACTTCTATATCTGGCGGGCTAGATGGTGATGGTTGGGTTGGATTTTGTATCTGTTCAGGGTCGCTTTTCGGCAATCCTGCAACGTCAATGCTCTTTTTCTTCATGGCAAGCTCGATCATGGCACTTCTCCGAATAGGATCAGTTTCAAGTCCGATAAAGGTTGCCAAATCCTCTATTTCCTGTGGTAATCTGGTGTTTTCGCCTGTAATAACCACTGAAACGAACGGTTTGTAGTCTTGAAATACCTCTTTTAGCCCTTCAATCATTATTTCAGGTCGTGCGACAAGCTCCTCCATCTTGTCTGCCTTTATTGTCTCGGCAACTTCCTCGGAATGAGCCCCAATCTCCGCCAAGTTATTCACATACCAACTATCAACAACAAGCTCGTAAAAACGGTTCATCATGTCGCTATCCCCCGTAAGGCGCAGTACGTCTTGCATCTTAATATCCTTAATGAGCGAAGGAACGATCCAATTCTCGAAAATCGCCCCGAAAGGAATTGCAATCTTTTCTCGGATGAAGTCAAACAACTTACCTGCGTTCTGGTTCAAAAGCCTTGAAGTACCAAGCGGAGTTCCCGAAGCAGGAGTTATGCCAAGCACAATCTCCTGGGAGTTCGCTATCTCGTTCGCTTGGTTGATAACTCGGTTCCAGTCTGCAATGAGCTGATCGATACCTTGCATACGAACAGGCACCTGTGAAAGAGTGCTTGCCTTCACGATATCGCCGTTCATAAGATCCGCAATAACATTGTCGGCTCCTACGTTGTCTGGGCTTACGAAGATGGTCTTTGATGACCACTCAAGCCCTTGTGCGATCTGATTACCGATCTGGTTAGCTCTGATCTGCAAGTCGAATAGAAGCTCGTACAAGCCCTCTCTGTACCACTTCCCTTTATAAGCAGAACGGTGATATTCCTCGTAGGGCATCTTCGACATTTCCTCGGCAAACAAAACGTGCTTGATCTCGGCGGTTCCACTTGAGTCTGGTTTCAACCCTGCGCCGATTACCTTTGCAAGTATGTAAATATCTTCATCTCCTTCGGCAACTGCATCAGTCTTAACGCCATTCTCAGTCTTCCACTCCTTCAAGTCTTTCAACGCCACTTCTCCATTCCTCTCATAAATCTCGTAAAAAGGCGTAGTAGACTCATTATCTTGATCCTCCGAGCTGTTGGAATAACTATTCGTCTTGCAGTCCTCCAAAGCCTCTTTAATGTACTGCCACTTCTCTTTCTTTGCTCGTAACTGCTTGGCTGAAAGTTCATGCCTTTCAATTACTGGCGACTCATCAAGATTTTCGGCGGTCTGATTTATAACGAAAAAGTTACGCCCATCAACACGCTCGTACGTTCCCCTTACCTTTTTCCAAACAACATTTCCCCTCGCCGATCCTTCTTCAATAGAAGAATTGATCTCCTCGGCTTGCCCTGTTTTCTTCATGTACTCGCCAACTTTCAAATTGGTAACAAGGTTCGGGAGCGTATCAATCTCCCTGTTTGAATAAACAAAAACATCCTTTGTATCAAAGTCTATGTTCTTAACTTCGGCGGAAACTCTTGGTGAAATGATATCAAACCAAAACTTGTAGTTCCCTTCCGTATCAAATTTTCCTGTGGGGTACACCTTGTTTTCAAACATCCCTATCCTGCGTACCAATCTTTCCTGTGAGTACCAATCCTCTCCAATTCTTACAACTCTTGTGAAATAGTCTTTCAACTCGTTTTCGATTTGTACTCCAAGTGGGTTTTTGGAATCCATAATATTAATTGTATAATCCTACATCTTTTTTTACATCTTGTATACGTTGTTGTCTAATAATGTGCCGTTGCCTTCTTTTCGTGGGATCTTCAGGAATAGGATCGAGGGATGCTATGGCGTACGATATCGCATCCATGCTGTGCGAGAATTGGTGCTCGGGTTCGTTGATCGTCTTTCCTTCCTTGTCGGTTTGCCAAAGATAATTTCGGTACTCCTTAATAATATTTATTGATCTTTTCGTAACAGATATACGTTTCTCTTGTGTCGCTTGTATCCTGTGCATGACTGATCCTTTTCCTTTTACAGCTCCCACAATGTTTACGCCATATTCTTTTATTTCGTCAATAGACTTCGGCTCGGCTGAATCTGCGATTGTAAGGGCTTTTTCTTGCGTATCGAACACATCCGCTATCTGGCGGTTTTTAAGCCCTGTCTGATACGTTATTTCGTCAACAATAAGCCCTTCATTGTACTCATAGACTGCCACAATGGATGAGGGATCATTTGTATACCCAAAATCCAGTCCATAGCGCACGAGCTTTGCCTCATGTGGGATTGAATCGATTATTTTCCAGTCCTTGTATATCTTGCCCTCCACTTCGCCAAGCTGACCCAAGCCGTACACTTGCCACCATCCACGCCTATTTTTTCTTTGTTCGATTGAGTCAACGATTGACTGATCTAATGCCTCGTTATCTTTGTATGTAAGGATGACATGCCCCGAATCAGTACGAACTCCAAGCACATCAGTAAAAATCCAAAACTCGCTAGTCGGATTGAAGTCGATATAGATAAATTCTTTAGTCCTCACCTCCAATTCCTCGAAGGCGGAAAAGGTTACGTTGTTTGCTTCGTTTATAAATAATCTATCACGCCTTGCACCCCTTACCTTTTCGGATTGATCGACACTAAAAAACTCTATCTTGCTTTTTGTTTCGAACGTGTAAGTGAAGTTTGTTCTATCCCAGTTTCCGTCAACGTAATACTGGTGTTCCTCCATGATTGAAAGGAAGTCTTTAATACAACCCCTCCGCAAATGAGGGAAGGACTCGGACACTATACTTGTTGTCGTTGGCGTTGTATCGCTTTGTGCAAGGTGTATCAGGTACAAGAGGATGGAGATCGTCTTTGAAGCGGAAGTACCGCCCTGTACGACACGAATACGCTCATCCATAGCGATAACTTTTTTCGTTGCGGTGGTGGCGTTGTACATTTATTTACTCCTCCTCCTCCTTTTTCTCTAAAGGCAACGCTCCCAAAATCGGGATCGGTTTGTTGCCAGAAGTAACGTCAATCTTATCACCATACTTTTTAGGCATGACTTTTGACAAGTACCATTTGCGTACATCAGTCCTCAATCTATCACGCTGAACTTCCCCTTTTGTGTTCCCCGCAATCTCTTCCAAATCGTCAAACATATTGTCTGTTCGAACGTTAACAGAAGACTCGTAATTGCGTAAGAACTCCTTTTTATCAGGATCTAATAACCAAGTGGTAACAGTCTTACGACAAGGCATATCATCATCCTTACAAATCTTCAAAACACTTTCACCTTCCGCAATCCTCCGACAAATAAGCTCACCCAATTCTTGAGTATATACAGGAGGACGCCCCATTTTCTTTTTTACATCATCCATAAATATGTACAACCGATAAAAACAAAGTGAAAAACAACAAAGCAAAACCAGTGAAAACTACGATCAAAAAAAGAATCGATAACTTTATAATATTCCCCAATAACTTCATGCCTATATTATCCCTTGTTTATATAAAGATAGCAACCCCTAAAAAGTTATCCCCATATTCTACGCTTGACTTATATACATGAGTGTAATACACTTGATACAAAGGTCGATCAGACGAAAACAACAAAACAATAAAACGACAAAACTATGAGATATGGAACATACACAACATTTGACGCACCAACCGAAAAACAAGGGGAAGCACTACAATTTTTGAGACAAGAGTTTTCAAAGATTGACGGCTCGACCCGAAAAATAAGCAATCCGCACGACTTCGGGACGTATCCATCTTTTGAAGTAGATCATCCAATGCACCTAAAACACGTTGACGAGGATATGGACTGCGAGGAGATCATAAACGAGCTTGACGAATGGAACGAAAAAGCCGAAAAGATCACCGCACAATATAATAAAAAGTACGAAAAATATCTATGAAAACATACACAATGAAGGTGGCGATCCCCTTTATCTACGAAATAAAGGCAAGGAGCAAAGAGGAAGCGGAAAAAGTAGCAGAAAAAGAAGCATTTGACGATCTTGTAAGAATGATACGGGAAGGACACGAAATTGATTTTGAAGTGCTACATAAAACAAATAAATAACATGAAACACAAGATAAAACACTCACAGGTAACAGCAACGTGGATCAATCACCTGTATTACCCCATTAAAGAGCAAAAACAGCGTTCTAAAGCGAGAGCAAGAGACTTTGGGAGCAGACTATCCATTTTCCTTGCAATCCACGCTATAGCCCTTGTACTCACATACATGGCGTATTCAGTCAGTACGCTCGGAAGTTACGAACTAATAATATAAATATGACAAATAACTACTTCATAAACTGCGACGACGAAAACATCACAGCACTTGCAAACCATCTACTGTACCAAGTAGGGGAAAAGCAACCAGCAGACGAAACTGCGAAAGACGTTGTAATGCGAATGTGTGGCGATACGAGCGTAGAGCAAGTTTGGCAAAACAAGAGTTACGTTGCCATGCTTTCAACTGATAGCTGTATCACAGTCTTAAACATAATCAGCAAAAAGGACGAACGAGGGGGAACGAGTGTAGAGGTAGATTAAAACTATGAACAAACAACAAAAAGAACTTACAGAGGAAAACAACTGGAACGAGGAGGCTGTACAAGCATATATTGATCTCGGAATAGGGAATGACGAACTTGAAAACTTTGAAGAGGCATATCAGGGAGAGTACAGCTCGAATGGTGAGTTTGTACAGGAATTGCTAGAGGACACTGGAACCATCCCGAAAGACTTACCGCCCTACATCCATATCGACTGGGAGCGAACCGCAAGCGATATAATGATGGACTACGCAGAAAGCGAAGGGCATTATTTTAGGAACATATAAACATGAAAACATACAAAATATACCTAACAGCCCCTGTTCTTATTGAGGAGGAAGTACAGGCAAAAACATTAAAAGAAGCACAAGAGAAAGCAAGGGAGTTTGTGGGATGTAGTTATGGAATGAATGAAAGCCCCTTGCCACAAGATGAATATTATATAACTAATGCGGAAGTAATAACAGACGAATAAACATGAATAAATACAAAATCGAAATAATACAAACACAAATATACATAGTGGACGTAACAGCAAAAGACGAAAGCGAGGCAAAAGACAAAGCCAACACAAAATGGAACGAAATCGCAAAATCAGGAACACACCACCTCCACGAAGACCGAGATCCCGAAACTGAATTCGGAATAATCTATGACGTAACAGAAACAGACGATCCGCATGAGGATCGAGAAAACGAATAATTATGAAAAAAACAAAACTAACACCATATCTTGCAACGGCAATAGCAGAGGGTTTTTGCGAAGGCGAAGGAGCGAGCAGAGAGGAGCAGATCGAGGCATGGCAATACATAATAGACAATGACATGACTTCAAGCCTTCAGGGATGGTTTGGAAGAACAGCACAAGCCCTCATTGAACAGGGCATTTGCACACCTGCAAAATAACCCCCTCACCTTGCCCGAAAACCCAGTTTTTAGGCAAGACCGAGGGCATTATTGCCCTTTTTAACCGCAGAGCGTGGACTGCACATTAAAAATCTACATGAATGAAGTAAAGAAAAAGCTCGATAGCCTTTCAGACGCCTACACAGCAAAGAAGGTGGAAGACGAAAGGGAAGAGATCACAGTCTTCAATGAAAAAAACCCATATTACAGCCAAATGAAAGATATACAGCGTGAGCTCGCAGACAAATTCAGGGAAATAGACTACGAGATTATGGACTCGGCTTGCATGGTACTTTCAGACGTTGAAGACAAAGCACTTGAAGAGGCGGACACATACGAGCTTTCAAACGATACCGCAAGCGTCTATAACAATACACGACTATCCTACATGGATATATGGAATCAAGATGAAGTGTCAGACATTGTAAAAGAGCTTGACTGCGATATCTCTACCGCTTGTGCAGTTTGGTATGAACAAGAAGTGGCGAGGGCTTGCGAGATGTTAAGGTCGTGGGTACTTAATGAAAACGAATCAGCATGAAAACATACACAATAAAACTATCACTTCCCCTTGTCTATGACATTAAAGCAACCACCAAGGAGGGAGCCGAAAGACAAGCAAGGGAAAATGCTAACAAGGACTTGGAAATGATGTTAGAGCATAATGGTTATGTAGATTGGGAAGTGCTACACAAGACAAGGGACGCAAACAACGAGCCAAAAGCATGAAACTATACGCAACCGTTGCATCAGAACGAGCAAGCAAAGGACAAGGAGGAGAACACCTAGACATAAACATATACGACAGTAATAAAAATGTTTGCGCTACCCTCAAAGTAGAAACCTACAAAGACGAAGTAGGGGATGGCATAAAGATTTACATTGACTGTAACGACTGGGTATATCTCACCGCAACAGGGGAGAACGTAAAACTACCAAAAACCAAAAAGGAAAAAGACGAATAAAAGTCAAAAACCAAAAAGGCGATATATAAAAGCGCACCACGCACGCAAATATATATCGCTTTTTTTGTTTCCCAAAAAAGGAGGGAAACAATATCCCCTCCCCAACAAATAGATTACAACCCGATAAATAGATTAAAACCCTACATCCTCCGCTTTTACATCTGCCAAAGGTTCGGGCTTGATAGCTTTTCCATCATCACCAACCGCATAAAATGTTATATACTTACCATCCTTAATGCCTATCTCCACTGTTTTATCGATCCATTTTTTTGTATCTGTACCCCACGCCTTCGCCATGTTGTCGCCAGACTCACCATATATTCCCGCCAACTTTCGAACATCCTCCGAAATTTCCACCTTCATATTCCAGTACGTTCGATCCTTCTCCTCGTTATAAGATGAGTACGCTTCCTCTAAAATTCGTACGCGGTCGCCCTCTTTTACATCCTCCGCCTTCAACAGTCCTGGGTTTGGGTTTTTATATTCTGCCATAATTTTTTTTATTATTTTTTGTATGTATCTAATTCTTTTATCCGACGTTTTAGTGGGATCGCCCCGATAAAAGCTTTTTTGTCTTTAGCAAAGTCACCTAGCAAGTGATCGTGAAATTCCCCAGTCTCTTTGTCGAATCGAATCAACCAACGCTCCTCGTACTCCTTGCCAGTCATCTCCTCCATCGCGATCTGATACCCTGCAACCTGCAACCTCATCTCAGGATACAAGCCGTTCGAAGTTTTGAAGTCCACAATCGCAAGCTTCCCATTCACCTCCGCTTCAAGATCAAGAATCCCTGCGTACTTATGTTTCTTGCTGTAGATATGAGACTCCGAGTTCAGCATCTTTACATCATTCTTATCCATCCATTTCAGAAACGCCAACACTCCATTTTTAATCTCGCGCTCCTCTGGCAACTCAGGATCAAGCCCCTTCAAGAATTTCTCAATCCAGTTATGCACCATCGTTCCCTTATCCGCCGCCTTCTTCAAAAACTGAGCGTGAAGCTTCGAGGCGAAAATAATATCATCGTGTCCAATCTTTGCATCCGAGTTCTCCTCAAGAATTGCAATCAAATTATCCCTCATCAATCCCGTAGCCCAATAAATGAGCGGACGAGATTTATCCACGATCCCCGTGATAGCACTCACCGAAAGATCAACCCACTCTCCATTTGCTTTGAACCTATGAGACTTCTCATAGAACTGCAATTCAACGTCATCGTACGGCTTGCTTATTTTTATTTCTGACATATTATTTTCCTCTTTCGCTTACTTGGTTTGACGAGCTTACCAATATCCACTCCAACCCACTATGGATATATAACGATCCATTTTCACCTAGCCCATAGACATCGGTGTAAACCTCTCCATTTTTATACACCTCAACTGCTGTAGTTATTTGAATTATTTTTGACATTGTTTTTATTATTTATTTTTTTAAGTCTGCTTGATTTCGAATGGAATCCATCTCCTTTGACACTTCATAAAACTTTTCCAGCAAGCGCATACTTTCCCCCTCGTCTTCGGAAATGCCACCCCCATCAAGTTCTCTAATCAACTCTCGAAGAGTCATCTTTTTTTTGCGTAGGTTTTCCAACTTCAATTCCCTAAGTAGGCTTTCCAGCTCAGCACTAAGTTTTGTGTGCAGGACTCCATAAAATTCCTTCTCCGCCTTCTTGGTAATTAGTTTTTTTGTTTGCGGATCAGGTTTTTCTAGTAAGTTTCGGTAATTCTCTGGAAAGAGGTGTATATGCTCCATGACCTCCTTGTGGAATGGCTTAATATAAAACGCGAACATGATCAGCCTCCTACAAATTTTTTCAAGTCTTGGCTCCTCTTTTGGCTCCCCAACTTCGGGCGCGTCTTCTAGGAGGGCATCCAATATTCCTCTAATAACCTCTAAAAACTCTACCCCTACATCAAGCTTCTGCAATTCCCTTAATTTATCTTTATTCATTTTTTCTTCGCCTTTAATACCAACAGTTCCGCCAAAACTGTCTTTGCCTGTCCGTGTGTCATTTTCAACGTCTTCACCTTACCACTTGTGATCCTCTCAATCTCCGCAATCTTCTTAGCGTCACTCTCAAATCCAAGCTCATTAAGAATCTTTAGAATATCTCCCGTCTCTTGCCATATCCCTTTCACATTCGGCATAGCCTTCTCTTCTTTTTCCTTTTGATCCTGTCCCGTCTTGAACATCTCCTCGCCTGGAGTACCCTCGTACCCTGCAAGCTTCATCACCCACCCGATAAGGTTTCTGTACGCTTTTCCAATAGCCCTAGTCTGTGCCATAGACGCAATCGCGTACTCATCAAAGCCTTTTTTCTTAGCCTCCAAAGATGAGCAAAGAGCCATGCCGTAGCCGACAACATCCTGTGTTTTCATGTCGATAATCTCCACGTCCGCTCTCCACTTGATCTCCTTCTCTGTGGACAAGTCCTTCACCCTCTTCACTCTCGGATAAAGCCCCATCAATCCTCCTGCAAACTGCCAACCCTCCACATAAGCATAGTTCTTGCCGACAATGTTTGCATAAAGCTTTTGATCTACAACGTGCTTTCGTAGCACTTTCGACATCGCAATCATCTGTGAAGGCGAGCCGAGATTATATGTTTTTGTTGTTGTTATTTGTTTTGTTTTTTTATTGCTCATTTTTTTATAGAATTTTTATTTATTCGTACCTAGTAAACACCCAACCCGACTCATCAATAAGGGTTCTTCCTGAAAATGCCTTTCCAGCAAACCTTCCGCTACCCTTTTTGGTGTGTGTTTTTGCCATCGACACGATATTGCTTATTGGTGCGTTCTTGCCGTTCCAGTCCTCGGTTCCTACAAACAAAGACTCGTTTAGTCTCACCCCTTCTAACATGATGTACACGTCCTCATTCCAACTGCGTCCTCTACCTCCTGCAAATTTGTACTTCAACCCCTCTGCTTCTTGTTGTGTAAGTATTTTCATAGAATTATTTAACTTCTTATTTCGTTTTCGACAACGATATCATCGTATGGTTCTGCGACTAACTTCCCCAATCTATCTACTGACTCTCTAAACTCGTTTATCTCTTGTTCTGACATAGAATTATTTTTTATGTAGTAGTGTATGACACGTTCGGCACAACCAGATCACATCTAACTCAAATCCTCTTGCGTAGCTCTCATGGTGACCGTCTATCCTTTTTCTCTCCTTACACTTACTACATGATTTTGGTTTTTCGACTTTTCCAACCTGTACGGCTTGGTTTAACACTGATCTTGCGTATTGCTTCTTCTTATATTTTCGATAACTTTTTTTTGCGGCTACTCCAACCCTCTCTCTTCCCTTCTTAGTGCGGTAATACTTCCTCATGTGATCTGTATTGCACGGGTTGCACCTGTAATACCGAACTCCCCCCTTACTCTTGCCGTGCTTTACAGCCCTATCAACCATCTTCTTGCACTTCGAACATCTTAGTTTCGCCTTTTTCATTCCCCTTACTTCTTCTTTTTAATTCGTCTTTCCTTATTCCAGTATGGGGATCGACACCCCGCACAGGTCATAGGCTCCTTCGTGGTGGTGGGAAACCATTTGTATCCGCACCGCAAACATTTCTTCTCTCTTATTGTTTTCATAATATAAGTATATACACTAGAGTACAGAAGTCAAGTAGCTCATCTGTGGATAAGTGAACTAGCCCTGCATCTTCCTTCTAAGCTCCTCTTGTGACATTTCGCCTATATCCTTTTTGAAACATAGGCACTCCTTAAACTTCTCATGCCATGTTCCCGCCTTACACTTCCACTGTCCGTTTTTCCTAAGAACCATGTCCTCCATATCTTCAGGAAAAAATATTCCGATCACATCTGCTGTATTTATGACCCTCCCCTCAAATCCTACAAAAGTTGATGAGGTTATGTTTTGTAGGGCTTGTTTTAATTCCTGTGCTTTATCTTTCGTTGTCCAAATCTCAATTCCATGTCTCATACACACACACATCTGTTCTTTTTCTATTGCTTTTGTCATATATCTAGATTTATAAATTTTGGTTGACCTTTCTCTTTCTGGTGGTAAGCCATGAGTTTTGCAAGATTGCTTTCTAGCTCATGGGGAGTAGTAATCGTAGGGGCGTACTTTTCTCCTAGACAGAACTTTGCATACTCGATCATCCCAGGTAATTTGTCTCCATATTTTTTTAACAATCTTTCTGCGGAATCCCTTTGGGTTTTATTCTTAAATAATCTCCCGTAAGAGGGGTTGAGCGTTTTGAATAGTCCTATGATCTTATTTACGGTATCCGCAACGTT
>Ga0098047_10000061_pt1 | contig 40490 bp, 37 predicted proteins | sample 12_taG_FD_92585 | JGI IMG/M metagenome (GOLD analysis project Ga0098047, IMG submission 92585) | Marine viral communities from the Subarctic Pacific Ocean - 12_ETSP_OMZ_AT15267 metaG | ecosystem: Environmental > Aquatic > Marine > Oceanic | place: Subarctic Pacific Ocean | collected 2015-01-16 | reverse complement strand
CGATTTGAGATGACATCAGATGAGGCAGCAACAGATGCCTCAGAACAGGCGAGGCCCGAATGGCTACCGGAGAAGTTCCAATCCCCGTCCGATATGGCGAAGGCGTATGGAGAGCTTGAGCGTAAGCTGGGGTCGGCAGAGGTTAGTGAGGACACGAGTGAAGCTACGGGTGAGGGCGAAGAAACTCCCCCAGAGCTGACGCTGACCAAGGATACCCTCAAGACTTACTCTGATAAGTTCTACACCGAGGGGCTCACTGAGTCAGACTACGCAGAGCTTGAGAAGATGGGCGTGTCGAAGGAACTCGTGGGCCAGTACGCAGCAGGCGTGTCTGCTCTTCAAGACCAGCAGACCTCGTCGGTGCTTCAAGTTGTTGGCGGGGAAGAGAAGTACAACACGATGATTGAATGGGCCAAGGAATCATACAGCCATTCAGAGATCGAGGCGTTTAATCAGGCCGTATCGAGCGGTGAGCAGAACACAGTCATGGCTGCGGTGAAGGGTTTACAGGGGCGATACGTTGCTTCTGAAGGCACGGAGCCAACGCTTGTTTCAGGATCAACAGCGTCGAGTGGTGAGGGGTCTTATGACTCTGTTCCCCAACTTGTGAAGGCGATGAGTGATCCACGGTATGATACAGACCCCTCCTACAGGCGAGAGGTCATGAAAAAGATGGAAAATTCCCACAACTTGTAGGGTTGTTGGGGTATATTCAAAGCGGCGAGCCACGCCATATGTGCCTCTTACGAGAGATAACGCATTCCGAGGTAAAGCGAACCACGGTATAGATCGTTAACTTTTATAAAGGAGCCGTATAAAATGGCACTTACAAATATTTCTTTTGGTGGACAGGACACGGGCGGTGGCTCGTGGGACTCAACATGGGCAGACCAAAATGCCCTATTCTTGCGTGTATTCGGGGGCGAGGTCTTTACCGCCTTTGCTAAATACAATGTGACGATGGATAAACATCGGGTTCGCTCGATTTCAAGTGGCAAGTCTGCCCAATTTCCATTCACTGGACGCACAACGGCTCGACGCTATAAGCCGGGGACAGACATTCTCACTGAGAACGCCCAACCCGTAGGTACGGGAGAGGCCACGGCTGCTACCACCAGCGCACTGTTGGGCCAGCTCAAGGCATCAGAGAAGATAATCAAGATTGATGACTTGCTCATCTCTTCTTGCTTCATTGATCAGCTTGATGAGGCAAAGTCGCATTATGATTACCGAGGCCCCTTCTCTCGTGAACTGGGCCGTGCGTTGGCGCACGAGTTTGACATCAATGTATTGAAGTCTGCGATTGTTTCGGCAAGGGCCAATACAGGTGCTACTGATCCATACACTGCTTCTACGCTTATCGGCCTCGGCCATGTAGCCGCAACCCCCTCCACTGCTACAGCAACGGTAGCGGAGGCAACTTCAGCACAGTGGTTGTCATCCATCTACTATGCGGCTCAGTCTTTTGACGAGAAGTACGTGCCCGAAGACGAACGCTACGTGTTCGTTCGCCCGAGTACCTATTACGATCTTGTCAAAGACACGGCCAGTGGTAACGGAACAGCCCTGCTGCACCGTGACTACTCCAACGCAGGTAATGGCGATTTCGCTGAAGGCTTTGTCCTGAAGGCGGCAGGTATGACCGTTGTGAAGACTCCGCATTTGCCGAGTACAGATACCCTGTATGACGCAACTGGAGCTGAATCAGGTGCTGGTGTTGCTCAGAACCCCGGTGAGAACAACGATTATCAGGCCGACAACGAGCTGGTCGGTGCCCTGTGCTGGCATCCAGAGGCTGTTGGTACTGTTAAGTTGCGTGACATCACCATGGAATCTGAATATCAGATTCGCCATCAAGGTGATCTCATGGTCGCAAAGATGGCCGTGGGCCACGGTGGCTTGCGTCCTGAGTGTGTTGCTCTCATTAGCGGAGCTTCGGGTTAAGCCTTAAGCAGGTTGGTTAATGGGGAGGAGGGTTTATATTCTCCTCCCCTATTTTTTGCGGGATAATACATGAACCTCACCTCTCGGCTTGAAGCCGTCAACATCATGTTGGCAATCATCGGGGCCTCCCCCGTGAACTCACTCACTGGGTCTACATCGGCAGACACTGCCATGGCTCAGTCCACATTGGATGAGGTAGACAGAGAGGTGCAGTCCGTGGGGTGGCACTTCAACCGAGAGTACCTCGTAAAGCTAACCCCCGATGCAACCACTAAAGAGATCCTCATAGCTAACAACGTCCTACGTATTGATGTTGAGCCGAAGGAGTCTCGTAGCATCACCACAAAGGCAGGCGCAGCCATTGATGTTGTTCAGCGGGGCGGCAAGCTGTACGACAAGACAGGCCACACCTATGAGTTTAGTCAGGCCGTTGAGGCAACGGTGGTGTACGGTCTGGGATGGGACGAGGTCCCTCAAATAATGAGGCACTACATCACGATGAGGGCCGGGAGGCTTTTCTGTGACAGGTCGGTGGGGTCGGGGGATCAGCACTCCTTCAACATGATGCAAGAGTTTCAGGCCCTTACAGCCGCCCAGAATTGGGACTCTCAAATGGCAGACCATTCCATCTTTGATAGCTGGGATGTGTACCGTGTCATTAACAGGCAGGGGAGGCCTAACGTACTGTGAGCCTTGTTTCCTATTCTATTCCTTCTCTGGCTGGTGGTGTTTCTCAGCAGCCAGACACTATCAAGCACAAGACACAGTTATCCTCCATGGGCAATGCTTGGCCGAGTCTGGTTGAGGGGCTCCAGAAGAGGCCCCCCACTGAGCATTACGGTGAGATGGATGTGGGCAGTAACTGGGACGGGGACACTCCAGAGTTTCACTTCATTGATCGCTCAGAAGATGAGCGGTACGTAGTTGCTGTTAACCCCGACGATACACAGGGCAGGCGGTTACGTGTTTGGGATTTGGCAGACGGTGCGTTGGAGGAAAAGTCTGTCAAACTTAGCCGTTCCGCTTACGAGTATTTAAGCAGCGCGGCAGGGAATTATAAGTTCCAAACGATTGCAGATGTAACATACATCGTCAACACTTCTAAAACAGTTGAGATGGATGCGACGACCTCTCAAGAACCTTCACCAATGGCTTTGATGTTTGTGAGGGGCTCACTCGCAAGCACGGTAGATGAAGCGGTTGTGGTGACATTTAATGGTGTCTCCACGACTCCAACAAGCGAGACCAGTGCCTCGACCCAAGCATTAACTGCTGCCATTTATGCGAAAATAATGGGCGATGACGTTCAAGAGGAAGATGCGGTTGGTTTTGACACGTATGGTAAAATCACTGGAAGCTTTACGGGCCTCCAAAATGGTGAAGCCGTATACTTTAAGCTGGACGGAACTGGAACTCAAACGTGGCCGACGTTCGGTCCCCTTATGACAGTGGGGCTGGCTTTAGGGCCAATTGTTACTGCCACGCCTGCGTCCCGTTTTTACGTACATAACGTGACGCCTACGTCTTGTCAGCTCGGGTTACTCCCACACGATCCAACTTACACGGGTCCGGGGAATAACCTTATTCCGGGGTTGATTAGGTTTCATAACAGCTCGGCCTTAGCGGCAGGGGCTGATGTGGAATTGTGGTCTGTTGGGACGAACAGCGTCCTCACTGGTTTTGAGAATATACAGCTTACCGGGATGGAGGGGGGGTCGGGAGAAAACTCGGGTAACATTCTCCTCGTCAGCACCTTGGACGGGGAAGACTTTGACCTGACAGTTACGGATTCTGCCGGGAACTCTCTTGTATCTGTGTACAAGGATACATCGGACACATTCGCAGAACTTCCAAGCCACGCCAAGGACGGTTTCCGTCTTAAGGTCAGCAACGAGCCGGGGACGGGGGTGGATGACTACTACGTTCAGTTTGTTGCCGATGATACGGCTGGGCAAATATCTTCTGGGCATTGGAAGGAAGTAGCCAAGGCTGGGATTGAGTTCCAGATTGAACCGTCAACAATGCCCCACCTTCTAATTCGAGGAGCTGACGGGTCCTTTGAGTGTATTGAAGCGGGAGAGATGAGTAATGAAGTGATTGGTGTACACGAAACAGACGATGAAGTCACCATCGCTGTTGCGGGGGATACCTCCCCCGCGGCCTCCTCCGTGTTTCTATTAGCTGATGGGGATCCAGTATGGTTCTCTTCTGTTACCAACGATTTTAGTGTATCAACCTTCACCACTTACTACGCAAAGCACGTATCCAACACGGCTGGGCAGCAAGTCATTAACCTGTATTCTGATGAAGGCTTGGACCCCAGCGATAAGATTACCGACATTACAAGGACAGCGGGTTTCGACTCCTATGGGACGCTAAAGCGAGTCTCTCCCTACCCCAACTTTACGTGGGGTCAAAGGGAGGTCGGGGACACGCTGACAAACGAAGATCCCTCGTTCATCGGAAACACCATTAACGGTGTTTCCTTCTTTAAGAACAGGTTGGTGTTCCTGTCGGGGGAGAACGTACTACTCAGTGAGATGGGGGAGTTCTTTAACTTCTTTCTCAACACAGTCACTCAACTCCTTGCCTCCGCTACGATAGATTTAGCAAGTAGTCACGCCACCGTATCTGTATTAGAAGTTGCCTTTCCTTTCGGGGATGTCCTCTACTGTTCAGGTAGAAGCCTCCAGTTGGTTCTTGGTGCGGGAGGTAATGAACCTTTTTCCGCTCAATCTGCCGAGTTCATGGTAGGTAGCCAGCTTACGGTAGATAACAGCATCTCTCCTGCTGCAATGGGAACCCGTCTATATCTTCCATTCACTCGCGGTGATTACATAGGGATGTTTGAATATGGAGCGTCACGTGAAGTGCAGAACCTCCTCGTGGAAGAGGAAATAACAGCTCACGTTCCTTACTACATCCGTGGTCCCATTCAGGACATGGCAGCTTTGGAGCGCGAAGGTGTACTGGCCGTCTTAGGAACAGCAGCTTCAGGCGATAATTCAACCGTACATTTATTCAAAACGTACTCACGAAACGGCCAGAGAATACAGGCTGCTTGGTGTGAGTTCTCTTTCCATGGGGCAGATGTTCGTTCCCTCCATTTCTATGACAACAACTTGTACATCATAAGCAAGCGAAGCTCTGGTTGGTTTGTAGATATGATAGGTTTCAAGTCAGGGAGAGTGGACGTAGGATCAAGCTACGTGACCACACTTGACAGGCGCATTGCTGTGACCCCTGCTGGTGGAACTTACTCCGCATCAACAGGAACCACCACCTTCACCTGTTACCCGATGGCTGGGACAGAGCCCATGGAGGTAATAACAACTGACGGTCACATGCTTACAGTTACTTCTAAGGACTCAGGGTCCATTGAAGTCCTCGGCAATCAGGAGGGCGTAGCGTGTTGGGTCGGAGAGGCCTACACCATGGAGATTACAATTCCAGACCAGTACATCCATGAGGGTGCTGCTGGAAACTACGGGTGGCAGGACACAGGCGCACGTAATGCAATAAATAAAGGGAGACTACAGATACGTAGGGGCTCCTTCAGTTTCAATAAAACTTCTTTCTTCAAAGTGAGTGTTACTCCCCTCAATCGGACGGCGTACACGTACAAGTACAACGCTCAGATTCTTGGTGGTGGAACTTTGACTGTGGGGGAGGTCCCGCTGGAATCGGGCACGTTTAGCTTCCCCGTCAACTCAAAGAATGACGAGGTTGTCCTTACGGTGTCTAACGATTCCCCGCTCCCATCAAACTTACTGAGTGCAGAGTTTGAGGTTCTCTTCCATATTCGTGCGGGGAGAACACAGGCATGAACAAGAGCGTACATATTCGAGTGGCCGATTATGATGACATACCTTATATTGCAAGCAATCTCAGGGCCGCTGACAAAGCAGAGATGAGGGCAGTCCTTGGGTCTGATGTTCACCCAGAGGATGCACTTAGTTATGGAATGGAGGTGAGCCTTGTTCCTTATGTGGGGATGATAAATGACAAGCCTTCCTGTATCTTTGGTGCTGTTCCTGAACCTACCCACGCACACGTAGGTGCGGTGTGGTTGGCTGGCACGAACGACATCATAAGCAACAAGAGAGCTTTTATATCCCACTCAAAGGACTATCTATCTACTGTGTTTGACCCCTTCACCTTGCTGTGGAATTGCGTGGACAAGCGCAACAGTCTTCACATAAGGTGGCTAAGGTGGTTAGGCTTCTCGTTCCTTCGAGAGGTCCCTAAGTATGGAGAGGAGGGCAAGCCGTTTTACGAGTTTGCCAAGATTAAGAATGTGTGAACCTACATCAATGGCGGTTTTGGGGGGCGTACAGGCTGTGGCTGGTTTTGTCCAGCAAAGTCAAGCGGCTTCGGCCCAGAATAAAGCACAACGTGCGGCTTTCGAGAGAAACCGTCAGATCGCACTTGAATCTTTTGCGAACAAGTCTGGACAGATTTACCAGAGGTTCCTTCAGCAGTCGGAGGCGTTCTCCCAGAAAATGAATCAGCTACACCGAGATGCTGACGAGAACGTCGCAGCGAATGCTGTTCTCCGTGGGGATACCACAATGGGGAGGTCCGTAAGGCAAACACAGCAGGCTTCCCACCAAGCAGAGGGCAGGGCAATGGCCGCTATTCACCGTCAGGAGGCAATGGAAATAGCGAGTGGGATGAATACGTTGTCTATGGATTCGGCGGGGACAGCGCATAACATCCTATCTGCGTGGAAGCCGGATGTGCCACAACCAAGTATAGGCATGTTGCTTATCAATGTTGCCACATCTGCCATGAATGCTTACGTGGGAGCAAAGGCCGCTGGGTTGGGCGAGACTCTGGGTAATGTATCTGCGGTATCTCCTGAAACAGCCCTTTTTAACGCCACCTCGCGGGGAAACGGAAACATCTTACTGGGCTCCACCGGGGTAAACTTAGGGATTCATACGTAGATGCCACCATTCAAACCATACTTCCAAGTACAACCGACCCAGCAGGTAGGGGAAACTTATTCCCGTGCAGGCCTCGTTGGTGGTGACGCAGTCCTCCCAGCCGATGATATAGGTAAGGCCCTCGGGGCTTTGGTTCCCTCACTTACGAAGTACCTCCGAATACAAGAGGATCCTGAAAGGGAGAGGCAGCAAGCAGAGGCTGCGAGGATTGTTGCAGAGCAGGACTCGGAGACTCTCGCTAAGTCATTGAAGAAGGCTTACGCAGACGGTGGTTTACCCGAGGGGTACTCCGTTTTCAAGCTGCGTCATGTAAGCAACTTACTCGGTAAGAAGGCCTTCAACGAATACAAACAAGGTCTTGATGCTGCACTGAGTAGGTTTGCTGATACAGACTACACCGAATCTGCCTCCGCTGTTGCCGAGAGAGTCAAGGGGGAGACTCTCAAGCTCTATGGTAATGAAATATCTCCTGCGTTCTCCAATTCCTTTGGGGAGCAGTTAATTGAGATGAACGCACGGTTCACTCAAGAGGCTTACTCGACCCGGAGGAAGGCCGAATATGCGGACCAAGTAAACAAGACACAAGATGCCCTCACCGCACTTCTCGCAGGTATTAAAGCGGGGGACGATACGACACCCTATCTTACTACGTGGAGTAAGGGTGAGGCTTCTATTGTAGAGAAGGAACGTGAGCTTGCGGATCTTGATGCACAGTGGGCGGCGATGAGTTATGCATGGAATGAAGACCCTCCACTCACCCCGTATGAAGAGGCTAAGGCAGAGACGGCCCGACTTCTTAGTCCTCTGTCTGGGGAAGCGCAGCCAACACCCAGAACTCACGCCTTATCATCACGAGAAGTCGCTGCTGGAAGGAAGGAACTCTTAAACAAGCGGGTTGCGTTAGGAAAAGAGAAAGACGCATTAAAGGCCGAGAAGACTCGCCTGATTAAGGAACATGGGGATGCTTCCATTCTAAGAAAAGCCAAGAAGCTAACTAAACTCTATGAGGAAATACGTGCCAGTGCCCATAAAGCGGGGCTAATTAAGAAGGGCACATCCCTTGGCCGGGGGGCATGGAACGCCATTGTCATTAAGTCTCTTGAAGATCAAGTAGACACCCTCATTAGAGGGGGCGAGTTTGACGAGGCCGAAGAACTCCTTGGTGTATTTTCTCTTATGACCACAGAGGGCGGTACGGCGTATGACAAGAGTCAAGAGGATATAGATAACAATCCATACGGCGTGGATAGAGCTAATAAAAAGGCCTACGGGTACACCTTCAGATCCGAAATTGAAAAGCTGGAGTCAAAGATTTTTGCAGCCGCCGAGCAGGAAGCGAAGAGGGGTGGCGGCTCTATGGCAAAGCGGGAGGCGAGTCAGCACCGGGACTCACAAAAAATCTTATGGCAAATATCTGAGAGGCTGAATTTACTTGACCTACGTATGCCATCGAAGGAATTAAACAAGGCCATAAAAGAGCTTCTTGATATAGGCGTGGAAGAACTTAATGGCGATGGCAACCCCGATACAAACCTCGAAACCCCTTACGATATGGTTCTCAAAAATAGGACAGCATTCATTGCAGAGAAAAACTTCCGTGCGAGAGGGGACCAACTGCTTCAACAGAAGCTCGGTGCGGGGGCTGTAGGGGCTGCTAAATCGTCATTTCAAGTATTTGAAGCCGCTAACCCCACAATTTTCTTAAAAATGGGAGGAACGGGAAATCAGGCAGAAATGCTTCTGGCTTATACAAGAGCGAAGACCTTAGCGAAGGAGCATTATGGACAGGGTGTCAAAGCGGACGAGAAGACGGGAAAAGGGGAAAACAAAGACTACTTAGATGCAACGCTCGCAGGTATTGACAAAGCCTACACCGCTGGGCAAGCGGCGTTTTCAAAGATACAGCTCGGCCTTTCACCTATCATAGGAAGCGTGACCAATAAGTTTACGTCAAGGGCGTTGAATGAGCTGGCGATGAGGCAGATAGGCGTACATCCAGAGTCTGTGAAGCGTCTGATGGAGATGGGCGAGGGGGAGCCTCCGACCCTTGAAGACAAGGAACAGAAAGAGGCACTACTCGGTCACTTCTCCATCCTTATAAACGAAAAAATAAGAGATGATTTGACTACTTATATGAAAGGAACCCCTGCGGGTCTGTACTTAGAAAAAGCGGAGGCATGGTTGAACAATCTCCCCGCAGCAACATATACAGCGATAACTGCGGAAGAGGCCAGTGACTTATGGCAGCGCACCCGTGTGTTCCCCCCACAACCGAGTGGAGAAATACCGACATGGGCCGTAAACATTAACGGCTGGGAAAACTACGATCAGCATGGGCCGGATTGGTGGAGCTTCACGCTGTCCCCGAACGATGCTGGTGTCTTCATGGATAGTGTCTCAAAGGAGGGGTGGGTAAAAGGGTATGAAGGGGCAGACGGTGATGAGAAAAACTACATGGATCTGCTTCAGTTATTGCAAGTGGCCCTTAAATGGAACTTCCGGGGAACCTCCTCCAACCCTGAATATGAGGTTTTTAATGAGGGTTGGGGTAATCCTGATTTCAAAATAGTAGATGGTCAAATTGTTCCAGCAGTCAAAGGCAAAGGTACGGAGCCTATTGAGGCGTTCGGAAGAGGCATGGAGCAGGGCATGGCCTACTTATCCATAGTTGATGATAGGCTTGTACCCATAGTCAGGAAAGGCAAGACCGGACTGTGGCGTAACGTGAATGGTGAGTGGCTTAGAGCAGGAATGAACGGGATGGCGAGGGTGACGCTAAACCCTCGCAATTTTATAATGTTAAGAAGGGATTTGCTTCCGGCTAAGGGCCTACACAGTAGCAGACATATAAATGAGTGGGGTCGCTTCCATCGTGATGATCTCGGAGGCACGGGACAGAAGAGTTGGGACAAGGCTTCCGCTTATGCGAAAGAGTATGAGTCCCTGAGAAATGGGACGCACCCGTTGGCTATAGCACACGGGGCTGGGTCTGGTGAGGTACAAAAGAGGCAAACAGAATTGAATCGCTTAATAGTGAAAACGCCCCAAGGAGAAGTTTGGGATAAGATTGTTGGCGGTGCTTCCCCCGTGTCGTTCGCGCAGTTTTTAGTATATCAATTAGATTTAGCGATTGCTGGTGCAGAAATAGGCCGACCAGTTGGAGGCTTCTCTGGCCTCTCGAAAATCGGCGGTCAGAAATAGGCCGACCAGTTGGAGGCTTCTCTGGCCTCTCGAAAATCGGCGGTCACTTTGAGGATTATGGTAGATAATAGAATGGCTATTCAACCAGAAGAACTAAGTAAAGATGAAAACCCTGAAGATAACTCCTCGAACCCATCCGTGGTTGTTCCTGATGCCAGTGTAGAGGCTACTGTTCCTGTAGAAGCAGAGGCCGAAGCCCCTTCAGAAGTATCTGAAGCTCCCGCTGCCCCTTCAGAAGTATCTGAAGCTCCCGCTGCCCCTTCAGAAGTATCTGAAGCTCCCGCTGCCCCTTCAGTGGAGTCCAATGATTGGCAGTCCATGGCAAATGAGGTTCATAGAGCGGGGACAGGGCTCGTAGAAGAAGGTTTTAACTCCGATGCTAAACCCAAGACCGTTGGTTTTGGGTTTGAAGAGCCTGCTGATGAAGTCAACTGGTTTACCGTTGGTGACTTCCTTCAAGGAATTGGTTTAGGTTTCTTCTCCGCTGTTGAGGGTTTAATAGAGTTTGGAAACATCATTCCGGGGGTTGATTATGATGTACCGGATAACTTCGGCTTAGGTCATGCAGACACCATCATTGGGCGTATGGCTGAAGAGATGACGGGCTTCCTCGTGCCCTTCATGATGCCGGGTGCCGGGTGGATTGCAGGCGGCGCAAGGTTAGGTGGGGTCATGGGTGCCAAGAGTGTTGCTCTTATTAACTCCCAAGGAAGACTCGCGAGGGGTGCCGCAAAGGTTCAGGGTGGAACACTCCGTTTGAGTAAGTACCTTGTGAAGGGCCTTGACAAAAAACTACAACCAGCATTCTCAGCCGCACACGCACGTAAGGCTAACCTTGCACGTAAAATAACGGGTGAGTTATCTGGGGTTCCTTTAACTGGTGTGTCGAGGTATGCCGCACGGGTTAGAAGTGGTCTTCACGGGGCTCACGCCAAGGCTATAGGTGCAATTCCAAACATCGTTGCGGCAGGCATTGGAGGGGCGATGGTGGACTTCTTCACCATGAACCCAAACGAAGAGCGGCTCTCAAACATGATTGAGCAGTATCTTCCGGGTCTGGGGAATCCGATAACCAAAGCACTCATGCACAAAGAGGGAGATTCTGATTTAGAGGGACGCATCAAACTCACGCTTGAGGGGGCTGGGTTTGGAATAATGATCGACGGGGTTATATCTGGGATCCGTGGTGGCATGGCATTCCACCGTGCAATGAAGGCCACTGGTAATTCAAAGAACGCCGCAAAGGCTATGCAGATGGAGATGATTGAAAACAACGTCTCCCATTTTCAACAGATGACTCTCGGCGCAGACGGGAAGATGCTTTCCAGACAAGCGGCATTATCAGGGTATTCCCTTACACTTGGTCTGCCTCGTGGTTCCATCGTATGGAACGCCCCGTTTGAGGAGATGCAGAAGAGATACTTCAAGACCCTGTACCAGATGGGGAACTCAGTTCCTAAATCTGCCGATCAGTACGTAAAGGCTGGTATTTTGTCTCAGTGGGAAGCGGGTCTACTCACTGAGAAGCAATTCAAAGAGGTCGAGTATCTCTTTGAATCCGCTGCACAGGGAAGCCTCGATATGGAGAGCGTGAGAACATTGGCAGAGATTGGGGTAATTGTGCGTGGGGAATACTCACGGGTACACCAAGCCATCATGCCTAAACTTTTCCCAGCAAACGGCATCAATACGGTGACCGGGGAAGCCCGAACAGTGCATGACGGTTTTCTGTGGTCAAACCTCAACGCCATCTTATCGGCAAACACAGGTGCGGAAGAACACACAGCAGCATCTATGATCTTGTTGCTTAAGTGGACTCAAAAAGGGAGGCCTACGGACGAAACCAACATTAGGCTAATGCTAGAGGAACTGCATGATTCTATGCCGGGGAACACTGCGGCGGCTCAGGCTTGGAAGGAAACCGTCAATAATGTAGTACACATCCACTCCGGCCCGAAGTACAAGAAACTACAGAAGATGTTTCAAGAGTACGACAAGCTAAACGATGTTCTTACTGCTGCTGAAAAAGAGAACGGGATAACGAATGGCAACCAAACTGCCATCCTTGACATCGTCAACGCCCACCTCCACAAGACCCGTCAGTTTTCCCTATCCCACACAAGTGGAGGAGGGGTGACTATTGATGTACATATGGAGGGGCTGGGGGATCCCCGTGTGTTTTCTGGAAGTTTCTTAGCACGATCACAGACTACAAGTGATGTTATTGAGGGAACGGATGAAGTAAGAAAACTAAACCCCGCAACCATGGCGTACAGGATGCTTGTACGCAAGCTGGGCAAGGACATGGGGGATGAGTGGTTAGGCCCTGCGGGACTCAGGCGGGGAGTGGAGGGTCTTGAAGAGGCTACGGTACGTGGGCAAGAAGTACAGGAAGCTGTATGGGCTCCCATTGTTGTGATAAAGGGCCTCCTTAAACGCTACCGGGGCAACGTCGATGAGGTAATGAATAACCTAACCGAGCAAGATTTGAGTAACTCTTGGGACATCGGCAAAGTCCTCCAGAATGTTCTGACGGACGAGTCAACTACGAATCTGAACTTTGTACAAGGTCTGAGGGAACTCAACAAAAAGGCAACGCAGAGTGATGAGGGACATGAGAAACTATTAAAACAACTGATAGAAGGTCTGGAGGGCTTCGGTCCACGGAGGGGTATGCCTGACCCGGACGATGCCACAAAGACCATACCCTTCCCCGAGGGAAATAAGCCCTTTGTGTCATCCGATAGGAAGGCCTTGAGGAGGGTGATAGAAGTCATCCAACAACGTACCCCACACGGTGCAGATGCCGGGAACGTGAGGGTGGTATCAAACTCCGCGAATGAGCGCGTGTGGGCACAGGTGCGGCGTGAAGCTGAAGAGGCTGATGTAGCCATGGGCCAGACCAGTGCTAAGGACAACCCCCTTGCGTTGTTCCTTAGCGGAAGGCCTAATGTTATTGCAGGAAGGTGGAGGAAGGCAAGGAAGGGCGAAACCCCCCTACCCGGCAACGGAAAATGGGTATGGCAACCACTGAGGATTAACCCGGAGAAACCCTTTAAGAAGAATGGGACACCAAATCTCATACCTTACACGGGCGTGAAGGCAGCAAAGATGGAGAACATCCACTACAACAACACCGAATATGGTGGGCGTGGTATAGGTCTTCCTGACTCGTATGAACTTAGGGGTGTTTATGGGCCACACCCTGCTCCGGGTAGACAAGGCATGGATACCCCAGTTGCGCCTCTCGGGGACGATATACTTACAGATGCCCCCCTGATGCGTGGGACAGAGGGGGAGTTCGTCTTTGGGGACCCCGATACAGTAGTGACGCTTAAGGGCGCAAGGCTTGATCCAACAGCAACTACCAAGGACGGCGCGGAGGGATGGAGAGGCGTTGTTAGGGGTACTGTGATGGACACTCCCGCTAATGGGCGGGATGGTGTGGAGGTTGTCTGGAGGAGTACCACAGAACACACAGAGCCAGTTTCGGTTTCCTACTTAGGCAATGATGCGAATGCAGGAAAACTCGGTACGGGTGAATCTATATTCGTCAGCCTTGATTTGAAGCAACCGAAAAAAGGAAGAGTGTTGGGTTCCGATCCTAAACAGGAATTGGGTACTGTGGACGACCCAACACCTGTTAAATATGCCGAGGGGAACGTTGAAATTAGAGAAGACCTTGTTCCTTCGTCTGAGAAGGCAGAGGCTATACAGGCCTTCTCGGAAAAGTGGCAAAACCTTCTAAGAGTCAAGGGACTGCGCCTACAGATTATGCGTGATTCGCATACACGAAAAGCGGCAACATTCACATTAAAGATCGTGAATGAGGGGGAAATAACCACAAAGCAAATGGACCTTATAGAAACAGCAAGGGACGTTGACTTGGGGATAGCCGCCCGATCAGATGTAGGCCTCGGGGGTCCGGGTTACTTCGTCACTAAGAACGGGTATGCCATTGACTCTGTTGATGAACTTACAATCGTAGGGGATCGCGCATACGCCAGAGGTAATGTTCGCTACGTAAGGGGGGCGCATGAACCGAAGGTAAAGGTTGCCGATAGTTATGGCGAAGGCGTTTGGGATGGCTTTACGACAGCGGAGAAGGAAACCGCGAGAAGTGAATACGCAGCGAAGCATGGGTATCTACTTGCAGAGGACGCAGCAAGAGACGCTGCCGCCGCCGCGAAACTCAAGGACACTCCACCCAATGCCGCAACGAAAGCAGCGTGGGCGAGAGGCGGGTCGGAAGACCTTAAGCCTATCGTAACTAAGGATGGTACAATCTTAGAGTACCCCGATAGTGCTTACTTAAAGAGTGATGAAGGTCCGACACGTACCCCACGGGGCATAACGGCTTCAGCCCTTAAAGTGTATAGAGCGCAGCACAATATTAAACCGATGGCACTGACAAAGAGGGGGGCGCACCCCACTCAGGTGGCAACAACAGTCCGCACCTACGTAAAGCTAAAGGAGATGCTTAAAAAGGGCAACGTATTGGATGTAGGGGCGGGAAAAGACGTAGCCAAGAAGGCAGGCATTCGCGCTGATACGGTAGAACCCTTTCCAGAGGAAGGATTCGTTCCCTCTTTCAGGGACACGGCAGACCTTGCAGATGAGTCGTATGACAATGTAATTAACAACGCAGTATTAAACACGGTGACGCAAGAGGTGCGCGATGGAATCCTTAGAGAAATAGGGCGTGTCCTTAAGGTAGGTGGAAAGGGATTCATCAACGTGCGGGGCAAGGATGTTTTAAACGCTGGTCATAACGTCATCAACAAGGAGGGGATGGAGGTCATTATAAACAGCTCTGGGGCTTACCAAAAAGGGTTCCAAGGTGATGAGCTACTAAAATACGTTGAGGACATTCTCGGGGATGGTTTTGATGTAAGGAAAAGTAACAGCGAGTTCGGCAACGTGAGTGTTGTAATCACTAAAAAGAAGTCGGTAACTTTACAACAGCCCAGACAATTAAGGAAAAAAGGCAATAAGAAGTTTAGAAAGGATTGGGAGCCGAGCAAGTTAGAACACCTTGAAGTGGAAACGCCCACAGGTGTTGGTGGGCTTCGCACCTTGTTTCAGACCGGGGAAGGAGAGGCCAGAGGATTCACCGCATCTATGACTGATGAATCCTTAATGGACGAGTTTGGGCGCATCTTCATTGGTGGATTAGAAAACTCCAACATGACCACGGGTGTCCACGAGACTATGCACGGGGTGAGATTACTTCACGCAAACCGTTCAATACCTGAAGCACGTAGGCTCTCCATGGGGGGCAACTATGATGCCGAGATAGATGTCCTTGAAAGGGCAATCGGAGTCGAGGATGGTGTATGGACTGTAGCGAATGAAGAAAAGCTGGCGAGGTTGTGGGAGAAGTTTGTCAACGAGGGGGACCTTGTCAAGCTCAAGGGCACATCCGAAAGAGACTTTGGGCTTCTTGAAGTTGCCTTCACTCGGATGTCACGAGAGCATCGCAAGGCGATGGAAACCTTTGGTGGATCCCTAACAGACGATGCAATCTCCCCGGAGCTTCGTCAATTTTTTAATAATTGTGTGGCGAAGTCAGACGTTCAGGGAGTCATTGATGCGTTAGGCTCAGAGGCCCGTGCGTTTTATGAGAACGCCGCAGTGGGAGTGCCGAGGACAGTAACGGCTGAGAGAGCCGCTGTTGATGACTACGAGAAGATGCTGGATGAGATGAACCCTGAGTGGAGAACACCAGAGGGTTATGAAAAAATGCCAGAACACGATAAGAAGGCACTGGAGCTTCGTCGTCGGAGGCTTTACTACGCCGACAGGGTCCGAGAGAAGCAGGCAGATGATCTTGCAAGTCCCGATCAGGTAGCGCGAGAGATCGCAGAGGATAACCAAGCCGCTTACGATGTGCGTTTACGGAATGCGGAAGAGAGGAAGCAGTCGTACCTCGACTACCTCGACGATACGTACCCCGGCGGCTGGAGAAACTATGATCCTGATCTTGTAGATACGCTTGACCCTGAGGATGTAGCCGATGCCATTGATGATGGTGTACGGATGATTACAGAAAAAGAAGCTGCGGCTCTACGCAATCTGGAGGAGAAGTTAGCTGAAGCAGAAACATCTGCTCTTACAAGTCCAATAGAGCGATTTAGCTCTCGCCAAGGTGAGCAAGTCGGAGAGTCCGCAGCAACGAGAAACCCACGACGAGATGAGCCACTCAATGTGCGCCATATGGGTGGAAGGGCAGAACGTAGGGCTGGTGACGGCTCGTACATAGATCATGTAGAGAGCGGTGAGGACGCAAAGGACCTCATGCAAGCAATGCTTAGGGAGGAAGAGGAATACTTAGCCCGTGTTACCGCATCAGAAAAGGAAGCCATAGAGGAGTTCGAGATAAAGGCGTGGCAGGACTTAATGACTGCCGTTGGGGGTGGCCGCGAAGTTATAAGGGAACACTTCGACGTATCCAACCAGACCTATAGAAAGGCCATGGCTGAACGCCGTATGCACCGCAAGTTTGCGATGGAGGTCAGTCAGAGCGCAGCAGACGCTTCATCACGTTTGAACATAGCAAGAGAGGCCGATGGAATAGGATCTGAGGTATACCAACGTGCCCAGTTCGATCTCATGAAGCGCGTAATGTTAATGAGGCAGGTTCTGGGACAGGTAAAGATGCAGGCATCTTCTCAGGGCTTTGAGTTTCAAAAACTTAAAGATGAGCCTTTCCTCCAAATCTTTGAGACGAAGGCAACTGCTTCAGAAATATCAGATGCCTTGGACGTTATCAGTGAGGGCTTAGGTAAAGCATCCAAGGGTGCGGAGACTTTGGAAGATTACACCCGTCGTCTTCAGGTTGCCACAGAAGAGGGAATGCTCTCCCTTGTTAAGGCAGTTGCTCAACCCGCCGGGGACAAGCTCGACGCAGTTCTTGAGATATTCTATAACTCACTCCTTTCAGGCCCACGAACACACGCAGTCAACACGCTATCGAATGCAATCTATGGCGTTGTTTTACACTTCGAGAGGAAACTTGGCCGTGCGATGTTGTCTGGTTTGGGGCAGAACGAGGAACACCGTAGAGCCATGGGCGCATTCATCGGGTACAGGAAGATCCTAAAGGAGTCCTTTACCATGATGCGTATCGCCATAAAGAACAGTTCAGCACAGTTAGACCCCCAAGGCGGTCGTTCTGTGTTTGATTCCCAGAGGGGAGTCTTTGAAGGTGGAACAAGGAAACCCTTCAGTACCAAGATGGGTATGGGTGAGATGACTCCTTTAGTCACCGGACCCCTCGACTTCGTTGCTGCCTCTGTAAGTTTAAGAGGATGGCCCACCAGACTACTGGGTGGCGTTGATGAGTTCTTCAAGCAGATGCACAACCGCCTTGTGGTTGCTGACCAAATCGCACGAGATGCCACGAGACTCCATGCGGGTGATGCCACTGCAATGGCTGCATATGTTGAACACGAGTTTGAGGTCATCATTGGAAATGGGCACTTCTATACAAAGAGGCGCGTGTGGACGGATGGCCTGAAGAAGGCCTACGAACAGGGCATGAATAAAACAGATGCCCGAGAGTTTGCGGAGAGATACGTGGAAGATAACTACTCTGAAGCGCGGTCGGCACTGGCTGAGAGAGCCTTAAAGTTCTCAAGAAAGTCCACCTTTACTTCACCTAACGATCCGTCAGTGGCCGCTAACCCGATGTCTGGTGGAGTACAGAAGTTAGGAAAGGCCTTACAGGCCGCTACTAAGGAAGTAAGGTATCTTCGCTTAGTTGCTCCGTTCATCAACACACCAACAAACCTGCTATCAGAAGCGATGGATCACCTGCTGAGTCCTATATTTGATGGTGCCATTCCTGTGTTTAAGAAGCTGAAGGGCCTCTTATCTGAAACAACAGAAGAGGCACACAAGCTCATCCAAGGTGATGAAACCATGGACGCTGCTATGAAGTCTCAGGCAAAGGCTGATGCCCTCGGTCGTCTCGCTCTGTCTTCCTCCATCATGACTCTTGTCTGGATGAAGGTAAACTCAGGGGAGATCACAGGTGGTGGTCCGTCAGACCCGAAGGCCCAGCGGCTTCTCCGAAAGGCTGGGTGGCAACCCTACAGTGTGCGGTTTGGTAACTCTTACTACGGGTACGGTAGGCTTGACCCCATGGCCTCCATCTTTGGAATCGTCGCCGACATCGCAGAGGGTGCCAACGGCAACCCCTACACCGACAGTGCAGAGGAGGAGGGTATCGAGGGGCTCATGAGAGGTGCCATGATGGCCCTGTTCCGTAACGTCTCTGAGAAGTCTTACTTGTCCGGCATCATTAACTTGGCATCTGCCGTGGATAACCCAGAGTATTACGGGAAGGCCTTTGGTCAGAACTTAGCAGCAGCCGCTGTTCCCACCCTTTCAGCTCAGGTTGCTGGGCAGCTTGACCCAACGAGCCGTCAGATGCGAAGCATCGTGGACAAGTGGAAGAGTCGCATACCATTCCTCGGGGACTCTCTTATCCCCAAGCGCAACTTCCTCGGTGAAGATGAGCAGAGAATCAACTACTCAGGTGGGCCCTTGCTTGGGCTCCTGTCCCCAGTTCCAACATCAGAGGTGTCTTCAGACATCATCATGAGGGAAGTCACCAACTACGGTCAGGTAACTAATCCCCCCGGTCCTATCCGTCACGGAACCTTAGACCTCCGTGAGTACAACAAGGGTGGGGACGAGACTGCCTATGACAGGCTTCAAGAGCTTGTCGGAATCGTGGAGATTGGTGGGAAGGGTGTACGGGACTCCCTTGAAAACCTCATCATGTCCGGCAGGTATGAAAGGCTGGAAGGCCTTGATAACAACGGGGGCTCACCACGTAATGACGCACTTAAGAAGGTTGTCAGGAAGTATCAGGGACGGGCATGGAGGCAACTCTTGGAAGAGTACCCCACACTGAAGGCTAATGAAAAGATCGCAAGGTATAACTCAAGGGCAAGGAAGCGAGGAGGGCCTGAAAAGGACCTACTTGATCTCATAGGGAATTAACATGGCATACTCAACAGTCACTTACACGGCAACGTCCAGTTCAGATAAGGTCCACGATGTCACGTTCTCCTCCGAGAGTGGGGGAACTCCCACGGCTGTCGGGGGGAATAACAAGCCCTACATCAACATCTCCCATATTAAGGTGAAGCTGAATGGGGTAGCGGTCGCTAGTGGGTCCCTCACAGCGGACGAAAGCGACCCCACTACCACAATCACCATAGCTGCCGGGGTAACGGTGGCTGAAGGGGACAAGATCGAGGTGTATAGAGAAACGCCGAGGATCATAGATGACAGAACCGTGGACTTCGTGGACGCATCCCTGTTAGCGGAGAACGATCTGGACCTTTCCGCGATCCATGGGCAGTTCATGATCCAAGAGGCGTTGGATTCGCTTAGTATCTCCCTCCTACAGAACCATCTCGGGGATCTTGATGCGGGTGCGCTGAAGATTACAAACCTCGATACCCCTACAGGGGCAACCGATGCCTGCACAAAGGACTATGTGGACACGCAGGCTATCTTTGGGGGCCTTGCAAGTGCCCAAGTATGGGATTTATTGGGGGATGGGACAGCGGATACGTTTGCTTTGACCGCACCTGACCCTGTTAATGACGTTAACGAACTCTTTGTATGCACGGTTAGGGGAGATGGGCTGGCCCCTTCATCCAATGATGGAGTAACTGTACGCGATTTCAACGTATATAAGGATGTGTTGGGGGTTTACCAGATCAAGTTTGAAGCTGTTCCTGTATTAGATGCAAGGATCATCGTTCAAAACATGGGTGTCGCAAAAAGCACACTAACTGGTGAACTCCTGTTCGCGTCAGGTGGGACGAGTGAGACACCATTGACCTTAAAGGGCTACTCCGGGCAGACCGGGGACCTCTTCGTCGTCCAGAACTCCGCAGCGGAGGAACTCCTTGCGGTGGATGAGGACGGTGCAGTCACCTCTGCCGATATATTGATTAAATCAGACGCAGCAAACCTCCTCGAATGCAAAACAGCAGCGGGGGCATCCCTCTACTGTCACATTACTGCCGCAGGAAACCTTGGGTTGGGCCTTACCACCGACGATGCACAGACAATTGCTGTTGGGACCCGCGCAGCGGACAAGAAAGGCGTTCTTATTAGGGGTTCAGATGCCCAGACCGCGGCGTTGCTCTTGATTCAATCCAACGAAGATGTTGAAGGAGTAACAACTGTGGCCTCTGTGTCCCCAAATGGGTCACTTTCGGCGGCTAAGGGTGGGCTACTCGCCACCCGCAATGCCTCAACTAATAACTTTACCCACGAAATCACTGCCACATCGGCCCAGACAGGGGCCATCGAACTTGGTAAGTCCAAAACAGGAACCAACTATTACAAGAAGGTGGATGATGAGGGGACGACATCCCTTTCCCAGCTCTCTGTGGGTGGGGTGGATGACATGGAAGACCGTAACGTCATTCCATTAACTGTTCAGGCCCATGATGCCCAAGCGGATACGGCTACGGTTCTCGCCATTAAATCTGACGACTCCACCACCACAGCCTACATCCAAGCAGACGGTAAGGGGCAATGTGTGACAGACACCAGCGGGGGCAGTAGCCCAACAGTACCGCTCGGGGGAGGCGTAGTTGCTGCTGGGGTAATTGCTATCACAAGCGGTTCCCGTACACTAACCAATGCATTGAACTGCTCGGTGAGCATAGGAACCAGCCCCAATGCGGCAACTCAAACGAATGTCGTCATCACAGGTGGGGCAGGCATTACGCCAGTAATCATCCTTCAAGGGCAGTCCGAGATAAATCAAACTATCGTAAACCCATCTGCCGCAGGTTTCACATTCACCCATTCCTCTGATGCCAGCGTCTCTCAGTCCGTATCATTTATCTGCTATAGGTTTTAATAGGGTTTAATAATGCCACAGGATGACGGCGAGTTTCGAGGGGCTACGAAGGCTGAGATACGCTTCATAAAGGATCAATTGGCCCAACTAAGGGCCGATTTGAAGGACATCGGAACAGCTTTAGATTCTCTCCGAGACTTCAAAACTAAGGTTTTAGCGTATGCTGGGTTGGCAGCAGCGGTCGCTACTTTTGGGATTCAGTTCATAATGGAGCGCGTTTAACAAGCGTGATGACTCATGGCAGACTCAACTGGATTCATCGCGATGGTTGTGAGATGGTTTTGGCGTTCACCTGAATATAAATCCAAAAAGAAGTCAGCCATCACAGATGTGATAGAACGGGTGGCTCAGGCCGAGGAACGCTTGGTGACAGTCGAGGATGCCACCATCAACTTCACGACTGCTGCATTGAGCCCGGAAGACCGTGCCGAGTGGGAAGAGGCGAACGCAGAAGATGAAGAAGATTGGTTTTAGTGAAGGAGTAAGAATGTGGGAAGTATCATCAAAGCAATCCTCGGGTTCATCTGGAACCTCGTCACTCAAGACAAACATGCGAGTTCTGCTGAACTTGCTGATGATGATGACCGCTCTTGGATGCGTAAGCGGCTGCGGGACCATTGGAACGACGGAAGTGGTCCTCGTCCCAGAAAGCGTTGACGTTGACGGGGTCCCCTACGTAATCATCAGGCTGGGTGAGGACATCCGAGCCCATGTATACGTAAAAAAAGATGGCAAACTAATAAGGTCTGCCAATAAAGTTACCATACACCAAGGTTGGCTTCTCATGCCGCCGAGAGTGAAGTAGATACATAAACCCTTATCTGGAGATACTTATGAAACCGGGATTTCGCACAACTGAGTTTTGGGTCACGACCTGTGCATGTTTAGTTGGACTTCTCATTAGCTCTGGTGCTTTTGAAGAGACGGGCATGGTCATGAGAGGCCTTGGATTAGCAGCAGCCGCCTTAACAAGTGCAGGCTACAGCGTATCGAGAGGAATGGCTAAGAAACTGTAATGGAAGCATCGAGAGAAGAACTACTTGAGGAGCTTCATAAGCTCACGACACAAGAACTGATTGACAGAATCCAAGGGGGTGAGGCATCCCCTGCGGACCTTAGCGTTGCTGTCCGGTTCTTGAAGGACAACGGGATCGAGTGTGGGAGGAACGCCTCCCAGCCCTTGTATAACCTTGCAGACATTGTTCCTTTCCCAACAGGGACGAAGGATGATGCGGCAGGGACTGCCTAAACTTGAGAGTACCAGACGAGCTACAAGACTTCAGGAACTTCACCTACCTCGTCTGGGACTTCCTTGGGCTCCCTTCCCCTACCCCAGTTCAGAATGACATCAGCCTGTTCTTGCAGAACGGGCCACGTCGCCGCACTGTCTGTGCCTTCAGAGGTGTCGGGAAGAGCTTTTTGACCAGTGCGTATGCAGTCTGGCAGCTACTCCTCGACCCCCAGAAGAACATACTGGTGGTGTCTGCGTCGAAGAGCAGAAGTGATGACTTCTCCACGTTCACCCAGCGACTCATCTGGGAAATGCCCATACTGGCTCACCTGAAACCCTCAGAGTTCCAACGAACATCTAAAATAGCCTTCGATGTAGGCCCGGCAGCGGCTGCACATGCCCCATCGGTCAAGTCAGTGGGCATCACCGGGCAGCTAACGGGGTCCCGTGCCGACCTGATAATCAGTGATGATGCTGAATCCCTCAATAACTCAGCCACAATGGGTCAGCGGGAGAAACTCGGTGAGTTAGTGAAGGAGTTTGAGGCAATCATCAAGCCCGGCGGGGAAATCGTGTTCTTAGGGACCCCTCAGACGGACGCAGGGAGCCTTTACCACGCCCTCCCATCCCGCGGGTATACCACACAGATTTGGCCTGCGAGATACCCCTCCAAGAAGCTCCTACGGCGTTATGGAGACACCATTGCGCCCCTCATTTCAGACAAGCTCGAAAAGGACCCCTCATTGGAGGGGGCCCCAACAGACCCCATGCGCTTCTCAGAGATCGAATTAGCCGAGAGAGAGGCCTCGTATGGACGCTCTGGGTTCAGCCTACAGTTCATGCTCGATCCGTCCCTTGAGGACTTTGGACGTTTCCCACTCAAACTGGCTGACCTGATCGTCATGGACATAGACCCCAAAAAGGCCCCAGAGAACATCATATGGGGAGGAACGAAGGAGTATGTGATACCAGACATACCCAACGTGGGGTTCCAAGGGGATCACTTTCATAGACCCATGGCTATTGATGGGGAGTGGCTGAACTACACCGGATCAATTGCCTGTGTTGACCCAGCCGGACGAGGAAAGGATGAAACGTCGATCTGTATTACTAAGGTTCTGAATGGTTTTATTTACGTTCAAGAATGCACTGGTATGGCTGGTGGCTACAGTGAAGCTGTTCTCGAAAAGATCGCTCACGAAGCCAAAGCCCATGACGTAAGCCTTGTCCTCGTAGAATCTAACTTTGGGGATGGGATGTTTACGGAACTTCTCAAGCCGTATCTCAGGAAAATCCACCCCGTGGCTACCGAAGAGATCCGTCATAACATCCAAAAGGAGCGCAGAATCATTGACACGCTTGAGCCAGTAATGAATCAACATCGACTATGCATCTCTCCAAAACTGATCCAAGACGATTACGAATCCACCAAACATCTCCCACCAGAGAAACAGAATAAATACAGACTGTTTTACCAAATGTCGAGATTATCTTCTGAACGTAACTCACTCGTTCACGACGATAGGCTTGACTGCCTCGCAATGGCCGTGGGGTACTGGGTGAACGCCGCAGGTATAGACGCTAAAGAACAGATGCGACATAGACAGGATGAACTCATGGAGGATGCCCTGAACGACATCATGAACACCTCCTCGTTCGGGGGGAAGCCAAAAAAGAGGACTTGGATGTGAAAGGCAAACAGCCGACAACCATCCTCGTAGGGGTTCAACGCTACACCGTCAAATACTCAAAGTCCTTGGAAGACTTCGGTGACTTCGACATGAGTACCGGGGAGATTAGAGTGCAGGCAGGGCTACCACCCGTGTCAAAGGCCTCCACGTTGCTCCATGAGATCCTTCATGCCGTGGCCGATACCCTCGGGGGAGGACTCACAGAAGGACAGGTCAGGTGCGTGGAACAGGGGCTCTCCATGGCAATTCAAGACAATCCTAAGCTGTTCAGGGGCATTATCAGGGACCTCCAGATCCCAAAATAACCGGGGTCATAAGAATAGACGTATCCCTGAGTTATGAATACCCTATGTAGTAGAGAGATGGTAGGGGTGAGAGAGTGCCTCTATAAGACTAGAAGATCCCCCTAAGTCAATGCTCACTGAGTACTGAACTAAGGAGGAGAAAGACAAAGAAGACCACCCCCCGTGGCCCTTGAAAGGGTCTATTAAACTTATAAGATACGCCGTGGCTTGTCGATTCTCCCCACTCGCTGTGTTGTAGCAAACCCACAGCGAGGCATAGGCAAGCACGGTGGAGCCTCGGAGAGTCGTTGCTGTCTCCCTTCGAGGCTCCTTTTACACATCAAAGCCTTTCAGGTTCCGCTCATTGCTCCTATCAGCCGTGGGCCCCCACCGGAACTTGTTGGGCTTTTTTTAACGCAAAAATCTGAGGGGGTATAAAAGAGCGCGCGGTGCATCCTGCCCCCCGGCACCCCTCCTCGACCTTCGGTCGAGACCCCCATGTGCTAGAACGCCGATTTGATGCATCCCGGCAAGGCGCAGCGGCACGGCTCACGGCACATTCAGAGACGATGCCACCCCACCCCTGCCGCAGGTCACGTTCAGGGCACCTCGCATCGGATGGTCAGGACGATGCAGCAGGTCAGGGCTGGTCAGGGCTGGTCAGGGCTCGGTCGCTCGGCAGGATTTGTCACTGGCTCTGCTGATCCACTCACTCATCCTCATTTTTCTTTGCTATCTCCATTTTTTTATCTCGCAGCCTGTGGGGCCTGAGCCCTGAACCTGAAGGGCACCAGAAGAAACATGGCACAAAGATCGGAGCAGGCCTTGCGGACTGTCCGAGGTTCATGGCATACTCTGTCTCGGTCGGTTTGGTTTTCAACACGGGAGACAGCAATGAGCAGAACACGCAGCATCGCAGCAGTGGCAGGCTTCGCAGCCTTGACCTTCGCAGCATCAAAAGCAGGCCTCGATGGCCTGACCTTCGGCCTCATCGACAACGGTGTCTTGATCGCTGGAGCCTACCTCGGCTTCGACCTCGGTGAGCGACTCGGGCAGGGCAGGGGCCGTCTTGGTGCCGTCCTCGGCGCAGGCATCGGCAACACAGTTTCTGACGGGCTCGGTGCCCTGATGGATCCAACCATGGCATCAGCGGTCGTTGGGATAGCAATGGGCTGTCTCCTACCCCTGATCCTCATTCCGGCCTGCGAGTCAATCGCAGATGCCATCAACAGCGACAAGGAGACAGCATGAACCACAAGGACACCACCAGCATCGACGCCATCGACCATGACGCAGGGTGCCAATTCGGACTCTACCCCACATCAATCTGCCAATGCTCTGCCGGACATGATGAGCGTGTTGCTCGGATCGCGGCTGAAAAGGACGCAGCCCACCAAGCCGAGGACGGCATCCTCAGGGTAGGAGACTTCGTGATGTGGCGTGGGGGGTTCGGCAGGGATGAGGCCCAGCCAGCCAAGGTCACAAGTATCACCATCACCGAGGAGCCCCGTGAGAAGTACGGCAAGGATGCCGCAGCGGTGGCATGGTCAATCGTCGAGGAGAACAGGGTCACGGTGGGCATCGACGAGACATCGTGGGCCTACGGGGAGCAGATCACGCCGATGTAGCCGAAACACCCTCCGGGGTGTCCACCGGGGAATGAATCTCCCGGTGCTGATGAGGCAGATTCCTTGACGATAGGAGACAGCAATGCCCAGATTAGGAAATGAAGACGGAATCAACGAGACAGTCATCGAGGATTGGTGCATCAAGAATTATGGCTCATTGGATGAGTACATCGCTGGCGGTGGCTGTGAGTGGTGGGACTTCTGCGCCGACTGCGCTGATGACCTTGAGGGTGAGCCTGTCGCAGAGTACCTGCACGTTGTTGGGCAACGCCTGAGGATGAACCCGGACACTGGCAAGGCCGAGTGGGGCCCACTGTTCACCGAGCCCTGTGGAACCTTTGTTGATCGGGGGGAGCATCCAGACTATGAGGGTGAGCTGTGGAAGGATGATGATGGTGAGCTTCAATCTGACTACAGGTGTCAGTGCTGTGACGAGGTTCTCAGGGGCTCCGACTACTAAGCCGAAACACCCTCCGGGGTGTCCACCGGGGACTGAATCTCCCGGTGCTGACGAGGCAGATTCCTTGACGATAGGAGACAGCAATGAGCGACCAGAACAGCGGAACAATTCAAATGAAAGTGACATGGGAGGGATCAGCAAGGATGCTTCTGTTGATCATCGAGACAAGTAACGTCCCAGAAGACATAGCGTGGGCACGTGAGGAGATTGGAAGGATGGCAAGGCTTGCGGACCTCTACGCTGCCCAGCAGGAAGGAGAGGACTCATGAGCCGTTCACCAGAGACATTTATGGACCGCAGTGTCCGCATCAACGATGCCATCGAGGCATTCGCAGAGCAGTCGGCCACATGGGCCGAAGAGTGCCTGCATGACCTTGTGGACAACGATCAGTTCAAGCTGCACCTGACAGCGGATGAGAAGCGAGCCTGCCACCAGTGGATAAAGATATGCATAGAGGGAGATTACTCATGAGTCACACAGATTCACCAGTGGGCTTCACCCACACAGACGGCTACGTCATCTGCCCGGAGTGCCACAAGTCACTTGGCATGGATCAGGCCTCGGAATGCACCGCCGTGTTCCGTCAGCTCTGGGGGATTTTGAAGGATCGCGGCATTAGCGATGTTCCGCTGCATTGTTGCGGTTGCGGAGAGGAGATCGAACTATGAGTCACACAGATTCACCAGTGGGCTACACCCACTCAGACGGTGAGGTCATTTGTCCGGGGTGCCACAAGTACCTCGGCATGGATCAGGCAGCGGAATGCACCGCCGTGTATGACCCCAGCGATCACCGTGAGGGTGTCAAGGAGTTGGCCGGGAAGTGCTGCACGGCGTGTGACACCGAGTATCGGATGGGGTACTTCCGGCCATGCTCAGACGGGGATCTTGAGTGGATTGATGCGCGATGGAAGGAGAACCGTAATGTTTAAATAGCCGAAACACCCTCCGGGGTGTCATGCTGGGACTTGATTTACCCAGTGTCTGACGAGGCAGAATCCTTGACTTAGGAGACAGCAAATGAGCAAGACGAAAGCAAACCCATACGCGATGGTGACAGAGAGAATGATGGCTCTCCTTCAGGACGGCAAGGTGCCGTGGCGTAAGACATGGCAAGGTGTGGGGGATGCCAACGCACCCCGCTCCATCAGCACCGGGAAGCCGTACCGGGGCATCAACGCCATCCTTCTGGGTGGGTGTGCCAATCCAAACTGGGGCACGTACAACGCCATCAAGAAAGCCGGGGGTCAGGTCCGCAAAGGCGAGCAGGGCTCGACGGCCATCTTCTGGAAGTTCTTCCTCAAGGAGGACGAGAAGACAGGCGAGAAGAAGTCGATCCCATTCCTGCGTCACTTCAACGTGTTCAACGTCGATCAGGCCGAGTGGCCTGAGGGGCTCCCAGAGAAGCTCTCACCGCCCAAGCCACCAACGGGTGATGATGTCCCCGTGAAGGCCAACGAGACAGCACAGGCCATCGTGAAGGGCTACTTGGGCTCAGGTGGTCCGGGGTTCACTGAGGGCGGTGACATGGCCTTCTACCGACCCTCCACGGACAGCGTCACGGTGCCTGCATTGGAGTCATACGATGATGAGGGTGAATACTGGTCAACGGTGTTTCATGAGCTGGGGCACAGCACAGGCCACGCCTCCCGCTTGAACAGGAAGGGCATCCAAGGCTCGATCCACTTTGGCTCAGAGATTTACTCCAAGGAGGAGTTGGTTGCTGAGTTTACTGCCTGCTTCCTGTGCAGCGACTCAGGCATCGTCGATACCAGAGAGAACAGCGCAGCCTACCTCCGTGGGTGGCTGTCGAAACTTGAGGAGGACCCCAAGCTGGTGGTCCACGCAGCGGCAGCGGCCACCAAGGCTGCGGTCCTGATCAATCCCCCGGTCGAAGAAGAAGGAGAGAACTCATGAGTCAGCAAGTACGCAAAACGAAAGGCAAGACCATGACCACCGAACCGACAACAAAAGACCTCGCACGAGCAAGGATAGAATATCTGAAAAGGGAGTTGGCCCAGTTCACTGGCAGTGACATCAAGGCGCGGAAAAGGTTAGCGAGGCTGCGACGAAGTGAAACAGTTTCAAGCCTGCCGCCATCTTTCGAACGTGACGGTGATATTCTGATCGTTAAAAATACACTGTTCAGCATTGAAGACGATATTCAGCGCAACGCCAGAGACATCCGCAGCACCACCCACTTCGCCATCCAAATCATCGAGAGCCTTTTGGAGGACAGAGAAGGAGACTCGGACGATTAGGCCCATTTGAAAAATGTCCGAGGGTCTTGTTATAGTGCCCTCGGACACGTAAACCGAAACCTTTACTTGGAGACAGCAATGAAGAAGAGAACACTAAAACTCACCCCAGCCCAGCAGCGTGAATTGACTTTCACATGCTCTGACCCTTACAACCCCGACGACAAGGACACGGCGCGTGAGGCCCTCATCCTTGACATCAGAAAAGGCGTGGTCAGTGAGGAGAACTTCCCGCAATTGCAGTATGAAGCAGACTACCTGTACGACTTGGACGGCTTGCCGATCCAGACTCGCATGATGGGGATCAACATACTGAGGAAGCTGACTGCACTGGGGGAGAAATCATGAGTGATAAGAGAAGCAAGGAACTGAAGGCCGTGGACGCAGAGATTGTGTGGCTCGGTGAGCAGCGAGACAGACTCCGTTGGCTCAGGCAGACACTACCTGCTGAGTCAGATGAGAGCGTGAGGCTGCAACGGTGGAACACCCTCACGGAGCATATCCGTTCCTACGGGAAGAAGATGGAGGCCCTCGGCAACAAGCACGGGTTCCGTGTCTTCCACCCCACCACTGGGGAAATCTCCCCGGCCATCGGCTCCGACAGTGAGGTCTGGCCTGACTTGGGGAGGGACAGTCGATGAGTACCTTGAGATGGATCCTTGTCTGGCTGATAGTCATACCCACCTTCCCCATCTGGATGCCACTGAGCCTCCTATGGGGAGCGGTGATGGAACGTAGATGGAAAGCATGGGAGGACGAGCTATGACACTGGACAGAAGAAATGGAATGATTGATGACCTTGACCAGAGCGACCTGTTCGAGCGGTTGCCTGTTCAAGAGTGGGTTGTTGACCCAAGACCAACAGACGCTGATGACTATTGGCAGGAAGTGGGCAAGCCCGAATATGTGCGAGATCTGTACTCAGCGCACAACAGGCTGCTGGTCCTCAATGGAATGGCGAGGTGGCAACTATGAGCATTAGAAAACGTGGCAACAGCTACATGGTAGACCTGATGAGCCCAACGGGCATGAGGGTCAGGCGCACCTTCCAGACTCGGGAGGACGCTGAGTTGTATGAGGCGCAGGCCAAGGTCTGCTTCTTGGAGGGCACGGACGCACCCTTGAAGGTGCCGAGTGAGCCTGCCCCACCACCACCGGAACGTCCGGGTACTTTGGGTGAGCTGGCCGAGGCAACACGTATCCGGTACTGGCAGCAGGCCCGGTCTTTCGCGACGATCAGGGCCAACGTCAACAGTGCCCTTGATTACTTTGGCGAGAGCTTTGGCATGGCCCTCATCACTGAGGACAGACTGTGTGAGTACGTTGACTTCTTGAAGGAGACGTACTCCCCGGCAACGGTGAACAGGAAGCTGGCTGTCATGTCTCGGATGCTCAAATACGCTCACCGCCGGGGGTGGATCAAGGTCAAGGTAGAGATCCCTCGGATGAAGGAGGACAACAGCCGGATGCGGTGGTACACCGACGCGGAGCGGGGCCTGATCGAGGGCACCTTTGAGAGTCTGGACCTCATCGACTATTCACAGTTGTTTGCCTTCCTCTGCGACACTGGCCTGCGACTTGGTGAGGCACTGTCTCTGTCGTGGCAGGACTGCCAAGAGGCAGGCATCACAGTCTGGCAGCAGAAGGGTGCAGCACACGGCACCGTCCCCATCACACCCAAGGTGAGGGAGATACTAATTCGCCGGGGGAGGGAGTCATCGACTGAGCCCCACACGGGGCACGGTGTACCTTACGGCCCGTTCCAGAACCTACGCAAGTCAGGGTGCCGGAAGGCTTGGGCAAAGCTCAGGGATGCGTTGAACGTGGGGGATGACCGCACCTTCATCTGGCACACATGCCGTCACACCTTCTGCTCCCGCCTTGTCCAGAAGGGGGTGTCACTACGCATCGTGAAGGAACTGGCGAGGCATCAGTCCTTCGACACCACCCTGCGTTACGCTCACCTTGACCCCGAGACTTTAGAGACAGCAATGGAGGCGTTGGTATGAGCGAGAAGTACAAGCACAGGCAGCGCAAGGCAGAGGAACGTGGGACGGAGGCTTCAACGGCTGTGGGCAGGGGGATCATCTCTCGCCTCGCAAGCCACTATGAGGAGGCCCTCAACAATTGGATTGAGGGGGCCCTTCACAGCCCCGGCAAACGCCACGGTGCGGTGGATGTTCTGACGATCATCCCCGTCGATGTACTTGCGGTGACTGTGCTGCGTACTGTCCTTGATGGGATCACCAAGCCTCGCAAGAAGACCTCGGTAGCCATTGCCATAGGCACCTCCATCGACAGGGAGTGGCGGCTACGAGAGGCAGAGAAGATCGACCCACTGGCCTACGACAAGGCCTGCCGTGGGTACTTCCAAGGGAGGTCAGCGGAGAGGCAGGCACGGTACTTATTGGACTCGATCAAACGGGTACACACCTTGCCACCCGCGATCACCCAACAGGCCAAGGTCAAGGCAGGGACGGTGTGTCTTGCCATACTTCAGGACATGACGACATTACTCACTCATGTTTACAGGACACCGTCCAAGAAGAAGACGGTGGTGTACATCGAGGCCTCTGAAGACCTGACCAAGTGGCTGGAACATGCTCACGCACATCACGCTGCGTTGGAGCCCTTGTATCCTCCGACCCTCTACCCCCCCATACCTTGGCGCGATCAAGAAGTCGGGGGTTACATCAACCTGCCACTCTCCCTCGTGAAGCGTAAGGGTGCCGGGGCTCCTCTGTCACGCACTGTGATGAATGGAGTGAATGCTTATCAGTCAACGCCGTGGGAGGTTAACGAGCGGCTCCTCGGTGTCATGCAAGAGGCGTGGGAGAGGGGTGGAGGATTCGGTGGGCTACCCTCGGCTGAAGTGGAGGAGTTCCCCGTCAAACCTCACGACATCGAGACAAACGAAGAGGCACGTAAGAAGTATGGCCGCGAGTGTGCGTGGGTCCGAAGCAGGCGAGGCATCGAGACGGCCAAGCGTATGCGAATCAGTGGACTCCTTCACCTCGCCAAGAAGTACATGGGTGACACCATCTACATGCCAGCCAATTTAGATTTCCGTGGCCGCATGTACGCCGTGCCTTCAGGGCTGCAACCTCAAGGATGTAAGTGGGCAAGGTCATTGCTCCGGTTCGTTAAGGGCAGGCACATTGACTCACCGGATGCAGAAGAGGCCTTCTTCATCCACGGGGCAAACGCCTACGGAATTAAGGGCACGATAGGTGAGCGTGTGGCGTGGGTAAAAGCCAACGGTAAGGAGATATGGGCCTGCGCGGAGTTCCCCTTGGACACCAAGATGTGGTCGGCTGCGGCTGACCCTTGGGGTTTCTTGGCTTGGGCGTTTGAGTTTGCCGAGTACAGGACAGACCCGGCCAAGGCGTTGAACTACATCCCCATCACCGTTGATGCCGCAAACAACGGCTGTCAAATCTGGGCCCTACTACTCCGAGATAAGCGGACAGCATCATCCACCAATGTTGTGCTGTCTGACTCAGGCCCGAGGGACCTGTACTCAGAGGTAGCCGAGAAGGTACTCAAGCATTTGTCCCTCGACGTAACACCGGAGTCATTTGCATGGCAGAAGAGGGGAGTGACAAGGGACCGGGTGAAGAAGGCCGTGCTGTCCATACCATACGGCGCGACTCAGGTAGGCATAGCCCTGTCAATCGAGAAGGAGTTAGAGGAGGAGGAAGGTAAGCCAACCATGGAGGAGATGAAGGACAGGCGCAGGCAGGCCATCCTATTGTCGGAGTACATCAGGCTTGCAACGCTTGCGGTTATCCCCGCAGTCATGAAGGGCATGGAGTGGGTGCAGCATGTTGCCCACGTTGCTGCCGAGGATCACAAGCTACCATGTAGCTGGGTCGCACCGAGTGGATTCGTTGTAGAGAACAAGTACAACCACAACCGACTCCGTCCTGTGTACACCTACTACGGTGGCAAGTACATGGTGTCCTACCTCAACGAGCCAGAGGAACGTATCCATGTAGGGAGGTGTGTGAGGACAGTCATGGCTAACATGACACACTCAGTCGATGCGGCCATCATGGCTGCTGTGCTTTCGGAGGCAGACAAGCAGGGCATCCATTGCCTACATGCGGTCTTTGATTGCTTCGGTACACATGCCAAAGATGCGGCCAAGTTGAAGAAGATTTTGTTGGACACCGTTGCGACGATGTTCAGTGATGAATGCTTTCTGAATGATTTCAGGGAGAGGATGCTTAAGGAATTACCTGAAGGCACCTATTTAAGTGAGCCCCCGATTGTCGGGGACTTCGATCCAAGTGAAGTGAGAGGCAGCATATATTTTGCCTCATGATGAAAGGTCTTGAGAAATGAAATTGAAACGACTCACAACTAAATTAGGTAAGGCGGCTTACCCATGGCTGACTGAGCCAGACAACAAGTTTGAAAGTCAACGGCAGAATGGGGGGCAGTACCATGTAGATGTAATCCTCCCCGCAGAGGAGGGGGAGGCCCTTGCAACGGAGCTTGAAGCCCTGTTCGCGGATTGGCTGAAGGTTCGTAACATGGAGCAAAAGGAAGCAGGCAAGAAGAAGCTGGCACCCTTTGCAACAAAACCATGGGGGCCCCATGTCGATAAGAGCGGTGAGGAGACAGGCGAGTGGGCATTCAAGCTCAAGCGCAACGCTCAGTGGACTGACCGTGAGGGTCAGGTACGCACAAACGTCATCCGATTGGTTGACTCTTCCGGTACAGGCATCACCGAGATGGAAGGCACAGTCGGTGGCGGCTCCTCCATCAAGGCTTGCTTTGATGTACGGGGGTGGGCCTCACCGCTGGGTATTGGCATCGCCCTTGACATCGTGGCTGTCATGATTGTTGAGCTGGTCAAGTATGACGGCAACAGCGACACAGACTTTGGCTTCGCGTCTGAGGAAGGCGGCTTCACCGTCGAAGAAGTGAAGCAGGAAGCCGCTGCACCTGAGAAGAAAGAGGTACAGGAAGGCCTCGAAGGCTTCGGGGACTTCTAACTAATGAAAATACAGTTATGCCTACACGTTGACCCTGTCCCTGCATCACGCCCACGCCTCGCCACTCGCGGTAAGTTCGCTCATGCTTATTACGTTGGCAGGTACAAGGTGTTCTTGAAGGACACGGGACCCAAAGCATTGAAGGCTGCTTTGGAATCGTGTGGGCATAATTGTTTTCCCCTACCGGGGCCGCTGGCCGTCAGCATCCGGTGCATTTCTAAACGGCCCAAGACAACGAAGAGGCATTGGCCCAAAATGGATGTCGATAATTTAGCCAAGGGTGTGCTTGACGTTATGGAACAAGGGGGAGTAGTGGTCAACGACGATCAGGTCACGCTCCTTGAAGTGTCGAAGGAATATGGGGGAGAGCCATGCATCGAGATAGTGATTCAAGTTTTATAAGGCACTCGGAATGTCCAGAGTGTGGCAGCAGAGACAACTTAGCCGTGTACACCGACCACAGCTATTGCTTTGGTTGCGAGTATTACGAGGGCAGCTCAGGAGACAGCAAGAAAATGGCAAAGCCACCAGTTAGTGGGCTCATCGAAACAGAGTCAGTATCTCTCACAAAGCGTGGGCTCCACGAGGAGACATGCAGGAAGTGGGGGTATGGTGTCGGCATACACAACAACACAATGGTGCAGGTCGCAACGTACCGCGACTCAGAAGGTCACGCCGTGAGCCAGAAGGTACGCTACCCTGACAAGCGGTTCGTCATCCTCGGGGACACGAGTAGACACGGGACCTTGTTGTACGGCCAACACCTATGGGGCACTGGCGGCAAGATGATTGCCGTTGTGGAGGGTGAGCTTGACGCGCTTTCTTGCTCACAATCTCAAGGTCTAAAATGGCCCTGTGTTTCCGTGCCGAATGGAAGTGGAGGAGCAGCCAAAGCCATCGCCGCCAACCTTGAGTGGCTTGAATCTTTCGAGTCGGTTGTCTTCTTAATGGACAATGACGATGCAGGTAGGAAAGCAGCCACAGAGTGTGCGGAACTACTTCCCCCCGGCAAGGCGAAGGTGGCCGTGATGGAACTGAAGGATGCCAACGAGATGTTGGTGGCCGGGAGAGGTCCAGACATAGTCAACGCCCTGTTCAGGGCAAAGCCTTACCGCCCCGATGGGCTGGTGTATGGGGAGGACTTATGGGACCAGATCAAAACACGGGAGAACATGCGCTCACTGCCCTACCCTTGGGCGGGGTGGAATGAGATGCTTCACGGGGTCAGGTCATCAGAGATGGTGGTGTTGACGAGTGGCACGGGGATAGGCAAGTCTTCAATATGCCGGGAGCTTGCGTACCATGCCATCCTTCAAGGCGAGAAGGTGGGCTACCTCGCACTCGAAGAGTCCGTGGTCCGCTCATCGCTTGGTCTTGTTGGGGTAGCCATCAATAAGCCTGTCCACCTTGACCATGTCTTCGCTGAAACACCAGAGGAGGAGCTGAAGTTAGGCTTTGATCGCACGTTAGGCTCAGGCAACTGCGTATTCTACGATCACTTCGGGTCGCTTGAGAACACAAGACTGCTTGGAAAAATAAGGCAGATGATTAAGGGGTGCGGCGTAACGACGATCTTCTTGGACCACCTGTCTATCGTAGTCAGTGCCATCGAGGGAGGTGATGAGAGGCGCAGGATTGATTCAGTATGCACACAGTTGAGGCAACTGATAGAGGAGACAAAGGTGTCCCTCTTCTTGGTCAGTCACTTGAGGCGCAGCGAGGGTAAGCCCCTTGAAGAGGGGGGCAAGACATCCCTCAATCTTCTCCGTGGGTCAGCCGCCATCGGCCAGCTTGCCGACATCGTCATTGGAGTGGAGAGGGACCAGCAAGGGGATCGCCCTAACGTGTCAACGGTCAGGTGCCTTAAGAACAGATACTCAGGCGAGACAGGTACGCTTGGCTACCTCGACTACAACAGAGACACGGGACGAATGACAGAGACAACGGGCACAGAGCAAGGGGGAGACGATTATGGTTTCTAATTCATGGGTGTTTGATATTGAAACGAATTACATCGACAACTTTGCAAACCTCCAAGGCCTCACCGTTGTGCATTGCATTGCCATGCAGCACAGCGTGACAGGTGAGAAGAAGTTCTTTGGACCGAAGGACATCGAGAAGGGTCTTGAGTTCCTTATGACTTGCGACGAGATAGTGGGGCACAACGCACTCACCTTTGATGTTCCTGCTCTGAAGAAACTCTACCCCGAGTGGTCTTACTCAGGCCGGGTAAGGGACACGTTGATACTTAGTCGCATGAGCTTCCCCTCAATCAAAGAGGATGATTGGTCAAACAGGTGGATCGTTCAGCTCCCAAAAAATCTGCGGGGTATGCACTCACTCGAATCGTGGGGCCACCGGATGGGATGCCTTAAAGGTGGTTTTGGCGGTGGAACAGATTGGGCCGAGTACACGCCGGAGATGGGGGAGTACTGTAAGCAAGACGTAGAGGTGGGTGCTGCTTTGTATGAGTTCTTGCGTTCTTACAGCGAGGCAGATGCATCTACTCTCCCCGACAAAGATGCTTACGAACACTCAGTGGAGATCGAGCATGAGTTTGCTGCGATTCTTCAGCGTCAGATGATGCACGGGTTTCAGTTTGATCGTGATGCAGGCGTTACGCTGTACTCAAAGTTACTTGAGGCGAAGACAGAGATAGAGAAGACACTCTCGTCTGTGTTTCCCCCACGTGTTGACCTCATGAAGACACCCCAGTATTGGACAGGGCTTGATGGTGAGAGGTACAAGGTTAAGAAGGATGCGCCGAGTAAGATGAGGAGGCATTTAGTCCGTGGTCCTCTTCGTGAAAAGATCACTCCATTCAACCCCGGTAGCCGATCACAGATTGCATCGGCCTTCATCGACGAACGAGGGTGGACCCCCACGGAGTTCACGGCCAATGGTTCACCAAAAATTGATGAGTCGGTGCTGTCAAAGATGCCGTACCCAGAAGCTGCCCACCTCGCTGAGTACCTAATGATCGTTAAGAGACTCGGCCAGCTTGCCGAGGGTGACGCAGCCTACCTTAAGTTGGAACAGGGTGGGAGGATCCATGGGCGAGTCAACCACTACGGCACAGTCACGGGACGTTGCACACACGCTGCGCCGAATGTGGCACAGACGGCATCCGTCCGTGTTCCTTATGGGCGGGAGTTTCGTAGACTCTTCATCGCCCCAGCGGGACGGCGAATAGTGGGCGTTGATGCTTCTCAATTGGAGCTTCGATGTCTTGCCCACTACATGAGGGACGAAGCCTATGTGAACGAAATTGTTTCGGGGGACATTCATACCCTCAATCAACGGGCCGCTGGTCTACCCACGAGAGACATTTCGAAGGTTTTCGCCTATGCCGTGTGCTATGGGGCAGGTTCTGCCAAGCTCGGGGAGATTGTTGGTAAGGGTCCCGGTGTTGGGAGCCAACTGAAGAAGAGATTCTTGCGGCAGCTTCCCGCACTCGACGCACTGTTGTCGCACGTTGACTATGTTGTGGAAAACAGGGGGTATCTTTGTGGCTTACTCGGTCAGCCCATCCCCGTGACCAGTAAACATAAGGGACTTAACTACCTGTTGCAGGGAGCGGGGGCCTCGATCATGAAGGTAGCCACTGTTCTTGCCCACAGGTACTTTGAGGAAGAGGGCCTGTCCGGGAAGGTAGATCAGGTTGCACATATCCACGACGAGATTCAGTTCGAAGTGGATGAAGATGTTGCGGAAGAGGTGGGGAGACTTGCCGTCCGTGCTATTGAAGACGCTGGAGCGTCTTTGAACTTACGCTGCCCAATGGGTGGCGAGTATAAAGTAGGAATGAATTGGGAGGAGACACACTAATGTTTAAGGGACAGACAGTATTGGAAGAGGCAGAGGGATTGGTTGAAGGTCCACGGCAGGAGGCTTACGGGCATCCCCGTGACAACTACCGAAGGACTGCCCAGCTATGGTCAGCTATTTTGGACACTGAAATATCCCCAGAGGATGTTGTGCTGTGCATGATGGGGGTGAAGCTGGCACGTATGGGTAACGCAGTCAAGCGGGACTCCATCGTTGACGTTGCGGGGTACGCCCGTGTTCTTGAGATGGTGTGGACTGCCGGAATGGAGGAGGAAGCAACATGCGCTCACAGCGAATAATTGTAGATGCCGACATCCCCATGTACACCACTGCGTTTGGTGTGGAGGAAGCCGTGGATTGGGGGGATGATTTCTGGACCCTGCACGGGGACATGCGCCGTGCCCGTGACGAGATGATGGCTTGGGTTAACTTTGTGCGCCGGGAGACACGGTCAGACAGTGTTGTCATGGCACTGACCAGCCCCACGAACTGGCGCAAAGGTGTGGCAGAGGATTACAAGGCCAACAGGAAGAACATACGGAAGCCTATGTTGCTGCCTGCGATGAGGGACTTTATCACCAGCCACTGGCCCACCGTTATATATGACGGGCTGGAGGCCGACGATGTCCTCGGTTTGATGTCAGGTGAGGGGGACATTTTAGTGTCCAGTGACAAGGATCTTCTCTCTGTTCCCGGTCATCACTTCAACCCAGACAAGCCAGATGACGGGGTCATTGTCGTAGATGAGGTGACAGCATTCACCCAACATATGACCCAGACATTGACGGGTGACTCCACCGATAACTACAAAGGTTGTCCAAAAGTAGGCAAAGTAGGGGCGGCGAAGATTCTTTTTGAACTGACCCTTGAGGAGATGTGGCCTGCCGTTGTTGGGAGGTTTGAGAAGGCCGGGCTAACTGAGGAGGATGCCCTCCAACAGGCCCGTCTTGCTCATATACTGCATCCCGGTGAGTACAACCATGACACGAAAGAGGTCACAATGTGGAGGTCCCCTTACAATGAGTAAGCCATCTGACAGGGACATGCCACCGATTGATGACGCATTATTGTCCCACCTTGATGAGATATTCCCTGTACAATACCCCGATTTTGAAGAACCTGACCGTAATATATGGTATAGGATGGGACAGCGGAGTGTTGTTGAGATACTGTTGACGCACTACCGGAAGCAACAAGAAGAGAGGTTAGGATAAACGATGTGTATTTTTTCTGCACCCAAGGTTCCAGACCCGCCCATCATTCCTCCTCCAATTATTCCAGCACCACCTCCAGTGAAGTCTGCGGGGAGGCTCCAGAATAAGAAGGCCTCGGGGGTTTCAAAGGCTGATAGATACCGAAGGCAGGGGAAAAAGAACTTAACAATATCCCGGACCACAGGTCTTAATACCCCGAAATGACCGCTAAAAGCGAATACGCCAAGCTGGAAGAGGGCAGGCACTCCTACATAAACCGAGGCAGGGACTGTGCAAAGCTCACCATCCCGTCCCTTCTACCGGAGGCTGGGTCTAATTCTTCGTCCGTCTTTAGGACACCACATCAGAGCGTGGGTGCGAGGGGAGTAACTAACCTCTCCTCTGCCCTGCTTCTTTCCCTCCTCCCACCCAACCAGCCATTCTTCCGTCTGGTTTTGGATGAGGCGGCTGTGATGGAGGTGGCACAGGTTCCGGGGGCGAAGGCAGAACTTGATGGGGCACTTGCCTCCATCGAGAGAGCTGTCATGAAGGAGATCGAGGTCAACTCCTTCCGTGTTGGGCTGTCTGAGGCCCTTAAGCAACTCATCGTGACGGGCAACGCACTGCTTCATATCCCCGAGAAGGGTGGAATGAGGGTGTTCCGGCTCGACCGCTACGTGGTGGAGCGGGACCCCATGGGTAATCTCATTAAGGCCATTACGAAGGAGGACGTTGCCCCGGACGCATTGCCTCCCAAGGTTAAGGAGTTGGTGGAGTCCTACGGCAATACGTCTGAGAAGGAAACCTGTGAGCTTTATACGCATGCAAAGTGGGAAGGGGGCAAGATCCATGTACATCAAGAGATACTTGATAAGGTTATCCCCGGCTCTGAGGGCACTCATGCTGCTGCCAGAAGCCCCTTTCTGGCTCTCCGCTTTATTTCTGAACAAGGCTCTGCCTATGGCAGGAGCTATGTAGAAGAGTATTACGGAGACTTGAACAGCCTTGAAGGCCTCAGTCGTGCCATCGTGGAAGGCTCCGCAGCAGCGGCTAAGGTCCTGTTCATGTGTTCTCCCAACGGCGCAACCCGTCCACGTGACATAGCCCGTTCAGAGAACGGTGAGATCATTTCAGGGATGGCATCAGATGTCACAGTGCTTCAGATGAACAAGTTCAACGACTTCCGGGTGACACTGGAGACGATGAACATCATCTCTGAGAGGCTTAACTTTGCCTTTATGTTGACTGAGGGTGCGATCAGGCAAGCGGAGCGCGTCACAGCAGAGGAGGTCAGGGTTGTATCTCAGGCCGTGGAGAGATCCCTTGGTGGGCTCTACTCTGTGCTGGCCCAAGAGTTCCAGCTCCCTCTGGTGAACAGGCTCATGGATCGAATGACGAAAAGCGGGAGGCTCCCGAGGGTCCCCGAGAAGTACGTCAGCCCTGCCGTCACCACAGGCGTGGATGGACTCGGACGAACAATGGACCTCAATAGATTGGACACCTTCGTTGGTGGGCTCCTCCAAATCATGGGGCCAGAGGGTGCTGCCCACGTTAACTGGTCAGAGTACCTACGTAGGAGAGCGGCTTCCTTATCTATAGACACTGCTGGGCTTGTTAAGACTGAGCAGGAACTGGCCGAAGAAGCACAACAGGCGCAGCAGGCGGCTATGATGCAGGCCACTGTCCCCGGAATGGCAACAGCGGCAACTGGCGGGGCAGTTAAAGGTTTAGCCCAACAGTCCGCAGCAGCAGCGGAAGAAGAACTACCACCAGAGGAGGCATAGTTGAATGGTTGAACGATTTGAGATGACATCAGATGAGGCAGCAACAGATGCCTCAGAACAGGCGAGGCCCGAATGGCTACCGGAGAAGTTCCAATCCCCGTCCGATATGGCGAAGGCGTATGGAGAGCTTGAGCGT
>Ga0098047_10000058_pt1 | contig 40958 bp, 34 predicted proteins | sample 12_taG_FD_92585 | JGI IMG/M metagenome (GOLD analysis project Ga0098047, IMG submission 92585) | Marine viral communities from the Subarctic Pacific Ocean - 12_ETSP_OMZ_AT15267 metaG | ecosystem: Environmental > Aquatic > Marine > Oceanic | place: Subarctic Pacific Ocean | collected 2015-01-16 | reverse complement strand
TTCGGCGTTTTTCTGGATGGAGGGGGCCTGGCGCGGGCTTTGCCTACGTCCTGGTCTGCCGCTCTGGTGATAGGGCGGATCCCTTTTTCTCTGGGGTCCTTCCGGCCCCTGGCCGGCGCGTGCCCGGCGTGCCCGGTGCCCGTAAAGCTGCGAGATTCCTACAGAAAAGCCCTTGCCATGTGCTCCCTGGTGTCTACATTGTAGGGGTAGCATTCAGCTACACACACACACGGAAAGAGAATGGAACCAAGAGCACTTTTTGAAGTCGCCGACGATATCCGGCAGAACTGGGCGAAGCCTCATTATGCGGCGGTCCCCTACCTGGAGGCCATGGGCGGCCTGCTGAACATCAGGGATAGCTTCGGCTTCGACTCGGCCAAGTCGATCGTGTTGTACTTCCTCGCGAACGCGGGGACCTGGCGCGGCGAGGATGCCCGGCGGATCAAGGCGGAACTGCGCAGCATGGCGGGGGTGAAGTCATGAGCGGCGAATACATCGATGTCACGCCCACATGGGAGGGCCTGATCTATGAGTCGCTGCGGGTCCTGCCCCACTCCACGCCGGAGGGGGCCCGGCAGATCCACGCGCTGATCCTACAGGCTGCCCGCGTGGCGGATCTGCACGTCGCCCACGTTGAGGCCGCCGGGGGACAGATCCCGACGGGCAACCCTGTGCCCGAACCGCGTACCCTTTGCGCGGCATGCGGGGGCACGGCTCACGAGGACGAGGGCTACACCGTCGAGGGTCAGACGGTGTGCCTGGGCTGCTACCACGAGCACTGCGAAGGGCTCAACGCTTTCGATCTTCCACTGCTGCGGAGCACAACGCTTGATCTCGGCTTGTCCGATGGCGGCGAGTCGCTCCGGCTCAAGACCACGGGGGTGGACAATGACTGAAGTCATGTGGACCACTGGAAGCAAGAACAGCAAGACCGGCGACGTGCCCACCGGGTGGATCGGTGCGAATCACGAGCAGTGCAAGGAATCATGCAAGGCGGTTGCCTGCCCTCTTCGCCGCAAGGCGGACGGGGGCAACGGCGAGTGCTACGCATGGCACGGCACACCCGTGATGGCTTTCCTATCGATGGCCCGCGCCCGCAAGCGGGGCAAGCTCTACGACCTGGCGCGCGCGCTGGAATCCCGCAAAGCTTCCGCCCGCATGGTCCGGCTCGGTGCGCTCGGTGACCCGGCGTCCTGCTCTCCACTGGCGGCGGCCTTCATCGCTTCCAAGGTGCGCGCGGCTGGGCTGGCGCTTGTGGGCTACACCCACGGGTGGCGGACGGCTGACCACTGGCGGGGCCGGCTGATGGCAAGCTGTGACACGCTCGACGAGGCCGACCAGGCCGTCAAGCTCGGATGGCGTGCCACTGTAGTCCTGCCCTATCAGCACAGCGGGCGCCGCTTCACCACGCCCGGCGGGCGCACCGGGGTTGTATGCCCGGCGCAGCTTGGCGCGGTGACCTGCAACACCTGCCGACTCTGCGACGGGTCCGCGCGTGGTCCGGTGGTGGGCTTCATTGACCACGGGCCCACGGCCAGGAGGGCGGGCAAGTGATGGACGACTACAGAACAGCGGCGGACCTGATCGCCGATATCATGGCCCACCTATCCCGTCGGGGCGTGGCGGTGCTGGAGGTGGCCCGGACGGGCTACGGGCTCCACCTGTGGATTGCCGCCCGCCCACCTGGAGAGCCGGCGGGGGTGCGGCTGTACGTGCTGAGGCGCCGCCGTGGGCGGTGGTCGCTTGATCCGAAGCTGTGCCGTGCACCGTGGGGAGCGGTGCCGGCTCGGGTGCTGGCGGCCGTGCGCCGGTAGGTTCCGTGTGAGGGCGGCGGAGGGTAGCCCCTCCGTCGGGGGCCGCGAGGGCGGCCCAGGGCCCGCCACCCCTTCCGGGGGTGCGCGGGCTTTCCTGCGCTCGCTTTTGTTGCGTGGAAAACTGGGGGCCCGGGGGAGGGGGCGTTGCCTCGGTCCTGGTCTGCCCGTCTGATGATAGGGCCGGTGCCGACGATAGGAGGCACACCGCTACCCCGAGCGAAGCGAGGGCGCCCGGCTCGGCCCGGCTCGGCCCGGCTCGGCTCGGCGGGCTCGGCGCTCCTCCTGGCGGCCGACCTCGGCGGCGGAGTGACCCGAAAAAAAAGTTGAGATTAGGGGTTGTCTTCCCTGTGTGGTGCCTACATTCATACCAGGAAGTGAACGGTTCACTTCCAAACACACGGAACGGAGAGCATCATGCCCACACTGACTTTTAACCTCAACGATGAAGTGACCGGAAGCGTCACCGGCTGCGATGAGATGGACGACATCGAAATCTGTGCAGAGGTGACGGTGGCCGGCGACTGCGTCGGCACTATCGACTGGACCCACACCCCGGAGATCCTGGAGGAGGTCACGGTCCACGCCATGACCGACTTCGACCTGTCGCCTTCCGACCTGGAGGGCACCGACGAGGACCGCCTCCAGTTCGCCGCCGACATGACCGCCGAGGTGATCAAGTCGATCACGGACCAACGGGACCTGAACCGGGAGCGCCTGGCCGAGCAGCACGTAGTTCTTGCCCGGACGGCGAGCAGCCTTCGCGCCGCTGAGATGATGCTCGCCGCAGTGTGGCCGGCGGTGGTGGAGGCATTCGACTCACTCACCCCGGGGCCCTTCGTGACCTTCGACGAGCGGGCCGCTGCCGGGGCCGCCCGCGATGCCGCGCGCGGCGAGGTCCTGGACGCCCTCCGCACCCTCGGCCTGGAGAGCGGGGCCGAGAGCAAGACCGACACCGAGAGCAAGACCGACACCGAGAGCTAGCTAGTCCGGCGGGGGCCTCGGCCCCCGCCACCCACCCACCCACACACACGGAGGGCACATGGACCCTGATACCAAGACAACCCTTGATACCAAGACAATCCGAGAACTGACCGACCTGGCCCGGGACAATCTTAACTGGCACATCACGTTTCACAACTGCGGGAGATTCGAGCAGGCGGACATGATGGCCGGGCACGTCTTCACAATCCTCGCGGAGATCGACCGCAGAAACCCACCCACACACACGGAGAGCAACCATGCCCACACAGATTGACATGTTCCCCCCGCTCGTGCTCATCGGCACGGCTACCCTTCTGGCCCTGGCCATCACCGCGCTGATTGAGTTCGGCAACAGCTTGACCAGGGGGCAGCGATGACCCGCAGAAGTGACCAGGCCGACCGGGACGCCGCACAGGGCAGGTGTCCCGTCTGCGGCGAGCAGCAGCCCACCGCGGATCAGACGTTCGCCCACGTCCGCGACGAGCACCCCGACGCCTTCGCCGAGTTGTCCGGGCTGGAGGTCGAGACGACACCCGAGCGTGAAACCGAGATGGACCTGGTCGAGTGGGTCGAGAGCCTCACCGCCAGAGCCGGGCGCCGCCGCCACTGGTGACGGCCACCAGGGACCGCCCTTCGGGGCGGTCCCTACCCATCCGCCCTATCAGATTTTTTTTTTCGCTCACTTCGTTCGCGAACTTAGTAGTGCCCCTTCGGGGCCAGTTTGTCAGTAGTTAGGGATGGATGGTGCCCCTCACTTCGCTCGGGGCCAGTTTGTCAGTAGTAGGACAAGGGTGGTGGGGCGGTATGCCCATCGATACACCCTTCAGTGCTCCATAGGGTTTCAGCCACAGCGCTAAAGAGTTACAGTCAACCAAGCTAAGGAGGCATACGTGGGGATAGCCGCAGAGAAGCAGCTACGCAGGCTGGACATGGCAGACTTCATATGCCTGGCCGCGTTGTATCCAACGAAGGGCATAGTCGGGTGCCTTGAAGCTCCAATCAAGGAGGCCGAGCTACCTCAATCGTTCCTCAGTGAGGTGGGGGAGTCGGCACAGCTATCAGAGCTAAAGAAGCTCAGCGGCAGGGCGGCCAAGTGGTTCCTGCCGGGCGACATAGTGGTCCGGTATGCCGGGTTCGGGGAGTTGGGTTCCGATGTGTTCCGCGCAAAGCGAGATGTCGTGCTCATTCACGGGGCCAGCAGGGTGGGGATGGACACGGACATGCTGGAGAAGATCCGATCCGAGAGTATCGAGGGGCATAGGTGGAGCCTGGAGAGGGGGGAGAGCCAGTACGTGCTGTGTGATCCATTCGGGCGTGCATTCGTTGTGGTCAATGGCTCAGGCAAGGCAACGCCATGCGTTCAGGGCAAATGGCAGATATTCAAGCTGGCATCGGACCAGATCGTCCCTAAGGGCGTGAATAGTCATCAGAGGACCGGGTTCCAAGAGAGCGCTGCTTGGTTCGCGTTGAGGTTCGCTCATGCGCACATGCTCAGCAGTGACGGTAGCTGGACTGCGTATCGTAGAGTCAACAAGCTATGTCGTCAGGTCTTCCTGATGAAGAGGCTGGCGGGGCCACGGCAGCGCACGAAGCAGATGGTCATACGTCGCAATCCTGGGTACTCGAAGTCCAAGGTCGTTGTTCCGTATTGGAACCGTGTTGCGGAAGACGACGATGCTCCTGCTTGCCTGAGGGAACTGACGGTCAAGGAGTCCGATGGACGATGGCCAAGGCAGCGAGAGATGTCGTTTGCAGAGTTCGAGCAGGTCCTATGGACGTGTGGCTGGGATGAGTACAAGGCGGGCATTCGTCCGTGGGAGTTCGGGTATGGAAAAGGCGCTTACGGAAACTCTGGACGGAACAAGACGCGCTGGTTCCGTAGAGACATTGTCTAAGGATGTTGACCATGACATTGAGCGGTTTGCCAGGTTCATGCGCAATGCGTTGTCTGATTGGCATGCATGGTTGGCAATCAGGTCACTGAACTGGGATGACTGGCGAGAGACTCCATCTTGGGCTCGACGTACAGTGCATGACCTGGACCTCAACTGGGCGCTGGAAGGTATTCGTATGTGGTACGTGGAGAAGCACTACTACGGTCTACTGAAGCAGCGCATATTCAACATCCGTGAATGGGTTCGTACTGCAGAGCCTGAGATCTCGGAAGGCATGCCGGACATGGAGCGACTGTGGCAGTTTGCTTCTGTGTTCCAGGAGTACGTTGATGAATGAGCTATTCAGGTGTTTGATACCTGGTCCACCGATTGGCAAAGGAAGACCTCGAGGGACATCAGTTGGTGGTCATGTGCGACTGTATACGCCACAGAAGACGGCTGACTGGGAGCGAGCAGCAGCATTGCTGATGCGGCAAGCTTGGCGGAATGCGCCGTGTGAGGACTTGATTGAGGTCGAGGTGATTGCAGTATTTCACCGACCGAAGCGATTACTCAGGAAGAAGGATCCTGAATGTCGTATTTGGCATGGTTCAAAGCCTGATATCGACAATGTAGTCAAGTGTGCATTGGATGCGATGGTGATGGCTGGTGTCATTAGAGACGACGCTCAAGTTGTAGATATCCATGCAAGGTCTGTGTATGCATCGAAGTCTGAGGGTCCAGCACTGCATGTGATCATGCGGGGTGTGAGCGAGTTTCCTCCGGAAGGTTGACGCTGGGTTACCTCGGTTTTAGGTTCATCTCACGAAGGGTGTTCTCTCCTTCGTGTGTGTGGGCCCGGAGAGTGCTATGCTGCTCTCCGGGTCTTTCATTTGGAGGGAAGACATGCCAAAGCCGCAGCAGACTAGGGTTTCAGAGGCTCTCAAGAGCGCGAAGACGCAGGAGACACTTGGCGCAGACAGCGTCTCAGACTCTGACCGCCGGATGTGGGCCTCGCTAAGAGACACTCAGCGTGCTCGGATACTTGAGCTACCGCTTGCGGATCGTGGGCCGGCAATTCGCCGTGCGTACCAGAAGACGGTCTCGGCGTATCAGATGGCTCCTGGTCTTGAGGCGGGCGTGAAGTCCTGGGAAGGACCTGGCCGCGCAGAGTGGGTTGGTGTTGGCGCTCCGGATAGTGTTTCTGGCTGGAAGTTCGCTTCTGATCCTGCTGGTGAGCAGGCCAGAGAGCATCTCATGCGCACGATGCCTGCTCCGACATATGTGAGGCCGGCTGAGCTTGGTGGTGATCCTAAGGGCCTGATTCCGCTTAGCGAGAGGGAGACCGTTGAAAGCCAGCTATTCCTGGGCGAGGATCCTCGGCCAGGCGGGGCAACCAAGAAGGACTACGGAGCAGACTAATGGCACCAGAAGAAATCGAAGACGAGGACCTGCAGACGGTCATTGAGGCGATGGACTTGCCGTCCACGAGGTTTGGCACGACGCTGCCGAGGCTGTGGGAGCGGGGCACTGAGTTTGCCAAGGAGCAGGCGCTACAGGTTGGTGAGGGTGTTCGTCGGGCTGGCGGATGGGTTGAGGGCCAGGCCAAGGAGTTCGCTGAGGATCCTGGTGGGTATTACACCGAGAAGATCTATCCACCGGGCCGGATAGCTGGCGCAGTGGAGCGCATGGATGAGGGCGAGTCGTTCAGCGAGGCGACGGGGGCTCAGGGAGTGCTTGCTGCGGCTTCTCTGGCTGATCCTACGCTTGCATCGGACGTTGGTTCTGCGACGTTGTACATGCTTGAGGGCGATACAGAGTCGGCAAGGAACGCGCTTATGTGGGCCGCTGGCGGCTTTGGCGCGGGCGCATTGGCTGCGAAGCTGTTGCGGATGCGCAAGATAGCGAAGGCGAAGGCGCTTGCGAACGGCGCGTCACCTGCTGAGGCTGATCGCGTGGCTGATGAGCTTGTTGAGATTGCGAGTAAGAAGTGGGAGACGCCTGGTGGGCGGGCTTCTGAGGCCGAGCGTCTCCGCGACTGGCGCCGGGCCAACCTATCTGAAGGGGAGTACCAGGCTCAGACGCTCTCAGACTGGGTGGATAGTCCTCCTGGCACGCCACTTCCGGCTGGAATGGACCCGGATCTCGCGGAGAGCGCCAGATTGCTCAAGGACATGGACCCTGATCCGAATTTGGCCAAGGGCGATGAGTTCCTCAGGAGTTACGAGGATCCGACTGGAGCCGGAAGGCCTTACGGCTATGAGGGTTGGAGAGGGGCGCGCGGCGGGAGCGAAGACATCTACGAGCGCGCCAGGCGAGTAGAGCCTGGTCCGGGCCAAAGACGGATGGACGTGGATTACGAGCCGCCAGAGCTTGGTCATAGCAGGACGCCGGGCGGTGATTGGCCTCCAGGCATGGAATACGAGCAGTTTGTAGGCGGAGATCCAGAGGGGCTACTCAGGCAATCGATGTCGATGCGGGCGGGTGGGCGTACCATCGTTCCACCGCCCGCGAGTACAAAGAAGACCTTGCGCGTGATGGAAAGCCCGGAGCGATACTGGAAGAGTGAGCGCGCCAGGGTGGAAGAGCGACTTCGTGCTCATCGCGCGCGTGGCGGTGCTGGCGATCCGGCGGTTGAGTCGCAACTGATGCAGGACCTTGAGGAGATCGATGAAGCTCTCTGGGAGCTTGGTCCACATCATCCATACCCTAATCCATACGGCCCTGGAACATCGCTGAAGGCACCTATTGACGAGATTCCGGCTCGCCAGAGGTGGCTGAGCCGGCATCCTTCTGACGAGGCTATGGCGGATGTGCTTAGAAGTCAGTCCGGCGGCAGCGGGGCGAGGGCTGCTGCGGAGTGGGTCCGAGAGGCCCCGATTGAGGATGTCCGCCGGTTTGTGGACAATCTTGACGAAGTGAGCGGGATGCAAGATTCAGCAGCAAAGGCTCGCGTACTCATCCGCGAGCTTGCAGATACAAACCCACGCGATGCTGAGGATGCGCTTCGGAAATTGGCCACAGAATTTGAAGGCGACTCTCCGACTTTTGATATCATTCCGTGGCTGGAGAAGAAGCTGGGCAGGCCCCGTGGCTACGCCAACGGTCCCGAGGTGGCTGCAGCGGCCAAGCGCTTTAAGAAGAAGTAGATGGCATCCGACAGAAAAACGCTGGCGAAGGCGATGCGGCTGAAGACTGATGGTCGTGGCCGAAAGCGCAATTACAAGGCGGAATATACGCGCGACCACAAGCCAAAGAAGGACAAGAAGGACCGCGCCTCACGCAACAAGGCGCATGCGAAGCTGAATCCGCCGAAGGGCAAAGAGGTCCACCACAAGGACGGCAACCCTCAGAACAACTCTAAGGGAAACATAGCTACCGTTAGTCGCTCGTACAATCGGGCGGACGGCAATCGTCGTCGGAAGAAGGCGTAGTCTTCCGCCACTCGGCCTGGAATTTCTTAGTGGCCTCGTTAAGAAGCTTGGCCTTTTGCTCCGGAGAGCAGAGAGCATCAGCGGGTGGCGCTACGACTCCGATTCGCTCAACGATGTCGGAGTGTGGTATCTCAATGTTGTTGGTTTCGTCGTTTTCCATGAGTAGATGTTAGTGCTTATGGAGACGACTACGCAAGTCATCTGGTAGTGTTGTACCCACTGGAGAGTGTTCAATGGCCCTAAGCATCACAAATCAAGCAGCCGCGTTTACCACCAAGCTGTTGTTGGAGACTGATGTGCAAGCGAGCACGCCGGTAATTGATGCAACAGGAACCTCTGGCGTTCTGTACACGATTCATGCAGACAACGCGGTAGCCGCCACGATCTATCTTCAGATTTACGACGGCACAGACCTGACGGTTGGTACGACGGCGCCGACGATGACTTTCCCCTTGACCGCATCCAGCGAGATTAGCCTTACCTTTCCAGGCGGTTGGGCATTCAGTAGCCTGACCTTCTGGGCATCCACCAGCGCGGCCCAGGCAAATACAGCCGATCCGGGCAGTGCGGTTAAGCTCGCTATTGTGACCTCATAGGAGTAGAAGATGGCTGTACTTGTACGCACCGTTGGCACCGCGCTTGGCTCAAAGCTCATCACTGATGAGATGGAGACCGATTCTCAGAATGCGGCACCCAAGAGTCAGCACATCACCGGGGGCACGGGCGCTGTTTTAATGATTCAGGTAGACAACACCGGCAACACGCACGAGGTCTACTACAAGCTGTTGGACGGCACATCGGCGACGGTGGGCTCGGCCGAGCCTGACATCAAGATTCGGGTTGCCGCAAGCAGCAGCCAGACCGTTGTTTATGGCGATGCGGATGCCCAGACGGGCCTTGCGTTTGCGTCCGGCTTTACCCATTGGGTGGTCAAGGAGGCTGACAAGACTGGAACGACAGGCCCTGACTCGAAGGTTACCGTCAACGTATTGGTGGCATAATGGCTCGGCGCTGGCGACTGGTGAGCGTGACGCCTGCTGGGTCGCCCAAGTCGTGGATGACGGACCCGCGCAGCGGGCGGCAAGTGCCGAATCCGCGCGCCGGGTTGACCGAGTGGGCGTCTGCTGTCATTGAGACGGACCTGGAGATTGGCCGATCTATGGCCGCCGGGGCCTACAGGAAGGTCTATATCGGTGATGAGCTACCTGAGGGTAGCATCACTGACCTGACCACGTCTGGTGTGACGCTCATTCCGCCTGACGAGGGCGCTGAGTTCACGGTGCCGATTGGTTCGGGCGAGCAGATTCAGAGCCGAGCGAGTCAGCGGGCGCGGTCTGAGGCGGAGTTGGTGGCGTCTTTTCCCTACGATGAGCAGTACGCTGAAGGTCTGAGCCTTGACGAGCAGATGGCGATCCTTGCGCGCTGGAGGGAAGAGCAGTTCCTGGACGAGGAAGAGGGTGATAGAATATCCGTCTTGCGAGAGGATCTGGAGACAGAGAAGAGGCGGCAAGAGGGTCTGAAGACATGGAGGCCCCCGGCGGAGCAAACGTTTCTCTCTGAGTCCGATGCGGAGGAGTATCGTAAGATTATGGGCGAGGCCGCTGACTACATGACCGGCAGAGCGGCCACCGACGTGGCTGGGCAGGCATTTGACGAGATTATTGTGCCCATGCTGGAGGAGTCTGAAGAAGGCCGAGAGATGCGCGAGGCTCAAGATACGGGGGTCTTCCGTCCATACGAGCTTCTTTACGATTACGGGGTCCTTGAGTAGTGTCTGACTTCGGCGATAGCAGAGAGGACCTGGATACGACGGGCTGGATCTACGAGCCCAACGAGATCCAGATCTCATTTCGCAGGTTCGTTCGTGAGCTTGTAGACGAGGGCGTTCTTCTCAAGAAGGACTGGTTCCGACGCTCGAGAAAAGACGGCCGATTCAGCCAAGGCGTTGGGTTGTCTGATTGGACTCGCTGGACCAATGATGCGCGGTTCGTCGCCTGGTTTTATGCAGACTTCCCTGAGGCTCAGCCGATGAGCAAGGAAGAGTTTGCGCTGCTGGACTCGCTGTGGACCGATGGCGTGGTCAACGGCATGCAAGAGAACGAAGACTGGGCGTACAAGCTGTATGCGAACGTTCGGTTCAAGGGCGATAGCAAGCAGCACGGGGCCGAGGAGGCCCGAGAGCTTCGGAGCTATCTGAACGACACCGCTGGCTCTAAGTGGCGGACGCCTACTGCAGAGGCGTAGCGCATGGACCACAGGCTCCGAAGTCGGGTCTTGAGCCTGGGTGATGACCCCCACGAGTTCATCTCGCGCCTCAAAATCATCGATGAGAAGGGCAAGGACCGGTACTTCGACAATCCCTTCAACGAGCAAGTATCCGCGATGGAGGACTTCCTCTCCCCGGCGGAAACGATTGTCCACTACAAGCCCCGGCAGATTGGCGACTCAACAGTGGCCGCGGCGTACAACTTTCATTACCTGTACTGGACGCCGGATCCTGTGCGGTGCCTGGTCGTAGCGCACGATTATGAAGCTACAACCAGCATTTTCGAGAAGCTCAAGCACTACCACGACAGTCTTCCAACGCTCCTGAGGCGTGAAGGTTCTCGCTCAAACCGCAAGGAACTCATCTTTGCTGACACCAAGGCTGGGTTCAGATGTCTTACAGCCGGCGGTCGAAGCGAGGGCCGGGCGTGGACCTACCAGAGGCTGCATGCGGACGAGTTGGCGTACTGGCCGAATGCGGAGGACGTATGGGCCTCTGTGACCTCTACAATGCACCCTGGGCCCCACCGCAAGGTGATCATCCTATCGACGGCCAACGGGCCAGGAAACCTGTTTCACACGAAGGTAATGACCGCCCTTGAGGCGCAACGAGCCGGCGACCCGAATGTCCGCTTCAGGTTCTTCAAGTGGTCAGACCACGTTGCGTATGCGCAGAAGGTTCCAGAGGGCTGGGAGCCAGAGCAAGAGGAGTGGGAGTTGGCGCGCACCCACGACCTCAACATGGAGCAGCTTTACTGGCGGCATGAGAAGATTCATGGCGTCAACGGTGTCGGGCTTCAGCGGTTCAGGCGGGAGTACCCGCTCACAATTGAGGATGGCTTTGTCATCTTTGACGGCGCCTGGTTTGATACCGACTACTTGAACGAGTTGCTCAGCACGCTCTCGCCATCCAACACGGAGCTTCGGATTTACGAGAGGCCGAAGCCAGGCCTTACCTATGCAATGGGTGTGGATCCCTCCTGGTGCAACGGGGGCGATCATGCTGTGGCGCAGGTTCTGAGCCACGATGGCCGGCAGGTTGCCACGCTATCCACAAATGCTGGCGGTGAGCTTCTGTTTTTCGAGAAGGCTGCCGAGTTGGCGAGACATTTCAATAAGGCCAAGACCCTGGTTGAGAGCAATCCTGGCGGCGCTGGAATCGTTGGGCTGCGAGAGTTCCGAAAAGCGGGGATACCGCTGTGGATTCAGCCCGCGAAGCCCGGCCAGAAGCCTGGGAAGTCACCAAAATATTGGACAACAAGCAGGGGCAGCAAGGAACAGGGTTATGCACACTTACGGCAAATGGTAAACGGCGATGCGCTAAGCTTGAACGACTTGGCGACGGTGCAAGAGTTGATGCATATCCGAGAAGACAACGGAAGAATCGAGGGACAGGATGGCTACCACGACGATCATTCGGACGCGCTGATGCTTGCAGAGTGGAATCGTCGTACACTACCCAGGGCTGAGGCGCCGATCCGCCGCAGTCGTCGGCGCTACCAGGCCCGGCGGAACCCGTTCCTGGCGACAAAGGGGCTTCAGTAGATAATGCAGGACATCGAAGCGATCATCGACGAGGAAGAAGACGAGATCACCCCCAAGGTGGTTCTCGAGCATGTCCGGGCGCATGACCGCCGGATGCGCAAGGGTCGCGAAGACTGGGCAATGGCCAAGGCCAGCTACATGACGCAGTACTGGCGTCACATGCGTGGCAACCCGGTGTCTCCATATTCAAACAAGACCCACGACATTGACATTGAAGTCAATCGAATGTGGGGAATGCTCTCCTCGTACCTCTCGGCGCTGTACCCGAGGGCCGCGAGGACTGTGATTTCGCCTGACGCAATGGGGACGGGTGATCCCGAAAAGGCTGAGTTGGTGGCAAACCGCTGGCTGGGTAGCCGTAGGATTCACCAGCGCATCACCTCAGCGTTGCGTCAGGCGCTTCTCTACCCCGGCTCCGGGGTCAAGGTCGGCTATCATCCTGGGCGAGGCTCAGCGCTTGACCGCGTGTGGGTCAGGGTCATCCCATGGTGGGAGATGGTCCTGGACCAGGATGTGGGTGATCCGGAAGACGAGCGCTTCCGGGGGCACCTCTATTACCGAAGCAAGCACGAGGTCGAAGACGAGTACGGCCTTGAGAGCCTGACTGGTGTGGCGAGGGAAGACTTTCTCTCTGGTCGTGTCGCAGACACCGGGGGACGCAGCAACACCAAGCACACAGAGAAGGCGGAGAGCGACAACAGCGGCTTCGTCCGGGTTCTGGAGATCTGCAACCTGAAGGACACGATTCGGGATGTGGACGACCCGAGCATCCTGTACCAGGGCCGGATGGAGATCTACGTCCTCGGTCAGGGCAAGATGTCGAACAAGCCGATCTTTGTAGGCCCGCTGCCGTTTGCCAAGCCTGATGGCCGACCAATGGCGCACGTCGTGCCGCTCATCTTCAACCACGAGCCGGAGTTTCCTCTGCGCGGCGTGGCGCACTCTGCCAGGATTCTGCCGCAGATTCGTGAGTTGAACTCGTACCGCTCCTTCATGGCGATGGCTACCCGGAAGGACACCCGACAGTACGTCACACGCAAGGGCACCTTCAACGCCGAGGAACTTACTGGGCTGACGGAGGGCCAGGATGGGCTTGTGCTTGAGGTCAGTTCAGACTTTGAACGAGCCCTCGACGATGCGATCCGTCCGATTCAAAACGCCCCGCTCAGCGCGAACCTCCAAAATCACATGGCGATGGTTGAGAACGACCTGGAGCGCGTGATCGGCGTAAGCCCCGCAGCGCGTGGACAGGTGACGAAGGCAACGGCCTTTGAGGTTCAGACCGTTCAGCAGTACACAGAGTCTGAGTACGGCATGCATGGCCTCGTCAAAGACGAGTGGCTTGCGGAGCTTATCCGGGTTGTTCTCAGGGCCATCATGTCCTCAATGCAGGACCTTGGTGATTCTGCTGGCGGATACGAGAAGGAGGACGAACTCCGACTCGGTGAGGTTGGCGCTGAAGTCGATGAAGACAACGAGGTCAGTGAAGATGAGCGCCCGCCAGCCTTCGAGGGGGCCAGGACGGTAACGGGCGAAGATGACCCGGAAGAGCTTGATGTCAAGGAAGAGGGCGAGGCTGAAGAGGCTGAAGAGGCTGAAGAGGCTGAAGAGGGCGACGAAGAGACCGAAAAGAAGCCAAGCAAGGAGACGGTCAAGTCCAAGATGATGGACTTCATCGCTAAGCTTTCTGGTCGGCAGCCCGACATGCAAGATGATGATCTCAGCCCCGAGCTTGGCGTCAGCGTCACTGGCCCCAACTCCGCCGACGTGAGCATGGCCGTGCTGCACTTGCGTGACCGTAATGATTCCGTTGAGGTTTACCCCTACGACCTCGATGCTGACTTTGAGATCAACTTTGTTGAGGGTGGCCGGACTCCGGTGAATGACGCACAGATGCAGCAGAACCTGGTCGGCCTGATGCAGCCGTATGCCCAGCTTTGGGAGGCAGCGCAGAACCCAGACGCGATGGGCACGATGGCCAGGAACTACCTCAAGACGCTGGCCGAGCGCTTTGACTTGCCGCAGGACCTACACCCAGACGAGCTTGAGATTCAGACGAAAGAGCGGATGGAGGAAGCAGAGCGTGAGCAGGCCGAGGCGCAGAAGAAGGCCCCGAAGGAGGCTGGCCCGCCGGCTGAGGCTGGCCCGCCGGCTGAGGCTGGAATGCCTGCTCCTGGAGCCGGGCCACCGGCTGGAGCCCCGCCAGTGGGCCCGCCAGTCCAAGCGCCTGGAGCCGCCCCAGCGCCCCCGACCGGGGTTCCTGGCGAGCCTGGAATTACCCCGCCCGCAGGAATGGGCCCGCCCCCTGGAGCCCCGCCGATGGGGGCAGCGCCGATGGGCGCACCACCGGCCGGCGCACCAATGGGCGCAGCGCCCCCAGGAGCAGGAGCCCCGATTCCCGCAGAGCTTCAGCAGTTGATTGCAGAGATTGCGCAGATGCCTCCAGAGGAAGCACTTGCCATGCTTGAGAGCCTGTTTGAGGGCAACGTGGAGATGCTGCAGCTTCTTGCGCAGATCAGACAGTTGCCGCCCGATCAGCAGATGGCAGCCATTATGGAAATCCTGGAGGGACTCAGTGCCGGTGTATGAGTACTACTGTGAGAGTTGTGGGCTTTCGGCGGACAAGCTCTTCTCGGCCTCTCGCAGGCCAGACATGATCGACTGCAGGGACTGCACCGGAAGTCTTCAGTATGTAATCTCAGTCTCAAAGTTCACAGACAAGTGCTTTGTGCCAGAGCCAAAGCGCAGCACTGAGTTTGGCGGGATGTCGATGCACGCATTCGCATGCAAGGACTGTCCGAAGAAGTTTGAGGTCATCGTAGACTTTGGCGCGAACGAGGCGGTCAGCGATGAGCGCGAATGCCCCGAGTGCTCATCTACAAACGTGCGCTGGGTTCCCTCTTGTCGGATTGATCGCTTCAGCGAAAGCTTCCCCTACTTTGATCGCGGGCTTGGCATCTGGCTCAAGTCCAAGGCTCACCGCCGTCAGGTATGCAAGGAGCGCAATATTACCCCCGTTGAGGGGGACTGGGATGTTGACAGCCACCTCCGAAAGTGGGATGACGAAGACGTGAAAGAGCAGAAGGCGTATGATGATTATTGTGACCAACTTGATAACGACCCTGCGTTCGCGAGTTATCGTAAAAAGCAGCGAGATCATGGTCTGATCTGACCTTAGGAGTAAAAATGCCTGTAGACCCCAGAACTGGACAGCCCCTCCCCTACCCCGGAGAGCCCGGATACGACCAGGCAGCAGCCGCAGGTGGTCCGCCCCCCATGGGTGGTCCGGAAATGGCTGGCGCACCTCCTCTGCCGCCTGAGGGCGGGATGCCGCCCGAGCCCGGAATGCCGCCCGAAGCGGCGGGCCCAGAGGGAACCCCGGAGGGAGTTATGGCGGCGCAAGACCAGGAGGCTGGGATGCGCGTTGAGCAGGTGGCTGGAATGGCACCGCAGCCGGAGAAGCCGTACAGCAAGAAGGCCATTGAAACGCTCGCGAGCGAGTTCAACGAGGCCGTGGATGCGCTTGGCGGTGGCGATCTTCCTGATGTTGAGGTGAACCTCGAAGCAGAGAAGGGCGCAAAGTGGAACCTGCCCCTGCCTCCCGAGATCTTCGTTCCGGTTTTTGCGCTGGGTGAGGCCATGAAGATGATGCCTGACCCAGAGCTTGCAGAGAAGTATGCGTTTGATCCGCTCGCGCTGACTGATGACCCTGCGCTCCGTAAGCTCTCTGGACAGCTTTCCAAGATGGCCGGAGACAAGCAGCTTATTGAGGTCATGTCTCAGCCCATGGGCGGGGAGCCAGAGGCAGAGGAGCTTCCACCTCCACAGCCCGGCGCAATGACCGAAGAAGATGAAGTGCTTGCGGCTGGACTTGAGTAGTTGCGCGGACTAAGCCCAAGGTGGTACATTTCCGAAAACCATGAGGTGACGAATGGAGACTGACGTTTCCACTGACACTGAGACAATAGAGACACCGGCAGAAGAGTCCGCAGAGGATTTGGCTGGATTTGTAGCTAGTGACTCCGAGCCTGCGGCTGAGCCGGGACCCTCGGTGGCCGACGATCCTGGGCCTTCGTTCAATCCGCTTACCTCAAACATTGACGATGATGAACTAAAGCTGGATGGTTTCTACAAAGATCTCAACGAAGATCACATCAAGGAACTGCCCACTACCGCCAAGCGGATGCTCCACAACTTCCGCAACGCATACAAGATGCGAGAGAAGGACCTTGACCGCAAGCTTGAGGACAAGGAGCGGGACTTCAGTGCCCGCATGGAGCACCTCAACAAGATGGAGCGCGATTTTGCGCGGCGTCAGGCCGAGATGGCTGCGGTCACAAACGATCCTGATGTTCAGAGGCTTCTAAATCCCCCGAAGTCCCGCAAGGTACTCGACCCGTACACGCCACAAGGGCTTGATGCGATGGTTGAGCAGCGTGTCGCCTCTGGGCTGAAGAAGGTTCTGGAACCAATGAACCAGGCCGCAGTCATGAATCAACGCGAGTCTGCGTTGATTGACTTCGTGTCCGACAATCCAGAGATGCGCGACCCTCACTTCAAGAAGGAGGTCGTGAACCTGGTCAAGACCCGCTGGGACACAGAGCAGCGCGTCTCCACTCAGGACGCATACCAACTTGTCAAAGCGCGGAGAGTGCTTGCCAAAGAGCAGGCGCGAGCCCAGCAGGAAACTGCTGCCCGCGCGAAGTCCGCCCGCCGCGTTGCTCGAAAGACGACTAGCGGCTCGCCGGCTTCAGACAACGTCCCAAGTGAAGTCAGGCGCCGTGGAGCCGGCGCAATTGTAAACTGGCTTCGGGATAACCCAGAGGCGGCCAAAAGGCTTAGTTCTCAATACTCATAGAAAACCCCTGTAGGAGCGCCCCAAAATGGCCACCAGTTCAGCACTCAATAATATTGGAAACGAACTTCTTTCCACGACTATGCACATCCTGATGAAGGAGTGGCGAGACAACGTCTCGGAAGCCACTGCTTTTCTTGACGCGCATGAGCGTGTTCACGGTGCAGGAGGTCCCACCCAGGCTGGTGGAACCCGAATCGTGATTCCCCTCGGAATGGGCGAGCACTCGAAGACCACTCGTATGCAGACCGGTTTTGAGCGCATCGACCTGAGCGTCGAGGACGTGTTCGAGCCCGCAGTGTTCAACTGGGGTCACGTTGTTCGTCCGGTTGCCATCTCCTCTGAGGAAGAGATGATCAACTCCGGCGAGTCCGCCATCATCTCGATCCTGGAGAGCCGGGTGAAGATGACTGCCAACGCTCTCAAGCGTCAGTTCTGCGAGCAGATCGTTCGCGGTAGCGTGACTGGTTGGGATGACTGGGAGACGCTCAACGGCATCGACAGCAGCACCGGTTTCCTGGAGCACCGCGCTGACGGCGCGCAAACCAACACGGTTGGCGGTGTTGTGAAGACTAGCTTCCAGGACAAGACTGGTTGGCAGCAGGGCTTCTACGATGGCGCTGGCTCTTTCAACTCGAACGGTCTTGCTGGTCTGTACGACCTCAAGGTTGAGATTGCATCCAAGGGCGGAAACCAGCCGAACGTCATCCTGGCATCCCGCGAGGGCTTCAAGAACCTGAAGCGCTCTCTGTCTGCCCAGGAGCGGTACGTGTCTCAGGACAAGATCGATGGCGGTCGCCTGGTCGAGTACTGGGATGGTATCCAGATCGATGTCGAGCGGTTCATGCCGAACGCTGGCGGTGATCCCGGCAGTACGGTTGACCCCGCGAGCTTCTACTTCCTGAACCTTGAAGACATTCACATGCTGTGGGACCCGAAGGGGTACTTCGACATGAGTGACTTCGAGACTGTCTCAGGCGAGTACGACGTTCGTTCCGCGAAGATTCGTTGCCGTGGCCAGCTTATCTGCCGCTCCCTTGCGGGCGCCGGACTGGCCATCGACCTCGAAACCTTCTAGGTCAAACTGATTGGGTGGGGGTCATGTCGGCCCTCACCCTACTTCATAGCCATAGAATCAAAAGAGGGAGGATATCATGGCAATCCACAAGGTAGATGGCGTCGATGGCGTCAATAATTTTCCAAAGAAGTTCGTGACGCTGTATGCAAGCGAAGCGATTACAGTCGGCACGCTTGTTGCACTTGACCTTACTGATACCACTAACGGTGCTGGCGCTTCCATTCGCCCTGCGGACGTAGCTACTGATGCTACTGCTGGTGGCGGTCAGCCCATTGCGCTTGGTTTCGCTACTGAAACTGTAGCTGCCGGGAAGAACTGCAAAGTGCAGACTGCTGGTCAGTTTGCCAATGCACTCGTTCATTCAAGCACCGCTATTGGTGACTCTCTGTATGCATCGATTGTAGCTGGCAGTGCTTATCCAACGGCGGAGGCTTATGCTGGTGTTCAAACAGTTAAGGTCACGGGTGCCGGTAGTTCAACGAACATTGCAGTTACGGGCATTTTGACCACTGATGAGTTGATTAGTGCGCTTCACTTCGACTCTAGTGATCCTGCGGTTGATACTTTGTCTGCCAGCATCACAAGCGATGGAAACATTCAGACAGCGACGGACACGGGCACCGACGCGGATGATGGTGTCATCGTTACTTGGCGTCGTGATCTGAACAAGGTCGCATACGCGCTGGAAGCTTATGATGCTGCGGGTACTGATGTCATGATTCTCGATCAGGGCCTCTTCTAGGCCATTTTCGCTACCGGGCCCTGCGCCCATCTCCGGCGGCTGGGGTACAATCAACCTCAGTCGCCGGTTTCTTTTTGGGGGTGCCGTGAATCTCAAAGAACTCAGAGAAGAAATCAACGCTCAGCTTGATTACAACCCCGACCTCAAGCAGTACCGAGACATCGTCTCTCGCGTCATCAATAGGCACTACCTGCAGATCTCCAGCCAGTACCCCTGGCTGTTCATGCAGAAGAAAGAGAACCTCCAGCTTAAGGCGGACATCGCGGCGGCTACAGCGTCCGCCAGCGGCTCTACGCTGTACATAGACAGGGACAACAGCAACCCCCGCAAGGTTGAGTTCTACGCGGCGCTGTCTGGCGGCTCTGCCCTCACCACGCCCACATTCTTGAACAAGGCAACCACTGACGGCCAGACGCTTGTTGTGACCATCTCTGGCGTTGATCATGAGTATCTGATCACGCAGTCTGAGGGGCTCACAGACAGCATGTTTGTCGAGCCGCTCTTCGGCTCCGATGAGCTTCCCCTGCTCCTTGATGCCGACAACGGGCTGGCCAGGACGACAAGCTGGAAGATTGAATACCGAAAGTACCCAATGCCCCGCGACTGCGTGGAGATCCTTGGCGTAACGTCGAGGGCTGACGACAAGGGCCGACTCGTCTTCATCGATGCCAAGAAGGAAGAGCTTCTCCACCTGGACCGAGACAACACGGGCGACTCGATCATATTGGTCGAGGAGATGGTGGAGTCTGACCCCGCTCCGCCTGCTGCTCCGGTTCTGACCACATCGTCGGCCACCTACGACCTCACGGATGGGTTTCCGATCTTTGACTCTCGCGTGAAGTCAATTCAGTACTGCTATACAAGTGTGTTTGCGGGGCGAGAGTCAGCACCATCGCCTGTGGCCGAATACACAAACGATGGAAGCTCCAGCTTTGGCGTCCAGGTCACCGGAATGGCGTACAACGACCACCTGGCCAGCGCTGGAACAGTTGCGGATTACGCGAGCGGAAGAAGAAAGAGGCTTTACCGCCGGATCGTATTGAGTGACCCCACCGGGGGCACCGCCGTTGGGGTTCCATACCAGTTCGATGGGTCCTGGATGTACATTGCTGACATCACTTCAGGTATCACGCATTACACAGACTTCGGCCAGGTTGGAACACACCCAGACATTGACCGATACCGGTTGCTCAACACCCTCGATGAGCCCGGTCCTCGCCAATACCTGAGAGCCTATCGGACGCCAGACGCGGACAAGAAAGTTGAGCTTCGCTACGCCGTCAGGCCCACCAGGATGTCTGCAGACGGCGACCAGCCGCTATGGCCGGGCCAGTATCACCACCTGCTCGTCTACAAGGTCCTGGAGGACTTGTGCCTGATGCACGGCATGAACAGCCAAGCAGGCACTTACGAGAGGCGCGCTAAAGAGCTTCTAAAGCGGATGAAGGACAAGTACCTCAGCCGCATTGACCGTCCGTACATTCGCGGGAGCTTTGAGCGCGGGATGTGGGGATACCGTAACCGTGAGCGCTGGGGCACCCCAAGCAAGGCGTAGAACATGCTGAGTCAAGTATTTCAGGTCATGAAGCTGCGCGGGATGGACCAGCGCTGGAAACCCGAGTCCTCCAGGGCGCGTTCCGTCAAGAACATGCGTTGGGATCCCAGGGATGGGTGGTCAAGGTCTGGTGGCGACCGGAGTGCAGCGCAGCCAACCAGCGCAGTTGAGAGCATTCAGCCTGGTGTCGCTGGAGAGACTACGACCTCTAGCGATGTCGAAGAGGATCCATTCAAGACTGATGGGCAGGAGATTGTCTCGCTACATTGGTTCGCTCAGCACAACGGCGCTCGGCAGTGGATGATCTGGGAGACTGCCGCTGGACAGCTTCGCGCTTTCTGGGGCCCAGGCATCAGCACTGAGTCAGCGACTATTAGTGGTCGGAACGGATACCCCTGGTTGCCTCTCATTATGGCCCGGAGTCACGGAAGCAGCCCCGAGAAGTGGAACGGCGATGAGCGCACAAGAACCATCTTGGATACGCCAAACATCCGCACGCAGTCCGTCTCCTGGGGCGGGCGGCTGTACATGGTGAATGGCTACGACGAGCCAATTGTGTTTGATGGAGCCAAGTGTACTCGCGCTGGGTATGCGGGCGGGCCAAGTGCGCCATCTGCCAGCGTCGTGCGGTTTGAGAGCCTGGGCGGGAACAGCCATTTTAACTATTGGACTGGCGACCTTGCTTACGGAATGGGTGTCGTCGGTGAGGCTGGTACGTCCAAGTGGAAGCCACACCCAGATGAAGGCGATGATGCTCTTGAGGGCCCTCTCCGCCGGGGCGAGAAGTGGAACATGTGGCGATACCGCGTCAGCTTCGTCAATGAGCGAGGGCAGGAGAGCCCGCTCTCGCCGGAATCCAACAGCGTGCGAGCGATGGCGTTCTGGGAGCCAGGAATAGATCGCTACTCGTCAGGCAGGCGAGACGACAAGGTTGGCCGGCGCTTCGTCTCTGTGAACATACCAGTTGGCCCGCCAGGCACGGTGGCTCGAAGAGTCTACAGGACGCAGGACATGCTGGACATCCGTGGACGCCCAGTAAACCTTGGAGAGGGGTCTAACTACTACTTCTGCCACGAGATCCAGGACAACTCAAGCAAGTCTTTCGAGGACGCGATCCCAGACAGTGCGCTTGGCACAGTTGCCGATGAAGAAGATTACGGGCCCTGGCCGACGAACGCGAGGCTGCTGGCCACGTTCAAGAACACGATGTTCATTGCGGGCACATCCGACAACGTGCTCAGGTTCAGCCGCCCGCTACATCCAGAGGTATTCCCGCTGAACAACACCATTGAGATCGGGGAGGGTGAGGCTGGACCAATCACGGGGATGCGGGGGACGAAGAACGCGCTGGTTGTTTTCAAGCGCAAGTCCATTTACCTGGTCAAGGGCGATCCGGAGAAAGGCTTCTTCGCGGAAACCCTAACTAGGGATGTAGGCTGTTGTGCGCCCAATACGATTGCTGAGTTGCCTGGTCTTGGTACAGCATTTCTTTCAGAGTCAGGGGTAATGCTCCTTAAGGGTGCCCTTGAAAACACGGGCACTGCGACGAGCGTTGTGCATCTGAGCGAGCCAATCCCGGACCTTATCAAAGAGATCAACTTCTCTGCGTCAGAGAATGCTTGCGCGGCCTACTGCCACAAGGACAAAGAATACTGGCTTGCGATACCCAGGCTGAGCAGCGCGGAGAATAGCAGGGTCTTGGTGTACCACGGCGCCATCGCTGAGTGGAGCTACCGGACTGGTTTCAATATTGGATGCATGGTTGAAACCAGAGATCACCGGAGCCACCTGATGTATGGCACGAACTCATTGGAGACGGAGAATCCGGGGATCAGGGTGTATTCTCTCGGCCAAAACTCGCTGGTTGGGGACAGCGCAATCGCTTCTGAGTACGTGACTGTGGACCATGACTTCGGGTCCAAGTTTACCCACTTTGTCCCTGCGTACATCAACGCATACGCTGTTGGATATGGTGACACCAAGCTGGAGCTTAACTTTCAAGTCAACCGCTCTCAGACGTATTCGTTGACTGCAGACAAGACGACCGACCAGCAAGAGGGCCTGGATTTGCTTGGGGTGTTCGATAAGGCAAAGTGGGGGACTGATAAGTGGGGGTACCACCGACCGATCTGTCTTCGCTTTGATGTCAGCGCGATGCACGAAGGTGTACTTCGGGAGATGGCCGTTACCTTCAAGGCGCAGGACAGCATGCAGCTTGTTGGCTATGACATTGAAGGAAAGCTTGGCGAGCAGCGCAGGATCCGGCCCCTGACAGACGCGCTTGGCGCCAACCGGAGGTAAGGGTGGCCTGGAGATTTAGAAACCTTCCAATTGTCTCCGGAGAGGTCGTTCACCCGGATGTCTGGGCACAGAACCACATGGCCTATGCCGGCGAGTTCAACGGCCGCCTAGACCGAGATAACCTCCCGTCAAATGTTGGGATCAGCCAGGACAGTAGCTACGAGGAGCCCTGGGTCACGAAGAACTTCAAGAAGGCATGCTTTCATGAAGTCTACTCAGATAGCTTTGATCAGACTGTGGCCAACCGCTTCTTCTTCCGTGAGGGCTTTGCTGGCTGGGCCGGCCTACAGAAGGACATCGACGCCAAGGCTGGGAGTACTGGGCGCATTGGCCGGGTGAACTTTACCTCAGAGCACGAGGGCCTCGTGGTTGCGCATTGGACCGGATGGTTGGTGGGTGAGCCAAACTTTGGCCCGGCGAACAGCCAGTCTGGCAACCCCGAGAGGGACGGGCTTAGCGGTGACGATTTCTACAAGCGCGGCGCAAAGTTTGCGAACTTCAGGATTCTAGTGAACGGTAGGGAGGTCGCCAACTCAGGCAAGCATTCTGCCGCCTGGGCCAACCAGTGTGTTTCAATGACTGGCGCAGCGCCTGTAGAGGCTGGAGAGGTGAGCGTCACAGTTCAGGGGCGGGCGGGAATCTTCAAGGACCTGGAGTTTGATGTTCAGGCCTTTCAGGATGAACGAAAAATCTTCGCACTTCGCTCGAGAGAGCTACTTGTAATCTTCAAGAAGAGGTAGCGATGGCGGACACTTCAAACCATGTCTCTGTTGCGGATGTGCTTGAGAACACAACGCTTGATCCAGACGCAGCAAACGATACGCTGACCGAGTGGGCCTCTAAGACCAAGCGAATCGAGGGCTCGAACGTCCGTGACGAGGCGCTGGACTCATTCGCGCTTGGCCCGATGCGCTCGACATACATTGCAAAGGCTAATGGCGGGATCGTTGAAACCAAGTCGGACGGCGACCCCGTTGACCAGACGCTTCTGTATTACAGCGGCTGGCTTGGCAATGGCGAGAAGAAGGCCCCCATCCAGCCCGCTTCCGGCTCTATAGACTGGAAGCAGGTAAATCTCGCAAAGGCCGGGCTAACCTCTAGTGGCGGGTTCACGACAGCGTTGAGAGGCTCCACGCCGGCTATAATTTCATTCCCGCTTTACGCGATGAACGCCTTTCGTGGCGATGCATTCAACGAATACAATCGCTGGGTCATCTACTGCTCTTGCGAGGCCATGGTCCAGAGGCCGCGAGTGAACTCGCCACAGATTGAGCTTGCTTTGGGGTACTCCTTCACCGGTAGCAGCGCGATGGGTGACTGGACGATCATCCCGGAAACGCGCCGGGGGCTTGGCATTGGGAAGACTGGCCCAGACTTGGCCGGGGGAGGGGCAGAGAGCGTCCCAACGAGCTTGAGCTATACGGTGGTCAACAAGTTTGCCCCATCACTCAGTGCATCGGATGGTGGCCCGACCGGGGTGGCGGGCACCGAGAACTTCGCGACGGTGTACGTCTCCCTGTTCGGTCGGTACGTTGATGGCAGGGACTGGCATACCTGGAAGGACCGATTCTGGTGGGCAGCTATGAACGTCAACATGTTTGCCGTGAACTACAGGAGGTAGCGTGATCACTTTTGCTGCCACATTCGCGGCGGGAACCACAGTCGAGGCCGAGGCGTTCGTCAAGAAGTTCAACCGGATTGAGCGCTATCTGAATGGAAAGATGAGCCACGACAGCGTCAATTACGACAACGCAAACCCGCTGAAGCAGCGTTGGGTGAAGTCTCAGCATATTTTCAAGCCTGAGTTTTACGGCTCTCCTGACCCAAGAATCGTTGCAACAAGCGGGACGATTCATCACAGATTCGAGCCCGTTGGCAGGCTCAGCCGTTCTGTGCATCACGGGCTCTCACACTCTGGTGCGGCCGACTACTCGGTGACTTCCAGCGGGTCGCCATCCAAGACGATGCATGCCCTTGGCAGGTGGCAGCGGCAGGGGCTCTGGCCGGACATAAAGGACGCCAATGCCGGGCACTGGCAGCCCATACGCGGAATGGGTGTAACCATTTACAACGATGGTGGGCCCAACGCCGACCAGACCAGAGATGTCATCGTTACAGGCTCGTGTACGGCCTTTGAGTCCGGAAGCTTTGATTCCTCGGAAACTGATTCCGACAGCCCCCCAGAGATTGAGTCTCCAGATTTTGCCGCGTTTGGTCCTGAGCGGGTCGAGTGCGCACGTCTTGGCCTTTGGGTTGACGGGGTTCTCGAGGGCACCAGCGTGCGCCGAATCTTCACCAAGCGTGGGCAGGGCTGGGTGGTCAAGAACTTCATGTGGGTTCATACATTTACAGCCGACCCCGGATATCACAACATCGATTTCAGGGTGAAGGTTCTCGAGCGGTTCAAGGCCTACACCGACCCGCCTGACCGCTGGTGGCGCATCGTGGTAGATTCAAGATCAATGGTCGTTGATATGCAGAACTTCAGAGAGACGGGCACCTCTGGCTGGCCTGGATAAGGAGCGAACATGCCAAGCGTCACAAAAGCCCAACAGGTTGACTGGAACCCGCACTTCTCGAAATCAGGCGCTGCCGTCAAGATGGCCGCCCCCACTCAGTATCAAGTTGAAACTGGGCAGGCGGTCCATGCTGGCGAGATGCGTGCGGCGCAGGCCGAGGGCGGCAAGAAGGGTGCCATGGCCGGGCTTGGTATTGGTGGCGGCATTGCCGGTGCGGCTGTTCCTGCCGCTGTGGCGGCAGGCCCGCTTGGCTGGGGGATTCTTGCTGCAGGGCTGGCCGGAAGCGCGCTGCTCGGCTGGGGCATCGGGCGTGGGGCGGCCAAAAAACCGGAGCGCGCGCGTCAAAAGGCTGACGCCAAACGGGCGGATATCGCTGCGCTGGGTGGGCAGGCCCAGGGCGCGCAGCAGGCAAAGCTGGCGAAGGAGCAGCGAGCGAGCCAAACTCGTGCGGGAAAAGCGCCGTCAGCGGCAAGAACTTTCACCGACGACGAGCAGCTTATTCAGGCTACCTCCCTATCTGGAGCCAACCCCTCTCACGATGCCTGGCACGCGAGCGTGTTTGGCTCCGGGAGGAGTGTGTAGTCATGCCCGATCCTGCGAGTGTCGCTCCCGAAAGGACGGATACCTGGGATTTGAGCGAGGAGGAGATCGTCGAGTCGCTTGGCCCGCCGGAGCCCGGCTTCGTGAAGGACGATATCCGCGAAAAGGATCTCCCGGACCTTGGGGGCCAAATGGCGTCCGCCGATGAGGCAAAGGCCGAGATCGAGCGCGGAATCAAGGGCGCTCGACGGATCTACGAGAAGTACGGCGATGAGATTATCGTGTGGTCAGCCAAGAGTGGCGTTGACCCGTTCTTTGTGATGGCGGTGATGGGCGTTGAGACAAGCGGCAGGCGGCACATCATCCGTGGACCCAGGGTGTCTTCTGCTGGCGCAGCAGGCATTGGGCAGTTCATGCCGGACACTTGGCGCTCTGTGACCAAAGAGCTTTATGGGCGCTCAAAGAAGCCGGAGGATCGGTTCGATCCGGATATTGCCGGCCCCGCCGTGTTTCACTACATCAAGCAGATTCACGGAATGGGGATCAACCGGCCATACGAGATTGCGGCGGCGTACAACGCTGGCCCCCACACAGTGCTTCGCTTCAGGGAGGGCAAGATCAAAAACCTGCCCACAGAAACCAGGCGTTACATGACCGGGGTGGTCACCGCGATGCATATTATTGAGCGAGAGATCGAGGGCGAGGTTGTTCCCCGAGAACAAGAGTCACCCGAAGCGCTCGAATCGGATATCATTGAGGCACCAAAGAGCGATGATGAGATTCTAAGGCGCGCACTTCAGGGAGGTTGAAAACATGCCTGTGCACCCCGATGACCCACGGTATGCGGACCCCGCCTATAGGCAATTTAGTAAATTGCCAGACCCTTACAAAGAGCGGGCGGAGCAGGAGAGAAGAGAGCGGGCAGCCCTCCGGGAAGAGGGCACGACCTTGGAGGAACTCGTTTCCTCTCCGACTGGCGGGCTCCAGCCTCCTAAACCTCCGCCTGTACCGCCTGTACCGCCAGCCCCGCTTACTCAGAGCCAGGTTCAGACCGGGCTGGCACAAACTAAGCAGACCGAGCTTGCCTCGCTTCAGGGCCAGGGGATCACGGCAATCGGCACTGGAGACTGGAGGCGGCAGGCTGGAATTGCGGGCATTGGGCTTCTTGGGCAGCTTGGTCAGTACGCCCTTGCCACGCAGAAGACTGCCGCCGAGAAAGCCAACGAGGCAAGACTTGCTGAGCTTGAGGGCCTGGAGCGCCAGGGGATGCTTGGCCTTTCGCCGCAAGAATACTACCGGTACCAGCGGGCAGTCATGGACCCCATTCGCGCGCAGACGCGCGACGTTGTCAGGTCTGGAGAGGCTACGGCGGCTGGACAGGCTGGTATATCCAGGTCGGCAGCACAGCTTGTTCGTGGTCAGAGGGAGGGCTACCGCCAACTCAGGGAGACCGGGATTAAGGGTGGCCAGATGCTGACGGACGCCGATGTTAAGCGAGCCGCCCTCCAGCGCCAAGAGATTGGCGAGAGGATCGCGTATGAGGGCAAGATGGACCAGCAGCGCCAGAACCTGCAGGCCCAGCTTCTCGGTAGCGTTGCGCAGCCGATTGGCCAGATGGCCGCCTCTTACCAGAAAACCCAGATGACTCCAGGACTCTGGAAAGGCATGGTCAAACGATATGGTGCGGATGAGGCAAAAGACCTCGCAGAAATGATGCGAGGGATGAGCCCTGGACAGCGCAGTAGGTTTGCTAGCTCCATCCAGACATACATTAATGATGCGGGCTGAGGGGTTTTACGATGGCAGTCAGCTACTACTACCCATCTCCAGAGATCAACGTCGGCAGGGGCTTTCTGGGCGAGTACCTCACTGGATTTGTGGGCCAGCGCAAGGAGGACCACAAAAACATGATCGCGCGCAAGCTGAAGGCGCTTGATCCAACAAAGCTTATTGAGCTTGAGAACCAAACGCTGAGGAATATCGGCAAGCTTCAAGAGCAGATCGCCCGGATAGCGCGTGAAGGGTACGCGGCACAGGCTCGCTACACCATCGCCAAAATAAAGGCAGAAGGAGCCATCAGGGTCCAGGAAATCGCCGCCCAGAGCCGACTGAGGAAAGGCGATCGAGATCTTATCGGAGAGATCTACGGGACGATCTATGACCAGTACGGTCAGAGAATAAAAAACGACAAGCCTGACGAGGCTGACCTCCGGCAGTTGACGCAAGGGCTCGCCGGTTTGCGCAGTCCTGCTACCGGCGCAAACTACATTCCGAACATTGAAGCGGCATTCAAGCGGGCCGGGGCCAACGTGGCCAAAAAGGAGTGGCTGGTCATCATGGCGCTTCAGCAGGCGAGGTCTCGCGGTCATAAAACCGCCTACAGTGACATCGTGAACAAGTACAAAGGAGCGTATAGCAGCATCGGTGCTCCCGACCCCTGGCTGGCATTCCTCGGCAAGAATCCCGAGTTGGACCCCATGACGCTTGCCGAGAAGATTCTCGCCAGACACAAGGCCCCAGTGGGAGTGCGGAACATCATCAAGAACGAAATCAAGGGAGACCGGGGCAAGCTTGGCGGAATGCCCGGCCCTCCGACTGGTGGAATCCAGATGCTCAGAGGCTACCTTGCGCAAGAGCGGGCGGAGCTTGCAGACGTTCGCACACAGCGCAAGGAGATGCAGAAGGAGTACTACAAGACGGCACTCAGTTCGTACATGACCCCCTGGCTTGCGCCGTCGTACACGAAGGCTCCCAAGTGGGAAGCCGACTTTGAGCGGGTGGGCCTGGCTGGAGCAAGAGATCCTGCGGCCTACCATGAGTACACAGAGCTTGCGTATGATCCAGAGTATCGGGGGCTGCTTGGTCGGCCGAAGGTCGAGGCGATTGAGTCTAAGCTTAGGGGGCCCCCTATCCAACCGACTCCGCTTTCAACGCAATTTACTGCCCCCGGAACAAAGGAGGGGCTCGACGAGCTACGGAGAAAGGTGGACGAGTACCAGCAGCTTGTCAGGCGAGATGGCCAAGGCCGGCCGGCACCAGCAGCGAAGATGTATGAGATTTACCAGATGGCGAAGGGCTCTGAGGCGATGCCTGGGCATGTCGAAAAACAGATCCAGGAGCTTCAAGCAAAGATCCGGACTGAGCAGGCCAAGGGCCGTAATGCCGATGGGGATGAGATCATCAAGATACAGGAGGCGATCAAGACTATGGATCTGCCCCAATACAGGTATGGCGAGACTGGTGCCGCCATTCAGCGGATCTTCGATAACGCCGCACAGACTGGCGACTGGCAAGGCGTCCACACCGATGTCATCAAGACTATGGATAGGGGTCTTCAAGACCTAACAACAATGCGGGAGTTTGTCTGGCGAGAGGGAGATCAGGCGCGGCTTAAGGAGCTTAAGGAGCAGCAGCAGCAGCCAGGCGTAGCGTGGCCCTTCCGCAATCCCACCAAGAAGGAGATTGATAGACTGCGCGCAATGTCCGTAGCCGAGTTGAGGGACTGGCACAATAAGCAAATAGCCCTACATCGCTCTCTGGACGGGAGTCAAGAAGCGGTGCTGGCCAAGCGGAAAATGAAGACCCTGATGGAGTTTGTGTGGGCAGGGCAGGGTCGGGGCAACGATCTCTTGACCCTCGCGACCGCCAAGGAGAAGCGTGCCGCGCTTCAGGCCCAGGCTAAAGGCGTACCTGAGTTTACTCCCGCTCAAGCCAGGCGTCTTGAGCGCCTAAAAGGACGCATCGAAAAACTTACCGCCGAGCGGGATGCATTGAAAATCCCTCCGGCTGGACCTAAGCACCCGGCAACGCCCCCCCAGGAGCATGATCCGGGCCATGGGAAGTATAAGAGCATTCTGGGCAAACTGAGAGAGCTTGCGGAGGCGAGAAAACAGATTCAGGCCCCGCAGAGGCAGGCACTCGCGGCTCGTGAAGCACTCGACCACAAGATCCGGCAGGCCGACGACGATATTAGCAAGATCAAGGTGGGAGATCCTACTGAACTATGGGCCCCACCGCCAGTTGACCCGACGTTGCCGGAAGCTCCATGATCACGGAAGAAGAGCCGGAGCAGGGATGGGACTGGAACCCGACTCCAATTCCGCCAGTTGGCCGGGCCCCCACGCCGCCAATTCCGCCAGTTGTCCGGGCCCCGCCGCCGGCAGTGGACCCCCCAGACCTTAAGGCTCTCAAGGCCCGGGTGTCTCGGCTGGAACTCGCTGCGGACAAGGCGAAGGCTGCGTATGAGGTGCTATCCGATGAAGCGGAACTGGACGACTACTACCCGGCCGAGCAGGCCTACCTTCAGGCGGAGGTGTCGGTCCACCGGGCAGGCCGGAAGTACCACGAGGCCCTCGGAAAGGACAAGGATGCGCCCAAGCGTTGGTTGGCCAGAGAGAGGTTCTACAAGGATACGCTTGCGAAGTCCAAGGATGAGGAACGCAAGCTCAGGTCTGGCAAGTACCGCTGGGATCTGTCTGAAGGCCTTGTGCCGGTTGAGGGCGCGCCTGCGCTGGTCCAGCCGCCAGTTGGCCGGGCCCCCGCGCCGCCGGCAGCCGACCCCCCAGACCTTAAGGCTCTCAAGGCACGAGCACTCTCGCTGGGGCGCGCTGCGGACAAGGCGGAGGCTGCGTATCGGGTGCTGTCCAATGAAGCGGAACTGGACGACTACTACCCGGTCGAGCAGGCCTACCTTCTGGCGGAGGTGCGGGTGTACCGGGCAATGCGGAAGTACGCCGCAGCCACCGGGGGTAAAGCAGCAAGGAAGGCGGCCAAGCACTGGCTCGCCTTCGAGAGGTCGTTCACCCATAAGCTTGCGAAGTCCAAGGATGAGGAACGCAAGCTCAGGTCTGGCAAGTACCGCTGGGATCTGTCTGAAGGCCTTGTGCCGGTTGAGGGCGCGCCTGCGCTGGTCCAGCCGCCAGCGCAACAGGCCCAGCGTGGTGCTGACACACCCCCCAGCGCCCTCTTCAAGGACGCAGTTTCCCCATACTCGCAGATTGAGCGGGACTTCTCGGAAACTTTTGATCCCGGCGGGGATGAGTCATTCCATCAGATGACTGGGATTCCGCAGTATCTGGAAATGGCTGGCGCCCTGGTTGGGGCCGATGTTGCTCCCTACCCCACGCAAACGGAACAGGCCATGGGGAGATCGAGGCGTGGGGCCTTTTTTGGGCTTGGGGAGGCGAAAGGCGGGCCGCCCGGCAAGATTTTCGAGACTCACTACGAAGAAGAGTTGCCCGGAAATCTTGCGGGACAAACCCTGGCCTTCGTCAGGCAGCTTGACCCCCAAAAGCAAGTCGAGCTTTATGGAGAGCTTAGTCTGGTCCTGCCTGACAAGGAGCTAGACACCGGAAAGGCCGCCAAGGCTTTTTCAGAGAAGGAGTTGAAGCTTCGGGATCGGGCTAAAAAGCTTGGGAGGCTGCCGGAAGGCAAGGCTGAGCTTGCCAAATGGTCAGAACTTGGCTCGACGGATGTGGACAAGGAGAGGCTCGACGCCGAGCGGCTGTACCTGAAATTTTTTAAGGCGGAGCAGGACTCAGCCAGAACGCGCCGGGCATTTGTTGATGTGACGAACGCGCTCACGCAAATATACGAGGAAGACCCCTCTGGATGGGACGAGATAGTTGAGACTCGGGGCCGGTTTGATTCCAGAATCGGAGAGGAATACCCGCACGCTCAGTTGGCACTCTCTAGGATTCCAAGAGCGAGAGGAAGCTCTCAACTCTACCTCCACTATTCACGCAGCCCCCATGAGGCAGCCAGGGGGCTTCCTGAGGCATACAATGCGCTACGTGTGTCTCTTCAGTCTGCGAGCCCAGCGCAGATTGTCCAACTGTACAGGGATGTTGGCCTTCTTATGGACAAGGAGGAGGAGCGGGCGAGGAGCTTGGCCGGGGGCATCGAAGCGAGCAGACACCAAGTAAGCATCGAAAACAGCTATATCGCCGATCCGTCCCCAAAGGGGTACCCTGGGGAGTACACGATGGGCCAGCAAATCAGGACACCATCCTCAGAGTTTAGCTTTGACCTGTTCGGTCCCGCTCATAGCGAGCCCTTTGGCGTAGAGTACCTGAAGCGCCAACAGGACGCAGCATACGCAGATTTGAGACGGCTTGGGGTCCTCAGAGCGCTTCTTCATGCGCTAGTGCAGAGTCGGTGACTTCCACGGGCTCGTCGGTGTTATGCTTGGCTAAGTAAGGGGCGGAAATGGCCGAGAGAGACAAGCCAGGCGAAGGGACTGACGATCAGGTTCTTCAAAATGGATTTGGCGTGCCGCTGGACTACGAAAGCCCGGCCCTCGAAGAGTTTGGTGGCCAAGAGGCCCTTCCGCTTGCCCGCAAGCGCGTCCCTCCGACGCCAGCAGAGCAAAAGTACTTGGTTGCTCCGCGATCCGGCGGAGAGAAGGAGCAGTTCGAGAAGCTAAGGGCGGAGTTTCAGCGGAACATCGAGTACAGCCTCCGGGCCGAGAACCCCGGAATGAGCGACGAAGAGGTCAGTGAGAGGGCCCGAGTTGAGGCTAAACAGGCTCGCTTTTTGCCGCCCTACCGCGCCCCCGATGCTGATTTGCAGAGCAGGCTGAACCAGAGCATCGCATCCAAGGTCATTGGTCGAAGAGTCATAAGAAAACCCGACGAGGACGAGCAGCAGATCTCAACCATCGAAAGGTTGACCAGGGAGCGCGGCCGCCAGGCCCTAGAGTTCAAGGACAAGCCGTGGCATGAGGCCCTCGGCGAGGCCTACAGGGGTACGGCTCCGGCGGTATCGAGGAGGGATGCGCAGGCGGGCGGGCTCTTCTTGGCAGATGACCCCAGAGCAACTGAAGACCAGCTTAAATGGGGGACCATTGCCGGAGCTACCGTTGGCGCTATTGCGGCGCGCAGCACAATCAATGCGGCCCGGATTGCAGCGGCTGCAGGAGCGGGTGCCCCAATGGGCCCTGTGGGCATTGGTGCCACTGTTGTCGGTAACTTGCTTCTCGGTTCAGCAATTGGGTACTTCGGCACTGGAATTGCCTACTCATACGACCAGGATGAATTCTGGGACACCGTTGAGCTTTATGGTGGGGAAGAACACCTTCTGCACGGCATGGTTGCCCCCCGGGGGGTAAAGCAGCTTATCGACAGGGGGGGGATCCTGTCCGGCGGCTACGATGTAGCGAGCAGCCTTATGCGCCTTAGCTCCAACTGGACGGAAGAAGACGACTCCCGATTCGGCCGACAAGTCGAGCTTGCTGCTCCTGGAATGAACTTCAACGCGCTCGTAGACCTGGGGGGTGAATTTGCTCGCATAAAGTCGGGCGAGGTCGAGGCGGACGAAGAGCACATCAAGCAGCTTGAGGCTGCTTATATGAACACGTACCTCTCTTTGGCCCCTGCGGATCTCCCCAAGCAGCTTGTTGATGACTACCGGGTAGAGGTTGAGCGGGCAATCCGGTTCAAGTGGCCTAAAAAGTCTAAGGCTTGGGCCAGCCGGCAGGCTGAGCAGATGACCTCACTGTCCGCTCAAAGCTTGCGAAACCTCATTTCAGCGCGGCCGTTGCTGGAAGACAGGGGGGACATCCCCGGCCTTCAGGCGGCAATCGGAAAGCTCAAGGCCGGCGCTGACGATGCTGATGTAGAGCAGACGCTGAGGACCATCTCAGTTGCTGCGCTCCTGGACGTTGGGCTGCTGATTCGTCGGATAGAGGTGGATGGGAAGAGGTTCCAAGCCCCCATCCTGCCGCTATCCAGGCAGCACATGGCGATTGTTGCGAAGAACGTTGAGGCATCCAGAGAGCTTCAAAAGGCCACTGGCGGCGACTCCACCGGGATTCTTGAGCGTGCATTCGGGGAACTGATGCTCAGCCGCGTTGAGGGCCAGTACGGAGAAATCAACTACGTGGAGAGTAACGCTGGGCGCTTCATGCGGCTCATGATGGCCCCCCAGGAGCTTCTCATTGAGCTTCCGCTCGCGACCATTGACCGTGTCTACGGGCTTGGGACCCGCCCCGCTGGCACTGGCTACTGGAACAACGTCCTTGCTTCGGTGGCATCCGGTTCAGGCGGCCTGACGATGAACGCGCTGATGATGATGTCCAGGGCTGGCTGGGACCGTGAGTCTGCCGCCTATAAGGCCGCGCTGTTCTTCGCTGTTGGCGCGGACTTCCTGGCTCCCTGGGAAGAGGCTTCTGTATACGTTCCGTTCAGCGCGATGCGCTCGGCTCGCCAAGCTGCGACGATCCCTGGCAGGATTTTGCCTAAAGGGGTGCCAAAAGGCAAGATGCGCGCAGCTATGGCATCGCCGGCCGCATACCGGCTGTACCACAAGCTGGTGTACGGGAAAGACAGCGCGCCGATGTTTTCCGATACATATTCGGCCGCAAACCACGTCATCGACTCGATGATCCGAGAGGCGTTCTACAAGGGGGACGCACATAAGGGGCAGGTTCCAAAGCTCGTTGAGAGCCAGATGAAGCTCCTCTTTGAAAAGCTGGGCGTAGAGGGCGGGTACGATACGGTCAAAGCCATGGCGATGCGCGTCTCTGAGGATACTTTCGGCTCAACGCTGAGCAGCATCCACGACATCATCGAGAATGGAACCGCTACGCAGCGTGGGCTCAGGAGCACTCCCGGGTACAAGTCTGCCATCAGCCAGGTCAAGAAGATGGTTGAGGCCGGAAACCTGAAGAAGGAGGGCGCGGCGCTTTACATGGCCCTGTTGGAGATTCAGGCCGTCCGCTTCTCCCAGGACCCGAACCTCCCGCAGTTCAAGTCTCCAGAGGACTACTTCAACAAGATTCAGCATCTTGTTGGCGGCAGGGCTGGGCCGAACGCAAAGTTTAGCGGCATCCATCCCGAGGTGCGAAACGTCGGGGCTGAGACTCTTGGCAAGGTTCATGGCGAGAGAGTCAAGGGCGCTGATGCTGTGCCTTCTCCTGAAGAGGTGTCTTCTGCTGGGCGTGTGGACCTTGAAACGTTCCGCAGGCTTGCGGAGAGGCTGGGCATCGAAATGGAGACCCCGGCTTTCCAGGCCAAGCTTGAGGAGCTTGGATTTGACGCGCCCCCCACGGCCGACCAAGCAGACGCGGCCAAGCTCTATAGCGCGATGCAGCGTGGACATTTTGGCGGCGACCCCGCCAAGCTTCCGCAGCCAGCAGCAGCCAGGCTTCCCCGGAATCCGCTGGACTACGATGAGCAGGCTGCCGGACCCATCTTGCCCGGAATGGACCTCGCCTCTGTAGAGCGCGCTCTTATTGGCTCAGAGATTGAGCACGGCGCCTGGTTTGATGGCATAACTGACCAGCAGGTAGGTAGGCGGGAGGGGCTGTATAACAAGGTACCGCTACACCTCTGGGACTACATAAGGGGCGCGCTGCATGGGAATTTGGTATTTACCCACGTCCACCCAAACGGTAGCTTTTTTAGCAACAGCGACATTCTCTGCGCCGTGCTCTCTGATTACGCCGAGTTGAGGGCAGTCAATTCGGTTGGTGGGGAGGTCTGGGCAATGTCCCGGCCAGAGGGTGGTTGGGGGCCAGATTGGAACCTGAAAGAACGACTCAGCAAGACCGAGAATTACGAGAAGGGCTGGAGGGAGTTCATTGCAAGCCCTGCGGTCAGGAAGCTGGAGGCCGATCTAAATCAGGCAAGACATGATGCCCTTATTGGCGCGGTGTATAGACATTCACAGGACATACTGGATGCAACAGGGGATCCTAAGAGGGCAGACGCCTTCAGAGACAAAGGATATAAGCAGGTCCTGTCATCCGAAAAACCCGGTTTCGACCCCAAAGGTTGGTCTAAATACGTAAACGAGGAGAGCGCATACGATGCCGAAAAGTTCAAAGCCCACATCAATGAAGAACTGGCGCAAAACTATGGAGAAGCGCTACGGGACAGCGGAATTGAAATCAAGTTCAGAAGAGGAGATTCTGGAAGTGCTTCTAAACCTGGACTTGCGCCAGAATCAGATGCTGGATCAGTTGCTCGGGAACTCCAAGGAATCCAAGAAGCCTGGAGAGGGGAGGCCAGAGCAGACATAAACATTGAGTCTGAGCAGACGGGCCTGTTCGGCAAGAAGCCAAAGCCGGAGGCTGAGGGCCCAGAGACTGTGGAAGCCCTGACCGAACCGGTCGCAGAGGCCATCGCTGACATCGTAGAAGCTCCTGGCGGGATTGGGATCGATCCCGCTGGCGTTTCAGCAGCGCTGAAGGCTGGTGGCGAGGTAAGCACCGGGGAGCTTGCTGTTGACCGGTCCCGGATACTCGACCTCCTCGGCCAGCAGATGTACGCCGGCAGCGTTGCGGAAGTTGCCATCAAGGAGCTTACTCAGAACTCGTGGGATGCAGTCAAGCGCGCAACCGTTGATGGGGAGATTCAGCCAGGCGAGGCCTGGATCGATGTTGAAATCAACCGTGATGATTGGAGCATCACCGTGAAGGACAACGGCAATGGAATGACCGCCGATACCGTGCGGAAGGCGTTCTTTACCATTGGCGGAACAGACAAGGGGATCAATCCAGATCTATACAGTGATAGCGGTGGCCTTGGTATGGCCAAGATTCAGTTCCTGTTTATATCAAAACGAGTCGAGCTTACGACCGTTCGCAATGGCGTAAAGGTCACCGTAGACACCGTTCCGGCAGTTATTAAGGAGGAGGGCGGCAAATTTGATATGCGCCAAGAGGCAACGTCAGAGCCGAATGGAACTACAGTTAAGATCACGCTTCCTCGGGAACTCCTTCAAAGAGGTGGGGAAGTAAAGGATGTGAATCTGCCCGACCATTGGTTCGGGTCCAGCTTTCTCAGAAAGCCTCTGATTGGTGATGTTGAAATAAGGCAGCGCTTAGTACGAGAAGATGGTTCGCTGCTGGAGCAGTCCGACTTCGCAATACCTGAGAATAACGCTGGTCATGCATTCAACCTTGATGCTGCAACCCCATTTTGGAGCACGGCGACATTTGATTGGGGAACGGCTGATATTTACATGGCTGTTGAGCGAAGCTCGGACCCCAAAATTGAGGTGCTCTCTTCTGGACTTTATCAGTTTGATTGGTACCGTACCTCTGGCTCAACCAGATATGCGTGGGGTGCAGACGGCGTGCCCAGTGGGCAAGCTGAGATGCTCCAAAAGGCGCTTCCTTACAAATTAATTGTTGACATCAAGCCAACCGTTAAGGCGACTGACACAAGCTACCCCTTCAACAATCAGCGAGAAGGCTTTCGGCCGGGCATTGAAGAGGACATAAAAGCTCTTGGGGCCTATCTCATCGGGCATGGCCGGGGAATTGAGGCTGAGGCCACGGCCATGGTCTTTGAGCAGACCATCTCCATGGAGCGGGTCGATCTTGACGACATGTTTGCGGAGATCGAGGGGAGAGCGCCGAGGGCCCCGAGATTTCTAACAAAAAGAACCGCCGGGGGCTTAGCGCGCGAGATTCCGAAAGAATTTGAGGTTGGTGGCGGTAAGATTCGCGTGGGAGGCAGGGTCTTCCTTACTGAGGAGGAGGTCAAAAACGTTTACAGGGCAGCGGCCAGCTTCAAGGCTGGAGCGGAGGCCAAAAAGGCCTCCGCGTTCTTTGACACGACAAAGGTTGATCCTAGCAAGCCCCTGTTCCACAACAACACCAACCTTGAGATTCCAGAGTCAGCGCAGCCAATGCTGGCGAAGCTTGGAACAGTGGTTTTGGAGTTCAAGGAGCGGCTTGCCGCGCTCCATGGTTACGAAATTCTTAACCAGCCAGATGTAATTTACGCTGCCGGCATCTCTCTGGATAAGGAATACCAGGGCGTTCACGTCAGGGTCCCGTACCGCGCATTCTTCCTGAACCCCCTAAGTAATGTTGGGCGGAAGCTGGACGGTGTTGTGGGCGCATGGTTTAACACCCTCATCCACGAGGGCGCGCACACCAATATTAAGGGACACGTCACTGAGGAGGGTGGTGCAGATTTTTCTGGGGAGATGGGGGTGCTTTATGCAAAGCTTGCGGACAGCGGCGATGCGAGAGTCATTCAAGAGTCGCTTGAGAGAATTCTTGATGAGCACTGGGACGAGTACGATGCACTAAGGAGTAGCTATGAGCGAAGCACTACACAAAATGTTGCAAGTTCTCTGGAATCCGAGGACCAACTACCCGCCATCAAGGATGAGAGACTTCGTCCTGGGGTTCTTGGGACAAGAGGTGAGGACGTTGGACCAGAAGGGCGTCCCATCGAACGAGTGGAAAGAGGCCCTGGAGAAGGTGGAGTCTTTGAGCCCGAGCCAGGTGGGGCAACTGTTATCGAAGCCATACACTCCAACCTCGTCGGTGCCCGAGGCGTAGAGGCTGGTGCCCCGGCAGCGGCGAAGCTGCCTGACGAGCTTTATTCGCTGGCCTCTGATGGGACTCAAGTAAAAAGCGCTATTGATGAGTCACAGGAGTTGAAGGTTCCGACAGTCCAGGCCTCACGCCGCCTGAGCACCCTTCTAAAGAACTACTCTCAAGGCAAGATCAGCACAACTACGTTCCACAACCGACTCGTGCGCCTTGCTGACGAGATGGAGACGGTCAAGGAACTCAAGGAACTCAAGCGGATCGGTGCGGAGCGAGTCCGTGGCGCTGACATGCTTCGAGAGAAGTTGATTCGTGCGCGCCGCAAAGGCGACCTTGACGCTGAGCAAGCAGGGCTTGCGCTGTGGCTCATAGATAAGAATCCAGCGCTCGCTGATGATCTGTCTCTATCAATCCGAAAGCCATACCCATTTGACCCCGACGCGGCTGGGGCCTACCTGCCGCTTCCACGCATTGTTCGTTTGTTTAAGGGAGACACCAACCCGGCCACGGCAGTGCATGAGATTTTGCATCACACCGAAAGAATGATGCCCATCGGCGTGAAGTCTGGCATTAGGCGTGCATGGGCGTCGGCTCTTACCCGTGAGCTAAAAAACGCCAACCCCGAGCAGGCGGCGTTGCTTCAAAAAATGTTGAATCGAGAAAAGGGCGCCTCTAAGGAGATAACCAAAGCGTTCAAGGATGGCGTTCTTGACCGTTCTCGGCACTACCAGTTCGTCAACCCAAGCGAGTTCTGGGCTGTAAACGGGAGCCGCATCCTTTCAGGGCGCCATGCAGTAACGGGCAAGTGGGTTGCTGCGGCAAAACAATGGCTTGTCGAGTTTATTGAGACGATGAAGGGCCTGCTTGGGCTGCAGTCGGATGCGGCCGTTCTTGCTGGGTTGAGGGCTGTTCTCGATGGCGACGGAACATTTGTGTCCCGCACGATGCTGAGTGGAACCACATCAAGGCCACTACGCGCCCCCGAGGCCCCGGCAGCGGCGAAGCTGCCCCCGTGGGAGGAGTGGGTTGAGACTAAGCTCAAGCCGCGTGAGCCTGGCGTTACCTATTGGGACGACATGGACGAGGCCGCGAAGGTGGCTTTCCGTAGTCAGCGCGAAGCTGAGGTAGACGCGCTCTTTGATATGGACTTCCCGCTCAAGGCTAAGTTTGCTGGCGAAGATGTCACTGTGCTTGGGCCCCAGGCGACGTTCCATCCACCTGAACCCGATGGGAGTATCAGGAAGACCCAGTGGCTTCGCATCAAGAGGGCCGATGGTTCTACTGCTGATACGACGGCGACATCCATTCTGGTGGACGGCAAGTCTCTTGTCACGAAGGGGCCGCCTGCGCGGGTCGAGAGGGTGCGTAGCGGTGGCTTTGGTTCCGCAATGGGTCGCCTCCGTAAGCAATACGACGCGCTGGCTCGCGAGGCCCCCTCTCGCGCCCCCGAGCCCCCGGCTCCGGCCCCAGAGCGCATCGGCCTCACCTACCTGGAGCGCGCCCACGACGGTAACTACCGAACGGTTCATGTAGACCCCCGCAAGTTCGATGCCGACTGGGCCAAGGATACGGACTACTACGTGCCCTCGGAAGGTCGAAACCCGCACAGCGAGCAAAAGTACCAGCGCTTCCTGGACTTTGCCCGCAGCGGCAAGCCAGTTGAGGTGCCGCTCGCCGGCTTCACCGTCAACCCGGACAAGCCCCTCTCGTTCATCGATGGTCGGCACCGGTTTGCTGTACTGAGGGATCAGGGTGTAGACGCTATCCCTGTGCAGGTGCCCGCAGACGAGGCTCCGACCTTTGCTGCGCGGTACGGCGTCGAGCCGGGCACCATGAAGCCTGACGTTGACAACCGTGGCCCCACGCGGCTTCTTGCTGGCCTAAACGGCGCACCCGGCGAGATGCCGGAGGTCGGCTTGCGGCACGCCCGCTACCGCAAGCTTCTGGGTGAACTCAAGAAGCTTCAGGATGAGGTCGTAGCCAAGCAGGGCGGCAAGTACACGGAGGTCCAGGAGGCATCCAGGGGCGCGATCCACACCGAGATCGACCGGATCCTCACTGAGGTCTACAACATCTTCAAGCCGGACCTGCATAAGGTCTTGAGCACGAATGCCCACCCTGACGACATCAAGCTCGCCAGTGTCCGTGGCCCGGATCTTGACGAGGGCGGGCTTCCTGGCTGGGGCGGCGAGCCCGGTCATCCGTTCGTGCAGGTCGATCTTTCCGGTGATCTGGACATCATCAGGGGCCGTCTTGCGCAGTTCAGCAAGGCCTACGAGCAGGAATCCCTCGTCCTTCGCGAGCCTGTTGGCGCCTCAGACCTTCCACCTGGGTACCTGGACGATATCTCGGCCCCGTTCAAGGGTGACATACCCGAGCCACTGCTCTTCAAGGGCGCATACGGCGAAACCAGGGCCGCGACAATGCGGATTGAACTCAACGAGGCCATCATGGCCAGGGCTGAGTTCGAGCAGTTCCTGCGGGTCGCAGAGCTTGAAAGGGCTGGAATCAGCGTCATTCGTCAGGGTGATGTGATCGAGCTTGTCTATGTGCCGGAGCTTGCAAAGCAGCCGGTAAGCCCTGGCGAGTTCCTGTCGATTGCCCGACACGCTGCAGCCAGCTTGAGCGATTTTGCTGAGACGAAAAACCTTGGGCCTGTTGCCGTGGGCCACATCCGTGAGAACATTCATGTGAGCGCGCCAGAGGGCGGCCAGGTCCACGGGGAATACACTGTAAGGGGGTACGACGATGTCATTGGAGAAGGACTCAACGCGGAAGAACTCCGACACGCCTCGCGTACAAACGCTGACCTCGGCGTTGAGGCAGGCGCTAGGGGTGCAAGGCGTGCCAGGCTCGAAGAGCAGAGACGTGAAGACTCTGACGCATCCGCCCCAGGGAGATCAACTAACAGCGAACGTCTTCCTGACCCGACCCCCGCTCGACAGTCCGCAGTCGTCAGAGAGCTAACCTCTGAGCTTGGCGTACATCTTGATCGAGAGGGCGGGAAGCCGCACGCCAGGGTTGGGGAGGTCGTTAAGGAGCGCCTGGAGCAATCGGGCCTGTCCAAGGCTGCCATTGATGAGGCAGCCAGGCGGCTGCAACCAGACAAGGCATCGCCGCTAAAGAGCGTCAGCAAGAAGGTCGAGATTGAACTCGCCCTATC
>Ga0098047_10000055_pt1 | contig 41368 bp, 38 predicted proteins | sample 12_taG_FD_92585 | JGI IMG/M metagenome (GOLD analysis project Ga0098047, IMG submission 92585) | Marine viral communities from the Subarctic Pacific Ocean - 12_ETSP_OMZ_AT15267 metaG | ecosystem: Environmental > Aquatic > Marine > Oceanic | place: Subarctic Pacific Ocean | collected 2015-01-16 | reverse complement strand
TCTGTAGTTCTGTTTGCAGTAAACAAAACATCTAATCTTATACCTTCGCCTCTTTTATATAAATTAGAATCAAAAATAACATACTCTCTCGTATATCCTGCAAACTTTGTAAACATTTCAACAGCAATACCAATATTTTCATATAATTGGTCTTGGTGTACTTCAATGTTTATTAAGGGGGCCCCTAATGTCCTAGATATTCTTTGAGCCAATCTATCATAACTACAAATTTTGTTATTAAGATTAGTCGAATAAAAAGAACTTACAGGTAATACCGTTGAACAATCCATCCTAATTATTTATGCAAACGACTCTACTGTCATAGAAATATATATCTTTTCAGTCGTTGAAACATTATAACTAGTTATCGGTAATTTTACAATTTTTTTATTTACATTGTCAATTTGTAACTGTACCGGCACGGCGGTCGTACCGCTCGCCCATCTGCCAGATGATTTGCTTAATGGAAACATACCAACAATATAATTTTTTTGTCCGTGGTTATTATCAATGGCTAATGCGCTATTAATGGTAGACGTATTAGGGTATTGTCCGCACCCCGAAACAACTGCATTTCCAGTGGTACCCCAATATATAATTACCTTATGTGTGCATGTTTGATAATTATTAGTTGCTGCTTTAGCAACATAACTTACAATAGTTTTTTTATAATTTGTATATGAGGTATCAAAAAAATCTGCCCACTTAAATGGGTTATCAGTGGCAGGGGAGGTGAAATTTGTTCCTGCTACGCTTTTATTAAAATACCCTTTCCATAAACCATCAGTGACAATAGGATTTATTGTACCACATGCACTGGTAAATGATCTTTTAGTTTTGGTTGACGAAGTCAAGTTAGTTACAACACCAAAATTATTAAAAGTCAAAGAATCAATATCACATACATTATATTCCTGATTTGATACAACAGATTCAACACCAGGTGATTGTAAGAATTGATCGTTTAATTTAATTGGAAAAGCTATATTACCATTAACGTATGTTACTAATGATTCAGCACTAACTTTGTAATTTTGATACGCATTGTTTATTCTATCCCGCCCAGCAAATAATAACATATCCCGCGGTAATACTTCTTTCGCGCTTGGTTGAAGACTTAATTGTGTAATTTTTTTACTCATTAGTTATTACCACGTTTACTGCTATAGACTGGTTTGTAATTAGCAGGGCCTCCCCGGAATTATCTAATAACGTAGGAATAGGTAACCCTGTAATTTGTCTAAGGTTGTAATTAATAAGAATTTGAGGAACGCATAATAAATCACTCGCACCTTGAATAGTTGCAGAATATGACGTGTTATCACCTGTAAGACTACTAGTCGACCAAACAGCAGGAAAATTAATAGACTGACTTTTGTCTCTATCGTATGATGGAAAAGACCCGGTTGCTTTTAGTGAACCATCTTTCCAATTAATATCTATTGTTGCGTTACCAGGTTGAGGGTTAAACCTTGTATCAGTATCAGCATAAGAATACGTTATTTCTATAGAGGTCCTATCGTATGTATCATATGTTTTACCAAACAAATGTGTCCACTTCAATTGACTTGTTACACCATCAGAATAATTGACTAGCGTTCCATAATCATTAGGCCAATAGAAAGTGTCTTTATTGAAATAACCACCATTTGCTTTATTTTCAGCACTAGCGGTATTATCAAATTCAGTTGGACCAGCGATACCCTCTTCTGAAATAGTGCTCTTATAGTAACTAGCAGCGGTTCCTGACGCTATAAATACATCTTTTACATCTGGTTTTACAACGGCATCCCATACTCTACCATACGCATCAAATTTTATAACGCTTATATCACCCAAATTAACGGTTTTATTACTAACCAAATTTGAAATATTTCTCGTTTGATCCGGCTGACCATTTATTGTCAGCCCATAAGCTTTGGTGTCTAAATATGTTGCGGCAAACGGGACCGGGAACATAATAGATTCATTTCTAAGAAAAGTTACAAATGATTCAACGCTAATTTTTTTATTAATATTAGTAACTACGGTTTCGTCAGAATCAACCATCGTTAAATAATCGCCGTTTTTAATTGTCATTAACTCTTCTAACTCTGTTATCTTCTTACCTGCCATTTTAAATATTTATCGTCACTCTATTAGACCTCTTGATCTAGTGGTACAATTATCCATCGATCAAAATCCGGCCAGTTTATACCAACATTAGTTATTCCAGCAGCCCTTCCTAAATCACCAGCTGCTGGAATCTGGGGCGACAAGCCTGGACTTGTTGCTAATCCTCCCGGCGCCTGGCTTTGCACATTATCTGTTGCAGTATTTACAATTTTATTTTCTCCAACAATATCATACAATTTGCACCCTTTATAATCATAGACTTTAGTTTGCGTAGAACCCAATGAAATCGTCTTGTGATAACTACTCGTCGGAAAGTCTAATGTACGATCCCTCAGACCAAATCTCTTTCTTGAATTCCTCGACGCGTTTATTGGTAACACTATACCATCAATTATCGGGCCTTTATCGTCACCGAGTGTAAAAGCATACCCATGGGCCTCACCATCATCCCTTGAATAGAAAATTTGAATCTCCCCCTTTCCTATAATACCCAAACCGTCTTCAGTAAAAACACCATTACCAACGATTCTAAGCATAAAATTAGGATCCGACCAAGCGTGGTCATCCTCATCCTTAAAATAATATTCTTTTCTATCGCCTGAAATCATTCGGCCAGCCACGTAACAAGCTTTTGGTACTTTTACACCGCGACCTTCGCCAGGAACCCACTCATTACCCTCTAGTCTAACTTGTACAGCTTCATTCCATACATCAGTCCTTGCTTGCCATACCGCGGTTTTAGCTGCAGCTTCCGCTTCAGTATCATAGACTATAATATTTTCTGTGTCACAATCAGAGACCCACTTTGTCCTAAAATTCTTAAAACAACCCAGCAAAGTAAGCGGGTAATTCCATTGTGAACCGGACGCTGTCCCATACGTCAGATATCGCAAATCTACTTCAACTCTAGAATTAACTAAAATGGTAGTAAAATAAACTATAAAGTGTTCTGCATTAAACGTGCAGTCCGTTAACCCAGTCTCTTCACCAGTGTCGCCGCCAGCTTGAGTTATTTGTAAATTATTTGCAACATTCCAGTCGTATGAAGATCTATCAAAACCCACATAACCCCAACAATTACCAATATTAATAGCAGAATCGGGAACCGTATACATATTAAATGTTACATCTCTTTCTAGACCAGTAGATGCATTAATAGTTGTATAGGTTCTATTACCTATATACTTCACCGGGTCTACCCTTGATGAAAAATAAGGATTATTTAGGTCAAAATATTGCAGAGGAGATGATAACTCAACTAATGTTCTCTCAACAACTTTTTCTTTTGTCTCCGGGAATTCAACAGGCACCTTAGACTTAGAGTAAAATACACTTGCACCTTCTTGCCCCATAACCGTCCATCCTTCTTGAAGGCGGTATTTCAGCGGGTGTACTTCTATTATTTGGTTAAGCTCTTCACCTCGAGTTTGCCCATCTAGTACATAGGTTGTTATTTCATCCAACCAAAACGTTGTTGTTATTAAATCACAAGGTGGTGTACAGGTAATGTCACAATCGTAAAGAAATTGATCAGAGTCCGGTGTAAGAGGGCAACAATCAGCAACATGTATTGTAGGACAAGCACACTCCTCAGTTATAACGGGTACCCGTTGATCTTGCTGCACAGGTTCTGTTTCTAGTTCAATAAAATCTAAGCCTTGCTCTGTATTAAATGTGCCGTCCCAATTACCGGGGTAATCTTCCAACATTAATGCATTGAGTGTAGGTGATAATATATTCTGTTGTGCGGGTGGTGGTGAAACTTGATTTTTAAAAAGAGATAACAATCTTGTTTGGTAGTCATATATTTTCTCCAATACCCTATTTACTACAGATCTAGAAAATATTTCATTAGTACCTATGTAATTGTCCAACCCAGGATTAAAATTAAGAATTTCTAATTCTGCAGGGTTAAAATATACCACACCATTGTAATCAATACCCCCATCTCTTCTTAAAGAAACACTAACCATGTTAGTAATAAAATTCTTAAACTGTAAATTATTGCTGAGTAGTTTTAAAATGCTTTTATTGTAAGCAAAATTTGCAGTAAATTCGTTTTTATCTACTTCTATTTCATCTTTCCCATATATTTCAAAATCATAATCAGATAAAAGATTTAGATACTGATCATTTTCATTGAATCGAAGTAAATACCCTGAACGGCCCCTTTTTCCATATGCATATAAGTTTACACTATTAAGAGTATTTTCTACATGTGATAAAAATACTAGTTCTGTTTTATCAATTTTATTCTCTGATAAATTAAATCTCCCAATATATTGAGTATTATCAAAATAGTATTTGTATATATTTTCTTTTGTTGAAAAATATAACATGTTTATATTTTCTGCAACAACAAAATCGGTAAAATATTCAGTGTTATCTGTATTATATAAAACCTCTTCCTTTAATAAATTTAAATCGTTATCTAGCGTAAAGAATTTTCCACCTGAAGTTAACCAATAAAATGTATCGTTATATATTTTTATTGATATCGGTGGGTTGCTTTTAGCAAATCTCGATTTTCTTAAATTACGAACATAACCTAAATCTTTATCATACACTTTAATACACAAATTACCTTTATCATAAACATATAACCTATCTTTATAAAACTGTAAAATGCGCGGTTCATTAAATGAATAATTATCTCTTACACCACCTAAACCTCCAATAATTTCTGTTTCATAAAAAGTATTGTCTCTGATGGTATCATTTTGGGTAAATCCCCTTACATTTATTTTAACAACATTGTTTGTTGCAGTATCAGACACGTACAAACTATTATCATGATACGCAGAACCATTGATTGATTCATATGGTAATTCGTTATTAATTCCTATGGAAGAGATATAATTTGTGAATGTGTAATCTGATGATAACGAAGACGCACTACTTTTTGCACTTAGAGAAACAACTGAACTAGGACTACAACAAAATATAGCATTAAATCCTGATAAGTTTCCGGGAGCTACAGATGTAGAAACCAAATTATTAAACGCATACTCATCTACAACACCACTAGATTTTATATCAGCTGGTATATCAATAATTGTCATATTAGAATCGACAGTAAATGAGTTTTTATGTAAATTGAATACTAAATTAGATGTACCTTGTTGATATTTCATCGCCTGAGCTTCAGTACCAAAAAAGCTAGCTACGTTTGAAAATTTACTATTATTAAAAAATACACCACCATATGAGGATTTACCAGATAAAGCGATTACGGGATTTTGATTAGTAGAATATAATTCGGGGTACCCATCAGCAAATATAAATGTGTGTATTTGGAAATTAAAAGCGCTTAAAAAAGCTTGAGCCCCGTATGCTGCATTTTCATTACCACAATATGCAGCCGTACTAACATCTATAAAAAAAGAAGATAAAAGAGATGACGATAAAGAACCAGCTTCTGTATTATAGTTGCTTTTTTCTGGTTCATCATTATCCCAGCCATAAAATACCCCATAACTTTTATTATCTTCATCAGTAACAGTAAAATAAGGCATTTGCGAATAGTCAGAATCACCGTTGTTATATGCAGCTTTTGCTACATCGTAAGGTGTAAAATTCTTTATTTGTATTTCTAACTTATCCCCACCAACAGAGGTTGTACCAATATAACCTTCGTAATTTGTGGGTATATCAGGATCAGCTAGTTTACTAACTGAATACAAATACATTAAATTGGACTGAAGCTTATCTAGACTAGAATTAAAATTATACCCATTTACTAATTCATTTACACCCAATAACGTACTATTTTTGTCATATGGTAAAACAATATCAGAAGAAAGACTTCTGTTAAAAGTGTATGTGTATTTTTTAAATTCGTCTGATATATTAATCATTTTCTACTTCCCAGTCAATTCTATTTAAACGCGTATTTGCAGGTATCACCGTTTTAATTTGTTCAATTATATTGTTGTTTATATCAGATTGAATACTGCTTTCAGTTATACCAGTATCTAGTATTTTTACATTGAATAAATTGCTCTTCCTACCTGGTAATTTAAATTTGAAAAGTTTATCAATATTTTCAACATAATTTCTCTTACCGCAAGGTAATTGAAAATTAATATCTTGAATGGTATAATAAGATCTAATAATATTTGCTATATCGTACAAATATAAAGGCACACTATAGATATAGAAATCTTTTATCTTAAAATTACCATAATTATAATAGTTTACATCATTTAAATTTTCATTAAGTTTGTTATTACCATAACTAGGTTCTGTTCCAATATAAAAGGTATTATCAAAAATAGTGCCGTAACTATATTTTGCATCTTCAAAATAATAAGAATCTACATTAGACCCGTCTATTACAAAATTAAACAAACCTCTTGTTGTATCTAAGGTAGCAGTAAAATTATGATAACCTGGACTTAAATTAGACAATGGGTAGGTTAACGTAGCAATTTCATAAGTTTGTACATCATATATATTTGGAAGCTTCAATACTGCTGATATAGTTTCCCCTGAATCATAATTATTTCTCAAATAATCATAATTGTTAATTCTATTATCGATATTAAACACCTCAGGTGATGTATAAACAACCTGCATAATTCTACTACTCACATCAGTAAAAAGTGTATTTGTTCTTGTATAACAAGGAATGTTCACATCTAGAGAATTAGAACTTAAACTAAAAATAGATAGATAATTTGTTAACAAGTTCCCACCGTACCACTCATTTATTATTTCAATATTTTTACCATACGTTACTTCATTTTGTGTCAATGTAGATAATTTCACACTTTGGCTTTGTATAACGGTGTCGTATTGATCAATAACAGCTATATCATGATCATCATATAAAACATAAAAGTTTCCTTCGTTATCAAATGTATAGTCATTCAACGTTTGCACTAAAATTTTATCTGTAATGCTTCGATTATCGATATTATAATATTGCAAAGCGTGTTGATTATTATAATAATATACGTTATCGTCTACAATTTGTGGTTTAATACCCGATAACAAACCAACCCATGTTTGTTTTCCGGAAAACCCGGTTCTATCTTTGATATTTTTTACGGCTATACTAGTATATGCATCACCAAATTCACATAAAAAATGAGAAGTAGATAATTCAGCACTAGTCTTATATTTTAAACTAGTGGAATCTAATCTATAGTAATCGGTTCCATTTAAAATATACACATATTTGTTTTCAGTATAAAAGGCTGAGCGTTCAATATTAGCATTATCAATTATGTCTAATTTCTTTTTATCTAACGTTGTTCCAATATAGTTATACTTTGTTACATATGCTTCATTATCAAAAACCAAAAAATCACCATTAGGTTCGAATTTGCTAATGTTTATTATAGAACTTCCATTATCTAACGTTCTTAATAGCTCTCCAAAAGTATTAAAAATGAATATCTCTGTGTCTTGGAAAGTAATAGAATGAGGAGTTATTCTTCGATAATTGTAAATACCAAAACCTCGATTAGTATAATTACCCACAATTTGAGAACCAAAAGGTGTGTTCCAATCATCGTTATACATATTATACGTGACAGAAAAATTATCAAAAGTAGAATACTCATCTAGACTCTTATCCAAAGCTTTTGCAAAATAATTGCCATCGAAAAATATCTCTTCTGAAAAATCTTGTTTAATATAAAATTTGTCAAAATATCTTTCAAAATTATTAAAGATAATACTACCAGAAAGATCATTTACGTATGATTTACAATTTTCATTACCAACATGGTGGTAAGAATATAAAGCTCCTTTTTCAAAAGTAAGGTCACTTTTTTTATCATATAAATCATAATCTACAGGATCAAAATCAGAAGCAGCACTAATAGTGTCATAATTTGTTGTAACAAGAGGTACTGATATGTTTGATAGAGCTTCGTAATATGAAACATTAGCAGGATTATAATATCTATCTACCCACAACCCGCTTGCATTAATATCGTCACCACCAGACAACCAAGTACAAAGATATGCCCCGGTTTGGATATCTGACACACCACCAAAAGGAGAACTATATTTGTATCCCCCTAATCGTTTAAAAATTTTATCTGCATAGTACGGAGTATCACTTGTAATAGCACCACTAATAACTAAAGATGAATCATTTACATTTAATTTTGTATAGGGGTATATATCAAAAGGATAATGAAAATAATTCAAATTATCTTGTTTTAGTACTTTAGTAAGGGTGTAGCTGCTAAAGCCTAACCCGATATTATAGTTACCCCTTTCTTGATTTACACCTGTAAATAAGGTATCATAATATCTATGCTTAAAACTCGGTTCTGTTAAAAATACACCACCTTGCGATTGTTCATTGTCTACTGTTTTTTGATTTTTTAAATTAAGCAGATTCAGATTTAAATTTGATTCTTTGTACGGTTTAATAGAATAAAATTCATTATTATAAAGATAATTTGAATTAAAATCAAAAACACTCTTTAAAGGATCGACAATTAATTTAGATTGATCAAATGACTGCTTATAAACATAGTTTGATGTTGACAAAGTGTCTTGAAGCGTTGTACTATTATCTTGTCTAATCAAAAACACATTTGAATCGTCAACCGGGGCTATTGATGCACCAGATAATGCATTACGTCTGCCCAATGAATTAGTAGTTTCGTCATAAAAAACAAAATTTACCTTTTCATATATCTTTTTATATAAAGTAAAAAGATTTGCTTCTGTGTTGAAAAAATAAGAAAATATATTTACAGTATCGGAGTTAGAAGAAAGAAATTTAAATTTACTGTCGATATAATCAAAAGACAAATATCGTTTTATTTTTCCAGACGTATTTGAAATTTTACATTTATCGTTTTGTTTAAATTCAATGTCAAAATAATTGTTGTTGGATAAAGTTGTTGTAAATGTAACGTTAGCTTCTCGATTTAAATCTGTACTGCTAATAGATAAATATCTGCTTTCAGAGGTTAACCCTCCCATACTATTAATAGCTATATAAGTTGAAACTGTTCTGTTCTCAGGTAGAGACAACCTATCAATAGTTATAACTGTTTTATAAGTGTTATCATTACTAAGATAAAAATTAGAATACTTGTTAGTAGATGTATCGTTAGTACCAGATAAACAATCATTTAAAGTTAAATCAATACCATGATAACTAGCTCTACTATCAGATATAAAATTTATTTGTTTATCTAATTCATAATTAGCACTTAAACTAACAATATTATTTCTATTAAGTACCTTTACTTCCATTAGAAATATTTAATAGGGAATCTTTATTTAGTTCTCTCTTCTCTCTAATGCATCGTAATATTCGAATCTTTCATGATAGCATGGTGTTGCTAAAAGTATAGCAGGAGTTATACCCCCTTCTATGGTTTTTTGAAAAATATACGACATCCATGTTTGCTCAAACGGGCTAGCCCATTTTTCATCTAAAAACATTTTTTTATTACCTTCTCTCGATACTATTTGGGGCCAATTACAATAAAAAATATCACCATCAGCATATGCTACCCCTTCTTCAGTTCTAATGTTATTAAATTTAGTTAAGGGCGCATTAGGATCTAACCCGTTAGCGGGTAAATATTTTTTCTCTGGCCAATATTGTTCTCTTACTTCCTGCGGTACATTATACCAAGCCCATTGAGTTTTATTATCACCAAAAAATTCAGTAAAACAGAACTTAAGAATATCGAAACCGTTTTTTTCCATAATCTTATGCACTTTATCGTACAGCCCCGGGATGTATGTAGGAAACCCATTAGGACAACACCCAGCCCACTTATTGTGAATGTACATATCATCTTCTAAAAAGATATAATAATCACCGTCGGTTTTATCAAAATGCTCAGCTACCCATTGACGACCACCACATATACCAATATTGTCCTTTCTAATTTCTGTAAACCCATATAGATCACAAATAGCAGCATACTCTTCCTGGGTACCATCATCTATGGAATTGTTTAATAAAATTTTGTGTGTGTCATCCATAAACTTTTCAGACTCAGACCAGTTTTCACACAATTGTAAAAATTGGTTTGGCGAGTTATACGTTATAACGTAAAGATACGTTTTAAGTTCGTTAATAGGTCTTGTTCTTCTTGTCGTAATTAAATCTACAGTATCGTTTTTTAAATTTTCAAAAAAACATTCAATCAAACCGTCGTCTCTAATCATAACTTTATCTACCAAATCGTCATGTTTATATGACAAAATAGTAAATATGGATTCTTCTGTACCCATTTGTTCCTCATCTAACGAAGCTTTCAAATAGTCATAATAGAGTCCATTAACTTCACCTATATAATCTTTATGACCCCCAAATACACCAGCACGTGCAACAAAAGTTGTTTTATCGACGTTACAATACGATCTTAATTTATCGTGATCAAACCCATGTATTTCATAATTTTCATAAGGAAAACAAATAAACAAAAACTTTTGTAAGTAGTGGTGAATTTTGTTTATTACTTTATCGTGGGTAAAATACCCCTGGTGTATTGTATTTGTTATGGCCCCGTCTACCCAGAGAAAATAATCTGTTTCAAAAGGGTTAGATATTCTTGCATCATTAAGCATAAACATCTTAGACATAACCATTGGATTATAAAGTTCTAACCCAGCTTGAGTACTTTCGGGGAGCCAGGATGCTTTATTATACCATTCTGGGTTAGAACGAATTGCTTGTACCTGATCGTAAAATTCGAACCAAGTTTTAAATTCTTCAGCAGGTTTAACTATAACTTGAGTATTTTCCGGAGAACGGTGTTCCCAGACTAGTTGTTCATATTCCGGATCTATATAAACAATCATAGGGGCATCCGTTTGTAGTAATTCTTCTAATTTATCAGTGTAATGTGAAAAGGGTCTTTTAAAACTATCTGGTAACGTTTCTCGTTTTAAATCCCAAATACCAGTAACTATAGTAGTTTTTGAAGGCCCTTCGTTAGAATGCTTCTCATAAGTTGGATCACTAGGTTCTTGTTCAGTAGTGGGTTTCAATTCTTCAGAATCTTCATAATTGCAATTGCTGCTCACTTGGAGCTCTACAGAATCTTCATAATCATCGTCACCCTTATCAACATCTTCCGGGACGTCTACGTAATTACCGTCCTCATCTACTCTGTATCCGGTATTTTCAATACATTTACCTAGCGCCTCTACCTCAGACCACCTTCTGTTAGATTTAATATATTCAAGATGTTCATTTTCGAAGGCCATAATATCACACCCTTCTTGATTTGTCAGTGTATATCCCGCTGCTTCAAATCTTTCAAATAACTTCAATAAGTTACCGTCTTCACTATTAAATAACTCAAATTTTATTACTTTAGGTCTATATTTTTCAAAATCAAAACCTTCAAAAACCCAAAAATCGTGACCTTCGGTATCAATTTGAACATAATCAATTTTTTCTATATTATGTTTTGCAAGAAGATCATCTAATACAACTACAGATACCTCACACAGTTCACCGTGTTCTTCAAGTAATCGTTTGCTTTCTTTATCTGAACTGAAACCATTTACCGGAGGAATAAAGCAAGCCATACCCTTTAATGGTTCATCTAACTCCAGATCATCTATTTTTTTCCATGGAATGTATACCATGGTCTCGGTTCTTTCTTCATTAGATACAGCTACATTTTCTAAAATAGCTTTATCATTTTTTAATACCTCTTTATAATATCTAGTTAGTTCATTAAATGCATCCGGTAACGGTTCAATGAACAATCCCGGCCAACCGTAAAGAGATATGTATCCTGAAATTGTATCATGAAAATGACCATCCATGGACCCTACCGATAAACAAAATATATCTTCTTTTTTTCTACCGGCATTATGTAAAGAAATATCAAATATTCTCTCTACTTGCCATGTGTTATATGTATAAAGCTTGCTTTGTAATTCACTATTCATCCGCAAAAATTCCGTTTTCTATTTCATATTTTGATCTAGGTGTTCTCATTGGTGATGGTCCTATTCTTTCTAACCACCCTTTACTTTCACTATGAGGCAATACAGCCCAAGATCTAGGTTCTTTATCAGAACAAAATTTCAAGAAAAAGCTAGCATTATCTTTAGCTTTTTCTTCTCCAATTCTCCACTCATTTAAATCTTCTCTATATATTTCTTCACCGTCTTTATCATGAGCAGTTACACACCAAAAATTACAATCTTCGTGTTCTGGTGTTTTAATATCATCTCCTGCTATCCATATATCCACACACCAATTTCTTCCAAAACCATTTTCCCATTCTTCTTTAGTAGAATAAACTTCTGGATTATCAACATAATTAGGTGCAGGTGGTTCCTGTCTTTGTGGCCACGTATATTCTAAAACACCTCTCTTATCAAATTTTATACCTGCATATCTTTCGTATTCTTCTAAAGTACGTTCGGTACCAAAACCAAACTTACCAAAATCAAAAGCATATGGGTCTGTATCGTCCATTCCAAATAAAGTCCGATTTCTAAAATGACATGCATTGTTTACTGAAATCCATCCTGCTGATTCTTCTGAATCTACATCATGATCTTCCCAATGTTTATCTCTACCTTCTCTTGTATATTCATGCCAACATACAACTTTATGAGGATGAAATAAATCATACCCGTGAGTAAATGCTCTTACAGCAATGCTTATTTCTTCTCCATGAAAATAATAATCAGGGTCATGACGCACTTCTTCGCAAAATATACCAAGAGTAAAACAAAAATGAGCTGAATAAAATCTTGATCTCATTGGTTCTAATCTGGTCTCCCAATCTGGAATAGTAGAGGGTAAAAAGAATATTGCACCCTCAGGTATGAACCTATCATACTCCATAAACCACGGGTCCTTTTCTCTACCATCTGGATCATTGCTTGGTTTATATGAAGGTATATATGCAGTCATAATAGGCTTTTTATGCCCCTTTTTCTGCATTTGTTTTATCATATCAATACATTGTGTATCCCAACCAACAGCAAACCTATGATGAGAATCTAATTGTAACGTATATGCTTCTCCTGCATATTCATTTTGAACCACATTACGTGCCCAACAAACGCCTTTTGCTTGTTTCCACGGAACATTAATTACTTTAAATCTTGGATCGTTTTCATATTGAGGGATTTCATCAAATGTATCACCTTCTCTAAATTGCCTACAAATACTAAATCTTAAATTTTCGGGCTTATTTGCATTATCAATACAGCTCTTTAATGTAGCAGGTAATTCTGGGTCTCTATACGAGGCAATTTGAATAAAAATAGTTTCTTCTTTCATAGCATCCTGAAATAATTATTTTATTTTAGATTAGGGTCAAGATCTTTTTCTATTTTATCCAACCACCCTACATCTGTTATAAAAGGAATAACTGTTACTTTAACAGGTCGTTCCTGACACACTAGACCAATTGGAAATCTTGCAGCAAAAGGATCTTGTCTTTCGTCATAAATTTCTGAAATTTTACTTTGAGGGAAATCTTCTCTTATCAATTCTTTTCCGTCAGCATCATGCACACCTACATACCAAAACTCTGTATCTTCCCAAGTTTCTGGTAGCTCTTCCCATGGTATAAAAAAGTCTATACACCAATTTTTTAACCATTCATTTTCATAATTATCATTACCATTATGTGGGTATACCGCCGTTACATTATCACGCACTTCTTTTTGAATTGCTCTTTTTCCAAAATGAATTCCTGAATATCTTTGATAATCTTCTAACGTTCTTTCTGTACCAAACCCATATTCTCCAAAATTTATTTGATTTGGATCTTCACCATCCATACCAAATAATATTCTATTTCGTTTATGACACATTTCATTTACTTCCCACCAATCATGTTCTCGACCTTGTTCTTTATTACAATCATCCCAATGGTGGGGTCGACCTTTTCTTGTATATTCATGATAACAAATGATTTTATGAGGGTGATATAAATCATAACCATGGGTGTATGCTCTTACAGCAATGCTTATTTCTTCTCCATGAAAATAATACTTTGGATCATGAGGAACTTCTTTACAAAATTGACCGGTTGTGAAACTAAAGTGAGCTGAATAAAATCTAGAAGGAATAGGTTCTCTTAATTCTTGACCAAACATAGATGTCGGTAAAAAGAATATTGCACCTTCGGGTATAAATCTATCAAAAACCATTTTCCAAGGGTCTTGTTCAAAACCATTTGCTAATGAATATTCACCCGAATCATCACTATCTTCTAACCACGGCTTATAACTAGTAACATAACCTGTTAGCAAAGGTTTAGCATGGCCTTTCTCTTGCAAATAATAATACTGACTCTTACATTTAGAATCCCAACCCGGTACAAATCGATGGTGAGAATCAAGTGCCATCGTAAATTCTTCTTCACAATATAAATGTTGAATTGTGTGTCTTGCCCAACATGTACCATGCCCTCTCTTGTTTTTTACATCAATAATTTGAAAACGATCATCCTTCATATATTCATATATTTTTTGATCAAATTCATCATCTTGATTATGTTGCCAACATATACCGAATGTTAAATTGTCTGGTTCATCAGCATTATCTATCATACTAACTAAAGTCGGAATTAATTCAGGATCTCTATATGCAGCAATTTGAACAAATATTTTTTGATTTCCTTTTTTATCAGAAGGATAAGTTTCATGATAATTATCGGGAACTAAATCTTCATCAAACTCATCCACTATATAAGGTTTCGGCTCTATAGAAGATTGGTTGTTATCAGGAGTAGCTACTGTTTCTGAAGGTTGATCTAAAGAAGGATTAACTTCTAAATTTATTTGAGTATCAGTAGCCTTAACGGTATTAACCGTTTTTAGTTTACTTTTTCGATAGATTTTTATCCCTGGCATCTACATTTTACTTAAAAAAATGCCGACAATTTTCAACTATACATACGTCATGTTAACCGAATCAACACACATGTCTGATCTATACCCACCACCAGCTGTACCCCAAAAAGAAGCATTATTGTTCGTTGTTGAGTTGGTGACATAAGATCCACTAGCTTTTATCCAAGCTGAACCTTGTGAAGATTGTTGTTGTCCTGAAGCACTAAATATCGTTGCTTTATATGTACTAGACTGATGACCGTAACATCTCAATGTTCCCATATTTGATCCATACATATGATACCAAAAATTAATTGTTACCGTTTTACCTGACGGTACCGAATTACTAGTCAGATAAAAACTAAAGTTTACGCTAGAATTCCCTGATGATTCTGTATACATAAAGCGGTAAGAGGAACTAGAATTGTAGGATCCTGATGTTGCCATCGAAGAGTCAACAACACCACCATACGGTCCAGTACCACTACTAGGAGTACTACCATAATCACATTGGAAACATCTTGTAGTGCTTATTGTGCTACCGTAAGTAGTTATATAATAACCTTGAGTTGCAGTACTACCAGTAACAAGGCCACTACCTATAGAAGGGCAACCACTTCCACTAGTGGAAGTTGGTGTACTATTAAAATTAGCAAATAGCACCGTAGTTGGTGATGCTGCCCCACCAGAACCAGACGGTGACGGTGTTCTCGTTTTTGTTGGTGTTTTTGTTTTTGTTTTAGTTCGAGTAGGTGTTGGTGTTCTGGTCTTTGTTTTGGTTTTAGTTCTAGTGGCCGTATTTGTAGGTGTAACTGCTCTTGTTGGTGTAACAGCTCTTGTTGGTGTTCTCGTTTTAGTTTTAGTATATGTTGGTGTTCTCGTTCTTGTAGGTGTTCTTGTACGTGTTCTAGTTTTAGTTTTGGTTCTGGTATACGTAGGTGTTCTCGTTCTAGTAGCCGTTCTTGTAGGCGTTCTAGTTTTAGTTTTGGTTCTAGTGTATGTTGGTGATTGTGTAATAGATTTTGTTCTTGTAGGTGTTCTAGTTTTGGTTTTAGTTTTAGTGTATGTTGGTGATTGTGTAATAGATTTTGTTCTTGTAGCCGTTCTAGTATACGTAGGTGATGGTGTTCTCGTTCTCGTTCTTGTTTTGGTTCTAGTATACGTAGGTGATTGTGTTCTTGTTTTTGTTTTAGTAGACGTTCTAGTATATGTTGGTGTTCTCGTACGCGTAGGTGTTTGTGTTCTTGTTTTGGTTTTGGTTTTAGTTCTAGTATATGTAGGTGTTCTCGTTCTAGTAGCCGTTCTTGTAGGTGTTCTAGTTTTGGTTTTAGTTCTAGTGTATGTTGGTGTTCTCGTTCTAGTGGCCGTATTTGTAGGTGTTCTAGTTTTAGTTTTGGTTCTGGTATACGTAGGTGTTCTCGTTCTAGTAGCCGTACTTGTAGGCGTTCTAGTTTTGGTTTTAGTTCTAGTGTATGTTGGTGTTCTCGTTCTAGTGGCCGTTCTAGTAGCCGTTCTTGTAGGTGTTCTCGTTTTGGTTCTACTTTGTGTTGGTGTTCTTGTTCTTGTTCTTGTAGGTGTTCTAGTTTTGGTTTTAGTATATGTTGGTGTTCTCGTACGCGTAGGTGTTTGCGTTCTCGTTTTTGTTTTAGTGTATGTAGGTGATTGAGTTCTGGTTTTGGTCTTCGTCTTCGTTCTAGTATATGTTGGTGTTCTCGTACGCGTAGGTGTTTGTGTTCTTGTTCTTGTAGGTGTTCTAGTTTTGGTTCTAGTATATGTAGGTGTTCTTGTTCTCGTTCTCGTTGGTGACTGAGTAATAGATTTTGTTCTAGTGGGTGTTCTAGTTTTGGTTCTAGTATATGTAGGTGTTCTTGTTCTCGTTCTTGAAGGTGATCTCGTACGCGTAGGTGTTTGTGTTCTCGTACGTGTAGGTGTTTGGGTTCTAGTTTTGGTTTTAGTTCTAGTGTATGTTGGTGTTCTCGTTCTTGTAGGTGTTTGTGTTCTTGTTTTGGTTTTGGTTTTAGTTCTAGTATATGTAGGTGTTCTTGTTCTTGTTGGTGTTTGTGTTCTCGTTCTAGTAGGTGTTCTGGTTTTAGTTTTCGTTCTAGTATACGTAGGTGTTCTTGTTCTTGTAGGTGTTCTAGTTTTGGTTCTAGTATATGTTGGTGTTCTCGTACGCGTAGGTGTTCTCGTTCTCGTCCTAGTATTAGTAGGTGTTTGAGTTCTAGTAGGTGTTTGAGTTCTAGTTCTAGTTTGGGTTGATGTTTTTGTATATGTTGGTGTTCTTGTACGCGTAGGTGTTTGTGTTCTCGTTCTTGTTCTTGTTTTGGTCCTAGTATATGTAGGTGTTCTGGTTCTTGTAGATGTTTGTGTTCTAGTTCTAGTTTGGGTAGCTGTTTTTGTATATGTAGGTGTTCTGGTACGCGTAGGTGTCTGCGTTCTTGTTTTGGTTTTAGTGGACGTTCTTGTATACGTGGGTGTTCTGGTACGCGTAGGTGTCTGTGTTCTGGTTTTAGTTTGAGTAGCTGTTTTAGTATTTGTAGGTGTTCTGGTACGCGTAGGCGTTTGTGTTCTAGTTTTAGTTTTAGTTCTTGTTCTGGTTTGCGAAGGCGTTTGTGTTCGTGTTCTGGTTCTTGTACTAGTATATGTAGGTGTTCTGGTTCTTGTAGCTGTTCTAGTTTGTGTTGGTGTTTGTGTTCTCGTTTTTGTATATGTTGGTGATTGTGTTCTCGTTTTTGTTTTAGTACTAGTAGGCGTTTGAGTTCTTGTTTTCGTTTTCGTTCTAGTATACGTAGGTGTTCTGGTACGCGTAGGTGTTTGTGTTCGCGTTCTAGTTTGAGTAGCTGTTTTAGTATTTGTAGGTGTTCTGGTACGCGTAGGCGTTTGTGTTCTTGTTTGGGTTTGAGTAGCTGTTCTAGTATATGTAGGTGTTCGTGTTCTGGTTCTAGTATTTGTAGGCGTCTGAGTTCTTGTTCTGGTTTGCGTTTGTGATGGTGTTCTTGTTCTAGTAACAGTACTAGTTCTAGTATATGTAGGTGTTCTGGTTCTTGTAGCTGTTCTAGTTTGTGTTGGTGTTTGTGTTCTCGTTTTTGTATATGTTGGTGTTCTGGTACGAGTAGGTGTCTGTGTTCTGGTTTTGGTCTTCGTCTTCGTTCTAGTATATGTTGGTGTTCTCGTTTGAGTTGGTGTTTGTGTTCGTGTTCTGGTTTGTGTTGGTGTTTGTGTCTGAGTAGCTGTTCTAGTCTGTGTTCGTGTTTGCGTCTGTGATGGTGTTCTTGTGCGTGTTGACCCAGGAGTATCCGTTCTTGTAATAGTTCTAGTTTTTGTAGGTGTCTGTGTAGGTGTTCTAGTTTGCGTAGGCGTTTGTGTTCGTGTTCTAGTATATGTTGGTGTTCTCGTTTGAGTTGGTGTTTGTGTTCGTGTTCTGGTTTGTGTTGGTGTTTGTGTCTGAGTAGCTGTTTGTGTAGCTGTTCTAGTCTGTGTTCTAGTTCTAGTCTGTGACGGGGTTCTTGTCCGTGTAGGTGTTTGAGTTCTTGTTTGAGTCGGTGTTTGTGTCTGAGTAGCCGTTCTAGTATATGTTGGTGTTCTCGTACGCGTAGGTGTTTGTGTACTTGTTTTTGTATATGTTGGTGTTCTCGTACGCGTAGGTGTCTGTGTTCTGGTTTTAGTTTGAGTAGCTGTTTTAGTATTTGTAGGTGTTCTGGTACGCGTAGGCGTTTGTGTTCTAGTTTTAGTTTTAGTTTGTGTTGTTGTTCTAGTTTGTGTTGTTGTTCTAGTTTGTGTTGGTGTTTGTGTTCTTGTTTTAGTCTGAGTAGCCGTTCTGGTATTTGTAGGTGTTCTCGTTTGAGTCGGTGTTTGTGTTCCTGTTCTAGTATATGTTGGTGTTCTAGTTCTTGTAGACGTTTGTGTACTTGTTTGGGTTTGAGTAGCTGTTCTAGTATATGTAGGTGTTCTCGTACGCGTAGGTGTTTGTGTAGGTGTCTGACTTCTTGTTGGTGATTGAGTTATTGTTTTGGTTTGTGTAGGTGTTCTAGTTTGTGTTCTTGTTGGTGATTGAGTAGCTGTTCTTGTACGCGTAGGCGTTTGTGTTCTAGTTTTTGTTTGTGTTGGTGTTCTAGTTCTTGTAGGTGATTGTGTTCTCGTTTTAGTTTTAGTTTGTGTTGGTGTTTGTGTTCTCGTTTTTGTATTTGTTGGTGTCCTTGACTGAGTAGGTGTTTGTGTTCTAGTTTTTGTATTTGTAGGTGTTTGTGTTTGTGTAGCTGTTCTAGTTTGTGTAGTTGTTCTTGTTTGTGTAGGTGTTTGTGTTCTAGTTTTAGTTTGTGTTGCGGTTCTCGTTCTTGTAGGTGTTTGTGTTCTTGTTGAAGTCTGTGTAGGTGTTCTAGTTGTAGTTCTTGTAGGTGATTGTGTTGGTGTTCTAGTATTTGTTGGTGTTTGAGTTCTTGTTCTTGTTTGTGATGGTGTTCTAGTTCTTGTAACTGTAGGCGTTATAGTTTGTGTTGGCGTTTGTGTTGGTGTCTGAGTTCTTGTTTTTGTTGGTGTCTGAGTTCTTGTTTGTGTTTGTGTAGCTGTTCTAGTCTGTGTTGGTGTTTGAGTTCGTGTCTTAGTCTGTGTTGGTGTTCTAGTTCTAGTTCTTGTAGGTGTTTGTGTTGGTGTCTGTGTCGGTGTCTGTGTTCTAGTTCTTGTTTGTGTAGCTGTTCTAGTTTGTGTTGCTGTTTGTGTTTGTGATGGTGTTCTTGTTCTAGTAACAGTACTAGTTTGTGTTGGCGTTTGTGTCGGTGTTTGCGTTCTAGTTCTAGTTTGTGTTGGTGTTCTAGTTCTTGTTTTTGTAGGTGTTTGTGTTCTAGTCTTTGTTTGCGTCGGTGTTCTGGATTGTGTGGGTGTCTGTGTTCTAGTTCTTGTTTGTGTAGTTGTTCTAGTTTGTGTTGTCGTTCTAGTACTAGTTGGTGTTCTAGATTGTGTAGGTGTTCTCGTTCGTGTCGGTGTTTGTGTTCTCGTCGGTGTTTGTGTTCTAGTTTGAGTTTGAGTTTGTGTTTGAGTTTGTGATGGTGTTCTTGTTCTAGTAGGTGTTTGAGTTCTCGTTTTAGTTGCTGTTTGTGTAGGTGTTCTTGTTTGTGTTCTTGTTCTTGTTTGTGTTCTTGTTTGTGTTTGGGTTGTCGTTCTTGTTTGTGTTGGTGTTTGTGTTCTTGTTCTAGTTTGTGAAGGTGTTCTTGTTCTAGTAACCGTACTAGTGGGTGTTTGTGTTTGTGAAGGTGTTCTAGTCTGTGTTGGTGTTTGCGTTTGCGTGGGTGTTTGCGTTCTCGTTTTTGTATTTGTTGCTGTTTGTGTCTGTGATGGTGTTCTCGTTCTCGTTTTAGTATTCGTTGGTGTATATGTTGGTGTTCTCGTACGGGTAGGGGTTTGGGTTTGTGTTGGTGTCTGTGTTCTTGTTTTTGTTCGTGTTGGTGTTCTAGTTTGTGTTGGTGTTTGAGATCTTGTAGGCGTTTGCGTAATAGATTTTGTTACAGTTGGTGTTTGTGTTTGTGTACTTGTTTGTGTTATTGTTTGTGTTGGCGTTTGTGATGGTGTTCTTGTTCTAGTAACGGTATTAGTCGGTGTTTGAGTTGGTGTTTGAGTTCGTGTTGGTGTTTGTGTTCTAGTTTTAGTAGGTGTCTGTGTTGGTGTTCTTGATTGTGTTGGTGTCTGTGTTGGTGTTTGCGTTCTCGTTTTAGTTTGTGTAGTTGTTCTAGTTTGAGAAGGTGTTCTAGTTTGTGTTCTAGTTCTAGTTTGAGTAGGTGTTTGTGTTCTAGTTCTTGTTTGTGTAGCTGTTCTAGTTTGTGTTTGTGTACTAGTACGTGTAGCTGTGGATGTTTGTGTTCTGGTTTTTGTTTGTGTTGGTGTTCTTGTTGGTGTTTGTGTTGGTGTTCTAGTTTGAGTCGCGGTTGCTGTTCTTGTTTGTGATGGTGTTCTAGATCTTGTAACAGTTTGTGTTGGTGTTTGCGTTCTCGTTCTAGTCTGTGTTGGTGTTCTAGTCTGTGTTGGTGTTTGAGTTGGTGTACTAGTTTGTGTTGGTGTTCTGCTTTGTGTCGGTGTTCTTGTTCTAGTAACTGTACTAGTGGGTGTTTGTGTTATTGTTTGGGTTGGTGTTTGGGTTGGTGTTTGAGATCTTGTAGGCGTTTGTGTTCTGGTTTTTGTAGGCGTTTGTGAACCTGTTCGGGTGCTAGTTTTAGTTTTAGTAGCTGTAGCTGTTTGAGAAGGTGTTCGTGTTCGTGTAGCACCAGGTGTATCTGTTCTTGTAATGGTTCTTGTTTGAGTTGGTGTTTGTGTTCTCGTACCCGTTTGTGTTTGTGATGGTGTTCTTGTTCTAGTAACAGTACTAGTTTTTGTTTGCGTAGGTGTTCTGGTTTGTGTTCTAGTAGGCGTTTGTGTTCTTGTTCTAGTTTGTGTCGTTGTTTGTGTCGATGTTTGAGTCGGTGTTCTAGTCTGTGTTGGTGTTCTAGTCTGTGTTGGTGTTCGTGTTTGTGTTCTTGTCTGAGTTGACGTTTGAGTTTGTGTTGGTGTTTGAGTTCTCGTTTTAGTTTGTGTAGCTGTTCTAGTTTGAGAAGGTGTTCTTGTCCGTGTTGGTGATTGTGTAATAGATTTTGTTACAGTTGGTGTTACAGTATTTGTCCTTGTTTGTGTTATTGTTTGTGTAGGCGTTTGAGTGGGTGTTCCACCCGCTGTTGTTGACTGAGTTGGTGTTTGAGTTCTTGTAGGTGTTTGTGTTCTCGATCTAGTTTGTGTTTGAGATTTTGTTCTTGTAGGTGTTTGTGTTGGTGTTCTAGTCTGTGTTGGTGTTCTAGTCTGTGTTGATGTTCTAGTCTGTGTTCTTGTCTGAGTCGGTGTTTCTGTTTGTGATGGTGTCCTAGTTTGTGTTGGTGTTCTAGTTCTAGTAACGGTATTAGTCGGTGTTTGAGTTGGTGTTTGTGTTTCTGTTTGTGTTGATGTTTGAGTAGGTGTTTGTGTTCTAGTTCTTGTTTGTGTAGGTGTTCTTGTTTGTGTAGGTGTTTGTGTTCTAGTTTTCGTCTGTGTTGTGGTTCTAGTCTGTGTAGCTGTTCTAGTTTGTGATGGTGTTCTTGTTCTAGTAGCGGTATTAGTAGTTGTTTGAGTTTGTGTGGGTGTTTGAGTTCGTGTTTTTGTAGGTGTTTGAGTTCTTGTTTTAGTTTGTGTTGATGTTCTTGTAGGGGTTTGCGTTCTAGTTTTCGTCTGTGTTGGTGTTCTTGTACGGGTAGGGGTTTGCGTTCTAGTTTTCGTCTGTGTTGGTGTTTGTGTTTGTGTTGGTGTTTGGGTTCTCGTTCTAGTTTGTGTAGCTGTTCTAGTATATGTCGGTGTTCTAGTTCTTGTAACTGTTTGGGTTCTCGTTCTAGTTTGTGATGGTGTTCTAGTAGTTGTTTGTGTAGGTGTTCTAGTAGTTGTTGCCCCTGTAGTAGGTGTCTGTGTTGGTGTTCTTGACTGAGTGGGTGTCTGTGTGGGGGATACTGTTCTAGTTTGTGTTGGTGTTTGTGTTTGTGTTGGTGTTTGAGTTCTGGTTCTGGTCTGGGTTTGCGATGCTGTCCGGGTTGGCGATACTGTAGATGTTATTGTTGGTGTTTGTGTTGGTGTTTGTGTTCTCGTTTTAGTTTGTGATGGTGTCCGGGTTGGTGTCACGGTTGGTGACTGTGTAGGTGTTCTTGTTTGTGTAGGTGTTTTAGTTTGCGTCGGCGTTTGTGTTCTAGTCTGTGTTTGTGTTTGCGTCGGCGTTTGTGAAGCCGTTCTAGTTTGTGTCGGTGTTTGTGTTGGTGATAATGTTCTTGTCGGTGTTCTCGTTCTTGTTGATGTTTGAGTTCTTGTTCTTGTTTGTGTTGGTGTTTGTGTTGGTGTTTGTGTATTTGTTGCTGTTCTTGTTTGTGATGGTGTTCTAGATCTAGTTGGTGTTTGAGTTGGTGTTACTGACTGTGTAGGTGTTCTTGTTTGTGTCGATGTTTGGGTTCTGGTTTGTGTAGGTGTTTGAGTCTGTGTAGTTGTTCTTGACTGTGTAGGTGTTCTTGTTTGTGTAGGTGTTTGTGTAATCGTTTGTGTAGGTGTTTGGGTAATAGATTTTGTTCTTGTTTGGGTTGATGTTGGTGTTTGGGTAAATGTTACAGTAGGTGATTGAGTTATTGTTTTAGTTTGTGTGGGTGTTCGTGTTGCTGTAACTCCTTGTGTTTCCGTTCTCGTTTGAGTTGGTGTCTGTGTAGGGGTTACTGTTCTAGTTTGCGTCGTGGTTCTTGATTGTGTAGGCGTTTTTGTTTGTGTTGGTGTTTTAGATTGTGTTGGTGTCCTGGTTTGTGTTTGTGTGCTAGTTTGAGTTTGAGTCTGTGTTGGTGTTTGAGATCTAGTAGGTGATTGTGTAATAGATTTTGTTACGGTTGGTGTTCGTGTTGGTGTTTGTGTTTGACTAGCGGTTCTTGTTTGTGTCGGTGTTCGTGATTGAGTAGCCGTTCGTGTCGGTGTTACAGTTTCAGTTGACGTTTGAGTTTGTGTTGCCGTTCTGCTTTGTGTAGGTGTTTGAGTTTTAGTTTCTGTCGGGGTTCTTGTACTTGTTGATGTAAATGTTACAGTAGGTGTTTGTGTTACCGTTCTAGTTTGAGTAGGTGTTTTAGTCTGGGTCGGTGTTTGTGTCCTTGTTGGTGATTGAGTGGGTGTTCTAGTCTGTGTTGTGGTTCTAGTCTGTGTCCTTGTTTCTGTTGGTGTTTGTGTCCTTGTTTGTGTAGGTGTAGCACCAGGTGTATCTGTTTGAGTTGACGTTTGAGTCTGGGTTTGCGTTTGTGAAGGTGTTCTAGTTCTAGTAGGTGTTACCGTATATGTAGGTGTCTGAGTTTGAGATCTTGTTCTAGTTTGTGTAGGTGTTCTGCTTCTTGTAACCGTATTAGTGGGTGTCTGAGTTGGTGTCTGAGTTTGTGTTTTGGTTCTGGTATTAGTAGCTGTGGGGGTTTGTGTTTTTGTTCGAGTTGGTGTTCTTGTTTCTGTTGGTGTTTGTGTTGGTGATACAGTAGTTGTTGGTGTTTGTGATCTTGTAGGTGTTTGTGTTCTCGATCTAGTTTGTGTTTGAGATTTTGTTCTTGTAGGTGTTTGTGTTGGTGTTCTAGTCTGTGTTGGTGTTTGTGTTCGTGTAGCACCAGGTGTATCTGTGTTTGTTTGTGTTGGTGTTCTAGTTGTGGTTCTTGTCGGTGTTTGTGTCGGTGTACTTACTGGTCCGTATAACTCTAATGGAAAAAAGTCACCTAAAACAGAACCTGCAGATATCGCTTGTTGTTGAAAGAAGGTAATATAACTACTTGCTTGTTTAATTAATGTAAATCCCTGTAAAAATTCTGGGAGGCCAGGTACATATACATCGTAAGTAGTGGTTATTTCATCATCAATAGGTCTTACTTGAAATATTCTACTTGTTACATTAGAGGCACTCAACCTGTTAAAAGCGCTAAGCGCCATACTCTCACCAGTAAATACGTTTGCTTCTCCTGCTGTTGTACTAACAAAAAATGAAACACCTGAGTAAAATCTACCTGCAAATTCTTCTTGAGTTGACGACACCGGAGGAATCCAATTATCACCCGGGCTTAAATTTATTGGCAAAGAAGAAACACCTCTGGCAAAAACCATATACGTGCTTCCGGGAACAAATTGTGTCCACCCCTGTAAGAAATCTGGAAGACCAGGTATGTAAGTAATTAGCGCAGGGTCGTTTACATTCTCCCCTGCAAACATACGGTTTACGTTTGCAGCTGCAGATAATTTAGTATCACTTACAGTTAATCTTGTATCGCCAACAAATCTAATTGTTTGGCCACTAAAGAATACAGAACCCATTTGTATTATTTATACAGTTGCAATATTTAAATCACAACCAGGTAAGGTTATCTGTACTTCCACCCCGGTTTCTGAATTTGTATAAGTAAATTCCTTTCCAATATACTCGGCAATGGTCGAACATATAACTAATTTCGGGACACTATCAATACTAATAGTGGCCGAGTTTAATGATGGTGTGCCATTGAGAAAAGGCTCAAAAGATAATTTATCTCCATTAGCTGCTTGAAGAGTAATGCCATGTTTAGAAGCATGGGGTGATTCACCAGTTCCTATTAATTCTATTTTAGAAAGCTCTTGTTCCATCGATAAATGTTCCTGTATATGGTACCCCTGAATACGTTACTCTAAAGTATTGACTAGTATAATTGGTTAACGAATATGGTACTACTGATTTAACGACACCACTTACTGTAATAATCATACTTGCCGAAGTAGGTGTTCCAGATCCAATACAATTGTAAGCAAGTACGTCCCCAACAGCAGACTGGAATGTAACACCAGATCCTGATGGATGTGGTGATGAACCTGTAGCGGTTAAAGAGCAATTGAAAGATGATCCTAATGAAGGCGTTACGGTCGGTGATGTAGTTACTGTTTTGGTTTGTGTTGGTGTATTAGATTGTGTAGGTGTTCTTGTTCTAGATTGAGTTGGTGTTTTTGTTGGTGTTGTGCTTTTTGATTGAGTGCGAGTTGGTGTGTTAGTATTAGTAGGCGTACGTGTTCTAGTATTAGTAGCTGTTTTAGTTACTGTAGGTGATTGAGTTATACTTTTTGTTTGTGTAGGTGTTTGTGTTGGTGTTTGTGTTTGACTTTGTGTTTGCGTAATTGATTTAGTTATTGTAGGCGATTGAGTTATACTTTTTGTTACTGTTTGTGTTGGTGTCTGAGTCGGTGTTTGTGTTGCAGTACGTGAATACGTCGTCGTTCTCGTAGGAGTTGGAGTTGGTGTATTAGTAGCTGTTCTAGTTTGTGTAGGTGTTTGTGTTCTGGTTTTAGTTTGTGTCGGTGTTTGTGTTTGAGAAATAGATACTGTAAGAGACTTTGTAGGTGTATATGTGGTTGTTTGTGACTGTGTTACTGTTCTTGTTTGAGTCCGTGTTGGTGTACTTGTTTTAGTTCTTGTTTTTGTTGGTGTTAGTGTCACTTGAGGTGTAGTAGTTAAAGTTGGTGTGGGTGATGTCCCCACGGTAGGTGTTTGAGTTCTTGATCTTGTATTTGTTTGTGTTGGGGTGGGTGTAGTACCCGAAGCCATATTATCTACAATAACCCTATGCGCACCACCAATTGGTATGCGGCCATCAGGAAAATCAGGATTTCTTACTGTTTGAGGGTTAGGATCAAAAATAAACCCAGGTGGTGCTTGTCTACCCCCCGTTCGCTTTTCGGGTCCGGGATCTTTAGGTCCTTTTCTAGTTCTATCAACTCTCCGAGCTCTTCCGTCATCTTCTTTATTACCAGAAAATTGACCGGGTTTATTAAAACGTATAGCCACCTGTCTATATTTATTGCAACACTAATCTATTCAAACAGTTAAGCGGGTGTTTTAGTTCTCGTTCTAGTTTGTGTCTTGGTTCTTGTACGTGTTCTAGTTTGTGTTACAGTTTTAGTACGAGTGTATGTTGCTGTTCTAGTGGGTGTTGGGGTTGCAGATGAATTCTGAGTGGCTGTCTGAGACCGCGTTCTTGTACTAGTGGGTGTCGATGTTTTAGATTTTGTTCGTGTCGGTGTCGGTGTTACACCTCCTGCTGGTGTTGATGTTCTAGATCTTGTCACAGTAGATGTCTGAGTTTGTGTAGATGTTGGTGTCTGTGTTCTCGTTGCACTTGCTGTTGGTGTTGGTGTTATAGTTACTGATTTTGTCCTTGTTGATGTATTAGTAGGCGTACGTGTTCTAGTATTAGTAGCTGTTCTGGATTGTGTAGGTGTGGGTGTCGGATATGTTGTTCTTGTAGGTGTTTGTGTTGGCGTTCTTGTTTGTGTAGGTGTTTGTGTTGGCGTTGGTGTAACAGCAGTAGTATCGGTGGTGGTAATAGTTGCTGTTACTGTTACGGTCTCTGTTTGGGTAGCTGTAGGGGTTCTAGTTTTTGTTTGGGTGGGTGTTCGTGTTGGTGTAATAGAAGGGGTATCGGTGTTTGTCTGAGTTTGTGTTTTTGTTCTGGATTGTGTAGGTGTGGGTGTTTGTGTTTGAGAAAGAGTTCTTGTATATGTATTTGTTTGGGTAGTGGTTTGTGTTTTTGTTGGTGTTTGGGTTGGTGTTTGTGTAACCGTGTCTGTAATTGTTTTAGTTACTGTAGGCGAAACAGTTTTAGTAACGTCATTTGACGGAGTAACTGTTGGTGTCGCGTAAGGTGTTTGAGATTTTGTTAGTGTTGGTGTTGGTGTAGCAGTTATAGTTCTAGTTGGTGTGGGTGTCGGTGTTGGGGAAGTAGTAGGGGCTGTTGTGCCTTCTGTGGCGGTTCTTGTTCTAGTTTCGGTTTGTGTGGGTGTTGTGCTTTTTGATTGAGTGCGAGTTGGTGTGTATGTTAACGTTCTAGTTGGTGTCGCTGGAGGGGTTGACGTTGGTGTTGAAGTAACGATCGGTGTAGATGTTCTTGTTACCGTCGGTGTGCTGTGAATGTTACCACCACCTATGTTAACATAATCAATTATCTTCCTATCCGTCGCCACAAATATATTTATCTACAAGAGTTATTATACAAGCGGTTATTATGACCCGGCCGATGGTGAGGGTGTCGGATATGTTGTCATCGTTACTGTATTGGTGGGCGTTTGTGTCGCTGTTCTGGATGCCGTCGGTGTATTTGTCGCTGTTCTGGATTGTGTAGGTGTGGGTGTTTGTGTTTGAGTGGGTGTATAAGTTGGTGTCCGCGTTCTTGTCTGCGTTTGTGATTGTGTTGGTGTCTGTGATTGTGTTGGTGATTGTGTTGGTGTTCTTGATTGAGTTGGGGTATTTGTCGCTGTTCTTGATTGAGTTGGTGTAGGTGTTTGTGTCGGTGTTTGTGTTGCAGTACGTGAATACGTCGTCGTTCTCGTAGGAGTTGGAGTTGGTGTATTAGTAGGTGTTCTAGATCTAGTAACTGTGTATGTTGGTGTTCTCGTACTAGTAGATGTCTGGGTTCTTGTCTGTGTAGGTGTTTGTGTTTTTGTCCTACTTTGTGTCGAGGTTTGAGTTGCAGTACGTGTCGAGGTTTGAGTTGTAGTTCTTGACTGTGTAGGTGTTTGTGTAGGTGTCTGTGTTCTTGTTTTAGTTTGAGTTGTAGTTCTTGACTGTGTATTTGTTTGTGTTGGTGTTGGTGTTGGCCCCCCGGCTGGTGCAAACTTACCTATATCACTTCTATTGACAGGGATCGCTTTTCCATATCTCTTTAAAAGTTCGGGTACTGATATCGGCACTAAAATATTTATTTAGAAATCTTCTCAATAAAAGATAAAACATCAGGATCAGTTTGATTGTGTGTGACACTTGAAAGCGTATTAAAGTCTGTAGTGCTAATAAATTTCTTTTTATTATTACCAAATACAATTTCAGTAATTAGATCTTCATCTAAATCCGCAAGAGAACTAATTATATTTTTATCACATAAAATTTCTCTTACCTCTGAAATACCATTACCCAATCTAAACAGTTTTTTAGCTTCTTTACAAATATATGTGTCTTTTAATTTTTCTTCAGACTCTGCTTTAATTACTTTCTTTTCATAGTAAGAATTAGCCATAGTCAATACCTTCCCGGTCACGATGCATGCAAGTTTTTTTGCCATTAAAATAATTGTATATTGGTTCTTTCAATATCAAGAATAAATAAGATTATATGGCAGACCAGGTTACTAAAATTTTAATAAGAAGCGGTACAACATCTGATAGAGAGACCATAACATTAGATTCAGCAGAATTAGGTTATGATACAGATCTAAGAAGAGTTTATGCAGGAGACGGCGTAAGTGCAGGTGGTAACCTTATTGGAAATAAATTAATAGGCCTTTTCAATTTAGATACTGAAATAAGTAGCTTATCTCGTGCAGTATCAGGTGATTTTGTATTTGATAGGGCTGATAGCAGATTAAAAGCACTAACCGGAACAGATTATAGTGAAAAAGATCAATGGATAATTTGTACGCCTGCAGCCGAAATTACAGGAACCGTGACAACAGTTTCTCCTGGAGCTGGTTTAGCCATTTCATTAGGTGGTGGTGCTCCTAGCACCTCAAATAGTATTACAACAGAAGGAGACATAAGCATTCTTGTCGATAGTATCACTACGGGGTCGGTTCCTTCAATTTTAGTATCAGGTGCCGCCGGTTTAAGAGCTGATTGGAATATACTATACCCTACTGATTTCGTCATATACACATCTACCAATATAGTCCCGAATGAACTAGGGGGGGTGTTAGAAGGAACAGGTCAAATATGGGAGGCAGCCGGTACTGTAGCAACGTCAGGAACAGGTGCTAGTACAATTTATGCGTGGAAACGTACCGGGTAAACATAAATACCTATATGGCACGATACGACGATAAAATCAACCAATTGTTAGGCGACTATATGGTCGCTGAAAGAAACCGAAACCCGAGAAATACAGACGGTGTAGAGGATGCACGAAAAGGCGCAGAGCAACATTTTGATAAAGATGAGCCTGAAGACGAAGATAACGAAGACGAAGATAACGAAGATCTAAAAGAAAACATCACAGGTGTAGGTCTCGGTGGTATGATGAATATGAGCGGTAACACAAATCCAGCACCTGGTTGGAATTATGTTGGTGGCCGACAACTTGGTGGCCAAAGCAACGCTGTCGATCAAGATGACGAAGACAAGACCGGTGAGAAGTCTGATAGAGATCTTGTAAAAAGCGTGAAGAAAAAGCACACAGCTGGTAAAAGATTATTAGCCAAAGCTGAAAGAGAAATAAAAAAGAATAAAGGCAGTTTATCATCCAGAACAAGAGATGCTTTAGCGAGAGATGAGTATGCTTCTTGGTCAGGTCATGGTCGTGAAGAGGATGCATAAGTGTTGTCTTTTAAAAAATTCTACCTAACAGAAGTAGGTAACGCATCGGGGCATTTTGATAGAGTAAAAAATGGCCCCGATATTTTAGCTATAGGTAGACCTTTAGGTAGTCTCAAAGCCGGGCAGGGAGGATTTAAAGGAGCTGCTCAAATTGGTGTGCCAGATTCAGCCATGATTACTATACCTACAGAGCTTCTAAAAGGTAAAAAATGCAAGCGTTGCGAGATGTTGAAGAAAAAGAAAAAGAAAAAAGAAGGTGATGTATCTCCAGACAAGATGGATGCTGGAGATTCAGTAGATCAACCTATGAAAAACACTCCTCAATTTATTTCGACTAGTGGTGGTACACAGGGTGGTTGGTTTTAAGGTAATTTTAATTTTTGACCTATTTGAATCTTATCTGGATTTATTCCAGGATTAACTTTTATTAATTCATTTAAATCAATTTTTTGATCTCTAGAAATTTTTGTTAGAGTATCTCCTTGTTTTACAATAATAATTTTTTCGTCTGCATCTCTTGTTCCGGGTTCAGCAACTTCCTCTGCAGCACTTTTCATTACTAATACTAATCTAGGCCCTCTTGTTTTTACGTCTTTGTACCATTTACTATCAACCATTTCATCTGCTGCCTTATTAAAATCTCTTTCTTCTAAAGCTTTTTTAAAATCTACAAAACCACCTAATTTAGATAACCCCAGATTAAACGACATATCGGCCACAACTAATTGAGCTGGGTATGGTAATTTATCAAAATCAGGTATATACTGTCTTGCATCTTTTATAGCTCTATCTCTCGATATATCAAATAAATTATATACTTGATCCATTGTTAAAGGAATACCAGCATTAACTTTTTTTAAATCTGCACCTACTGCGGCCAAATCTTGTCTAGCCGTAGGGTTTGTTAAATTGTAACCTATACCTACCGTTGGTATTCCTTTTGAATCTAAATACTTTTTAGTTCTAATTCCTTCACCGTGAGTAAGTTGATCAGCTAAATCTTTTGTGAAATTTTTGCTTTGTTGTACAATAGGTGTAGGTTCTTTTGCTTGTACTTCTGCTTGGGGACCCATTAATGATCCTAGACCTAAAGCACCTGCAGCTAACATATCTTTTACACCTTCTTCTTGAACATATGCTTCAAAAATTAGGTCATTATCGTTAATCATCTTTTATATTTAGTTCCCAAGGAAAGACTAACCAAATATCTGGGGTTGTAGTTTCAGCAGTGTAAGTAGGAAGCACTCTAGGGTAAGGAGAATCTGTACTACGGCCAAGCTTAGTATACAAAACAGCTGAATCAAATTTGCATACAATTTTGTGACTATAATTATAATAACCTAAAATTTTCTCTACTTCAAATAACGTCTCTCCTCTATCAACTAAATCATCAACGATTAAAAGATTACGAACTCCCTTTAAATCTTTATGGTTAATAGAAGTTAAAAATTGTATATCATGAGCTGTTTCTTCATTATATGCTTTTATTGAAACTGTTAAAACTTTTTTTATATCTAATGCTTTAGCAATTAAACATGTTGGTACTAATCCCCCATTCGCCAACCCCAAAATACAATCATATTTTGTTTCAGAAGCTTCTATTTTTTCTACAAGTTTTCGTACACAACTTTCAACATCATCCCAACCTAGATATACCTTTTCGGACATAAAACTATGATATCATAGTTTCTTTATCTATCAACACGTATTCTGGATCTGTGTTAAATTCATCATGAAGGCACTTACAACTACATAAAAACAATAAAGAAAATAATACTAATATTTTTAATGTTCTCATATCAATACAAAAAATATAGAATCTAGTTCTGATTTTGATAACTCAATGATTTTACCGTCTTGAGGTTCAACAAATTTTACAACTAAAGATTCAGTTCGATCGACACTATAAGGCTTAAAACCACCCTCAATTTTAGATACCACAATATTAATAGCATGACCACCTCTACCGGCTCTTTCATACCATATAACACCTATTGCTACAGATTGCTTTGTTGAATTGTCGTCTTTACCTTTTTGAGCTTTAGTGTGTACTATTTGTAAAAATACTCTAAAAGCTTCAGCATAATTATCGCAATCAAAAGTATGTCTCCAACCGAAAATCCCCCTTCTAAATAACCACTTTTTAAATTTTTCGTAGCCTTCGCCTTTAATATAGTTTAAAGAATATAAAGTATAGTTCGCATCAGGAGCATTAATTAGCCCTTTATGTATTGATGTTTTCTCATTTATTACATCTATTAACTCTGGCTTAGATAATTTTGTCATTACTTCCCACTAGGGGACATTAATTATAGTTTCCAGTCCGTAAATCCTATTAACGGATTAACTAAAACATTAACATCACCTGATACCGGGTCAACACCAGACTGAATACCTGCTGCAATGGCTTTCAATACCTTAACAGCCTTTTCCTTATTAGCTAGATTATCTTTAACATTAGCTGCATAAAATCCATTATATGCTGACAACCCTAAATCTAATGCACCTAAAACAGCCGTGTTAAAAGGAACTGGTACCTTTTCATTAATACCATCAGCGATATATTTCTTTACAACATCGGGTTCTACTTTTCCTGAATCAACAAGACTGTTAATAAGACTAGCGACATCTGAAAAATATCCTCTAACTTTTTCTTTATCTTCTACAGTGGCGACGTAAGTTTTAATAGAAAATGTCACGCCGTTTTCAACAACAGTTAAAATAACACCAAACTTCTTTGCTGATGCTTCTTCGGGTGTTAAATCAGAGTCTCCACATCCCGAGAACAACATTACCATTAATGGTAATAATAATAGATTTCTCATTATAAAGTTATTTAAGCTTTTTAGTCTATTGATCTATGCACGTCAGATAGCTTTCCGATAATATTTTCTACTTGGCCACCGGTCATCCCTGCACGTACGTATACTTTTAATTCATCTATAACAGCAACAAGTTTGTTTTTCTCTATGCTTCCAGGTTTTTCATTCTCTTCGCCTTCTGAAGCACCTGTTGACCTATATAATGCTGGGCTTAAGCCTTTGTCAATTTGATTACTGTTACCCGTTTGCGAATCTTGTGTTTGTAGTGAATCAAAACCTTCACTAACTTTTAATAAGTCATCAAACTTCATGTCTATATTTAGTGTCTACACCGTTTACAATCTTATCAAACATTTTAGTATTATAATATATAGCATCTAGTTCATCGTCATTTACTTCATGATTGATTTGTTCAAACAATTTTAGCTTAGGTTTCTTATCCATACCAAAATCAGAATTATAATAATTTTCTTCAATACCAACAGTAACAGGATTAGAAGTATCTATAGATCTAATATTATGTATATTGTTTTTACGATACCATGCAAACTCTCTAGCTAGAGAACAACCTAACAAGTGGTGTGGTTTATCCCAATTCCAATAACCTTCGCTAATCAATCTCTTAACTAGCTGTTGCCTGCCGGAGCTGCATCGCTCTAGACGGTTGGTACCAAACCCGGTAACATTATACATACTAAAATCAAAACTGATAGCAATGTAATCTGCGCGACCGCTCATATATTCGTAACACTCCACAACTTGAGTCCAAGTTTTTCCTTGAACAACACCAATCCGTTTTCCAGGAACATCATAATAAGAAAATTCTTCATAGCTATGAATAGTTGCTTCATTGTCTTCCAAAACATCTGGAACAATTAGAAAATTAGGTTTAATTTTATCTGCCCATACTGCATATTCTTCTGGTTTAAATGATTCGCCTAATTCAAAAATAGAGTTATCTAAAAGAATTTCTCCGTTAGGTCTTAAAGAACGATATTTTTCTGTGAACCAATCACGATACTTCTCATTCTCTTCCATTAAATGTACCAAACAATATTGATAATCATTAAACTCTAAAGAATTCTCTAAGATACTAACCGGGCATTCGTGTGAAACTAAAATTCTGTTCATGCAATAATGATATGAACATCCACGAATTAATCAATCTTTTTCTTCAGCATTTGCTCTTATATATCTATTGTATATAATTCTTCCCAACTCCGATGAAAACTTGCGAACTTTATATTCCGGTTCGTCATAAAAGAAAGCGTGTGTTATTTCTTCTATTATTACATTAAGCTTTCTTTTTTTACCTAAACGCTTATCAACAACTATCTCTGCTTCTGGGTGTTCTGGGTCGATACAAAATCCTTCCATCTCTAAATTTGTACGAATGGAACGAAATGAGAGAGGAATTTGAATATGGTCGAATCTCGTAACTACATGATCAGCTTTCTTTTTCTTCATATAAGTATTTATTATTGAACCCTTTATAAGATATTATACATATAATCTAGTAATTTCTATATTTATACGTGTAAATATTTAAATGAGCATATATCTTTGTATATGTGAAAATTGTAAAAAAGATGTTAAAAGTGAACAACACTTAAAATTAGTGTCAAGAGAAGACTGGGGAAAAACAAGATATGGTCTTGGTATTCAAAAATTTATTTGTGAAGAATGTATAGATAAATTTAGTAAAAAAGATATAATAAGTGATGACTAAAGATCAATTATTAATTAAAGTTAACTATATGGTTTTTAACAAACTAGTAATGATATTTACTGGTTTTGTTTTTGGTATTATTTTAGGGAGTATAACGACATACTATTTGACAGATCAGGAAAGTGACGACTACATAAAAGGTTATACAGACGCCATGGTGTATATTTATCAAAACGAATCTAAAGAACAAGCCGATTAAGTATTTGAGTCTAGGGGTACGAGATTGTCTGCTTGTTACCCTAATAGAAAAGGAAAAAATGAAAACATTAATCAAAATAGTCGCTCTAGCAGTAACGCTAGCGGTAGCGACTTCAGTTGACGCACAGGTAAAACCTGATAAGGGACCGAAGGGTAAAGATAAAGTTACCCATCGCGATGGAAAGAAACCTTCTAAAGAAGATATTAAGAAACGCTGGGAAGCAGCTAAAAAGAAACGCGCGGAGGAGCACAATGATGCGAAGAAGCGTGGCTCTAAAGTTAGCGACCGTAAAAACAGTTCTCGAGGTCGATCATTTGGAAGGTTAGTTCGTTCTGACGATAAACTTGCCGGGCTCGTTAAAGAGTGGAGAGGTAAGGAAGCTGAGCTTAAGAAGAAGAGCAGAGCTCTTTGGGAGAAGTTAAAGAAGTCTGAAGACGACGATGCAAAAGCTAAGCTTAGAGCAGCTCTTGGAGAGTTAAGAAAGTCACATGGAGCAGCATCTAAGAAACATCGTGAAGAAATCGGTGCTCGTTTAAAGGAACTAGGAAAAGGTGATTGGTTTAAAAATGATCGCAAGAAACAGCTCGATAACGAGCGTAAAGGTGATCGCAAACGTCGCGGTAAGCCTGGTGAATGAAAGGGAGATGAGATTGTAATTAGATATTATAGGCCTTATTATATACCCCATAAAATAAATGACAGAGCTTTAAAGTCAAAACCTGAGATAGATTGGAAGTTACCAATTCCTCAAAGCTTTAAAGGAATTATTATAATAAAGCAACCAGATAATAATTACATAATCAGAAAATAATCGAAGGGCCCCTTAGGGGGCTCTTTTTTTACCGGGAATAATAAATAAGTTTACTATGGCAAATTACGAGACAGCAACACCGTCTGTTACCACACAACCTTGTGGTTAATATAATTGGTTTAACCTCCCCCTTGATAGAGCTCTACTTTTGTAACATTAAGTTTTGGTATTGACTTTCTTCGTGAATTTGGTCTCTATATAAGTCTTTTATTTTATCTATACTAATAGGGGTGGTTTTAAACTGTCCCCATGTTTGATCAATAGGGCAATAAAAAACTGTAAACATATTATCAACAATAAATTTATAAAACCATTCTATATCTTGGTTGTTATTATTCAACATATACGGACTAAACTCAAGAAAGATACTTCCTATATAGCCTCCCTTAAAGAGCTTTGACGCTCCTTTAAGTATATCTATTTCACAACCTTGTGTATCCATTTTAATTAATCTTACCTTTTCCCACTGCACCCCAGAATAAAGATTAATGTCAAAATAATCATCTAATGTAATTTGTGATACGGTTTCTTGATCAAAGGTTTTGTTGTCAACTAATTTATCTTTTTTTAAAGCTTCTGAAGATCTACAATCTCCCATATTGATAGCGTTTATATCAAATTGAATTTTTTTATTACTCTCACCTAACGCAACATTTACAGGAACAATAACGTCTTGTGCTTTATGTTTTTCAATATTAGAAACAAGAATGTCATAATTTTTCTTTATCGGTTCAAATGCAATAACTGTACCATTTTTACCAACAGCATTACAAAAGTTGATTGCATGTAACCCAATGTTAGCACCAATATCTAAAACATGGTCACCTTCTTTAAGATTGGTTAATAGAAATTGTATTTCATCATCTTCAGGAAAAGGAGTTAAATGTTGATTATGTAGATATATTTGCTTAGATAATTTTTCCTCAGGAGGGTCGTCACCATGATAGTTAACATCGTAAATTACATCAGTTGGCATTTTATTTCTTTTTAAAGTAATCTTTTATATCAAGAATTTTACATACCAATAATTGAAACGGTATTGTCAAAAAAGACCACAAAGGGGGTCTATCTTTTCTAATATCATATACATCATCAGGAATAAATCGAGTTTGCTTAGCATCATTAATTTGTTCCGATGTAGTTAATTTTTTGTCGGCATTTAGAGCACGTTCACGCGACTTACTCAAATAATTTTTTAGACTAATCATTTTACCAAACCCATACTATATGTTCTTCTTCAAATTCTTCAGGTAATATGTCGTAATGTTTTCTTTTCATAATTCTTCTTCGCCTATATGTCTAACATTTTTATCTGATATGTTAGAATGTATCCAGGTCTGGCGTTGACTATAATTCATTCTCATAAAAAACCCTCTTATAAGATCGTGAGACACGCCTTCAGGTATGTCTAATTCTACTCCAAGCTCTTTTTGAGCCATTTTATCAAAATCGAATGGTATTTTGACTTTCATCTTCTATATTATATTATAGTTCCGTTTGTAAATCAATCTTTATTTTAAGGCTTAATAATAAACCAAGAGCTACCATGACGAAAAGGTTCTTTTAATTTTTCACTATCAGCAAAATATTTATCATATGCTAATTTTATAGAATCACGCTCTATTTCTTGATACTGAACCCCAGGCCAGTCATCTCCTCCGAAGAACCCTCCTGTTCTTACTTTAGGGTAATATAAACTTATATCTGAATAAACGGATTCAATTTGATGATCACCATCAATAAAAACAAAATCAAAATAATTATCTGGAAAGGTATTAACTGCTTCTATAGAAGGAATACGATATACATTTATTTCATTTATTGCTTCACCTAGGTTCTCTTTAAAGAGTGGGTAAAAATCTTCAACCGGTTTGATGTCAAAACCATCCCAAAGCTTTTGATTTTCCCATTTTCCAGTTACCGGTCCAGTAAAAGTATCAATAATATTAAAATCCATATCAATATTTTTAGATTTTAATATTTCATACATATACATTGTACTTTTACCTAGAAACGACCCAATCTCTAAAAATTTGAGCTTATTGTTTCTTAAGAAAACAGGTGCTAAATCATACACCCTTTCAAAATTAAACCAACCTGGAATGTCTTGCCACCTTTTCATTAATTTTTTTGCATAACAAAGCAACCTACCCCATGAGCTCTATCATCATAAATTATATCTTCCATATCTTCCGGTTCAGTTTGTTCCCAATAAAACGGCTCACTAGTATCTTTTAAAGTATAGGTTTGTTTTTCTATAATTGTACTGCCTTTTGTTAACTCTAATAACTTTTCCCAATTATAATTTTGATGATAGTGTTGCCATACCGGCTTACCAAAAGGAACCGTTAATATAATCTTACCTTTATCTTTTAATATTGATAAAGCTTTTTGATATCCTCGTCTATCTTCACCTTCTTTATACTTCCAACCTGGTGAAAGCTCAGCAGCACCAACATGCCGTGTATCTTCTGTGCACATTGGGAAATGTTCTAAGGAGGAAAGGAACATAACAGTATCGAACTTCTCATCCTTAAAATCATACTCAATAAATTCACCATGGTACTCTCCACCTCTGAAATCTGCTACCCTATAGTCATAGCACCCAAATTCTATTGTGCTTTTAATTGGGTCATTATATTCATCGTTAGTGGGTATACCACCGACATCTAAAATAACTCCGTCTTTTTTACCATGAGCAATTATAGCACCACAAGTAAATGGAATTTCTACGCTTCTCTCTGAATCATATATATCTTTAACACGTTTCATTGGTTAATATATTAATAAATTTTGTATCATAAGGAACGCATTCTTTGCCTGGTATGGTTCGTAAGTCGAATTCGGAACCAAAGTCATTAGGAACATGTACAGTCTTAGAGTTACCTAAAAAAGCGGCCCACCACGAGAACGTCGAGTTAGCAATCAACAATTTCTCATATTTCATAATCTCTAAGAAGTCCTCATTCGGCGCGATACCGTCGCGGCACACCACATTCGGCTCGAAATGCGCGAACCTGTCCATATAGCTCTTGGTGTTTGCATCCACTATTATAACTAAGTTGTCGAACTCTATATTCTCTATAGCAGCCACTATACTATCGGGGTGTATTATCCTGGAATCATGGCCATCTAAATTAAAATCACTACCGATCCTGAGATTAACGCACAAATCATTACTATTTGGAGGAATATCTGGAATGTTGAACCATCCTCTAACCCTTTCATAATTAGCAAACAAGTCAGTATCCTGAAAATAGCCTGATAACATGACATTGTTTATCTCATCATCAAGCCATTCATTTTGTATATCTTTATAATAATAGGGTGAGTCTTCATATTCGTTAATACTAATGTACTCACTAATTGTCGTTGGGGTGAGATCAATCCTATCCTTAAACATATTATTGAGAAAATCTGGCTGAACTAAATGCCATGAACCATCCCATTCTGGTAAGCGTGGAATACCTCCGTATATATCAGCGAAATGTCTCATAGCTGCATATTGAAAGAAGATATTACCATGATTACCCATATGCTGAAACGTAAACACTCTAGGATGTATTCTATTTGTAAGATAATTATAATAACATAGATATTTGTTAATGCAATGAACCTCGCCTTTAGCGGCGCATTTTTCTGCATATATACCATCCCCATATGGAGCATCATCCCACCTAACCTCTTTGGCATATTTCCATTTTACCATGAAGCAGGCAGTATCTATACCGAATGGCTTCGGCCGGGGATTAGGATCTAGCCGTTTAAACCCATCTCTATTAACTTGCCCCCATGTTATCATGGCATAATCTTCATTTACCAGATCTTTAATATTGTCGTACCATTCTGGATGCACTATATTATCATCATCTAGATATACTATCCAGTCGTCATCTGCGAAGTCATAGCTATCTAAGAAATAGTTTCTATTCCAATTACCAAAATTACCAGCTTTTTGTTTGGTCATGAAGGTAGTCGCATTGTCTAGCTCTACCGGTTCCTTAACATTCAGATCATACCCAACTAACCAATTACATTCTTTAGGAACCGTCCGAGCAGTCTCCTTTATAAGGTGCACTCTCACACATGGGGTTATTATATGAACCATTTTTTATTAGTTATCCAAAAAAGGGGGAATATATAGGCTAAGAATTCCGCGCCAAAATTTTTTTTTGGGCATGCCCCTTCCCAAGGTTCCCGAACATCTCTATATAATTAGTTCTCCGTTACCCGTGTCTCTCAGAAAAGCTTCTCTCTCAAGCTTTGTGAGAGAGAGCCACCCCCCATCGAGAAAAACAAAGCAAAAGCTCGATGGGGGGCTCTCTGATGAGTTACTCTTCTGAGTCAACCTGGACGTAAATACCTTCTTCGGCTAGCGGTTCGTCCCAAACCTTCTCTTTAATTGCCGCTACAGCCTCTTTGCCTATGAGCTCTTCTTTAGTCTTCTCATAAGCTTCTGTCTCTGGACTGAGCTTAGACTCAACGACAGTCGTTACAACCTGCTCGTTATCAGCACTGACATTACGCTTGGCTGCCTTACCACGCGTGTTCAAAGCCAAGATGTCTTCCCAGCTCTTATCTTTGCAAAGAGCATCAAAAGCTTTCTTATCTTGAACCAGCTCTTCTATCGTTGCGTTGCGTGACCTCGTGATGGCCTCTCGGCTCACATAATACTTCTGTAGATCTGTTACAGTTGTACCCAGCCTATTGGCCTTCTTCTGTAAGTAGTCGTACGTTGTTGGTCGACCCTTACCCGTTACTATGCATGTTAATCTTGGACTTGCCATATCATTAATTATAAGGTGGTTCCTAATTCTGTTCCACTATCAAATACTCTTCACCCTTCCAAACTTTAAACCATCCATCTTCATTGACCTCTAGACCTCTAGTCCATTCATTCAATATAGGACCCTCTAGCTCTTCAGCCTTCCCACTCTCTAACCAAATCAATATATACTTTTTCATCTTAACCATTCAATTCACTAACAACCTCAATCTCATCACTATCAATAGTAAAACCATCTCCTAACTCAATAACATCAACTCTACCATCATCAAATCCACACACTACACCATCTTCACAATCTTGACCCTTCATCTTTACTATACTACCAACCCTAATCTCTAAACCATTTTTATCTTTAATATCTTTCATATCCACTTTATAAATTATAAGTACGTTCCCTATTCTAATCAAATAAACAATCTATCTTCTTTTTATCAATCTCATCAATAATCATACTCACATTAGTAATCATATTATCTTTTGTAAGATTAACAATACCTTCTTTATCACTTTCACCATCATCTTTCAAAGCTTTAACTATCTTAAGAAACTCTCTCTCTATCATATCTTCCATGCTATAATTATATGTAAGTTCCCTATTCTAATCAATTAACTTCTCAAAAGACTCTTCAATCAATTCAACCCAACTATCCCATACCTCTTCATCATACTTACCATTACTAAAATCTACCTCTTTCTCAATACTATCTAAATTCAACTTATCTACTTTACTATACCACTTATTACCCTCTTCAATAACCAATAACATATCTTCTTCACCATAACTAATAAACCCAACTCCATCAATTATTCCACAAACCTCATAAAACTCTTCACCATCATCACTAAACTCTTCCCACTCATCTTTTCTCATCTTCTCAACAACATATTTCTTAAACACATCATCAACAATACTCTTAAACTCCCCATCAAACTTATCTTCTTTTATCCAACTAATACTATTTTCAGCATAACTTGTATAAACATCAACAACTTTTATATTTTTCATCTTATTTTTCAACATTTGCAACATTTGCAATACAATAATTATATGTAAGTTCCCTATTCTCTTCAACAGCTTCCTCCATCTAATTCCCTCTCATCGACGAATATGCCCTCTTCGCCTAATTCTTGCAACTGATAACCAACTTGCCAATCATCGTCAACCGCGACATCTACCACTATCCAATCAGAGCTCTCAGCGTGTAATTGCTCGCCCTTGATCACATCGCCCACCTTA
>Ga0098047_10000049_pt1 | contig 45322 bp, 44 predicted proteins | sample 12_taG_FD_92585 | JGI IMG/M metagenome (GOLD analysis project Ga0098047, IMG submission 92585) | Marine viral communities from the Subarctic Pacific Ocean - 12_ETSP_OMZ_AT15267 metaG | ecosystem: Environmental > Aquatic > Marine > Oceanic | place: Subarctic Pacific Ocean | collected 2015-01-16 | reverse complement strand
TTCATAGAAAGCGATACTACGGCGGGGATGTCCATTTTTGGTGGCCAAGACAACTCCGCTAGAATTTACTTTGGAAGTTCGAGGTACCTCGCCGCGTCGCAGGGACCACGCGCTGGTCAAATAGACTATAATCTGCAAGATAACGTTATGAAGCTTGCCACGTCCGGTTCAACCCGAATAACTATCGATAGCGCCGGTAGCGTTGGCATCGGAGAAACGGCGCCCTCATCCAGGCTGCACGTACGCGACACTGATAAGACATTAACTCTTGAAAAAGACGTATCCGGCTACTTCAATTCTTTTGGATTTGACGGCAACGTCCCATACATGACATATTATGCTTCAACTGGGATGCAGATTGGTTACGGAGAAACTACCGGGCAAGCGCCCACAGTTGATACGATGTTTTTGAAAAACGACGGAACTGTCGGCATCGGGACAACAGCCCCCGACTGCACACTAAATGTGGCCGGCGCCCTTGCTGCATCGGGACCAAGTAAGACATTCCAAACCTTTGCTAGTGGCGATTATACGCCGTCCGTTGCCAATGGTAACCTATTCAAGACCTACGACGCCGCCTACCAGGGCGCGACGTCGTTTGACGATGGTGTTGCTGGCCAGATCGTCACCATCATTTCGACAAACGAATTCACATATATGGTTTCCGGCAGCGCCAACCTCAAAGGCGGCACCACTAACATTGCTACAAATGATGGCGACGTAACAACGTGGGTCTACGATGGCACCTACTGGTATCTCATGAATTTCATGGATCAGAGCGCTGACCTGAGTGGTGGACATTAATAAAATCAACACCTTCCAGAATATATTTTTAAATTGGCACTTATTTTAGGCTTTTGTGAAAAGCCTCTACTACATACAACAGAAATGTGAGGTTACTATGGCCTTGCATAAAGGAGTGCTTATAAATTACATTTAACGGAGGGTAATAAATATGGCAAGAACAAAAATTAATGCAGACCAGCTTGTGGCCAATGATTTCTCAGATCTCACTGGTTCGGGTAACGTGGTCTTCGTAAACGGTGTCTTTGACACTATCTACGGTGATGGTTCAAACCTCACCAATGTTACTGCGGGTGATGTAGCTGCCGACGATATTAAAGTCGGTAACGCCGCGGTTAACCTTTACACTACATCGGGTCAAATGACCCTGAGTCCTGGAACGGGCTCTAACCTCGTCGTCGGCCCAGCAGCCGGCGTCGTGACTACAATTATTAAAAATGGTCAGCTCCACGCATCGGGGAACGTCGCCATTTTGGCCCATAATGGAAGCAACGCTGGGTTGTCACTCGGGGGTACTTTGGTGACTTCCACTGCTGCTGAACTAAACTTGGTTGATGGTTCGTCCGCTGGGACAATTGTCAACAGCAAAGGTGTTGTTTATGGTTCAAGTGGGGAGGTTAATGCAACCACTCTGCAGATCGCTGGGACGTCCATTACTGCAACTGCAGCCGAGATCAACTACCTTGATAATGACAATTTGGCGGCTGCTGACATTACAAAGTTAGCTGCTGTCGATGCTAGCGCTGCCGAACTCAACTATCTTGATAACGATAACTTGAGTGCAGCTAGGCTTGCTTATTTGGCATCTGTCACTGCCGGCACCGCAGCCGCTTCCAAGGCTGTTGTCCTGGACGCCAGCAGAGACATCGCTACTGTGCGTAACGTCACTTCTGACGGCAATCTTTATGCTGCTTCTGGTGGCTTTGGTGCCCTCGGAGCAACAACTGTTGATGCTTCTGGTGCGGGTACTTTCGGCGGCAACGTCACCGCAGTCGGTTCATTTATCATCGGCTCTGCTGACATGAATGAAACTGATCTTGAGAAACTGGATGGTATCACTAATGGTACTGCTGCAGCTTCGAAAGCTGTTGTTTTGGATGGCTCTAAAGATGTTGCAGGGATCAACAACCTCTATGCTGCTTCTGGTGGTTTTGGTGCCTTAGGCGCAACGACTGTTAACGCTTCTGGCGTGGGCACATTCGGTGGAAACGTCACAGCAGTCGGTTCATTTATCATCGGCTCTGCTGACATGAATGAAGCTGATCTTGAGAAACTGGATGGTATCACTAATGGTACTGCTGCAGCTTCGAAAGCTGTTGTCTTAGACGCCTCCAAAAACATTGCCACTCTTGGTACTGTTGGTTGTGGCGCTATCACTTCGACTGGTGCTTCTTCCTTGGGTTCTATCTCAAGCGTAGGTGCTGTTACTTCGACTGCTGCCATTACTGCTGGTACTAGCTTCATCATCGGGTCTGCTGACTTGGATGAAACTGATCTTGAAAAATTGGACGGTATCACAAATGGTGCTGGTGCAGCTTCGAAAGCTCTCGTCTTGGACGCTAGCCGTGACATCAGTAATATTAACGAACTTTCGGCTTCGACGATTTTTGTCGAAACTTTGAATGCTGTTAAGGTTGATACGGTTCACCGTACCGACGAGTACTTGGAAATTGTCGACAAGGTCATCTTGGTCGCCTCGGGCGCCGCCGATTCGGGTGCAAACAACGCTGGTTTGCTTTTCGGTGGTGGTGCTGCTGATGCAACTGAAGCTGCGTTGTCTCCTCTTCGAATTGCTTATGCTTATTCCTCGGGGCTCGATGGGTTCAAGATTGAGTTCTCGGGCTCAGAGAGGGTGAAATTCAACGCGGCCGGCGGCTTCCGCATGTCGACAAATGCGGGGATTCACCTTAGCTCCTCAATGGGTAACCTTTCGGGTAACTTGGGCCTCACTGGTTCTGACTTGTGGCTTGCCAATGGTAACGTTCACTTGTCTGAAGCTGGTGATGGTGAATATGCTGGTAACTTGAATGTTGCATCTGGTAAGGTGTACGAGGTTGCAGGTACTGAGATGTTGTCCGCTGATGGTGCAGCTAAGGTACAGTCGGCCGTCGCTAGTGATGGTTTGAGCCACAGCAGTGGTCTTTTGTCATTCAAGACATTGGGTGCCGAACAGATCCTTAGTGCTAGCATGGAATGGCACGGCACTGGTTCCACTATTTACCCCACGGCGAGCATCAGCGCGGAGCCGATTGCTGCAGACTCTGTGATGGTATACGTGAACGGCTTGTTGCAAAACAAGGGTACTGCCATCGCAGGCAAAGCTGCCGCTAAAGACTATCACATGCCAAGTGGCAATAACAATCAATGGGTTGCATTCAACTTTGACATTGATAGTGATGACGTGGTAAGATTTGTGTACGTACGCAAGTAGAGTGAAATAGTATAAAAAGTATGTCTTTTTGCCCCCTCCCTGGGTTTCCTAGGGGGGGGTTTTTATATTTATTTAATGGTTTTTGGGTTTATAACACACTATTTATTAGAGAAAAGATTTGTTCTCACGCGAAGGAGCTAACACTACATGTCTGTAAAGAAATTTAAATTTGTATCACCCGGAATTTTTGTCAACGAGATTGATAACTCACAACTTCCCGCGCAGAGCCCAGACGTCGGGCCTGTCATCATTGGTCGTACTGAGAGAGGACCTGCTCTCCGACCCGTCCGCGTGGAGTCTTTTTCTGAATTTGTAGAAATATTTGGCAATCCAATCCCCGGCGGCCAAGGGGGTGATGTCTGGCGTAATGGGAATTACACGTCGCCAACTTACGGCGCATACGCCGCGCAAGCATATTTAAGAAATAATTCTCCCATTACTTTTGTGAGATTATTGGAGGGACAAGATACAAAGGCAGTAGCAGTTGGGAAAGCCGGTTGGAGGGCAGGGGATGGAACTGCTCCTATCTGGTCTAACAATGATGAAACTTTGGCTTCCGGCGGCGCCTACGGCCTCTTTATTTGCGACTCAGGCTCCATTCAGGGACAAGCTGGTATCGCCGGAACAAACCTTACTGGCGCCCTTGCTGCCATTTTTTATACCACAGATGGCTCCATTGCACTCACCGGCTCACGCGCAGGAACCTACGGTCCCTCGCTAACAGCACAGACCTGGGGAACCGGCATTGCCGGCCCGTGTGGATTAGCTGACTCGGTCGGAGCCAACAAGGAATTTGCTATAGCTTATAGGAATAGTGCTGGAGGCGTTACAGCCACAGCTTCTTTCAACTTTAATCTTGATTCGGAAAAATATATCCGCAAGGTTTTTAACACGAATCCCACCTTGACCAACACAAGCATTACTAGGACTGAGAACCAGACGAATATTTGGTTAGGGGAAACTTATGATAGGCATCTAAACGATATTGTAACGACCGCCAACGCAGGAGGTCAATATGGTATTGTTCTCCCCATGTGTTCACAGGGTGTCACCGGTGCCATTGAAGGAGATTACCGGTTTGGTCTTCAAGCTGCTCGGAGTGGGTGGGTTATATCACAAGATACCGTCTCTGCGAGTTTTAGTTATACACCGATCGACGCCACAACGCGCGTACAAAAACTGTTCAGATTCCACAGCCTTGGTGTGGGGACAGGCATGTGGGATCAGAAGAATCTAAAGGTGTCTATTTCGGAGATTTCTCCTTCGACAAATAAGAGCAACCCATATGGGACTTTTAGTGTGATGCTCCGCCGCGCCAGTGACTCGGATGCAGCCGTGCAGGTGGTTGAGAGATTTGATAATCTTAACCTCAACCCTAACTCCACTGATTATATTGGAAGGCGTATCGGAGATAAGTACCCCGTCTGGGATGATGTCAATAGGCTTTACCAAGACTATGGTAAATATGACAATTATTCAAAGTTTATTCGGGTCGAGGTAGACCCTGACATCGATGAGGGTGGTTCTCCTGATGCGACTCTGTTACCATTTGGTTTCTGGGGTCCTCCAAAGTATAAGGATGCCATTCTAGTGTCTGGGTCTGCAAACGTATATCCGGTTGACAAGGATGTTGAAAAAATTAGTGGAGTACGTGCAGCAACCACGCTGGTCTTCGACGTCTCCGCCATGACCGATCAAGACGGGATATCGATCACAGACGCCTTTGGTACCACTAAGTCATGGGTATACGTCGAGGCCACCGACAACGAGGCCTGCACTACAAATATCTTCGGCGCCACCGGGTTCGACACGGACGCCGGCCTCGCCGTCGCCTTTTACGGGTCGCTTACATCATCTATTAAAGATGGCACGATCAACGTCTCGGTCCCTGAGATAGGTACCGCCGCCGGCCAGTTTAACTGGGGTACCGATACTTCGTTTGTCGTCACCCAGGGCGACCCCGGCACTATCGGTAATACTGCCATTACAGGATCTGCAACGGCAGCGGACTCCGGGGGCATTAGTGGCTCCGATAACCTCGGTGCCATGGGCTTGACGGGAGGCTCCGTAGGAGGGGCTGTGGTTCCGGGTGAAGAATTCCGATTGGCAATTAACGCTTCTACAGCGGAGCGTCTGCAAACCACTATGAACGTAACGGGTGGCTTTAACGTGGTTAGCTCGTCAGTACTGTCAGATGGTACTAAGACAATGATCAAGCCGCAGGGCCCGTCAGCAGTAGGCACTCCACAAAGTGATGATGGTTTCTTCTTTGTAGATTGGACACACTTTAACGGTGCCGACCCCGACGGAGACGGAAGCACCGTTGACCCCAAACCTGTTCGTTTGATGCTACGGATGCCCTCAATGGCACTCCGACACTCTGCGTCTGATGGTCGCTTGACTGATACCCAAAACGCTTTCTGGGGTGTTGACACCTCATATGCTGCTTCGGGCAAATTCCACGCTAAGAGTTATGGCGACTTAGTTTACCCTAAGCCAGCTGCCGTTGACTCTTTCGATGTTGGGACTTTCACACAGCATGATGCTTTTACACTGGACGATTTGGTGCATGACGAAACAACCAACGAGGCCTTCTATGTGTCGGGTTCACGTGCTCTTGCACAGTCCATGACGGCTATATCTGGTACCTACAATGAAGTGTTGGACCAAGGTTGTGACCGTTTCACAATGCCACTGTTCGGTGGATGGGGAGGAGTGGATATTACTGAAAAAGATCCTTTCCGGAATACTTTGATGGATTCCACATCTACCCCAGTAAATAACTCGGTCTACTATACTTATAAGCGAGCTATCGATTCGGTAGCAGACCCCGAGGTGGTTGAAATGAATACATTGACGGCCCCTGGCCTCACGTTAGACAATTTAACAACCCATATGATTAACGTCTGTGAAGACCGGGCCGACACCTTGGCTATTTTGGACCTTGACGGGAACTACATTCCTAGTTCAGAAAACAACAGCGACATGTCAGACCGTTTAGGGACTGTAACTCAGACCATTAACAACCTCAAGGATAGAGGGTTAGATTCTAGTTATGCATGCGCATACTATCCATGGGTACAGATTCGAGATCAGCTGAACGGGAGCCTCTTATGGGCACCTCCTTCGATTGTTGCACTTGGTACTATGGGAAGCAGTGCTTCACGCAGCGAGCTATGGTTCGCCCCGGCCGGGTTTAATAGAGGTGGTCTTACAGAAGGCTCTGCTGGCATAGATGTGGTAAACGTTGTACAACGTCTAACGTCAAAAGACCGAGACAAACTGTATGATGCTAATATCAATCCGATTGCTTCATTCCCTGCGGAGGGCCTTGTAGTATTCGGTCAGAAAACTTTACAGGTGACGCCGTCGGCTCTAGATCGAATTAACGTTCGACGCTTGTTGATTTTCTTGAAGCGAGAAATTTCTCGAATCTCTGCAACATTACTTTTCGACCAAAACGTACAGGCAACTTGGAACCGCTTTTTAGCTCAAGTCAAGCCTTTCTTGGCGAGTGTCAAAGCGCGCCTAGGTTTGATGGATTACAAAGTTGTGTTAGATAACACTACAACTACTCCTGACTTGATTGATAGGAATATTATGTATGCGAAAATTTTCCTAAAGCCAGCGAAGGCTATTGAATTTATCGCTCTAGACTTTGTTATTACAGACAGTGGGGCTTCTTTTGAAGATTGATACTAATTATTAATGATTACGGAGAAATTATAATATGAGCGGAAAAACAATTTGGAGCGATAGAACAATGGAGCCGAAGAGGCAGTTTAGGTGGCTCCTCTCTTTTGGAAACGCATCTGCTGGAATTCCCGATTATCTCTGTAAGAAAGCAAGCAAGCCGGGTTTCACGATTAAAGAAACCGAACACGCCTTCCTCAACCACACTTTCTATTATCCAGGCCGTGTGCAATGGAATCAGGTAGATGTTACTATAGTTGATGTCCTTGAGCCTGATGCTACATTACAATTATATAGCATGTTAGCAAAGATGGGATATCAAACCCCAGATAATATTACTAATGCATTGTCGGAAGACCAACTGACAACCTTGTCCAAGTTCCTGGCCTCGGCTGAGGCTCTAGGGCAAGTGACTATAACCCAAATAGACTCTCTAGGTCGGCAGCGTGAGATCTGGACTCTACACAATCCTTGGATTCTGGACGTCAAATTTGGAGCACTTGATTATTCTCAGGATGCGACCGTGGACATCACTATTAAATTTAGATATGACTGGGCAACTGAGGAATCAAAGGGTCCTGATGGCCAAACACTAGAGGCCAACTGGCCAACAAGCCTGTAAAAACTTTTTAACATACGGGTATGTTTTGAGTTATACTAGGACTAACTAGAAAGGCAACATGGCACGCAACAATAAAAATAGATTTTCAACGGTACCAGATCAAAACCCCTCCAACGTTGGACTGAGTGATCCAAATGTATTTTCCTTTACAACTCCTACTGAAATAGTTGACCTTCCCTCGGGTGGAGCTTTTTATCCTGCGGGGCACTCTTTACACGGGGTTGACGCTGTTGAAATAAAATTTATGACAGCTAAAGAAGAGGATATTTTAGTTAATAAAGCGTACTTGCGTAAAGGGGATGTCTTGGATAGGCTATTACAGAGTGTAATAGTGAATAAATCCATTGATGTGGGGACCCTCTTGGTGGGCGATAAAAACGCTTTGGTATACGCCACTCGAATTACAGGGTTTGGGAGTTCTTATACAACGAATATTATATGCCCATCCTGTAGTACCACTAGTGAATATGAGTTTGATTTAGAAGACAGTTATACACTAAAAAAGGTTCCAGAAGAAATTGAGAACGTAACTCCCACCACTCGCGGGACATTTATTATTGAAGCGCTTCCAAAAACTGAGGCCGAGGTAGAAGTAAAACTGCTCTCCTCTGATGATGAAAAACATCGAATGAAAAATGTTGAGAATAAAGAGAAGAACAATATTTCATATTCATTTGTTAGGGAATATATGAAGTCCTATATCGTTGCTGTCAACAAAGAGCAGAGCACAAGCTACATTGATTCATTTCTTGAAAATGCTCCTTCCTCTGATACACGTTACTTACGAAAAATAATTAACACTATCACACCCAATGCAGCTTTGACTCATGATTATGACTGCCAAGATTGTGGGACTGAAACGACGCTGGAGGTCCCGCTCACTGCGGAGTTTTTTTGGCCTCAGCGATAATTATATCGAATCTGTTTTTGAAAACATTTTCTGCTTAATGCACTACGGGTCATGGAGCTTCACCGAAGCTTACAATCTTCCGATTCATACACGTACGTGGTTTTTACAAAAGATAAGTGAAGTCGCTGAAAAAGAAAACGAGGCCTTAGGTGCTCCGTAAACAATTTAGTAAATTACTCACTTAAAACTAATTAATATGGAAGACTGCTTATAGGGGAGAACAATGATCGCTTATATTATATTAAATACTTTATTAGTTATCGTTGTTGCTGCTCTAATACCTACGATCGCTTCGGCCGAAGACCCACCCTCACCAAATGTAAGTCAAGGGACCAGCGATCGCTTGGAAAAGATGTCTAAGGACGTCAATAAACTCCTAGAAGACATAAGAAAAGTCATGAGCGCCCCCGCGGGCGCCAGCGGCGCAGCGCCCCAAATTGAAAGATATGCTGCAGCCATGGCCGAGTGGAGTAGACAGGCAAACGCTCTGACAACCAAAGAGAGAAGCACTGAGGGTTTTTCGATATTTGAAGAACAGCTAGATCTTTTCAAAGTGGAGATGCAAGTGTTGACAGAGGTGGTTAATGGTCTAGATAGCGCCGTGACACTCACGGCGGCGGCCCGGGAACGGGCATACACCGATGTTCAGACAAACGCAGGCCTCGCTGCAGACGAGATTACCAGGATAAAAGAACAGGTAGCCGACTTACCACAAGCAATGGACATCCTGAAAGGCTTTGCAGCGGTATCGGCCGGCGGCGCCGCCCTCGGCGCCATGGGCACAGCGTTCAAGGCTCTTACCACTGGAGGCGTCGCCGGAGGCGCAGCTGCCGGATTGAAGGGGGTGTACGGGGGTGTAAAAACTTTAGTCGAACAGGCGCTGGAATTGAAAGGTATAAACCTGCAGGCTGAAATGGGCAAAATACTCTCCACAGCCGTTCTGTGGCCCTATGCGATCGATGAGGCTAATGCGCAGATGAGGCAAGCACTTAGTCTGGGACCTCAATATGAGGATCGCATGCGTAAAATTTATGCAGGAGGGGAGGAAGCGTACAATCAGGGCTATCTTTTTAAACTTTTTGCTGACAGCGCACACCACCTCGAAAGGTTTGGTTTTACGATAAAAGACAATGTGGAGATTTGGGACTCTTTAACAAAAACCGAATCTTCTTACACGCGCCAAGCTGCCGAAACTATGAGGGCGATGTTACAGTCTGTAACTGCAATGAGGTTCATGGGGGCTTCTACTGAATCTTCCACCAAAGGTTTAAACGAATCAATACGAAGCCTAGGCTTGGGTCATGATGCGGCCCTAGATTTTATGGGAGCAATTGCAGCAACATCCCATGAGATTAACTTTCCTTTTTCAAACGCTATGGACGCTCTTGCTGCACAGGGCCCGAATCTTGGGCACCTTGGGGACACGGGCACTCAGGCCTTCCGCGATTTAATGGTAGCTTCCAAGAATGCCAATATTGAAATTGGTGATTTAATGAGCACTGCGGATAAATATAAAGATTTTGAAAAAGCCTCTACCCTAGCAGGCCAGTTTAATGCCCTTTTAGAGGGACAGGCTAGTCTGGACGAAGTGGCATTAAGCCAGGCGGTTATGGAAGGGAGATATACTGATTTTTATCGTGCCATCCAAAACGCATTTAAAAGATCCGGACAAAACCTGGACGACCCCCACCTCACTAGTGGACTGGCGGTGTTGATGGGGACATCCACAGGAAACATTCGACGTATGCTGACAGCAAATTGGGATGCTGAAATGGAGGGGGCCATGGCCGCGTCGCTCAAGCCCGAGGATGTGTTGAGTTATGATGCGGGAAGCCATGGCGAGAAGTATGTAGCTAGTCTTCAAACATTTCAAAATGCCGCGACTCAACTTAACCAGACTGGGCGGTTTATAACTACGGCCATGAAGCGCCCGGCGGCCGCCCTCGCTTCGCTCACCCCCGGAGGCACCAACATGGAAATATTTCAGGCGTTAAACGTAGACCCCCCCGGAGACATAAAGCCAGGCGCCCCCGCCGCCTTTTTAAGTACGTTGCTTAATTCATGGCAGCAACAGTTAGAAGCTGTTTTGCGACATAGCGCCACTAAGGCTCTGGTCCCGCACCCCGGCGCCACCGATGATGAAGGCGTACTGTTGGATACTCGACGATCCCACCGTGGCCGAGATACCTCCGAGACTATGGGCATCGGAGTTCCCCGGGCATTTACTGGTGATCGCCATATAACACTAGAGGTTAAACTCGACGATGGTAGTGGCTTCACAGGTACGGTCTTGAAAGCACTAGATACTGCAGTTGGCGGAGGAGGATAAATAGATGGCTATAGCAAGTAGGGGTGGGATGCCCCATGATTCCAAATTACCTAACGATCCTACGGATACTTTTAGTAAGCAAGGTAAGATAGTTATGATTACGCATATTCCTAGTGGCAAAAGAGTGGCGTTTAAAGCATTTGTAGACCACTTCTCGGATAGATATAATATGCGGTGGAACAGTGAGGACGTATATGGTCGGATGGATCCAATAAAAACATTTCAGAGGACCTCACGTAGTTTGGATTTGAGTATAGCGGTACCTGCAGCTAGTGCGTATGATTCTTATAAGAACTTGCAACGTCTCTCGCAACTTATTCGTATGTGTTACCCCACTTACACTAACGCATCGAAAACTGGTAACCGCGTTCTAAAGGCTGCACCGCTTCTACGTGTCAAATTTATGAACTGGGCACGCGATGCTGTTAACCCCAATAGAGGATTAGTTATAGCGCTGGAAGGGATTGCTTTTGCGCCCGACATGAAGGCAGGAGTTTTTGACGGAGACGATGGGACTATTATGGACGTGCCTCTCACTGACAGTCTCTTGGGGGGTTTAATGTCTAATTTCGGTGATACGACTGCCTTTGGTACACCATCCCTGTATCCAAAACTGTTTACCTTAAAACTAAACGGCGATATTCTACACACCCATCCACTTGGTTTCAGTGATGAGTGGGGCGAATTACCTCAAGGAGGCGGCCACGTTGATACAGGGGGTAATCCTGCCTGGTATAACGATGGCCCCGGGGATGCCTTCCCTTATGCAGTTGATAAAGCCCCGCGACCCCGACCCAGCGATAGCCGAAAAGACCTGGGCCCAGGAAATATTCCAGCCGCATCTGAAACACAAGGCATTTTATCTGATGCTGCCGATGTTGGCCTTGCCGCGTGGGATTATATGACGTCACCCGACGACGGGAGCAATTTTTAGTGCCTTATAGATACGCAACCAGACGTGTTTTTCTTAACAAAGATCAATCTTATCGCGAATTTTTAAAGGACCGAGGCCTTAAAGCTTTTCGACAATACGATAGTCCCGATATGGAATATCCTACGGTCCAACAAATGGGCGACATTACCACCGTGAAGCATATCTGGAAGATGGGTGATAAATATTATAAGTTGGCGCACACTTATTATGGGGATTCTACCTTGTGGTGGGTAATCGCATGGTTCAACAAAAAGCCCACAGAAGGTCTTGTAAAATACGGTGACATGATCCGAGTTCCTCTTCCTCTAGAAAAAATAATTTCCTATTACGGGGTTTAATGAGACATGGCTGAAAACCTAAAAAAACTAGAGGACTGCTTTGATAAGACAAAAGATATTGTTAGAAAGGTTTTATATGTAAAAATTCGAGAAGATGCTCGTCAAGAGATTGAACAAAAAAACCGAATTGAGGGCGCAGAAGGGGATACTGGGCCCGTTTCTGATTTTGAATTACCATCCACTGTGCCCGAATCAGAAAGCAAAATTACAGATAGGCAAATCCATAAGTTTATTAATGAACTTACTGAGCTTGATCCCAGGATCCACGTTAGCCGTCTCGGAGAAGAAGAAGAAGGACTTCTCAGTTACCAACAACATTTACGTTTAATAATAACTCTTATTTATAATTATGCCAACGGTGCAACGGTACCTGGGATTTTTCTTTCACACGGCCGTCGGGTTACAATCCCGAAGGGCACAACTGGGGCTCAATTTTATGCAACGCAGAGAATCCAGAAGTGTGTAAAAGATTTTGGCTTAAGTCCTGATGCTATCAAAGAGTTGCGTACTGATGCGATCGCCGCCGCCGGCCTGGCTCCATTGGACGAACCTGCCGAACCCCACAATGTCGATACCTGTGCTCAAAAGGAACAAAAATTTTTAATTAATAATATTGATATTCTTTCAAAGCGTAACCGAGATAGGGCTACCGATCCCCTTATGGGGTATGAACAGTTCATTAGTGTGGAAGGTTCTACCCAAGAAATAGTGACATCCTTAAAAGGTACTAACACCAAAGAGGCCTTATTCCGAATAACTCCTGCACAACAAGCCCTTCTTGTTCCCAAGGTGAGGATATTCAAAGTTGTAACACCTGATCCTATCGGAGATCCGTCAAGGCAAATAGAAAAAGAATTGGTTTTTAGAAATTATGTTCCTGAGGAGGACATTGATAGAATCACCGCCGGCGACGCAGGCCGACCAGGAAGCGTTGGAATACAGAGTATTTCCATCGACAGTACCGGTGAGTCAGTTGGTCAAATAAGAGGGCCCAGCTCTAAATTGTTTAGAGTTAATTTAAAATTGTTCTTCAATGACCTGGGCGCCCTGTTCCCGCCCGAAGTGATCCGGGAAGCCGAGGAGTCTTTAGTCGGCGCCAACCCGGTCGACCCAGCTTACAGGGATGCTCATTTTTTGGATCTTATTTGGAAAACGGAGGACACAGTATTTAGCCCAACCACTGGAAAAATTGCACCTAACCCAGAAGACTTCCAGATTAGACTTGTGTTAGGGTGGGCAGTACCCGACGATAAAGATGGCCTTTTTTCTCAGGATTTGTTGACAGCTATACGTGATACCATTACTCATTTTTATTTAACCAAGACCCTCCATGAACTTGCTTTTAAAGATGATGGTTCGATAACTCTCTCTATCACCTATGAAGCGCGCCCCACGAATAATTTAGAGTCGCGAAAGATGGATATTCTACAATCTCTCTCCTACAAACGAGAGAGCCTAAAGATAGAATTGGAGTTGGAAGGCCTGCGCCAGACTCTGGAAAAGGAGGGAGGCAATTTAAGTCCTGCAAAGAAGGGAGAGATAAAGAAAAAAAAAGATGCTCTTGAAAAAAGGAAAAAAAACCTACTTGCTAATACTAGGAAGGAGCGATTAAGGTCACTCATTAACAACATCGTAAAACAAGAGGGCTTAAAAGCTGTGGATGTAAAAAATAAAGTGTTTGATTCTATCGGACGCTTGAAAAATTATACGTCTGCTGCAGCGGTTGACTCACTTAGTGACGCCCAAAAACAAGAGTGGGCCAACGTTGCCACAGCCGAAGACGCCGTTGCGAAACTGGGCGTCTTTAATGATCTTCTCTTTCGGATGGCCCCCGGTACGCCTGAAAATCATAACCGTATTCACTTTTTCTATTTTGGAGATTTATTGGAAGCCATTATAGAGACAGTGAAGCAGGGTAACCCCTTAGCGGATAATACTGAATTTATGCTGGTACCTTTTTTATATAAAAATCCAGAGATGTCTCCAGATTCAATACAGGTTCCACTAGAGGATATACCTATTTCCGTGGCTTTCTTTAACGACTGGATGGTGGAAAATATTATCGCTAAGCAGGCCGCATCTTTTAGCATGCATCAATTTCTTGTTTCCTTCATGAAAGACGTGGTAACCAGATCTTTAAACTTCTTGTCACTCAACAATAGCACGATGGAGGCTCGGTTTTATAAAACACAGTTTGCCATTGGATACCAGTCTATCCCTAAGATACGGGGCAAGGCACCTCTTCAAAGTTCAACAGGAATCCAAGCAGGCGGCGCGGTGGTAAAACAACGAGTGCTTAAGGTAGAGGATATCCGTAGTGTGTTATGGGATCATACTCTAGACTTGGACAGAAACTTGGGAATCGATGGTTCTACTGATTACATAATAATATATCCAGATCGCCCTGTAGAAAAAAGTACTTTACGTGGGAACTACGTAGAGGATTTTAAAAATGGAATTTATCATTTATTGATTGGACAGGATTCAGGCCTCGTTAAGACCATTACATTTCAACGGATGAAAATACCCTTTCGTGAAGAGAGACTGTTCGCCCGAGTACCACATGGTTATAACCAATTTTACCGAGCATACAATGCGGAGGTAACCATGGTCGGGTCGCCCTGGTTGCATATTCATTCAAGGATTTATATTAATCCTACATACACCACAAGTATGAAAGGTCCCAGTGACCCCGGTTCCGTTTTTAAGAAATTTGGATTAGGGGGTTATTACAATGTTATGAAAGTAAATCATACTTTAAACGCTAGCGGCCAGCTTGTCACAAAAGCCACTTGTGTCTTCGTGGACGCCGGCGACTCTAACCCCAAAAAATCACTTAGCGAAATAGGAGGCCTTTAAGATGGTAGATGATCTAGCTACTAATGAAATAACTGGTCGGCAGCTTTTTAATGCGAGGAGATATTATAATCAGTTTTACAATTCTACCATCCCAGAGTATCTCGACACTTGGGATAAGAGGTATTTTTATGGAAGAGTAGACAAGAAGTTTAATTCTATCATGGTAAAAAACGAAGGTAAGCTTCAGAGTATTAACCAGTCTAAAAATGTTAAAGCACTAAACTTTGTGGTTGATGCCTTTGAAGATTTCAAACGTTATATTGGTCGCACGGAACAACGGTTATTGTTCACAAACGCTTCGAACTTTGGTGAGGATCACTTTTTACGCAACCTGTCTGCGAAAAAGGGCTGGGCGAATGCGAGAATCCCGTACGCGGATTTTATGAAAACTTACCACTTGTTTTTTCTAGGATCGTACGTGGCCAAGTATAATCTTGAACAGAAAATAAAAAATATCGACGACTACATTAAATATTTTATGGAATTTTATTTACAAGGAGTTTTCAAAACTCCCATTACGCGAACCAATTTTGTTTTATCCAAACTGGTACCGTTAGAAAGTTCCGGCCTATGTATAGATATCGCTGAGGATAATGCTACCGACGATAATGTGAAAGCCAATAAATATTTTGATGACCCGGGCTACTTTGAACTTTATGTAAACACAGCCCGTCGCTTTGGGTTTCTGGTCGACCAACGGGCGCCATGGCGCTTGATAGCTAATATTGGCTCTCCAAACATGCTCAAATACATTGAACGTCGCTGCGGTTCAGCTGAAAACTTGTTTAAAGAATATTATGTTAAAAATTATGAACATGATATTGACGAGCTACGGAATTACATGATAATATATTATAATAAATTCGCCACAGACGTCCCCACAACCTCGTGGGCGGATTATGTTTCATGTTCTACAGGGATAAAGCGCAAAGTTAATCGAGTTTCTCGACGCGTCTTCAACGTGACAAACGAAAGTATGAACAACCTAGGAGCGCGCACCGACAGGCTTGGTGATGATTATTGGTACCCACAATATTACTTATTGCGCTCGTATGAAGCTGGCCTCCCAGTGGACGAATATAAGTTTCGGCGGGAAACAAAAAAGATTATTCAAATGAAAAAATATCTTGACAAACAAAAGGTTTTAGATTATATTAATGATAATACGAAGACTACATATAGAAAAATTACAGTGCCACCGGGGAAGACAGATCAGATAGAAAATATTATATTGAATTCCGACCGCGCCGGTACGCCCGAGACCTCACCATGTGAGGAGAGCGCCCTGATTCAAGTCAATCCGGCGCCCGCCTCCGGCAATGGTACGCCAACCGGCGGTACCTATTGAGTGAATACTATCAACCAATTTGTATAGGTCGACCATGTGGATGTTTTTATAAAGATGGGGGGATCCATAAGGGGCCGCCCCCACCGGCAGCGCGCACTTGGGGGATCACTCCAGGTAAAACCTCGGCTTTTGTTTATGGTCAAGGTCGTAGCTTATCGGAGCATTGTCCACCACCCTTGAAGGAAGAGTGGGAAGCTTCACAGGCAAAAATAAAAACTTTTTTTCTAGCCTTTTGTGAGGCTAAAATTAATATAAAAGAGCACTGCCTAACAGGGTTGATCCCGGCCGTGGAACTTCTTAAGTTTTACGGTTGTAAAGACGAGATCACACAGCATGTTTTCCAGTCTATGGAGCCTCCTCTAAGCTATGATTTTTTGGTTACTTTGCATGATCTTCTCCAAGCTATTGCCAGTCGCCCCCTCATAATAGATGAACGCGCGCTGGATTCACAACAACACCAGCCGCGGGTAAAGGGTTTTTGGGGACAAGTTAGAAAATCCAAGCCTTATATGATCTTTGATATGTTCAAATCTAAAACGGGACGACTGACAACGTGTCGAGGTTCCTTTCCAATTTTGACTATGGCTAAAAAGTATAGAAAAGTACTTAAGCCACACAATGATCATTTTATTGAATTTGATTATAATGCCGCAGAGCTAAGAACTCTATTAGCCCTCGCCGACCAGCCACAACCTCCCCAAGATTTACATACTTGGAATATTAAAAATGTTTATAGAGGGTTGTTAACCCGAGAGCAGGCAAAAAAAAGGATCTTTGAGTGGTTGTACAATCCAGAGTCCAAAGATCATTTAAGCGAGGGAGTTTATAAAAAAGAGGAGATCAAAAACAAATATTATAAAAATGGAGTTGTAACGAACCCATTCGGTCGCGAAATAAAATGCGATGATTTTCATGCGCTTAACTACCTTATTCAAAGCACTGCCGCTGATATCTTTTTAAGGCAGGTGGTAAAAATCAACGAAATAATAAAGAAAAAAGAGCTTAAAAGCTTTATAAGCTTTCTAATGCATGATAGTATTGTTTTGGATGTCTGTGAGAAAGAGACCTCCATCATAAAAGAACTGGCTCAAGGATTTAGCAACACTAAATTTGGGACGTTTCCTGTGACAACTAAACGGGGAACGGATTATGGAAACTTAAAAGAGGAATAGAATGATTGTTTATGATAAACTCGTAAGAGATAAAATTATAGATACAATAGACGAAGAATGTAATTACCGTATATTAAAAGACGATGGGGAATATGAGATAGCCCTCAGAAATAAATTATCTGAGGAAGTGGAAGAATTATTTTCTTCTCCCAGCGAGGAAGAGATGGCAGACGTTTTAGAAGTGGTAGAAGCAATATTGAACTACTTCAAACTTGACCCTTACTCCGTAGAAAGCGCGAGACAGTTCAAAGCCGCCCGGGCAGGTGCCTTTAAAGACCGGGTCTTTTTAAAATCTGTAGGCTCCTTATCTAAGTGAGACAGATAGTAACTTTAGGCAACGTTGGTGCTAAGATAGGAGATTCTTTTAAGGAGTACCCACAATATAAAATTTATAAGATGGGAACTACCCTTCCTAAAAATAAGAGCACATTTGTACTCCCCGCTTTGAAAACTCCAGAAGAGTATGATAGTTTAACGCTTGACTTTAAAAGTTTTTTCAGAGGTTTGAAGGGGGAGGTACTATTTGTAGTGTGCCCCTCCTCCGCAGAAAGTGCCGCATGCTTAAAAATCCTGCAAGCATTGTACAAGAAAGGCTGCACAGTTACTATTTTATATGTCATTCCAGAACGGGTATTTTTGAGTGAGGCGGAGCGACTGAACGAACGTGTCGTCTTCCACGTCTTGCAAGAGTATACGAGGTCTGGGGTATTTGAAAGGCTATACTTTGTTTGTAATGAACTGTTGTCTTCTTATCCCGTAAGCGATGGTCTTAATATCGTTAATTATTATGACAAAATAAATGAGTTTATAGTTAGCACTTTCCACATGATCAACGTTTTCCATCATACAGAACCAGTGTTAAAAGATGTCTCTGATGTGCGGGATATCTCTCGTATTGCTACAGTGGGCTTCTCCTCTTTAGATGCTCCAGAGGCTGAAGAACAGCCTTTTTTTTTACTTGACAACGTCGGTGAGAAGAGTTATTATATAGCTATGAATGAGAATGAAATTAGTGGCTCTGGTACATTGAACAAAGTTAAAACGTACATGACAAAAAATAACGTGGGGAAGAAGATTAACTACTCTGTACATACCACAGATTATGAACAGAGTTACATGTATTTTATATCTTTTTCTTCACAGATTCAAAAAATAGCTTGACACAGAGGAACATCTCTGGTAGTATATATATAGATGGTCGGAAGATTAGCTGACCATCCTGACGCCTAAGAGAAAGGAGAAAATCACATGGCAATTGATATTGAAAAGATTAGAAGTAGAAAGGTGGCTCTTGAGAGCAGGGGCAACGGCAAGAGTGCGTTTTGGCGTCCTACTGATGGGGAGCAAACGATTCGTATCGTTCCGACCGCTGATGGTGACCCCTTTAAGGATTTCTGGTTCCACTATAACTTGGGAGACACCCCCGGGTTCCTCTCCCCCAAGAAGAATTTTGGAGATGATGATCCACTGGACGGCTTTGTTCGTAAGTTGTTCAACGAGGGTACTGAGGATAGTATTCGGATGGCGAAGAATCTCATGGCCCGCCAGCGCTTTTTCGCTCCCGTAGTTGTACGCGGAGAGGAAGAGGCTGGGGTACGTGTGTGGGGTTTCGGGAAGATGGTTTATGAGCAATTGCTTAACTTGGTTCTCAACCCAGATTATGGCGACATCACGGATCCTGAAACTGGTATCGACTTGGTCGTTCATTATGGGAAGCCTGCAGGGGCATCCTTTCCGCAGACGAAGATCACTCCTCGCCGGCGCAACAGTCTTCTTTCGGCCACTGGGCCCAAGGAGTCTGCGCAATGGATGGAAAGTGTGCCGGATTTTGACGGACTGTTTGAACGTAAGTCCTCCGAGGAGGTCGGCGCCCTACTGGACGCATACCTGCTGGACGAAAACTCAGCTGAGGACGTGTCCAGCGAACGGCAGCAATATGGCCAGCCGGCGCCTACACCGGCAACCACTAGCGTTGACGACGCTTTTAACGAACTGCTAGGTTAAAGGAAGGCATCCCGCAGGGAGGCATGGGGTTACAGATGTCTCGTTTTTTTTAATACAAGGATGACAAAAACAAATGCTAAATGAAGAAACCAATATTTTAAACCTAACCCAACCAACAGAAACTATTTCTGAAAGAATGGTGCGCGATCACGGCCACAAATTTTGTGAGGCCTTGAATTCGGATACCATGGGTAATAACACCCGTGCTCAGATTTATTTTTTGAAGGCGGTAAGTATGTGCAACACATACAGCGAAGCCTCCGTGCTTCTTAACAAAGAAAAAATTATCACTCTTACTGGCCGTCCATGGACGAGCAAGAGAGTATCTAACCGAGCTTCCACCCTTCGGAAGAAGGGGGTCAAGGTGACTTATCTGAAGAAGCAAGGTCACGCAGGCGACCCAGTTAATTACGATCTCCTGAAGAAGTTTAGTGAGCAACTCTAAGGTGGGGCAAAACGGTAAGATAACAGTCGCGGCCATGCGGAAGCTACTCAATAAGAAGGAGGGTAGACAAATTGCGTATGACTTAACCGAGACAAACCCCACGGATGTAAAAGAATGGATCCCAACTGGTTCCCGCTGGTTGGATTCTGTGATCTGTCGAGGGAAGTATGCGGGAATTCCCATGGGGAAGATTGTTGAAATTGCTGGCTTGGAGTCAACTGGGAAGTCTTACATGGCATCCCAAGTCGCTGTTAACGCACAAAAGATGGGAATTAATGTAGTGTATTTCGATTCCGAGTCCGCACTCGATTCCACCTTTCTTGAACGTGCAGGTTGCGATGTGGAGAATGTTCTCTATGTGCAAGCTTCCAGTGTGGAATCGGTTTTAGAATACATCGAGGAGTTGCTGGGGACGGGCGAGCAATTCTTGTTCGTGTGGGACAGTCTTGCGTTAACGCCGAGCAAGTCAGATATTGAGGGAGACTTTAATCCGTTGTCCTCGATGGCGGTCAAGCCACGCATACTCTCAAAAGGATTGTCAAAGCTTGTACAGCCCATCGCGAATAGCCGTTCTACCCTGTTGGTGCTTAATCAATTAAAGACGAACATCACCTCTAATGTAGCTGAGGCAATGACAACCCCGTATTTCACCCCAGGTGGTAAAGCCCTCAACTATTCATATTCTTTACGTATCTGGCTTACGGGTAGGAAAGCTAAGGCTAGTTTTATCATGGATGATAATGGTTTTAGAATTGGCTCTGAAGTGAAAGTTAAAATTGAGAAGTCGCGCTTTGGTACTCAAGGACGCCTCTGTGCATTTAAGATTGTGTGGGGAGGTGATGATGTAAAAATTTGTGATGAGGAAAGCTGGTTTGAGGCAATCAAATCATCTCAATACCTAAATAACTCTGGTGCTTGGTTTACTCTTACGCATGAGGACGGAGACACTGAAAAATTCCAAAAGAGTTCATGGCTTACCAAGCTCAGTAATGAAAAATTTAAGACAAGGGTGCTCCAAATTATGGATGAAGAAGTCATAATGAAGTTTGAAGATAAGACGGGGAAGGCCACAGACTTTTATCAAATTGATGATGAGCCGGCGCCTTCTGAGAGTATTTCTTGATAACATAAATTCCTTGACTTTACATGCAAGGGCTGCTATCATAATACTATGAAAATTAGTAAAAAGGTACAGGGGTATCTCACTCTAGCAAAAAGAGTGGCCGCGCAGAGCGAGCATGATCATTTTAAGCATGGCGCAGTTTTGGTTCGCGGAGGATCCGTAATCAACACTGCACACAATAAAGATCAGTATAAGAGATTTGGTAATCGCTTTCGCAATACCAGAAGGTGCGGTCATGCCACTCACCATGCAGAACTGGGTTGTGTATTAGGGCTTGACAAGTCTACAACTCAAGGGACAACTCTTTACGTCGTCCGGACCAACCGGGCTGGAGAGTTCAGGCTATCGAAGCCATGCGCAATGTGTGAAGAAATATTGAGGTTCTGTGGTATTAAGAAAGTAATTTATACCACCGGCAACGGTGTAGTTAAACATAAACTGTGAGAGAGGAAAAATAATGAACAACAAACGCGTTATGATAGTAGATGCTCTAAACATGTATTTTCGTGCTTACATCGTTAATCCATCTTTATCGATCAATGGCCAACCTATTGGAGGCTTAAAAGGGTTTCTAGGAATTTTAAATAAGTTGGTCCGAGAAATGAAGCCCGATCAAATTATCATTTGTTGGGACGGCGCCGGCGGCTCACAGAAAAGAAAAGCTGTTAATAAAAATTATAAAGAGGGGAGGAGCCCCATTCGGCTTAACCGAGATATCCGCAATCTGTCTGAGGCTGAAGAAATTGCCAATAAAATCTGGCAACAAACTCGATTATTCGGTTATCTGAATGAAATGCCAGTGATGCAGTTCCTGTTTGATCACGTTGAAGCTGATGATGTTATCGCCCATCTTGTGAACACGCCCCAACTAAAAGGTTCCCAGAAGGTAATCGTAAGTTCGGACAAGGACTTCTTTCAGCTTCTGGATGATGAAACAATACTATACCGTCCGATTCAAAAACAATTCCTTAACAAAAATCGGATAGTCGAAGAGTTTGGTATTCACCCTACCAACTTCGCCCTCTCCCGGGCCATCGTAGGAGACAAAAGTGACAATTTGGAAGGGATCAAGGGCGTGGGTCTAGGCACTCTCGCTAAAAGATTTCCACACCTACGCGACCAAGAGAGTTATACAATTGACAGGCTTGTGGAATACAGTTGCGAACAGAGGGACACTGGCTTGAAATGCTACTCACTTATTTCTGAACAAAAAAATCTTATTGAGGAAAATTATAAATTGATGCAACTATACTCTCCCTCTCTTTCTATACAAGCTAAAAACATAATGTCCCAGACATTCGAAGAGTTTAAACCACTCCTTAACAAAACACAAATTATAAAGATGTTTGTCGAAGATGGCATTACGGACACTCAGATCGACAGCCTCTATAGCAATTTTAAAAAGTTAATTACAGAATGGAAATAAAGCTTCAATTTGTTAGCGAGCTAGGATAAGATAGAGAGATAAAATGGAACACGAACAGCCAACATTTTCAAAATTTGGAAAAAGATTTCAAGAAGATTTATGTCATTTAATGCTTGTTGATCGCCCTTTCGCTGATCAAATAATGGAAGTTTTAGATATACAGTTTTTAGAATACAAATATTTACGAACTTTTTTGACTAAGATAACCAATTACCGCGAACAATACGGTGTACATCCTTCTTGTAATATTTTAACTACAGTATTGCGGTCATCATTAGAAGATGAGAATGAGGTAATCCAAAAACAGGTCAGAGATTACTTCGTCCGTATTTGCGGCGGCGAAGCCAACGTCGACGGAGCAGAATACATAAAAGAAACGTCTTTGGATTTTTGCAAAAAACAAAAACTTAAAGAAGCAATGCTTAAGTCAGTTTCATTGTTGAAAAGTTCTTCATTTGATGACATACGTGAGATCATCAATGAGGCTCTTAAACTCGGTTCAGATCCCAACAACGGCCACGATTATAAAGCAGATTTTGAAGCACGTTTTGTAAAAAAAGTGCGCAACCCCATTACCACCGGTTGGGCCAATGTTGATGAGATCTCCCGCGGCGGCCTAGGCAAAGGCGAACTAGGAGTGATCGTCGCTCCGACTGGGGCAGGGAAGTCAATGGTGTTGGTCCATCTTGGGACTCAGGCACTAAAGGCACAGAAAAATGTTGTACATTATACTCTGGAATTAGCCGACACCACGATTGGTTCTCGTTATGACAGTTGTTTGACCGGCGTGCCTCTAACAGACCTCCGTGCCTTCAAAGAACAAATTTACGAAAAGGTACAGATGGTTACGGGGAACCTGATTATTAAAGAGTACCCCACCAAGACTGCTACTGTCAATACAATTAGAAACCATTTGGAAAAGGTACGAGCACGCGGCGTTTCTATCGATTTAATTATAGTGGATTATGGGGATATTTTATCACCAAAAACCATTCGACGGGAGAAAAGACACGAACTAGAGACTATTTATGAAGATCTCCGTGCCTTAGCGCAGGAGTTCCGGTGTCCCGTATGGACGGCGTCACAGACTAACCGATCGGGGTTGAATGCGGAGGTGATTACCATGGAATCAATATCTGAGGCTTTTAATAAATGCTTTGTAGCAGATTTCATTTGTACTATTTCCCGCACTATTGAGGACAAAGCTATGAAGGCTGCTAGAATGTTTGTCGCTAAGAACCGTAATGGACCCGATGGTATGATATACCCTGTTCATATGGACACAGCGGCTGTAAAGATTAATGTTTTAGAGGAGACCGACCAAACAATCGGAGAGATCAGAGCGTTATCGACAAAAGAACAGTCCCAAAGATTAAAAGAGAAATACAAGGAGTACAGAAAAAATGCAGACAACTAAAGTTTATACTCTAGAAGAAATACACGATGCTACTTTAAAATATTTTGATGGGGACGAGTTAGCAACTAATGTCTGGCTAACTAAGTACGCTTTAAAAAACAAAAAAGGTGAGTTTTTAGAGTCTACGCCAACCGATATGCACCGGCGCCTCGCCAGAGAGTTTGCTCGCATTGAAGGTACTTTTGGAGGAGGACGGGCCCTCGATGAGGAAGCCATATATGGTTTGTTAGAAAATTTTCAATATATTGTCCCTCAAGGGTCTCCTATGTATGGGATGGGGAACGATCATGTGAATGTCTCTCTTTCGAATTGCGTGGTTGTGGACTCGCCATCTGATAACATCTCTTCCATCGTCGACGCCGGCCGAGACTTAGCTAATCTCTTTAAGAGAAGATGTGGAGTAGGAATAGACATTAGCGAGTTGCGTCCTGAAAATACCCCCGTTAACAACTCGGCTGGCACCACTACAGGCGCCTGGAGTTTCGCTGATTTTTATTCTTATGTTTGTCGTATGATAGGACAGAATGGCCGCCGCGGCGCACTGATGATCTCCATGGATGTACGACACCCTGATATTGAAAAATTTGTTACCATGAAGGGCGATTTATCCAAGGTCACCGGTGCTAACGTGTCTGTGCGGATTTCTGATGATTTTATGGAAGCTGTGGAGAAAGATGAAGATTTTGTGTTGAGGTTTCCCATTAACGGAGAACGTACTCCAGCATTCACTAAAACAATTAAGGCAACTCATTTATGGGATATGATTGTAAAATCTGCCACCGTTTCTGCAGAGCCTGGGATTTTAATGTGGGGGAATATTTTAAAGCGACTCCCTGCCAACGAGTACGCGGACCAGGGGTTTCAGACTCTTACCACCAATCCTTGTGGAGAGATCCCTCTCTCGGCTTACGATTCTTGTCGGCTAATTTCTATTAACCTTAAGAGTTTCGTCAAAAACCCGTTTACCGAGGAGGCGACATTTGATTTTACAAAATTTGGAGAAGTCGTCACTAGTGGGATGCGGCTATCGGACGATTTGGTGGAGTTAGAAATTGAAAAATTGAACTCCATTATTCGTGTATGCGATAAAGACGATGAAAGGCGCTTGTGGAGTAGATTGTTAGCTGCATGTAAGCGCGGCCGCCGCACAGGTTTGGGTACCCATGGTCTAGCGGACGCAGTCGCATGCATGGGGTACCGGTACGACTCGTCCGAGGCTATAGAACTAATTGACAAAATTTATGAAGAATTAAAAGTTGGAGCATACGGGGAAAGCGTACAACTCGCTGTTGAGCGCGGCTCCTTCCCGGTTTTTGATTGGGATACAGAACAAAACAATTCCTATATTTCTGATTTGCCAAAAATTTTACGGGACCAGATTTCCAGATTTGGAAGACGTAATATTTCTATCCTCACTAACGCTCCGACGGGTTCCGTTTCTATTTTATCTCAAACTAGTTCCGGTGTCGAACCCGTTTTTCGAAATACTTATACTCGCCGTAGAAAGCTGTCGCACAACGAACAAGAAGCTCCTGCAGACTACGTGGATGAGATGGGCGAAAAATGGTCGGAGTATACTATCTACCACCATAATGTTCAAGAGTACATGAAGCTTTTCTCCTCTACCGAGATACCTGACATATTTGTAACCTCGGATCAGATCGATTGGAACAAGCGGGTAGATGTGCAAGCCGTTATTCAAAATCATATAGATCATTCTATTTCCTCCACAATTAATTTGCCGAAAGGAACGTCTTCCTCAGTTGTAGGCGAATTATACCGTGAAGGGTGGAGAAAGGGGCTCAAGGGGATCACTGTGTACGTGGATGGTTCTCGCTCTGGAGTTTTGGTGGATCGCGCCCAAGGCGGTGAGGCTTTCCCTGTGCACGATGCCCCCCAACGCCCAGAGACGTTGTCGTGTGATATCTACCACACTACAATCCGAGGAGAGAAGTGGGTAGTATTAGTAGGTTTATTGGACGAGCGTCCCTATGAAGTCATGGGGGGGCTAGCTTCTCTAATCGAGATACCTAAGAAATATACGAGAGGGACTATTACTAAAAGAAGTCGCAAAACTACGGCATCGATTTATGATTTACGTTACGGAGAAGGGGACTCTGAGACGCGGATTAAAGACTTGGTCAAGGTTTTTGATAACCCTAACCACTCCGCTTTCACGCGCGTCATTTCTCTTACTCTCCGACATGGAGCTAAGATTAACTTTTTAGTCGAACAACTCCAAAAAGATAAAGATTCGGAGATGTTTAGCTTTTCTCGATGCATCGCCCGCGTCCTTAAGAACTACATTCAGGATGGCACAAGGGCATCAACTCAATGTCCGGATTGCGGCTTAGAAGAGATTGTTTACATAGAAGGGTGCCAAACTTGTAAAAGTTGCGGGTATGCTAAATGCGGTTAATTAGGAGATGAAGATGAATTTTATACCAGTGGGACGATATTTGCTTATAGAACCAATTATCGTTGAGAATGTAAGAGGTAAAAAGAAGAAGCCTCAAGTATTGTTGCCGGAGTCCTATGAACCTAACACTGTTGAGCGATTTAAGGTTTGTCGAGTAGTAAAAGTAGGCCCTGAGTGTGGTCCTCATATCACTGCGAATACTCTTGCGGTAGTCAATAATAGCATGGTTGAGAAAATTAAAGTGTTTGATACAGATTTTTATGTGATTTTAGAGAATCATGCGGTGGGGGTTATAAATGAATAAGTCAAACCCAATACCAGAGTTAGCAACATGATGGGGGGAGCATTACTCGCAAACATGTTATGCTCAGCTGCCTTCACATTAAGTCTACCTAACAGTGAGTATGCATGTCGATATATGGACTTAGTAGTAAAACACTCACAAGCCAATGACGTCGAGCCAGAAGTATTGGTAGCTCTAATACATGAAGAGAGTCGGTGGACTTCTTCAGCCGTAAGTCGAGCCGGCGCCTGCGGCCTGACACAAGTATTGCCAAAGTACACCAAGCCTAGACGTACCTGCTCTGATTTAAAAAAGCCACGTATTGCTATCAAGGTGGGGGCCAAAACCTTATCTTACTGGGTTTATGAACATGGGGGTGGTGACTATTTGAAGGGATTATGTGGGTACAATGGTGGCAATAAGTGTGGTACATCTTCAAAGCGCTATGCAAAGCGTGTGATGCGTTTGACTCGAAGGTTAAATTCCGACATAGCTAAGCAGAGAGCATATTACAATTTCTTGCAAAGCTTAAACATGGATATTTCGGTTGATCCGTCCACCGAAGAAAAATAAGACAATTGTGATTGGAGGGGACCTCGCCGCGGCCGCTTATGCATACCTATATGATGGCCTTCTGATCCAGAACCATTTGGAACGCCCGTTTGCATTTGAATTTTTTCAGCCTAGTCAACACATACCGTTAACCGGTTTTAAAAATAAGAGCAAGCACCTCGTAACAGCGGATTCTAAAAATAGAGAGATAGGTTCTTATAAAGGCGAAATGTGGGACCACATATTATTTCAGTTATCCATACAGGGACAGGTGCCCTTCCACGGGGAGGGGGTTAAAATTAGACTGAAAGAGGGATTATTACATGTGGTTGTGGGGGAAACCAAGCTGTTTAAATATACATATGACAATTTGTATATTTTTAATCCAACAAATATAACAGGTCTCGGTCCCCCAGCATCGGAAAAGACGGCCAGTTGCGAAGTATATGATTGGTTTGACGTAAACCAGGGCGCCCTTCACCCTTATGACTTATTAGAGGACCCGTCCCCGCTCGTCCGGGAGATATATTTTTATCCGTCGTCGCGTATAGACGGGAACGTAAACAATCGCAAGGATTTGGTCTCTAAGTCGGTCATGGAGGTTGAGGACCTCTTCAATATTGAATACTCAGACCTGTATGTTCGTTTTAAGATCCAACATACCATGAAGGAACATCAAATATTTGGAGAGAAAGGTGGCCCAGTAAAACTCACACACCGTAAAAGAGAAGTTAAACATAATAAGGTTTCGTATTATAATTTTGAAGACACTAGAGTTAAGTTTCTGAATATAAAAGAAGAAAACATCTTGGAGGGGGAGTGTGGCTAAATATTTTCATTTAGCAGGGATTGTCCCGTTGACCGGGGAACCACCCGATCTTGGAACTCCCTGGCACCCAAGTTTGAGCCCCATCACATCTAATCTTACCCTTATCCAAAAGGCGGTTGCGGAATGTGCCCAGGTGGGGTGCAAAACAATTTGGATTTTGTGTGATGATGATATTACGCCCATGGTGAGATATATGGTGGGAGATTGGATTGAAGATCCCGTGTGGGCCCACCGACCGCACTCCCCGTCGCCGTTCGGAGACAAACGCGAAATACCTATTTTTTATATCCCCACACATCCCAATGATATCAACAGACGCGATAGTGTGTCTTGGGGTATTTTATACGGCGCCCAGACGGCAGATCGGGTTGCGCGCCAAATAAGTAAGTGGGTTGCGCCTCAAACCTTCTATGTAAGCTTCCCTTACGGGGTATACGATTTTACCTCATTGCGGACAGAGCGAAAAGATATATCTAGTGAAAAGAACTTTTGTGTCGGGTATAACAATAAAACATTCATGGATGGAGAATATCTAGCGTTCACCTTCAACGCCGACCGGTTGAAAAATTTATTAAAAGACTTTAAAGAGAACAATACCAACATGTTTCAGAATGGAAAACGAATCTCCCCCGAGGATCGCTACTCTGGTCGGTTCTATTCGGTTCCTCAAGCGTTTAAAAATACGAAAATTAGTAATTATTTATGTATAAACACAACTTTTTATCATAAAATTGAGGATTGGACGACTTATAGGAACTATATATCTTCAAGAGGGTGTGAAGTGCTTGGAACTTCTTTTAAAACAATTTTAAAATACAAGGAATTTAATAAAATTCCAAAGGAGAATATAAATGAGAACAATTGAAATTGAACAAGTTGTGGTAGCTGAGAAGGAGATGAAGAGGGAAATGGCGGAGACCATCATAGAAGATTTGTTGATGCTTAAGGAAACTTATCATCATATTGACGGAGAGCTGACCTACGATATTGAAAATCTGATTGCAGAGTACGAAGAATTTTGTTGACAAACAACATAATTTTAGTATAATAAATACATATCTTAGAGGAACAGTGACACAAAAGAAATCTCAAATAAAGTTTGTAAACTTCCATTCGCACACTACATTTTCTGCGTTCGATGGGATGGGATACCCCGAAGAACATATGCAAAATGTGTGGGCCAACGGGGGCGACGCCATGGCCATCACAGACCATGGGAACATGAATAGCCTCGCCTATCAGGTTGAGGCTTTCAAAAAGATGCAACAGGAGGGAAAAGAATTCAAACCGATTTTTGGGATCGAAGCATATTTTATACCGTCCGTTGCCAACTGGAAAGATGATTATTTAAACGCTAAAGAAGAAAAGCGTCGAAGCAGTGAAAGCAATATAATTATCGAAGATGAAGACCGTAAAAAATATAAAAATATTTTGAACCGTCGAAATCATTTGGTTCTTGTCGCCCAAAACGAAGCTGGTTTGAAAAATCTATTTAAGATGGTTTCTACATCTTTCCGCGGCGACAACTACTATCGTTTCCCAAGGTTGGATTATTCTTTACTTAAAAAGCATAGTGAGGGAGTGATCGCGGCGAGTGCGTGCATGAGTGGCATTTATAGCGGTTGTTACTGGGATAACCGCGAGACGGACGAAGAAGCTGTACTAGATGCTATGCGTCATACTACAGAGAAGATGAAGAGAATTTTTGGAGATCGGTGGTATGCAGAATTGCAATGGAACGCAATTCCCGAGCAACACGAAATTAATAAATACATAATCCAGGTAGCCTCGGAGTATGATATAGAATTAATCTCTACTGCCGACAGTCATTACCCGTCGCAGGACACGTGGCGGGATAGAGAATTATATAGACGACTAGGGTGGCTAGGAAAAAGCACGCGCCCTGGATGGATGAGCAATGAGTTGCCAGAATCAATCGACGCGGTAGGGTACGAACTGTATCCGAAAAACGGAGAACAGATGTGGGAAGCTTATAAGCATTATAGCAACCAGATGAATGTCTCCTACGATGATAAGCTTGTACTAGAAAGTATTGAGAGGACTCATCATATTGCTCATGATCGTATTGAATCATTTTTACCCAATTCCGAGGTAAAGCTACCCTCGTTCGTAGTCCCCTCTGGTTATAGTGCGGACCAAGCGCTTGCCTCTATGTGTGTCGCCGGCCTAAAAACCCTTGATCTTGGGAATGATAAAGAATACATTGATAGATTAAAAGAAGAGGTAAACGTAGTTAAAGACCGTGGTTTCTCTAGTTATTTTTTAACCATGAAAGCTATAGCAGATAAGGCCACGGACCGACAGCTCGTCGGCCCAGGCCGCGGCTCTGCAGCGGGCGCCCTCATCGCATATGTATTGGGGATCACCCAGGTCGACCCCATCAAATATGGGCTGCAGTTCGAAAGGTTTTTGAGAAAGGACGCTACGGACTATCCAGATATTGATTACGATGTTTCGGATCCTATGGGTCTAAAAGAGCACCTGATAGAAGAGTGGGGAGAAAATTCGGTTGTTCCAATTTCTAATTGGAACACTCTACAACTTAGAAGCCTGATTAAAGATATATCAAAATTTTATGATATCCCCTTTACAGAGGTGAACTTTGTAACCAACCGTATGTTCGCTGAGGCCACCCCCACAGCCAAGAAAGCGTTAGGAATCAAGGCTGGGGTATATACCCCCACGTTTGATGAAGTGATGGCATATAGCCCCACTTTGCAATCCTTTTTAAAGAAGTATCCTCACATCGAGACCCATGTTAATACTCTTTATGGACAGGTGCGTTCGTGCAGTCGCCACGCCGGCGGCGTAGTAATTGCGGAAAATCTGGACGAATGCATGCCTCTGATAACGAGCGGCGGTGTGACACAGTCACCCTGGACAGAGGGGCAACACGTACGACACCTGGAGCCGCTAGGGTTTATTAAGTTTGATATCTTGGGGCTTGCATCTCTCCGTATGATCGAGGCTGCGATATCCCACATCTTACGAAGGCATCACGGAAAACCTTCTCCGACGTTTGAAGATATCAAAGAATATTATGACGAACACCTCCACCCCGATAATATCGATCTCAGTGATGAAAACGTTTATAAAAATGTATTCCACGCTGGTAAATGGGCTGGAGTCTTCCAATTTACCGAGGAGGGCGCCCAGAAGTTTTGCGTCCGAGCGGAGCCAAAAAACATTATTGATTTAGCAGCTATCACTTCTATCTACCGACCTGGGCCTTTAAGCGCCGGCGTCGATAAACAATATGTCAAAGCTAAGCACAACCCGGAAGACGTTGTGTATTTGACCGAGGAGATAAAAGAGATCACAGAGGAAACGGTTGGTTTTTTGATCTTTCAAGAACAAATTGCGGAGCTAGCCCACAAACTAGGACATAATATTACTCTTGATGAGGGAAACAAACTTCGTAAATTGTTGACCAAAAAGGGCGTCGCTGGGGTAGAGCAACAAAAAAACCAGATTAAGCAAAAATTTATTAGTGGCTGTGAGGAAAAGAATATTTCTCATGCGGAAGCTTCCCATTTGTGGGATACGTTTGAATATTTTTCTGGGTATGGGTTTAATAAATCACATGCGATATCCTACTCCGTCTTATCGTTCCAGTGTGCATGGCTATTGAATTACTACCCCTCAGAATGGGTGGCGGCATTTCTAGACAAGGAACCGGAGGCTCGCAAGGAGAGGGCTATTAATATTGCAAAATCCTTGGGGTTCGAAATAGCCCCCTTGAATATAAATACCTCTGGAGTGGTGTGGGAGATCTCATCTGACGGTAGCACATTGATCCAACCACTTACTTCAGTTAAAGGGTTGGGAGAAGCTGCTATCAAACAAATTTTAGATAATCGCCCCTTTGAGGTGGTCGAAGACTTCCTATTTAATGAAAACATAATATATTCTAAATTAAATAAAAAAGCTCTTGATGTACTGTGCCGGGCACAAGCACTTGGGGAATTAGTGGATGAAAGATTTACAGGCCTTAAGCATTTTTGGTCATCCTGCGTGGTCGATCGACCAAAGAATGAAAAAAAGCTCGCCGAGAATATAGAAAAATACAGCCCAGAGGGAGAGTTTCAGGATGAGGAATTAATACAATATCTGGTTGACTTGACAGGAGTATATCCTATGCACCTTGTGATGACTCCAGAGCTTATGGAAAAACTAGAGAGTAAATGTATTCCGCGGGTTTCCGATTATGATCCCGAATTGCAACTGGTGTGGTTTGTACCTCGTAAGATCATCCCCAAGAAAACCAAGAATGGAAAAGATTATTGGATTTTGGAAGTGATCGATGACTCTAGCAACATGACAAGGATTAGGTGTTGGGGCATTAAACCGGCGCGCGATATCTTACTAACCAACCACCCCTATGTAGCTCGGTTGGAACATAGCCAAGACTGGGGGTTCAGCACACGTTCAATAAGACATAATTTCAGGATGCTATCTTAAAAAGGAGAAAAGATGAATATTAAAGTGTTTAGAATAAGAGATGAGGCAAAGCTACCGGTCCGGGCGCACAATACCGATGCGGGTATGGATTTGTTTTATTGCCCGGATTTTTCAAAGCCCGCCAACTGCTCATTTAATGAAAATGGTTTGTTGGCCATCGCCCCAGGGGCTTCTTCTCTTATCCCGACGGGGGTTAAAGTAGAGGTGCCACTGGAACACATGCTTGAAGTGAAAAACAAGTCGGGGATCGCTACTAGGCAACAGCTTTTGGTTGGCGCATGTGTGATCGACGCCGGGTATAATGGAGAAGTGTATGTGAATTTGCATAATATTTCAGCTGAAACGCGCGTCGTCGAGCCGGGCCAGAAGATTGCTCAAGCGGTATTGACACCTATAATCTGTTGCGGTATTGAAGAGGTACATTCCGAGTCCGGGATCAACTACAATTCCAGCCGCGGCACCGGTGGGTTTGGCTCTACGGGTTTACTGTAATGAACAAAAAAACGCAAGAAACCATGTTCAGTTCCCAAAGCGCAGAGTGGGAAACGCCGCAGGATTTTTTTGACAGATTAAACCAAACACACAATTTTACTCTTGATCCTTGTTCAACATTAGCCAATACTAAATGTCCCACACATTATGTTAAAGCACAAGATGGTTTGTCTCAAGACTGGGGAGGTCACAAGGTATTTGTTAATCCACCCTACGGACGTGAAATGAAAAGATGGGTTAAGAAATCTTTTGAAGAGAGCCAAAAACCTAACACGACTGTGGTGATGCTCATTCCTGCGCGCACGGACACTCAGTACTGGCACGATTATTGTATGAAGGCTGATATTATCTATTTTGTGAAAGGGAGGCTGCATTTTAAAAACAAGGCTGCAGCCGATTACACGGGGAAAACAAAAACTAGCCCAGCGCCCTTCCCGTCTGCTGTGATCGTGTTCAAAGGTGAAGTGAAAGGAAGTCCATTAATTGGAGTGATAAAAAACAAATGAACTTAGGAAGAAAAATAAAGAGACAGAAAAATCGTGAGGATAAAAAGGTTGAAAAGAAAATTAAGGATAAATTAATGATGTTTGACAACCTGCCAGAGGAATGCTTAACATGCGAAAGAGAATTTGACAGGCAAAACAAAGAGATGGTGGCCACGTGGAATGTGGTGGTGAGGGAAAAGGAAGGGATTGTACGTCTCTATTGTCCGGACTGCTGGTCCAAAGCTATAGAGGTCACCAAGCATTTTATGGGAGAGGGAAGTGAAGAGAGCAGTTAGTTATGATGACGTATTGTTGGTGCCACATTATAGTGATATCAATAGTCGGATAGAGGTAAATCTAGGGAACGCCTTAGACGAACATATATATTTGGATATCCCTATCATCAGCAGTCCAATGGACACTATTACCGAGTCAAAAATGGCTTCAACAATCGCCCGGGCCGGAGGATTAGGTATCATCCATCGTTATAACAACGTGTGGGAGCAAACTAAATTAGTAAGAGATGCGGTTAGTTGTGACTTATCGATTACGGTCGGCGCCGCCGTGGGGGTAACCGGGGATTATTTTCAACGTTCTGCAGAACTGATTGACTCAGGCGCCGAAGTCCTCTGTATTGACATGGCTCACGGACATCACGTTTTAATGGAGCGCGCCGTCAAAACCTTAAAAGATAGATACGGAGAACTGGTACACATCATGGCTGGGAATATCGCGACCGCCGAAGGTTATGAACACTTATCAACGTGGGGCGCTGATAGCGTACGCTGCGGGATTGGGGGAGGGTCTATCTGCTCCACGCGAATTGAGACCGGTCATGGTGTACCTACGCTCCAAACGGTTTTAGATTGTGCCGCACTTGACTTAAATGCAAAAGTTATTGCTGATGGAGGATTAAAGAGTTCAGGAGACATTGTAAAAGCGCTAGCCGCCGGCGCCGATTTTGTGATGGTGGGGAGCTTACTGGGCGGAACCACCGAAGCCCCAGGTAAAACGATAGCGAGAGAAGGTCGCAGGTATAAAGAGTATCGAGGGATGGCGAGTCGTGAAGCTAAGATGGTTTGGCGCCAAGATTCTTCTTATTCAGAAGGGGTTAGCTCGATAATCCCACATAAAGGAGAGGTTACTCAAGTTTTGGAGCGTCTAAGGCAGGGAATTGCGTCGGGGTTTTCTTACAGTGGAGCGCGAAACATCGAGGAGTTGTGGTCAAAGGCTGAATTTGTAATCCAAACTACGGCGGGCAGATTAGAAAGCAGTACCCACATCTTAAATCGATGAATTACGGCAAAATGAAGAAAAAGATCACTTTTAAAGAAACAGATAAAAATCATGCTGATTTAAAGATAAGGCTAAAATACGACGGAATAAAACAGCAATTGTTTTTTAATTCACTTATTGAGGCTTATTTGAACAAAGATGATAACATTATGAATTTTATTTTTGATTTAAAAGAGAAGTTAAAGATTCAAACCATAGCTAAGCGACGCGTCGTGAAACAACGCCACGTATTACGCCAGCAGAACAATCAAAAATATGGATTGTCTGTGGCAGAAAAAGAAACAATCTATGATATGATAACAAATAAAGGAGAGGATAGTTGAAAGAATGTTCAGAAAAGTGTTTAGAGTTAGGGGTTAACTGCCCAGTAGAAGAATGTCGTATGTGGATAGATTACGATACAGACTTAAATTGTACTAATATAACTATTGAAAGGAACGGTAAGATGACCTTACGAGAAATCTCAAAGAGGTTTGGATTATCCTTTGTTAGGATTAAACAACTTCAAGATAAAGCATTAAGAAAGCTTGGAAAAAATAATGAGTTTAAAAGCTTTTTTGGAAAGTAGGAACTAATTATAAGCAGGGATAATTTGTTTATAGGAGCAACATTCAAATGAGTACTACCAAAAAAGCACTACTTGCGGAGAATACAGTTCGCAGGTTCATGAAACTGGCTAACGTAAATGGTTTAGCAGATCGCACAATCACTCACCTCAAAGAGGAATTAGAGGATTTTGAGGCTGAAGCCGAGGAAGAGGTAGAAATGCCACTCCCAGGAGGAGGAGAAGAGATTGAAGCTGCTGAGGTAGATATTGCTGGACCTCCTCTGGAGGAAGAACCCCCGTCCGACGAAGGGGACGGTATTGATATCATTGGCGAGAAGTTCAAAGATTTCCTTCGCGAAAATGATGTAGAAATAGAGGTAGAGGGCTCCGGCGCCGTCCCAGATACCGGGATGCCCGAAATAGAAGCTCCTGTCGACGACGTCGATGTGGAAATGGCCGATGTCGCTCTAGATGACGACGATGACGACGATGAGGAGGTTGCTCTTGCTGAAGCTCATGTTAAGGGAAACGCTAAAGGGTGGGGAGTTAGCGGGAAGCTTGGCAATACGGTTACTGGCGGATATGGTAAAAACGATGGCATGAAAGGCGCTAAGAAAAGCTCCACTTCCACCTCCTACGGTCACGTGAACGAGGATTCGGGCTGTGACTGCGGCGCCGCCGACGCGGACACTGGTGAAGACGACGTCAATGAGCCTTTGGTCAACGAAATTGCCGTCCGTGTCGCACAACGCCTTATGGGTCGGTCCCAGAAGCGCTAGGTCTCGGTGCGATCGGCGCTGATGCGGGCCTTGGAAGAGAAACGTCAAGCCCTTGAAGACGCCATAGCAAACAATATTGAGGGGTTTGAAATACGCTCCAAGGAAGGTCACCCGTTGTGGCGGTTCCTTTCTAAAGTTATGTTTTGGAATCCTCGGATATCTTCGGGGTTTATAACTACATTATATCCAGTCGTGTGGGTGCCATCGCTCCCTTGGAAATCTCACAGTCCTGCGACTGCCATTGAAGTTCTAGCTCATGAATATGTCCACCTTCAGGATCGCAAGAGGCTTGGGCTTCTGTTCAACCTTTTATATTTAGCCCCTCAAATATTTTCCTTATTCACACTTCTGGGGTTTATCAACCCCTGGTTTTTTACGTGCATCTTATTCTTGGCTCCGTGGCCCTCCCCTGGCCGTGCCTGGCTAGAATATCGGGGATATCGTATGTCGATGGCGGTTACTTATTGGGTGCATGGCTGCGGCCTTGATAGTAGGTGGATTGTTTCTCAATTTACAGGGCCAAATTATTATTGGATGTATCCCTTTCACAAAGTATTAGAAAGACATTTAAAAGAAGATTATAAAAAAATAAGGCGAAACGATTTAACTTCTGAATTAAAAGAGGTAAAATCAATTTTAGGGCTATGAATTTCATTATCGATAATAAACCCCTTCTTGAAAGTTTAGTATGGTTTATTGTTGGTGCGGTAAGTCATAGATTTCTATGCATGATAAGCGGGTACTTACCGCTGCACAATTATGCTCTACGTATAAACGAAAGAGCGTTAAAACTTGTTGGATGCATTATGGAGGAATTAGTTTTTATACATTCGGTGAAATACAAGATTTTAAAAGAGAACGGTGCCTCCGACAACGCACTTGAAGAGGTTAAAAAGGGAGACACGGCGGAGCTACAAGCTTGGACTTCTCAAGTGATAGGCTATTTTAGGGGGGCTTATCCATCTTCATATTTAAAAACGATAGATTTTGATAGCTGGAGGAATTTGCTAAAAGAACATAAAAAAAATACTCATATAGATATTTCTTGACTTTAGGAGGGAAAAGCCTTATACTTATATATAGAAATGGCGGGAGGATAAAAAAATGGGAATAAATGTAGTTGTATGGTGTGAACAAACTGATTCAGAGGAATACCTGACTTATAAAATGCAGGTCAGTGGAGTTTCTCGCAAGTCCGAGAAAAAGGTTCTTAGGGAAACGCAAGATTGGGCTTGCTGCGGTGAGGGATGGGATCCTCGTAATAGTAGATCGCTTTTTTTGTTCAAGAGGGACTTTTTAGATAAAAGCGAAATGCTGGAGTGGGCCCACGCCTTTACCTATCCTGTAAAAGAGCTTATCGTACGTTCGGGCCGAGAGGTAGAAATCAAAAAAAAGGAGAAAAAAAAGAAAGATGGAAGAAAAACCAAGCGAGTCAAATCCAACCGATCTATCTCAGGAGCCAGAACAAAATGTTGAAGAGAGCCCTCTGCTGTTTCTTGAAGCAACAGGGACAGATGACTTTAAAAAGATAGGATTGTATGGTAGTATAGATGAAGAACGTGCAGGGGAAATCATTTATCTTCTCCTAGCTCACCAGTATGAGAGGAACAATAAGAAGAGTAAAGAAAGCTCTTCGGATGACGATAACTGTATTGAGTTTTTAATTTCTACCGAAGGAGGGTCCGCGTCCGAGATGTTTGCTATTTATGATGTGATGCGTGCCTTACGTGTTGATTTGCCAATTGGAACTTATGGTTTAGGAAAAGTAATGTCTGCGGGAGTCCTATTGCTCGCTGCAGGAACCAAAGGGAAACGTAAAATTGGGAAACATTGCCGTGTTATGCTACACAGTGTTATATCGGGGCATGCCGGCGAACTACACAGTCTGCGTAACGAATTAAAAGAGGTGAGGCACACCCAAAAACAGTATGTGGAAGCGCTAGCGTCTGAAACGGATATGACTAAAAGTCATATTAGGAGGTTGTTAAACAAGAAGGTGAATATTTACTTTACCGCAGAAGAAGCCGTCAAACTCGGCATTGCGGATCAAGTTGTGTGATGAGTAAAAAACAAATAGATTACAACAAATCCAGTGCGAAGCGCCTCGGGTGGAAGACCGCCTGGTTTTGTTGCGAAGGATTCGATGAAACATTGATAGAGAATGTAAAAGATTTTCAGAGACAATGTAACTTGGAGGCCGACGGCCTGGTGGGTCCCAAGACCTTCCGTCGCATTTTTACAGAGATAGAAGCAAACACAGAACTAGACGATGCTCCCTCTCACATAACCTGTGATGGGGTTGAAGTGCCGTTGAGGTGGGATAGGTTTGTGGGAATCGAGGCGCCTGATGCTTTAGTTCTCCCCCGCACTTGTTTTAAAAAAACAGCGAACTTCACCAGGAAACCCACCTTAATTGTTACCCATTGGGATGCGGCCCTTTCTGCCACCTCTTGTCACAAAATTTTAAAAAGACGAGGCCTTTCTTCACATTTTGTAATTGACAACGACGGCACGATATATCAAATGGTCGATACAAATAATATTGCATGGCACGCCAAGGGTACTAATGAAAGTAGTATTGGGATCGACTTCAGTAATGCCTATTATCTTAAATACCAAAAAGTATATCGCAAAAGGGGATTTGGTAACCGTCCTGTATTAGAGTCAACCGTGCACGGCTCCCCTACGGGCGCCCATCTCGGGTATTACGAGGTTCAGTTAGAGGCCTACAAAGCTCTCCTACAATCCCTATGCAGTCACTATAATATCCCCTTAGAGTGCCCACAGACCCCCAGTGGGGGCCTCTACAAGGGGGTGTACGACCCGGCAACGACGGGACAATTCCACGGGGTTGTCTGTCATTATCATTTGAATGCTAAGAAAATAGACTGCGCCGGCCTAGAACTAGAGAGTCTTTTAAAAGAAATAAAAACTATTTAGTACTATGAAAGAAACAAACTACATCAAGGATTTTTATTCTCCTGCATTGACATTTAATAATCTGATGCGCCTCGTTGAGGAACAGTATACAAACGGGGATTTCTCAATTTTGACGGAAGGCTCCATTGAGGACGACACGCTAACAGTGGCTATGATCCCCGAGATCCCTATAACGGAAATTGGCTGGGCCCTTCTTAAAACTGATAAAGGTGGAGAAGTAAATCAAACTCAGCGTACGCAATTAAATAACTTTTTAAAAAATATTAAAGGTAGCGACCTCAAAGAACGTCTTGACAGCATCAATGAGTTTTACAACCTTGGTGAAGAAGGCGCCACTATATTGTTGGGAAATTCCAGCGCGTCTACGATTTCTCGTTCTCTCGCATACCTTACCTTCTTCAAGACACTCACTACCATCATCACTAATTTTAACGCGTCCTCCGCCGGGTTCACTTTTGAATCTTTTCTTGGAGTTCTGCTCGGCGGTACTCAAATCCCAACGAACCAGAATACTATTGCAGACCTGGAGACAGAGAACGGAGTGCCCATTAGCCTAAAGTTGTATAATGAGGCGAGCGTCGCGGTAGATGGCAGTTACGCTGATTTAGTAAATGACCTCGTCCGGGGAGATTATATGCAATATGTTGTGGTCATGAAACGGCTCGAAATGACGAGAGAAGGTGACCCTCTATCAACCGAGGGAAGTTTAGATTTTTATAGGTTTAACTTCACGGTTGATAATGTTGTTAATATCTTTAGTAAAACTAAAGCAGAAACAGTAGTACAGCTTCCGGTGGCTTTTCTTAAAGATCGGGAATATGATTTTAATACGCTCACTCCTGGCGCTAAAACGGTGACCACGGAAGAGCTGGAACAAATGTTTGTCGATAGAGTGACCAACGAATTTCCTACAATTGCTACTGACCTAGTAGATAATATTAACTGGGCTAAAAACACGATTCTATTTACAGGGTCGCCACCCAAGCCGGGCGAGGGCACCTTTCGCAAAACCGGACTAAACCGAGGAGAGATGCCTCCTATATATCAAGTCTTGCAACCTCTTCTTTATGACGAAGTGGACAACCCAGATGGAGTGATACGTGATAACGAACATCTTAAAGATATTGTTTCGCGGCTGCATGTTTACAACAATGAGATTATTGCCTATCGGTCTAAGCTAAATCCAGCCCGAGATGCCGCAAAGAAAGAACTAAAATGGGCCTCCGTTGAGGACTCGGCAGTTTTTTATAACGGGTTGCCAGATGCAGATGCAAAAAAGCGCGCCCTTGAGAATACACGTGGTGCCATATACAATGATCAGTTTCATCTCAACAAAACACAGGTTAAAAATATTGAAAATCTTGCCGCGCCGACTGTGGAAGGATTGTTTCCCCCTGGCCAAAGCAACGGTGCTTACATTGGAAGTATAGAAGTAGGCGTCAGCGCTGTACTGAAGGCGCTTAACAACGTAAAAGATCTGATTAACGAGTCTGTTTTCGACATATTTAAAAATTTGAAGCAGCTGACGACCAACATCCAGGCTTATTTCGCTCAAGGGCTGAAGCATGATGAGCAAGCTCAAAATGCTGTAACTGCTGCTGGTAATATTGAAGGGAAAACAGAAGAAATCAGGAAAGAAAACAAATAAGGAGAAAATGTGTTCAAGAAGATATATGATGCTGATCAATCATTACGACAAAAATTACTAGAGGGAATAAATATACTAGCGGACAACGTAGCAGCCACCCTGGGGCCTAAGGGGCGCAATGTTATTTTACATACACTCTCGCAGAACCCAATCATAACTAAAGATGGGGTTACTGTGGCTAACTTTGTAGATTTTGAAGACCCCATTCAGAACCTGGGCGCCCAAATTCTCAAGCAAGCGTCTAACGAAACAAATAACGTAGCTGGGGATGGTACCACCACTGCGACCGTTCTTGCGCGAGCGATAATGAGGAATGCTCAAAAGTATGCTCTTTCTGGTGTTTCTCCTGTAGAAATGAAAAAAGGTATGGATTTAGCCGTCGAGGCTATATGTGCTGAATTGGATGTGCTCTCGTTACCGATCACGAGCAAAGAAGAAATTGCCAATGTTGCTACGATATCTTCTAACGGGGATGAAGCCATAGGTTCCATGATAGCGTTGGCTGTCGATTCTATTGGTAAGGACGGTTCCATCACAGTCGAACGGGGGCGTTCAGTGGACACCGTACTAGACATTATCGAAGGGTTCCGTTTTGACGGCGGCTATGCAGCCCAAGCTTTTATAACTGATGAAAGACGTAACATTGTAAAGCATGATCGCGTGCTAATTTTAGTTACAGATTTTGAACTTTCTTCAGTGGAAGAAATGTTACCAACGCTAGAAATTGCTGCCCGGGCCTCTCAGCCGCTTTTAGTGGTCGCTGACACCCTAGAGGGCCAAGCTCTGGCTGCTCTTATCATGAATACTGTTCGAGGTACAATGAAAGTCGTGGGCGTACGTGCTCCACGTTATGGGGAAGAGAGACGCAACATCCTTAGTGACTTAGCGGTGGCCACCGGGGCCACTTTTATTAGTCGAGAAAGCGGAAAAACACTTCAGGACATTTCTTTATCTGACTTGGGACAGGCCAAGTTTGTTGAATCAATGAAAGGTCACACTACAGTTGTAGGAGGCCAAGGCGATTTAAATGAGGTGGACCGCCGCGTCGAGTCTTTAAAGGCGCTTATGAGACAAACCGATGACTTGCAAGAATGTGAGGCTATACAGGAACGCATTACACGTCTTTCGAGCGGTGTAGCTGTAATACGAGTCGGGGCCCATACAGAAGTGGAGATGATTGAAAAGAAGCACCGGATCGAGGATGCTTTAGAAGCGGTGCGCTCTGCACAGGAAGAAGGTATCGTCGCCGGCGGCGGAGTGGCCCTCGTCCGTGCCGCGCGTATTTTAAAAAAACTTAAGGCCCCCACAAGTGTACAAGATATCGGGGTTCAGGTAATAAAAGATGCTATTGCGGAACCCATTAGGCAAATGGCTTTGAACGCTGGTCACTCCCCTGACATTATTGTAAATTTGGTGGAAAAGCAAAAAAATGGCCGAGGATATAATTTTGCCACCGACAAGGTAACGAACATGATCGAGGCCGGTATAATTGATCCCGTAAAGGTTACTAAAACTGCATTGCTCAACGCTACATCTGTAGCTTCCACCTTGTTAACAACAAATCATGCTATAGTTCAGGTAAAGTAGATGACTACCATACTACTTAAAGGTACGGCGAAGACAGGAGGCCCTTCTTATGTCAGAGATGCAAATACAATCATTACAACTGGAAATTAATGGAAAACTTGAACGAATGATGGATGGGATTGATACTCTTAAAGAAAGATCTGAACACATGGCAGAGGATATTTCTAAAATAAAAGACGCAGTATATCATCCTGATGAGGGGCTTTACGCGCGCCTTCGAGGATTGGAACAGTGGAAATCTAATGCCAGTAGGGTTATTTGGATTTTGGTCACGGGTATGATTACTTTGTTTTTTGCAGCTGTTAAACAACATATTTTTTAAAAAACCTTGACAAAGCATCCTATTTCGTATATTATATATACATGAAAGTTAAAATATTTAAAACAATCGATATCGAGCAAGTAGCTGGAGAATTCAAAAAGGCTATGGAGGAAGAAACAGCAAGAATACCTCCCGTACTAGCTGGTTTGTCTCAAATAGCGGAGGCCACACCCCTTTTGTCAACGCCAGGTGGTCTGAATATGCAAGCAGTAGAATACTTTAAAGATTTGATCGACACACAAAGACAAGCCCTTTACCGTATAGATACTAGGCTAAGCGACTGGTCGTCTTTGATCGATGGACTAGTCAATATTCACTCGCAGGTGGATATTGATAATGAAAAACCTGAGCCTCAACAACCGGAGGATGTCAATGACAACGAAACTGCTTGAGGTGTATGAATGCAAAGGCGCCCATATGGGCGCCCACGCTCCCTTCCAAAAAAGATTTCAGACCCGTGAGGTATACGTTAATCCAGATCATGTAGTCTGTCTCCGAGAAGATCAATTGTTTTTGCGAATGCTGCAGGAGAATAATGATCCTCTTACCGCTCATCAAACGTTCACACGCGTTTTTATAAACCGCGGCCAAAACGGGATCGACTTGGTGGTTATAGGAGAACCGTCTCAAATTGAAGAAACTCTTAATAACAGCAGCAAACAACTTCTAAAAGGATAAATAAATGACTGAACTAAAATGTGCTTTAATACCGATGGAACATTATGAATCTATTTTTGGCAAACGGGGAGAAAAAACAAAGCTCGGTTCCTATCACGGAAGTTATTTTTGGGGCCTCAAGGGTTTTGGGAGTGATAAATGGGTAGTCAGCTTGGCGATTGATGTAAATCTGAATCAGTATCTCGCGGATGGTTTGACTGAAAAAGAGATTGTTGTGGGGTGTTTAGAGTTTTTAAACAAACCAGTAGGGAAGAGAAAGAAAAAGCAACCTTATGGAAATTTAGAAATTTTAACTGCAAAGGGCCCTTCATCAGAACCGAATAACGTACGTTATAGATATTGTATCAAGGAGCGAGAAGACCAACAATATCTCAGCCTCCTTGCTACGACAGACCAGAAGAAAAATAAATATTTTTGGGGGAAGGGACAAGCTATCCCACGTAGCCTGCGTAAGCATAGGGCGTGAGTCAAAAGCCGTTATCAGTTACTTTAGGTGCCCTTAAGCCCATCTACGCCGAGGCTCAGAGAGAAAGACTATTAAGCCAAAAATATTTGGAACTTCTGTTCAAGTCTGAACATCAAGATTTAGATTCAATTGAGAAACTGTCTACCGTACTTTCAATTTCTACAAGCCAGTGTAATATGTTAGAAATGGTTTTTGCTCAAGCAAGTGGAGACAAGGCCACAGTTTTCGCTGGTGAGCTTAAAGCGTTGACACGTCTTGTTTTGGCTAGTAAAAAAATTCAAGATGACCTTAATTGTAATAATATTTCATTTTTTTTCCATTAATGCCTTGACTTTAGCCGGAAAGACATTATATTATATATAGCGCTGCAGAAAAGCGCGATTAACCATTAGGAGGACTATATAAATGAGTTTAATTCAATACACACCACGGAGTGATCCGTTTTTTAATATTTTGGGGGAACTGTTCCCTTCGTCAAGGCATGAGACTACGCCCACTTCCTCACCTCATCGAGAGGTGAGAGTGCAGAATTTGGACGATTGTACACAGATTAGTGTGGCCGCCCCGGGCCTGGCCAAGGATTTTTTCCACGTAGATTTGACAAATAATATTTTGCATATTAGGTATGAAATTCCCGACGAAGGTTCAGCATTTTTTGCGCGCCGCTCCTTTTCACGGTCCTGGCGCGTGGCTCAAACAACTACTCCGGAGGATATTAATGCCACTTATAACAATGGTGTGCTGGTGGTAACAGTGCACAAGACATCCCCTACCGAAGCAGAGACGACCGCTATCGTGATTAATTAATTATACTTGACATAACTTTATTCTCTCCGTAAAGGCCCCCTTGTGGGGGCCTTTTTTTTGTTATTACGTGAAAAGGAAACTATTTATATAGACGAGGTATATTATGATCCCGACTGATCTTCTGTTTAAAAAATGGCGCGCTTATTCTGTTCCGGACGATATTTTAAACGAACAGCTTTTAATTGAAAGCCGCTATACTGATGCCGTAGCTACCGCCACAAACTTAAAGCGCATCATGACCCCTGCTCTCCGGGCCAGGCTATCCGAGGAACAACAAGACGAGATAAGACGCATCATCGCCGCGGCCCTCAAGGCAGTAGCTAAAAGTGACCCCACAGGCCAGAACGCCTATCTTCCGTGGGTTGCAAAAGCGACAAGGACTTACCTTAAGAAACGGTTTAATGAGTTAGAACGACGCGTCAGAGCTACCGCCGCCCACGACGGTAGGGGCGCCGCGGCCGACGTCATACGCGATTATTTCCCCTCTATTTTAGAGAGCATGGTAAGTCGTCTTGATCGGTTAGCCGCTGAGCCATCATATAGCAGGTCGCCGTCGCTCCACCGGTTTCATACACTGCGTGAACGAAATCTGGTGCCCTCGATTGAATTATTCAAGACCTATGAAGAATACACACTTGCTGTGGATCAAGCTACGAACGAAGGCAACCGTCGAGATAACGAAATAGAACAATCCAAAGGGGCAGAAGCCGGCACAGACATGTTGGTGGACGACGATGAATTTCAAATGATGCGCCCGCTTAACACAGCCGCTTCCTGCAAGTATGGTCAAGGTACGAAGTGGTGCACCGCGGCCTCGACGTCGCATAATTATTATGACCAATACACCGGCGAAGG
>Ga0098047_10000047_pt1 | contig 45579 bp, 49 predicted proteins | sample 12_taG_FD_92585 | JGI IMG/M metagenome (GOLD analysis project Ga0098047, IMG submission 92585) | Marine viral communities from the Subarctic Pacific Ocean - 12_ETSP_OMZ_AT15267 metaG | ecosystem: Environmental > Aquatic > Marine > Oceanic | place: Subarctic Pacific Ocean | collected 2015-01-16 | reverse complement strand
GGCCTTGACCCTGCCCTTGTCCTTGTCCTTGCCCTTGTCCTTGTCCTTGTCCTTGACCCTGACCTTGACCTTGACCTTGACCTTGGCCTTGGCCTTGTCCTTGTCCTTGTCCTTGGCCTTCGCCCTGTCCTTGGTCGTCTGATTCACCGCCACCTTCTGTTCCGCCATCTCCCGAACCTGCTTGAGATTCTTGATAGTCGGGGTCGTAGGCGTCGGGGATGCCGTCGCCGTCTGAATCGCTGTATTCCCCATCGTTGGGGTCGTTAGGGAATGGGTCGCTTCCATCGGGGCGACCATCACCATCTGTATCTGCATTATTAGGATTCGTGCCTCTTGCGTATTCCTGTGCATTAGTTAGACCGTCACCATCAGGGTCGCCATTAGCATCGCCCCCACTTGTGGGATTAAGCCCGTTGGCGACTTCCCATCCATCAGGTAAGCCATCATTATCGGAATCAGCATTATTCATGTTTGTTCCATGATTTTGTTCTTCAGCATTGGTTAGCCCGTCGCCATCCCAATCTGCTCCACCATCTGACGGGTCGAGTGGGTCTGACCCCTCGGCCGATACGCCTACCACACCTGCTGACATAGCAAGCATGAATGCCGTCAAAATCGTTATTATCGTTCTCTTGAATCTATTTTCTGAATTGTTCACCATTTTATTTCACTTGTTTCGTTCATAGGGAACCCGATGTTCCCTCTAACCTACTAATTATGTGTTCTCATACTTAATACTTTGCGTATCCTGAATGGGGTATTAGTATCACAAGGTTTCAAGACCTTGCTCGACTATATCCCTCATTTCAATCACCTATATTTTCATCACGCCTATCATATAGAGTGGAAGAAGCACTATGGGAATGACAAATACTCCCGTTATCGCACCGAAGCCGAATCCTACCATAAATGCCATCTTCTTATCTTGAGGGGCGACACCCAATAAGCCCTTTTGATAAGTCCAATATGCGGCGGAACCACCTACGAGTAAGCCACCTGCCCATTGAATTGTTTTTATTTCCATCCCATCAACTCGGCTAACATTGGAGAGGGATACCAACTTGAGTATTCCCCAACCGGCTCACATAGGCACTTACATCCACTATTAGGTATATCCCCCTGTTTATCTTCACACCCTACATAACAATGATTGCATTTATCACAAACATAAGTCCTTACATTGTTAAAGCAAAAACCATCTTCATTTTTACAAAATCCGACTACTTCATTCCCTTGTTCGGAATTGAAGGATTCTGCCTCTTTATCCCACTCTTGCATAATCTTCTTGATTACTCTTGGTCGTGTTTCCGTTCCTTGCCCTTGTTCATCCCGAATCCTAAGATATTGTAATTTGTCTTGAGCAATAGCGGCATCAATAACTACACTACTTTTTTGCCACCCTGTTAAACCCAAATCATCCCACATTTCCTGTAAGTATCGGTTCTTGTATCGGGGCTTAATATCCAAAGCCCACTTTCCATACCGTTTAGCAAGGTATTTTACTGCATCATCTTCATAGTAGTATTCATCACCCTCTTTTTGATTTATGAACCATTTTCGGTGAGTCCACTTTTTCCTTTTTTTCTCGGCCTCAAAGGATTCTGCATCCCAAAACTTCCACCACTTCTTTTTGGGTTCTTTTTTTGGAAGTTGATTGATAAGTTCTTCGTAGGCTTCGGGTTCATCTTCTTCCATACAGTGAAGGCACATCATAGTCAAATCACTATCGTAATGGCTACTATCTTCATCAAAGAAAAGGTATCCGAAATCATTACTCCACATCCAAGGTTCAGACCAACAAGTTTGACAAGTTCCCGCAGTTTGTCCATAACCTGCATCCCACTTACACCACCTTTTGTGGCTATATGAGAGATTAGAACTTGGGTCATATCCGATGATTTGGTCACAAACATCACAATGAGGGTCTGCGCCCTCATAATGGAAGTAAAGTTTGCTACAACTTGAGCATCGGATGTCATCTTCACATTTGGTGCATAATCGTGGTTCACTCCCTGCTTGATTACAGGGTTCTCCATCAACATAGCCAATACATTCTCTTAGGAATCCTCCGCAAGTATTACAATTTGTTCCGTATTCTTGGGCGGAGAACGATTCTGCAAAAAGATAACCTCTATCATATTCTTTTAATCGCCTCTCAAGTTCTTCAAAGCCATGTAATTTCGTCACCCACAACATTTCATCATTCCAATCTCGGATATTATCTCTAAACACATCCTTTCCATCATACATACTGCTATTCACCAACTCTTCGACATCTGAATCGGAAAAACCATCAGGAGTGACTACGGAAACACCCACATTCACAATTCTAAGGTCATCTGATTCTGCGCCTAATGCTAAATCAAGACCTTCCATTGTTTCTGCACCGAAGCCTGTATCATCCCATTCTAATTGAGCGAAACCTTGCCCATCAGCGAAACAATCATTACACTTTACATAGAGCATTACTCCCTCTTGATACTCTCCGGTGTGGTCTATGTCCTCGTAGGTAATATCCTTATGGGGGCAAGGAACTTGCTCATCACTTATCCAATCACAAAGAGGACACACCAAATAACGGTTCGATTTCAAGACAACTTTTGCTCGGTCGCATTCAGGACACATTTCATTTTCTTCTGTTGAAAACGATTCTGCGCTGTCTGACTTCAACCCTAAATAGAATCCCACCATCAGGCCAACGCCTATGGCTTTTCCAACCCACTCTTGCGTCTTGGTTTCAAGACCTTGCAGGATTCCATTTGCGGCCAAAAGGGTCAACACGATTATTACTCAACCATCTTGCTATTTCAAGGCTTGGCTTCAATCATCGTAATATCGGTCATAATCCGGCTCATCAGGGATGAGGGATTGGAAGTATCTTTCCATGTAAGCATCCTCGTTCTCTATGTATTCCTCAAACTGTTCCTCTATGAATTGAAGTGCCACATCATAAAACTCTTCTTCTTCAAAGTCCCCTTCGACACTCTCCATACCGATGTCAAAATAGAGTAAGCGTTCAAGTTGACCATGCGTTAGCCATGAAACCAAATCCTCGGCCTCATGTTTGATGGCTTCTCTCAAATCCGACACGCTGATTTGGTCGGCACTATTCACATCATCGAAAAAATCAGCACAAATGGCTTCAATGTATGCATTCATCCCTTCCATCAAGCCCATGTATTCTTCCCACGAAAATACACGACTACGGGCGAACTTCCGATGGTATTCTTGCCCACCCTCGCAATTCTTCCCTATACTGCCGGTGCGAAAGTAGACATCCAAACTAAAATGCAATCTTCCATGTTTGCGAGTTTCACTATCAAGTAATTCTCCCTCACTCAACACTTTTTGACCAAGGCAGTAGATGGGTGTGAGCGTGATGACCTCGTTATTCTTTCCAACAACCCTCACTTGTCCACAAACCGGATAACCTGTGAAAGAAGTCCAATGAGAATTAGACATCCAAACGACTTTGCCAATCTCATAGCCCATGATGAAACATGGTCTGTTCAGATACTTAGTCCTTTCGCTTGGTTCTACGACGAGCGGGCCTATCTTGGTATTTGCGCTTGCCTTGAGAACCAATGGCTGAACCAACAGGAACATCAATGGGTGCGCCACCCTTGTATTTCTTTCTGTCAAGCACTCGCCGCTTCTGCTTAGTGGCCCTTTCCTGACCGCTACGGGTCAATTCATTAGCACGGCTCTTTGGTAGACAGCGAGGGAAGTTTTTGCGGAACTCGGTTTCGCTCATTTCCTTTGTTCCGACCCTATATCGGTATCGGGTGCTACCCTTCTTGTGGTGTTTGTTAGTGTTATCCCACTTAATGATGTTTCCATCCTTATCCCGCATGATTACCTTCTCATAGCGGCGACCACAATAGGTGTCACTATCGCTACCCTTTCCACGGTGGGGTCGCTTGGAGAAATCAACAGGCTCGCTTCGGTCTTTAGGTGCTTTACGACCCTTTGCCTTTGCTTCCTGCTCACGCTTTTTCTGCATCTTTCCGGTATCGTCGTAGTATCCAACAAGACCGCCCGTTGGTTGGTATTTAGGCTTCGACCATCCGACTGCCTTCTTGTAGGTAGACCAACCCTCCATAGGTAGTTTTTCCCTTCGGCGACGGTTGTATTCCTTGTGCTTTTTACTCCACGCTTCATCATATTTCCTGACTGCGTAGCCGGAAACTTGTGGGCTTTGATTGACCCTGTATGTTTTCTTGGCAAGTTCTAATTTGTCATACCACAAGTCTACATCACGGGGGCAATTACGGTCGGGTCTGTCGCATGGATTCTGATAAGCCGGTTTGGAAGTCTTGCGGCCTCGATATTTCTTCGTTGCCTTCTTGCGCTTCTTTCGGCTCTTGGCTGTTCCTCGCTTTGCCCCTTTGGGCATACCTCGCCCTCTTGCCTCAAATACTTGACCATCTGCACCAAACCATTGAGGCGCACCGTGTCCGAGTGGGGCTTCCTGCATAACTGAATCAACGCCCTCATACCCTTCAAGGGAAACGCCTTCCATGACGCCAACGGCTTCTGCCCCGTAGTCTTGTGAAGGCTGATAGGATGAACGGTCAACAAGAACTGAATCAATGCCTTCATAGTCATCAAGGGTCATATCTCCAACATAACCGGATTCTGCCCTTCGTCTATCCATTGTGCCTACACGACTGTATGCTCGCCTTCCGAGTGTCTTTTCCATGCCCTTAGATTCATCACGGCGACCACGGTAGGATTGCCTCTTGTGAGATTTACGACCATTGGTTCTTCCAAGTGATTCATCGAGTCGGTCATCGTAGCCTTGTGAGAGTTCCCCTTCGGCTTCAAAGAATGATGCGCTGTCACAGGCCGGACAAGGCATATCAACTACCTCGGCCTCATACTCAACCATGACTCGGCCACCGCCACCACAGCAACAGCCACCTTCGGCCTCAAAATCATCTTGAGGAACATACACGCTCATATCGGAAGTATCCTCATTAGGGGTGGGATTCTCCGTAGGTGCGGGTGGGAAAGGAGTATCTGATGGTGCGGGCGGGTAGTATCCAACCGATTCAGCATTCTTCAACTGAAAAATCTCGTTCATGTGCCGGTCGATGTCGCCCATGTCTTGAATTATAGCCGTTCCGATACTTAAAGCCTTGCGACTCAACCTAAACTGCAATAGACCATGATTGACCCAACGAATGATAATGAGAGAATAAACAGACTACTAACGGTCTTTTCGATTCTCTCGACCATGAGGTATACATCGCCGATGTCATCCAAGTCATCAAAGAGCCAACGAGCCAATCACTCACCACTCCAATACGGGTCAAGTGAGGGGTCAGGAATCATCTCCCAAGAGCGGGTTAATGCTGTTTCATTACTTCCCCCTGCAATTCCAAATGACTCCACAAAATCGGGGTCATGGAGTAATTTACAGGCTCCGATGTAATCGCCATCGGCAAGTAGGGCATTGATTTCGTCTGCTTGCTCTTGAGTTAATTCCACTTCATAATAGACTGCGTGGCGTTGGCGGTTCAGACTCGCTCGCATGATGAGTATGCCCACCCTATCCTCATTTTCATCCTTTGAGAAGAATGATTCAAGACCGTGTGCATCTGCAATTCCACAATATTTTTTCTTATCGTCGCTCATACTAATCCCTCATAGACACGGAAACTCGGTGTAATAATCAATTTCATTCAACACCACAAAAAATCCACACGCTTGGCATTCCATAATCTCCCTCAAATACCTACCTTTGTGACCTTGTTGAACATTCTTTTTCTTCATCACCACATGAGGGCAACAAGTATCACACTTGTAGCCTTCTTCTGAACCGCAGTCGGGACAGCCTTCCATGATTTATCCACAAGGCGTCATGTATTTAAGCATTGGGGTCATGTCTGTTTGACGGCCTCAAGAACATCCTTACCACGCACCATCAAAATACCAATTCCCAATCCTAATGATGCCATAGCACTCGTTGGAACATCATTGGGAAAAAACCATTCATCCTCAAGACGGTAAATGGCTCTCCAAATGGAAGCGGCGGCGATTACAACGACAATCCCCGTTAGGACATCAAGCATAGAGCATACTGCCCGCTCCTACTACTTAAAGCCTATTCAGGTTGAGTAAAATAATCGCCCACATTGTCCTTGTGTAGTATCACAAGGTCGGGAAGTAGGGTTTGAAGTTGCGACCACGATGAATCAAAGATGGTTTTGTTGGCCTTCTTCGGCCCATCCTTGAAGTGAACCTCAAGGTCAATAGCATTGTCCTCGCCACTCACAGCGCATCGGCCACCCAATGCTTCCATGAGCCATTGTCGCTTTCGCTCACGGAGAATCTTCTTATTGTCTACGGCCTTGCGAACCAACTCCAACGGTTCTTTGTTCGCTTGATACCACTTCTTGTTATATTGAGTCATGTAAGCCTTCTTCTTATTGGGGTCTGCGTAGGGCATATTGGGAGATTGACTCTCCTACTACTTAATGGTTCTTGACTTCAAGACCGCTCAAGTGTCTTGGGTCAGGCATCTTCCCATGCGAACCACGGAAAACGGTGAGATTCCGACCCTGCCAATTTCAAGTGGGAGTGGCTAACATCTGTTTCTTTGAATAGGTGGGGATGATTCGCTACTTTTTCAAATACTTCGTCGTATTCGTCGCCCGTCTTGTAATTACCCGTTGCCTTGTGGTAGGCGATACACTTGTCAATCATAGACTTAGGCAATTCATCGGCAGGGATGCTTGGAAACCATTTTGGGTCGCACTCATCGGACTTATGCCAATTCTGCGAGGACTTCCTGCGAGATTCAAAATCGCCGTCAATGTCATCGCCGACTGATAGTGAAGCGGCCAATTCTGCACTCGTAAATGGCCGAGAAAAATACTTTCTGAATGCGGTAATGTAGGCATCGGCGAGTTTGGGTCTATTATCCCAATCGAAGTCCGTTCCATCCGGCCCGTATCGGGGTATGTCAATCCAAGCGTCATTGGCGCAATCGTTGATGTTGAGCCGACCACCATACCACATAGCCAATCGCAGATAGAGAGCATATCGCAATTCAAACCTGCGTGAAGAAATGTAAGTGTAGGGTGCATACATTCCATTATTGGGGTCGGGCTGAAAGTAGATGTAGCCCGTTGGTGAAAACTCACTAAAATTGACTGCTTCGCTTCGTGAGCCTCCCTCTTTCCTCACTTTTCCATCCTGATAGGATGAGTTGCGGAACATGATATTGAACCCAATGCTACTGTGCATGAAATTATACATGGACAACGGCACTTTGCCCTTATTCCATTTGTCGGCAGATTCTCTCGGTTCGGATTGTCGGTGACGAATTAGACTGTTGGAGTATCTATCGGCGTCATCATCCACCTTGATGTTCAGCATATAGGCACACGCTTCACGCAATTCAATAGGTGATATATGGCGAGGGATGAAAAGTCGCATATCGACGCCCATAATGACCCTCTTGACGAGTCATCTATTTAAGGATTGCGGCATCACAATCCTACAAGAGCCATCAAGAATGCAATAACACCCGGCACGGCCACCAATACCACATCCCATCGTAATTTGGCTTTGGTTTGCTCGTCTTTTTCCTGTTCAGCGAGTTTTTCCTCAACCAAGACTACTCTCGTAAGCAAACCGGGTTTTCCGTTTCCATCCCTAACTGATTTCGCCAAGTAGGAAACATCATCACTCATGGATTTGAATTGTTCTTCTAATCGAATGCTTGCTTCACGGTAGCCTTCGTTAGATTTGATGGCGGTTTCAATCAAACCAAGCAAGTCATCTGAAAATTGCTCAAGTAATTCATCCCTTTTGGACAAGCACTCCACCATCCGTGATTTTCTGCATCAACCGTTGGAGGTTTCGTAGGGTGCTGTCCATCATTGTAAGATGATAAGTGCTTTCTTGGCACAAATACTCAATGTAATTAGAACGAATCTCCGTTTGGGCCATAACCACTTCCATTGGTAGTTGTGGTTCCATCATATCCACCATCAAGCACAAACGCTTCCAAAAGTGCGTGTGGCCGGACAAGTTGCGAATACAGCAATACCAACACCTATGGAAACGACTCCAAGTAGGCGTAGGGGGGTGACTGCTCCAAACACGGGCATTGTAAAGAAGTCCGTATCACCAAATCCACTTCGACCAAAATAAGGAATCAGGTCAAATTGGTGTAGACCAATTAGTAGGGCTGTTCCTGCGACTACCCATTTATTCGTGAGAAACCCGCCTACGCTTCCAATTCCGTCTTGCACCATACCCATTACATCAGTCATCCATATTCACCTTTGAGTAATATTTGTGATGCTATTCCGCTACTTAATGATTTGGGTTTTACCCGTTTTCTCCTAATTGCGAGAGGCTTTGAGTTGTTGAAGGGCCGCTTCGTAGTCTTGAGCGGCTCCTGAAGCAACCAATTCCTCGATTTTCTGCATGATTTCCCCTCGTTCCCTTCCGGCGGGAATATCCAATTCCTGAAATACACGCACAGCGAATCCTTGTGGCCGACTTCCTACGCTTTCTTTTCGGGCATTAACTTCGTTTTTAGTGTCCGTGATGAATTGTCGGCGTTCATTGAATCGCTCACCCTTTGGCCTCATACAAGTATCCGCATACGCTACATTGATGAGTTGAGGGTAGTATTCATTATTTGCCATCTTAGCAACCTTCACGGGTTTCTTCATATCCCAAAATGAAGATAAATGATTGCGGGTAGTCCACGCCAAACCGTTCAATTCCTTCTTTGAAAACTCAAACGGGCCGGTTTGGTTGTTGTATTTATTCAGAATGATGTCTGCACCTATGCGGTCGTGTTGATAGAAGGAATGATAATCTCCCCCTTCTTTCAATTCAGCCGATGCGGGTTTGCCGATGTCGTGAAAAAGGATAGCCCAACCATCCATTTCTGTCCGGTGTGGTTGTGAAGTATGGCAATCAAAAGCGGCTATGTAGTGGTCATAGACATCACCTTCGGGGTGGTATTCAGGGTTGTGGCGATATGAACGGAGATTTCGCATTTCAGGCATGATTTGTGGAAGAATACCTAATTCCATCAATTTCTTGAATCCATCAGGGTAATACAACACCTGCTCGATTTCATCCCTTTTTCGTTTTTGGGATAAGTCATCAAGTAGTAGTAGGTTTCGCTTGATGGCCTTTTCAACGCTTTTCAAAAGCCGATAGTCATACTTCACAGCGAATCGCACCGCCCTAATAATTCGGAGTGGGTCTTCGGCAAATCGTTCATTAGCATCTCCGACCGTGCGAATGATTCCCGCTTTGAGGTCTTTCACCCCGTTATTCGTTGGGTCGATGACTTCACCATCCTTCGTCATGCCCATAGCGTTAATAGTCAAATCCCTGCGGGCCGCATCCTGCTCAAATGTCTTAGCGGGAACTGCAACCACTTTGGCTCGGTCGCCTTCGTCATAACCTAAATCGGCCCTAAAAGTTGTTATCTCCACGACTTCTCCATCAGGACAAAGAATTAGACTCGTCAAGCCTTCTAAGGCTCTATCTGCTTGTGGGCCTTTCAAGATGCGATACCCTGATGATTGGAAACTGCCCCCACTACCGAACCCGATAACTTCCTCTACTTGTTGTGGGGTTGCGTTGGTAGCCAAATCGTAGTCTTTAGGCTCACGACGCAACATCAAATCCCTAACTGCACCCCCAACCACTAAGCAAACATATCCTTTCTGCTCAAACGCATTCATAAGCCTCACGATTTGTAGCGGTGGCTGTGGAAGTCGCATGGATACTTAGTATCCCGTTCCCTCACTTAAAGACTACGCCTTCAAACCCTTGATGATGGTTGCGGCTGAAACATCAATCACCTTGTTAGGGGTTGGTTCCCAACGCTCCATCATAGCCTCTATTGCTTCAAGCGGAACACCATGCGTATTGCGCTCGGCATAAATTGGTGCATCTTCGGCTTTCCACGGAATACTCATCACCACTACTTCGTAGCCGTTATTTAGTGCCGCTTCAATGTAGGGTTCATATTCCCAAAATTGAGAATTAGTGTTGTCGCACACTACGGTAGAACACCCAATCTCACAACAGGAAGTGAATCGCATGAGGTTTTTCTTGTGATTTTCAGGAAGAAGGGATGGGTCGAACTCGTATTCTCCCGTGTCGAAATTGATGAAAAACAAGTCGGTTGAGCAAACGGCGTGTTGATTGGGGCAAAGGATGTTGGCGAGCGTGGACTTTCCACTTCCTGCTATCCCTCGGATGATGTATGCCTTCTTGTTGGTAATGCCTACGCATTCGGGATTCTCACAATAGGTCATGGTTCTTCCGATGAGGGTCTACTATTTGTATGTTGTGGTCAGGTCTAATCCTCTTTCTTTCAAATATGCTATCATTTGGTCGTAATTTCTTTCCGTGTATTCATTGTTGGCGTCAATGAACCAATCCCTCATAGATTCATTGTCCATAGCCAACATAATATCCACAGCGAGTTTTTCCTCACCATACCTTTTCGCTAATTTCTGCCATTTGGCTCTATCCCAATGCTTATCAAACTTCTCTATGTAGCCCAAATCCGACACATACATACTTTCATCTTTCATTATTTGATACGCATTTTCTGAAACCAACGGCATTAACGCTTTCAGCCAAGAATTGAACCTCAACTTCAAGAGTCTTTGAGAATACAGGTCGTATTGGTAAATGGCTTCAAGACCCTCTCGCAATTCTTTAATGGTTTCGGGTCGGGGAGTTATTGATTTCAAATCAATAGGTAGTTTGATTTTTGCACACTCAAGGGGGTAATCCGGCATGAGATAACTGAACGATTCAGGAACATAGAATGTGTCGCCCATTTCCTTCCAATGAGTGACTCCGGGCAACGCCCCGATTTTCTTGGATAATTCTTCATCACTCAAGTTTGGAGCGTTTTCCACTACCTCTTTGAAGTGTTTTTCTCCCAACCCTATCAAGTGATAAACGAAGTCGCCCGTGCTGTCATCACTTCCTGTATGTGAGCCTCCATCCTCACCTCTCCCCACATTCTCCCTATCTACTATGTTTTTCCAAATCAAGGATTTCTTCTCATCGGTTATTTCGGAAAATCCTTTGACTTGGCTTGGGGTGTGTTGGCGATAGAATCTCTCGGTCACAGCGTCACTATTCTTGCTTGAAAATCCTCCACCCTCCCACTCCAACGATTCCACCATAGCCCAATAATCGTCATCATCCACTTCGTAGAGTTTTTCCGGTATTTTTTGTCCAAGCATAGGTAATAATTCCATAACCACTACCTTTTGTTGTGCGGTTAAATCAGTCCACAGGATATTATCGGGCCAATCAAGCATCATTACACCCCGTAGCACTTTGTAGCCCTTCTTTGGCTCAATCCATGTTGAGTTCTCCATAATTCTAATTCCTTTTTCGGTTTGACATAGCATCATCCCACCTATGTGAGTTTCCCAACCAGCCGACCCCGAACCTCTATCATCATAAATCTCACCGAATGGTTCTATCAAATATTGATAATTCACCGTTTCATCACTTGAATAAACGCAAGAGGGTGTAGTCCATCTCATCTTGTAGCCTTCGGCCTCAAGAGTTTGTGACATCAGCGAAAAGGTGGAGCATCACTTGGCTCCGCCCCGAAAATAGTTTCTCCGATTGGTTCATGGAGCAATTTTCCGAGTATGTCATTTTCCACGAAAACATATATTCTGCCATCACCGGGTTCATATTCTACGGTGATATTGAATAACGAGTCTTGGTAATCATAATCTGTTCCCTTGGCGAACACTTCCATATATCCTGCTTCCCGTTGCTCATGGCCTTTCTTATCCCTACCCACTAATGCCATCGTAATATCGCATTCGGATAATGGCTTATGTTTTTGAGAGCGTTTGCCCCAATACTCGGCTTCCTTCACCAACTCAATTGATGATTCATCCAATACCAATTCGTTTGCATCCAACAATCTAATACCTATTTCTCCACCTTTGGCCTCAATGACTATTTGCCCCATGTATTCCTCTCTAAACTCAACACAAATAATCCCTAAATCCTCGGCGGGATTGATGAACAATTCACGGTCACGGATTCTCGCATGAGCCGAAAATGATTGTCTTTTTCCTGCTTCTTCCGGGCTGATGTCTTTATCCTTCTCCAATTTTCGGGGAACATGGGGTTTTCCACTCATTGTTTGAACCGTTCCTTTTTTGGGAATAATGGTTTCCGCCGAGAAATCTTCGGCGGCATTCACACCTAATGCCCAAGTATGGCTGTCTATTGAATAACCGATGCAATCATCACAATAACCTTCCTCTCCATATTCATTCAATGCGGGCCATTCCTCTCCCTTTTCATCAATCCATATCCTATTCGGGTCTATCATGTTTTCACAGGGTATGAACTTCCCATCTGCATCCACAAGAATGAATACTTGTTTTGTCCATTTATCTTGAGTGTGTTTATCACCTTTACATTGGACTAATTTCTTAGATTCCGCCTTGAAAAGATTGATTTTCTTAACTGCCTTTTGAAGTTTCGATATATTCTTCCCCCTGTATTCTGCCGAGAAACCAACGGTTTCTGCCTCATAATCCCTGAAAACAATCCCTGAACCGTGGAATGGAACCCCCTTCTCGGTGAGCCTGAAAAACTTGACGGTGAGCATTTTTCCGATATACTCGTCACCATGCTCAAACCATTCTCGGCGTTGAGCGGCTGTTCCTTTTGGTTGCACATTGAATGTTCGCCCATTATCAGGCATTTGACATTTCCATATCACCGTTCCTTTGTTCCTGCCCTTCCCCTCCGTGAACCCTACGACCTTGAACTCGGCATCTTGAAAATCCTTGTATTTCTGCAAATCCTTGCTTTGCCTGTCAATAGCATAGGGGCTATCCTTGTTGCGGAACATCAATCCTTCATATCCTTCATATACGAATTGGTCATGCAATTTTCGGGCGTCTTCTTCCGAATTAACTTCGTAATTATCCACTACATCAATGTTAGCAGGTCTGTATTTTTCCACTAACGCTTTCAGGAATGCGTAGCGTTCCATGTAGGGCATATCAAGATTTTCTAAGTCAATCATATCGTAAAGGTGATACCCAATATTTTTAGCCCTCTCTAAGTCTGCCTCCGACCAAGTTTTCTTTTTCACTAATCCGCATGACTCTTCAAAGGACATTATGGATGGGTCGGCATACATTTCTCCATCGAGTCTGATAGTGGGAGGTAGCCCCATAGCACCTATTTCATCCCGAATGTGGTCTAAATCGTAAAAGTGCTTACCCCTTCTCGTTATCAGATTTACTGTTCCATCCAATTGCGTATCGGCTACACAGCGCACACCATCATATTTCCGTTGAGCGATGGCAGGAAAGTCTATTTTGTGGCCGTGGTCGTGAAAGTTGAGGGCGGTCATAGGGGCGATAAAAACAGTATCCGGTATTATGTCTAAGTCCTCGACATATCCTTTTCTCCTTTTTACCCTCCATTTAGACAACGCCACCCCGTCTGCTTGTTCTTGCACAGTCCTTTTTCCCTTACCTTCTTCGATGATTTCACCTTCGGATGGGGTTATTGTCCCGCCGGTCACGCCATGTTCTGTGAAGACGGTGGATATATCTGTGGCCTCGTCGTATTCAGTCCATACCGCCCACTCTTGTATCTTATCACTTCCAAACTTTTTCTTGTATAGTGGTGGGAAATCCTTAGTGATGATTCCATCTTCTTCCCACGATTGAGTATTGGCTTCTTCTGCACGATATTCTGTGGTTTCAAGACCCCTGCTGATTGCGAAAAGAACGAAACCGGAAATTGCGGCCATCCCTGCGAGAAAATATCCTTGTGGCTTGGAAGGCATAGTGCCTTCGGCGGTATCAAACGCCAACAACGATGCTGTCGCCAACTGATAACCGGATAAAGCGAACCCTACTGTCGCAAGCCACATGAAGAATAATTCCCCCTCGCTGATACTTAAAGAATGAGGTTAATGCCACCAAAGGCCGCCCTCACCTGTTATGTCGTCATAAGGGTCTGCATTCTTGACTCTATCCTTGATGTAGCGACGGATGGCTTCTAAAGTCTGCTCTATGCTATCCTCACTAAACTCATCGGGGTCTTCGGTTTGGTTATCATACCAATTGCCGGACAGACGCACGACTTCCTGTGCGGCTTCCTTAATGGCCGCATTCCGTTCCTCATCACCTTGCCGACGAACAATTTTCATTTCGATTTTGTTTATCTCCTGCAAAACTCTCAACAATTCTCCAACCGTAGGTAGTGGTGTATCCCTACGAATCACAATGAGGTTATTCATTTTGTAGGCGTAGGATTTTCTGTATGAGTAGTTGCCTACACCCATTGGGGATTTATACGATGCGATACATTCTGCTACCGCCGTTGCATCAGGTATCTTGGTGTAATACCCAAAGTATTCAGAATTGTATGCTGACTCGTAGGTAGCACAGGCTATTTTGGGGAATGAATCTCGGAAATGATGAACCGATAGCAACTGCTCTACTGCCTCCCAAATACTACTAAGCCCTCCCTCTAATTTATATCGCTCTTGACGGTTCCCTAATATCGTCGGGTTATCCTCTATTTGGTTGGCAAACCTTTCGACCCTATCATTCAGTTTCTTCATCACAGACTTGGGGGTTCGGGCTTTCTTTGTTGCCCCGCCCATCATCTTTTCGCCCAATATCCAATCACCCATAGTAAGACTAATCTCATAGTCATCAATGGTTAATGTTGGGTTGGATTTCGTTCCGTATGGGGTGTATGAGTAAGAATGTCTATGCCCACCATATCCTCCGTATCGCTGTATCTGTATCGTGGCCCATTCAGGCCGCTCACTTAATCCTAACTGTTGGTGGGTTATTTTGTCTAATTTGGGGTGGAACTTCTCTATGTATGCCCATCCTGCATCACCCCGACGACCTCGCCCACGATTCTTCCCTAATTCACTATCCTTGAAGTCTTGGCAGGTAGATACTATGAGGCCGGTAGGAGCATTTGTCCATGCTTCGGCTTCAAGACCCACCGTGGATTGATTGCGTGATAGAATCCATCCAAACCCCACCATACTGCCCCATGCTAACGCCTGTTGTTCCCATGAAGCCATAGGGATAGTTAATCCCTCTCGCTACTTAATGACTACTCTTTCAACCCTTTGAGGGTATCCCTGCGTTGCTTGAGTGTCCTTTCATATTGCTTCTTTGCTTGTGCAAGCCCTTGCTTCCGATTGGCTACATTTCGATTGAGAAGTGAGCGGATGGCAGACTCAAGTTTATCCATGCCCCCTGTCCACTCTATCCAATCCGAAGTCTTGAAAGTCACCTGACCGTGAGGCACGAAGGTTTCGGGCAGTTTGGAATCGTCTGACTGTATCATCTCATTCACCAATTTCCCAACGATTGTAAGGTAGCCCTGCTCACCAATCGCATACTGCTTTGCGTGTTCATACTGTCGCTCCTCCTGTGCAGTCTGTTGCTCAATTTGTGCCTTCGCAGTCGCAACCATGACCTTAGTATGCTCCTTGAGTATGCGTTGGGATAAGTGTGAGAAAGCGTTGGTGTAGCCTTTTCCCCACCAATCATGGACAGGCACTACCATTCTTGCTAAATACTCGTTGTTGATGGTGGGATTTCTTACATCGTAGTAGCGCACCATTGTTGGAGGTTGGGATGTGGTATAATGTCCTCGACTTTCCGGTTGATAGGATGCAACGGCTTCCACATTTACCGTCTGCATATCGAGATAGGTTTGGTTAATGTAAAGAGCCGTGAGCAGTTTCGCATCCTGCGTATGTTCGCTCTCAAGTATGGCATCAACGAGTAGATGTTTGGCGGCGGCGTTGGGTGCGTATATGGTATCTGCATCAAGAATATCTTGGATTCCCTGCGATATAATCCCTTGAAGAACCCTGCCTATCTGCGGCCATTGTGTGTAGCCGAATGCTTCAAATCGTGCGTTTGCTTCATCGAAGTGACCCTCATCCCACCCATTCTTCACTCGCATGGTGTGGTCTTTCTTGTTGTAGGCCACCGACTCATCCATCCGCTTTTGGTTGGACTCGTTAGGATTCCAAGCGGCAGTTAGCCTCTTGAGGCTGTCCTTATCAGCATTCTTGAAAATCAAATCAACGAGTTGGTTCAATGCGGGGGTGTCGTCTGCTTTGTCATCTCGCCAATATTCCTTCACACTTCTCGCTACATAGTCCTTCGCATTCTTAGAAACCCCCTCCATCGTTATGTAGTGAACCGCCACGGGTGATGCTGGATTGTTGGCGAGATTGATAATGCGGTTTTGTGCATAACTCAATTCCAATGCGGCCATTCCCCAATCGGCAAATATGGTTTGATTTGCGCCCATAGGAATAATACTGAATGTGGAAGCGAGGTTCTGATTGACCTTATCATAGTCATCGTATATGCTACGGTATGCCTGTGAATGTCCGGCATATCTCTTTTGTAGGTTCCGTGCATTCTTTTTGAGAATCCGCTTTTGGGCTTTCGTGGGTGTGTATTGTGCATCTAAATACTCTACAACGGCTTCCGTTGTCACCTTGTTTATTCGCCGACTGCTGATTGCTCTTGTTCCGCTCATATTATCGCTCCGTGAAAATGCAGACGAGATTCACCTATTTAACTGTTTGCTTTTCTTCATTATTTTGAGAAGTCAAATCGACTGTGATTGCTTCGATGGATGATTCCTCGCCTTCGGCGAAGTCAAGTTGGCACACATCCGAATCACAAAATCGTTCCACGACTATTTTTTCTCCCCGTATGCGCCCGAAGGTCAAGCGAGATAATCCTTCGGTTGATTCTCGGTATTCTTCTGCTGTGATTGCCTCATAGGGCATTTGAGGGTATGCCCCCGCTTCTGCACGGGGTAATAATGAAATCCCCTTGAGTTGATATTGGAAGTAATCAAGTGCATATTCAATTTGGTTTCCTTCGGTGATTGGGTCAAAGGTGACTGTGCATGAAACTTGATTATCCGCCCAATATCGTTGAGCAAAGGCGGCAAGGCTCATTTGCTCCCACAGCGATAAGTCAGTCACCGTGCGGATTCCCTCTCCAATGTCAATTGGGATTTCCACAACAAGTGTTGTATCTTCTGACCCCACCGCAGGTTCAGTATGGTATCCGGCGGCTTGTAATGCAGGAACTAATTTGCTGTTAATGCCGAGCCTCATTCGCCGAATGTAGTATCGTGATTCGGGATGGTGAATACCCGGTGTTGCCCCTGCAAGGAGGCTGACTGTTCCTGATGGTTTAATTGATGTAGTCTTGATGGATTTGGGAATAGCGAACCAATCCGAATACTCCGTATCAAGTTCCTGAATCCTATCATAACCACTCATCATCCAATCACGGAGAGCGTCGAGCCTTCGATGAATAATGAATTGAGCAATTCCACTCATCGAGCAACCAATCCTTCTATTCCTTAGCATCACTCTATTTGTTTCCGGCCAATGCGTTTGGCCGAGTGTGACGGTCTTAGCATAAAGGTATGCATACTTGAGCGTTTGTAGGTAATCCTCTTTGTCGTCGTGATTGTCGGGGAATGTTTCGACCAAGCAACACAATTCATAGGATTCTAAAGACTGTTCCAAGCATGGATTCCCACCCGCTACTCTTGAGTCCTTGTAATCCGGCCCATTATTCATCAACCCGTAGCCTTTCATATTCTCTAACCACGCAAAACCCGGTTCGCCATTATCTCGCACACGCTCACAGGCTGGCCCATAATCCATCCCCACATCAGCGAATATGGAATTATTGCTTGTCCATCCATAGTCTGCTCGTTGTGGGTTCAAATCGTAATTCTTAAGGTCAAGGTATTCGTCTGATAGAGGGTCACCGAATACAATTTCTGCTGACCGCCGAACATTACCTGACACAACACACTTTCCAATAAGATTCATAATATCCACAATGGCGGTGATACTAATTGGTTGGCCTACTTCCTGATTCAAGACTTTTCGGATTTCGATGTGGAGGTCAATTAACGGTTGGGGGCCGGAAGATTCACCACCAAACCCTTTAATCAACTCACCTGCGGGGCGAATATTTGAATAATCAAAAGTGATGTCGGCAGTAGCCAAAAAATAGGAATCTATCAAAAGCCTTAGACTCTCCACCCATCCTTCTCTTGTATCAGGAATGACGAATGCTTCTTCCTTCCGGGTAGGGTGTGGGCCTTTGATGTGTATGTCGCCTTCTCCTTTCGTATCGAAGCCTACACCAACCCCCAACATGGAAGCATCCATTAGGAAACAAAATGGCTTGGAGAGGTCGTCTTTGAGTGCGGCGGTGGAAACGAAGGCACAATTATTGAGTGCGGCGTATAATCCTTTTTCTTCGGTGATGGCGGTTCCCATAGCCCACAAACCCCTACCGGGTGGGAGGAACTTCATAGTAAAAATCCGGTCATACATTTCTTGCGCTGAACGCTGTGATTTCCATGCATTCCATCCCAAACCATGTTCTTCAATATGCCTCTTTTGCATATTGTATGTGCCTTCGACAACTCGCTTGACGGTTTCCCACCATCTCTCGTTTTCTCCGTTTTTCTTGATGCGTGAATATGTCCTCATGTAGACAAGTTCGCCAAGCCCATTGAAGCCAAATGAGGGTCTTTTTCTTTTGTATTTATGGATGAAATTGTCTGATAATTCAAATGATTGATACCCCATGATTGCACCACCTTATCCGTTGTCTGTCCTGCTACTTAATGTTTGAGAGGCTTATCCGGCTCACTTCTGTCACGGTAGGCAATTACGACTCCAAACCCCACCAAACCCAAGCCGAGTTTCACATTACCCTCTTGAATATTGTGGGCTTGCGACCCGATGATGAGCGCACCACAATGAAGTCGGAATCTTTACACATCTTGGCTGAAAGTTGGCGGGTGGTTAGCATTTCCTTCCGGCCATTTTTCAACATTCGGTCAATAATATCGGCGGCGGTAAACTCCTCACCTACGCCAATTACTAATTTCGCCGCTTCATAATTTGTGGGTTTCGTTTTTCTGTGATGCATTCTATTCTCTCCTTACAATTGTGGGGCAATTACCGCCGTGAAATTGAGATTGTTTTCGTCTATCCAATGCAAACGGATAGGCAGGTCATTACCCCCTTTGACTTCCAATTCCGCCTTGTTGCTTCCGCTACATAGTGCCTTACGAAACAGGTTGGCTGAATAGGAACAAGCCGAAGGTGATTCTCCGGTGATTTTTCCTTCCGGTTCCCATACTACGGGTTCTTCATTCTTGTCGTGAATCCACTTGAACAAATAGTCATTCTCATTTTCTTTGACGATAACTTCAAAGGGATTATCACCAATAGTCTTGATGAAGTCTTTTGCTCCTTTGAGGGGAACTTGTGAATGATAGGTAAATCCTTCACCGGGCAATTTATCAATCTGTCGCACCAAATCAAGACGAATCGGTTTCACCTTCTTTTTCATTCCATTGAATATCAAGGTCATAGACTCGCCATCGGATTCCACTTGAAGTATGTCATTCGCTGTGAGGTTTTTGGTGACTGCCTTAATTCTATCCACTACAAATCCCATCGTATGCTCCCCTTCACACTCATAGTATTCCATTTCCTCTCCTTTCAATCGCACCTGCACAACAGAAGTGCAACTTGGGTCAATGGCTCGCACCGTCAAACCATAGGTCGTGAAATAGAATACTGCTTCTTCGGCTATGGCTTCAAGACCCTTGATGATAGCCTTAATTTGTCGTGCGCCAATACGAAGGGTGAGCATATATGGGTATGGGGGCTATCACATACTTAATGAATACATCAGTAAATTAGGTCATGCTTAGACGCTTCTTTCGTCGCCCATTCAGGAGATATGATTTCTGCCGATATGGAAATGACTACCTTTGAATTGTATTCATTGTTTGCCGTTTGAAAGCGTTTGCGTATCTCGTCTACCCAATCTGTGCTTGCAGACAATATATGATGCTCAAACATAGACTCATCTCCGTTCTTCAATTCCTCTATGCCGTCTTTCGCATATTTGGGCAACGAAGCCTTTTGCTTTTTGGTTAGATTGAACCTCATCTCAACGGGGTTCTTGGCATTCCTTTTACCAATGGGGGTGGGGATTACTTCAACGGTGAAAGTCCGAGAGTCATTGGGGGGTATATCATTGTAATCCTCATCGTGTTTCCGAAATGTAATCGTGTGGTGGTATTCCTCTCCGGTGTCATCATCCACACTTGTTTCAAACTCCGGTTCCGCAAAAGTCATCTTGAGGATGAGTGGTGTAGACATAAACTCACCATATAGGTCAGACCAATCAACCTCCCCCGAATAGGGATTCACTAACACTTCGTCAGCCAAATCCTCGCCCAACTTTATTTCAAGCCACCGATAGAACCTACACGCCATCCCGTTGGATGCGAAAAGTGGTGTGGGAATAAATTGCCGATTCTCAATATTCCATAGTAGGCTATGTTGGTGTTTGTAGGCAGATGAATACCCACCATACTTTTCCCATGTTGGTCGCTCAAGTGGGACATCCACTTCTACGGCTTGGATATTCAGCATACATTTTGCCTACTCGGTTCTCATATTTAAGGTTTGCTCAATATAGGGTGTCATTTTCGGGTTTTTTCAACCAACAAGGATTATCGAAGCCCCAAAGATGCAAAATAGCCGAAGTCACGGAAATAATATCACTACGAGTTTTTGCTTCCCAATTTGGGTGGGTGAGTCGGTATTGACAATAGCCCAAATCCACAAAATCGTAGTAGGTTTTCTCTTTGGTCATCTTGTTGGGTTGCCATCCCGCTTGGCCGAGAGCATTAACGAATGACTCCACCGAACTAACCTGCGTTTGATTTAGGCTGAAATGAATAATTAACTCTCTATGGTTATGCGGAGGAATGCTCTCATACTCGACATACACTTCCGGCGAAGTCATGTATATTCTATGTTGCTCTTACTACTTAATGATTCATACAATCAGCGCAATAACTACTGCTCCGCCGAAATGGGTTTTAGATGATAGAGCGACTTCAAGACCCATCAGGAATCAAAAACATCGCTACCACACCGGCCACCAAACTCATACCAACAATGGGTAGTAGTAGGTCTTTCATACCGTTTGCGTCGTTTGTGGATGGTTCCTCCGATTCACCGCTAATTTCGTCGTCATCACCGTTGCCCGTTAAACATTGAAACCCCTCTTCAGTCAAGAGTTGCTCTTTTTGAATTAACTGCGACTTCATCCTGTCGGCCCTACCCGCCCAATATTGCCCATTACCCTCAAAATCATGAGTTGCTTTAACACGGAGATTCTTAATCGCAGGGAACTCCTCAAGTCGGGTCGAAATATCATCGAGCCATGCTTGATAATCAACATAAGTGGATTGCATAGGAGAGGGATAGTATGAAGCGTAATTTGGATATAGGCTTCCTAAATCTGCCGCACCTGAAGCGTATTCCGTATATCCTGCCCCATATTTACTATTCATCCAATCATTGAATGCCTGTTCATTGTAAAGACTATCCCAAGACGGCCAATCTTCGGCCTCATCATCGATTGTTGTGATTGCTCTTGATTTCCATTCTGAATATGACTCTTTACAAAGCGGGCGCAGGTCATCGTCGAACTCGTCAATACCCACTTCGACCATCTATTTCACCCCCGTTTTCTTGGGCATCGTTATGATGAATCCCCCAACAAGGACTACACCTAACAGCCCCAATACGAGTGGGCTAATTGGACTTTCCTCACCTTCTTCTTCTCCCGTTGCAGGAGTGGCCTCACCGGAAGTCGTGATAATGCTATCATCCTCCCCTGCGGGAATCTCCGATTCCTCATCTTCGGTTTCATCATCCCCTGTATCCGAGCCATCATCCTCAATAATATCGATGGTGGGGGTATCCGTAATCGTCGGCAAGGCACTCCCTCTTGTATAGCATGAAATCCACCCCGACATCGTTTTGGCTTCCGTGACCGCATCCTCATAGGTTCCATTCACCAATCTCCATTTGACGAATCTTTCACCGGGAATATCCATTCCGTTGATATGGTTGGGAACGGTGGTTCCGATTTTATCCCAATATTGCTCCACCAAAGCCATGTCCTCGGTCGTAGTCGTGGTCTTGCTCCCGTGTATGGGATAGAATAACAGATGCAGGGCGTTATCAGCGCAGACTCCTGCGGGGCATTCCCTGATGATGATAGCATTTTCCGTGCATTCGCACACAGGTGAACCCGCCCCCCAATCAGTATTCATCATTTTATTCATTAGCCTCCCCATGATATGTTCCGCATTTAGTATGACCCACGCCTTTTGTTGTGCGTAGGTCAAATCATCTAACGAATAATCCATTGTCGGGATGACATAATCGTTCCCCCATGATACTTGACGATTTTTAGTATCCCACGAAAACCACACTTCATTTCCGTCATCGAATCCTTGTTTTTGACTGTCCGATGAATCACAGATGGAAGATAGTGGAGCATCATACCATACACTATCCCATTTTTCCGAACTGTCCTTGAGTATTGTAGGGGCTGTTCCTTTACCTCTCAAGTAAGTGATGTTGTATTGGTTTTGGCTTCCGGCTGTTGCTGTTCCTTCCTCTATCGTCACCGTTTTTGTGTTTCCCTTCGTCTTAATGACTGTCCAATCCTCCACATCATCTATACTCAATGCGTCATAGGCCGCTAAATCGGCATCCTGTGATTGCCCTTGCATAATCCAATCTCTAAGCGTTTCACGAATGGCCTCTTCAGGGTCGTCTTTCGTATCATCCCACCCTAAAAGCGAACATACTCCCCATCCGGCCATGTCGCCGTTTTTCATTGGGCCGCAACCCGTGTAGTTCCCACTCGCTGATTTGTCCACCGTGAATGAGTAATCACCGATGGTTTCGGTTATTTGTTCGGGCTGTTCACCAGCCGCAAACTCCGTCAAGAATCCTTCGGTTCCAAATGTAAATACATCAATTCCAAATGTCATGCTTCGCCGCTCCCTTGTTTCATTTTCCACATATAATAACCTACTCCGAGGACTCCGAGGACACCCCCACCAATCCAAAGTGGATTTACGCTTGTTTCTTCCTCCCCATTCTCCGGTGTGGATTCTCCCTGTGGAGTTATTGAAGAATCGTCAGTAGAATCGTCAGTAGATTCTTCTCCATTCGTTGCTGTCGTGGAATCCTCGACTTTACTCAATTGCCAAATGTAATAAGAGGGTGGCGGCGGTTGGAGATTAGTGATTGCATCCACAGCCAAAGTTTCCGTAGCCAATTTTGATGTCATCCGATTTCCGCCATCGACGGCTTCACTCGTAGTATTGATGGCGTATTCATCCTCTAACACAGCGTATTTGACTCCATTCATCTGCGCTTCAAATACATCGGGGAGATAGAAATTATTATTTTTCATTTCGCTTGCCCCTTGACCTAATTTCAAATAATCTCCTTTTGCGCCATCCAACACAATTTCATAAACAGTCAATGTTGGATTCTTGGTGATGAGGTCTTCTTGGGTCATGTCGGAATAGATATGCCCATCTCCATAAGGCTGGTGGCCTTGTCTTCCTATTTCACCAACATCTTTTATGCCGCAAGAATCCTCCCAATTTGCGGTTTTAGGGGTGATTGTTTTGCGACTGATGTTGGCCGTGTTGACGAGTTTATCACTAAGATTCAAGACCCCATCATCACCAACTTTAGAAGCCACTTCAAGCCACGCCCGATTGAGATTATCCGAAGGATAGAGAAGTAGAGTTATTTTCTTATCCGAGGCCGGTTCGATATTAAATGTTCCACCCTTTACGGAGGATGCGTTGGGTGTGTAGGTGGTTCCCACGATTTCCTTATCTTGTGAAGGGAATATGCTTGTAGCCACTTGTGCGCCTGTCGTCTGTATTTTGAATACATCGGGTTGCTCCCACGAAGGAGAAGTAGTTATGCGTTCCTTGACATAGGGCATATCGTGTAGTCCTTGTAGCATTATGCCGAAACAACCAATATGCTTGAGTAGGTCGGAGTTGTTGAATGCTACGGTTTGTTGGCATTCAGTTCCACAAGATTCCCACGCTTCACGGGCGTTTTTGATAGAGTCGGCGGCAAGGGCGTAGCCCGTATCAAAGATACCTACACCAAAGACCATACTACAATGTATGCCCTTTCGCTACTTAATGATTTAGATTGTTGGAGATTTTGGGGCCAACATCATAGCGGCAATCAGCGCAACAACTACTGCTCCACCACCACCCACAAGCAACCAATTAGTGCCTTCTTCGGTTTCTGTATCGGTGTCGTTATCAGTATCCGTATCTGTATCTGTGTCGGTTTCCGTATCGGTATCTGTATCTATTGGCGTGTCCGTAATAATGTCGGCAAGAGTAATCACATCCCCTTGTGTAATCACATCAGTAGTCCCACAATTGGCCGTTGGCCCTGCTTGTGCGCCCTCACTACGGGTTCCCTCAATACAAGAATTGGCCGCCGTGCATATTTTCCCATCGGGACAATCCGAATCACAATTGCAGGTATCAAAGATTGGTGGAGGTGTATAGGTGTCATCCCCATCACTTCTTCCTTCGGTTCCATCTGTCGCTGTTGGAACGGGTAATACTTCATTCGCTTGCCCTGCTCCTGCTTTCGTCAATTCACCCACTAACCAATTGTAAAGGGGTGGAACGATAGCATTTCGGTTATCACTCGTAGTGTCGGATGAATCCGACACTACTGTGAAGGTTGATGTTTTCACTATTTCTTCCTTCCAATTACAGGCTTTCCGTTTGCGAATCATGTGCAATACTCCTGTTGTATTATTGTATTTGTAGAGGAATTGTGGTTCTTCACCATCTGATTCTCCAAATAGGGCTGGCCCTTTCACAGTATGTTGCATACTATTTTCATCAAAAAACTTGTAAGGTTGTGACCAACCTTCGACTTTATTCGCCCCGTAATGAGATGGGGCTACCGGCAAACAAGTCACAGAATCATCGGATTCATAGCCGCCGGTATATGCTCGATAGGTCGTTAATGGCCCTGCCACGCTTGCGATGTCAAACACGCCTACACCAAAGGTCATGGGGATTCTTCATCCCTCTCGCTACTTAATGATTACCTGCAAATCATACTTCCCACGGGGCTTTGTAGGTTATGTTGTTCACACACCGCAAATGGACAGGTCGGCCGTGTCTATGCGTTGTTGATTCTCCTATTTGAATGGGCTGACCACAAATCTCGCAATACTGAATAAACCCCATTTCAACTCGCCTCGTAGATGATTTCTCGTTCTGTTGGTTTCCATTCTTCACTTAGAAATGTTATGATTGCTTCCCATGTTTTCATCCCTATTCCTTCGGGGGCTTCCCCCTCAAGTCCTTTGACTAATGCTGTAATACTACCAAAATGCTCATACAATTTCTTTGCCGTGCTTCGCCCAACCTTCGGTATGGATTCCAACAGCGCATGATGCCTGTTGCGGGTGGAATTAACGACCGTGACCTTCCTCACTAAGAATCCTACCTGTTCATGCTCTATCCGCTTCCGCAGATGTAGCAGGTATGCGGCAGTATCCTCTTTGGAATCGGTGTAGACCACCGGACAAACCTCAAGGCTCATGCGGTTCAGGAATTGGCGTAGGTTCCTGCGTTGTTGCTTATCCGCCCCATACATTCTATCAGGGTTGCCCTCAATGATGAGAATTGCGTGGGTGCAATTGACGATTAAACGGGAGAGTTGGTCTTCAATGCGTTTTGATTTCCACGAAGATAGAGCATCACCCCATGTTTTCCTCTCTATGCCCCATACCTCTCCTTCGGTTTCCAACCTAAAATCGCCTTCGGGAAGGCGTGTCGTGTCGTTGGCATCGAGCGTGGAGGAAAACCAAAAGTCCTCGTTGACATCCACCGTAGTTAAAACTTCACGCATCATCTATGATGATGCATAACCACCTACTTCATGCTTTGCTTCATTCAAACTCTTGCACGAAGTCAGGGGAAAATCCCCCGTTCTTGGTCGGGTCGACCATCTCCGGCTCAAAGACTTCATCGACTTGAGCCAAATTGAAAATCACCGCAAAGACACCCGTAATGGCCTCATCACTAATCATTCCACCATATTTCCTCATCATCGAGTCGGCATCCTCTTGGGTGACTCTAATGCCACTATCCTCATTCCTAATGGTTTCCAACATGGCTAACAATTGAACGAGTCCATCCTGCAAGTAATCCGGTGAAGCACCGCCAATTGAAGCCATCCTCGCCCAAATAAAAGCGATACCTGCGGAACTTCCTATCAGGTTTTCCTCGGTAGGATTTGCTATCGCATTATCAAGGATGACATCAACCGCCATTTTGAGTGTCCTGTCTTTTGTCATGTCATCTCCAACCCTTCCGAGTAGGGGCTTCTATTTAACCTTTTGGGCGAAACCACAACCGCATTCATAAAATCCTATCCTAATCTTCATCACCCTATGTATGCTTTTTGTTGAACACAATGGACAGCACCCATCAGGGCTATTGTTAGCCTCAATCACTCGTAGCACCATATACATCTCCATTTTCTTCTATTTTCTTATCTTCGTGTGGTGGTCATCCTATCGGAGTGGCTTATGTAGGGCATTATGATTCCTCAATTTCAGGCGGCCATTCCGTCGATAAATTGGCGGCCAACGAATCAAGATGAACAGCAAATGCCTCATCTAATTCCGCTTCCGACTCTCCATGATAGAGTATAACTTGATGCGTGTTTCGCCAAAGAAGCCCCATTCTTTTCAGTTGAGATAGAAGATGATAGGCGAGCCTGTGGTTATGGTCGCTTTGTGGGCCTACAAAATCGAGGGCTTCATCGAGTAGGCGTAAATCAATGCTGACTTCATGGGGTGGTTGGGACACATCTCCCTTTAGGGCTGACGACCTACTTAATGCTTCATACCGGGCTACTTACCTCTTTGGGATTCACAGCGCACCCACCAACAAAGGGAAGTTTAATGAGTTGCCGATATAAGAATGCTCGTTCCCAATAATCTATTTCCTCAAACCATTCATCAATGATGTTGGCCGGAAGAATTGGCCTAAGTAATTCAAAATACTCTCCCTTCACTTCTGTGAGTTTTTGTTTCTCTAACTGCCCCCAAAAGTAGCCGAACCGTTCCTTCGTTGCTGTCTTAGTCAATTCATGTTCTTCTCGCCATTCCGTCAATGCTTGACTCACTAATTCGGGCTTCAAGACCCCATAGGTGCGGAAGTAATATTCGGGGATAGATTCAAGACCCCCATAGGTCTTGACCAAAAAGGATGCGGTAGATGCACCAAAGCCGGGAATGCCGGGAATGTTGTCTGATGAGTCGCCCACTATGGCTTTCCAATCGGGAAGGTAATCCCAATCAATGTAGCCTACTTCCTTCTCGGCATCACCCTTCTTGATTTCGGATTGAAAATTGTGAATATGCAAGTCAGGCCGACACGCCCATAATTGGTAGAGGTCTTTATCGCCGGATAATACCCATACTTCATCATAGGTTTCACTCTTGGCTACTTCGTGGGCTATCAAATCATCCGCTTCCAACAGCGTATCATACTGTCCTTCCCATTCTTTCCCTAATTCCATCGGGTCAAGCCCCGCTCTTACTAATTGCTTCCGCAGGTCTTGGCCCTCATGTTCTGCGGCCGATACTGAACTATTCTTGCCCTTATTTCTATTGCCCTTGTAGTTAGGATAGATGGTTCCTCGATTCTGCCACGCCTTGACACCATCGTAGCAAACTATCACTTTTGTTTCGCTACTGTGGGGGTTGCACCCTGCTTGTCGCAAACGAAATTGGAGATACCTAATGTCATTCTGCAATTCCTTACACACAGCAATATTGAATTGCTTGCGTGTGCGCTTGCGTGACTTCATCAAGTGATATATTTTGCGGAGTTTTCCTTTCGGCCCCCAATGCCTTCCCAATCGTTGGACAAAAAATCCGGCATCAATGAGGACTAACCGCATGGTTCAAATATCTTTGTATAGACTACTTGAAGGTTCTTGTATGATACACGGAGAGGCACTCTTGAAGTAGTCGTTATTCCAATACATAGTAAATGGAGCGTAAAATTGACATCCCTAAATGGTTGGTTGCGCTGATGTGTTCATTCATTATGTTCTCCGGTATTGCATCCTTGACCCTACCCCATCCGTCTGCTTGGATAATTCCTGATGAATGCAAATGGTTAGAAGGAAAGGTCGTATCAAAAAGAATTGAGAATAAAAACTGCTTCCTCGATGCCTGTGTGGGAGATAGTATTTTGGTGATTGACCCATCCAATAACTTGTCGGACAACCAAAGCGTTCATGTATCGCCCGTGATATATCATTCTTCCCCTGTCGGAAGCCCCTACGCCCACTATCTATGCTCTTGATTCGGGCGTTTCGGGTAGAGGAATCTTGGATGCTTCTATCCATTCCTCATACACATACTCGTCGGTTTCAATTCGTATTTTGAGAATCCATCCCATGTTCGGCCGCTTGACTGATAGTATTTAAGGTGTTCGGTGATTGAGCAGGTTAAGACTGCGATTTGATAGGGGTTGGGAAATCACCAACGCCAATCTTCGGCCTCATCGGAGTCCAAATACCATTCCACATACTCATCTGCGGGGCCATCGTAAAACACTCTATCGTCATCGGTGTCATATTTCGTTTCACCCTTAATGTGCGGCACACCATCCAATTCATAGACAGTCCAAATGAACTCCTCCCCATGCCCTCTTGTTTCAGGCACTTCCAAGTAATAGTGTCCTATTTGGGGTCGGCCATACACAGGTTCGCTCATCATATCTCCCATTCCTGTTTCGGGATTGAGCGGCCGACGATAATTCTTGAAATGCGCTACGGTTTGTAAGGCTAAATCGCCCATCCCGTTGTAATCATTGAAAAGTGCCTCGCCATCACCAATTCTGTATCCTTCCGTGACCTTGCCTTTTGAAAGAAATTGAGCCAATTCCATACCATGCTTGCTTGGGTATCCATCGTATTTACGATACATCAAGGCGATTTCCTTTTCTTCAAGAGTTCCATAATCTTCCTTAAATGCAGTTAGGCTTCTCGTTCCCATACTCTCACTCATCCACTACTTCCCAATGCTTCGTCATGTTTTCCATGTTGTAGCAATTGCTGTTTCCTAATACACAGACCACGATGGCTTCTTTCTTCTTTGTAGCCTGATTGTAGGACATTACCTCAACGACTTCTTGGATTGGTTGAACCTCGCCGGTATGCTTATTTCTCATCATCTGCCCTGCGGTGTAAATCATTGTCCGGCCTCCCTAAATCCACAGGGGGTCACATATTCAAGCCAAACTGCTGAATACTCTCCGGTGGTAAGATATTGATTGGAATGTTCCTCGGCCTCCACTTCATTTTGGAAAACAATGCCGCCAACTTCCACCCCATCATCAATAGTGCGGGTCATCATTATTATCCAAGCCATAATCTATCCACACCCTACCATGTTATTAAGTGTTCCTATTCCTCACTAATCATATCTGTGTATGATTTTATCCTTTCAACCGCTTCGGAAAGTGGGGGAAGTGGGGGCCATCCTGCATCTATGGCTAATTCATTGACGGTGATATTGGGGCGTTCAGCCACCAAATACCCTTGTTCCTGAAAATAATGATTGGCGGAGATTTCCTCTCCTACCGTCATATCCAATTCATCCACAAGGAATATCAACAGCGCAGACACCACATCAGGGGCTACCGTGCCAAAGAAAGCGAACCGATGTCCTTGATAGGGGAACTTGTGGTCTTGGTTATTCAGCAGACCTAACCTCACCAAACCATTCATCAACTCATCACAATGGTATTTATCCTCATCATAGAAGTATTCAATGTGAGAGCCTGAAATCCTGATTACATACCCCATTATTTCACTTCCGCCATTACAATATCCAACCATTCATCAGAATTATTCTCCGGCGTATAACGGTATTCGTGAAAATCCAATTCCGCATCAAGGTAATAGACTATTGCCCATTTCCCTGCTTCGGTGATTGATGGGTGGAAAACCCCAACCCTACTCCACTTATCGTATTTACCCACACCTAAATCTTCTGAAGTTAAAATCCCTGCATCCACTAATGACTTCAAGACCCTGCCTAATTTGATTGGTGTGGTATCATCACGATTGCAGACCGGAATATGCACCCACAACTCACCGGATTCGGTGATATGCACACATTCGTTGTCGTGGTAGTCTTGCACCCAAAATGGACAGTCCATTATGGTTCAACCCCATCAGGAATTGGTTTCGTAAATGTTCCTCGTGCATCACAGGATTTGCACTTCAATAACACGACTTCTTTATCAATAATAGTGTGGGCTTTGGTATTCAAACAGGGCCACCCACAAAACGGACAATTCGCCATGTATTATTCTATGAGCCACCACATACCTAAAGCCTCACATTCCTTTCATATATTGCTCGATGGCCTCGTAAGCCTTATTTGTTCCATCCTCGGCATACGATTCACCCATTCCATGTAGTGTTCTTACCATTTCATCAAGTTTTTCCGAAGTGAAATCATGATGAACGATGTAATCTATGTGGGGGTATGTATCTTGTGCGAGCATGGCGTTGATTTCCTGTTCTATTTGGTTTGGTTCGGGAATGAGAATAGCAGGAGTTCCTGTATATGCGAGTTCTCCTAACAGCGAAGCACCACCCGTAGCCACCACAAATCGGGATGAAACCATATCCTCAATGAATCCATCGTTAGATGACTTGATGTTATCGAATAGTGGATGGTCATAGTCCAACCCTCCATAGAGTTTCACTCGCAATCCCTGTTTCTCGGCGTATTTCCCTAATTCGGGAAGGATGGCCTTCACACTTGGGCGAAGATATGCATGGATGTGTGCTTTATCACCTACCCACCTTCGACCTTCCACATTATCCCGAATAGATGGCCCCGCAAATGTTGTATTGGGAGCGTCGCACGGATAATCCACAGCCTTAATGACGATGGTATAGTCAGGTTCAGGCGATACAAAATCGTAGGCCATCCTAACTTTCATGTTTTTCCACCAATACTTGAACGGAAGAGAACATATTTTGCTAAATGCTTGATTGGAAAGTGAAATATAGGGTATATTGGCCGGTTTGGATGCCCTCGACAAGAGCGGTTCAAAATCAGAAATAACTAATTCGTAGTTTTCCTCACGGAGAATCCGAGCCAATTTGATGATGTTTGGTCGATTCTCATTGAAAAATCCTAATGTTGATAATGAAGTTCGCCAAGTTGACATAGTGGCGTCTGATGAGTATTGAAGGCGAGGCGTGGGCATTTGGTGAATACGATGGCTCCCGAATTGTTCGGTTAATGGTTGGATAGCATCACAACAAGTGAAAAAGGTGACATCGTGACCTGCGTTAATCAGTTTGCTTCCAACCGCAATCGCCCGTGTTGAGTGTCCACGACCTTCCCCTGCTAATCCATAGGCTATTTTCATTCCTCAACCGACCTCTTTCCTGCATATCGGGCTTCCGCATAGAGTTCCTCATCATACAGAATCCAATGTGCGGTGGAATAAGACACTCCTTGCGCCAAAATCCCAATCAATGCGCCCAATGTCAAGGAATTAGCGTAAATATTCTTGAATGGGTATCGTGCATAGACAGCGAGAACACCGAGAGCCAAAATCCAATGGTGAATATGGATGGTCTTTCCGCCAATATCCATACGGAGAGATGGGAAGAAATACAACCCGTAGGGGTGTGGGTGGATATACTCGGAAACTACGGCGGCAAAAACCGCTCCAACAATCACCGTTGCATTGAGATTCTGAAATAGAGAAGGTTTTTCATCACTCATCATCTACCGCCCCCGCAACAATCAATGCGCCCGCTACTGCGGTAGTGATTAACCCTACGGTGACCCCGATTGCGGCGAAAAACCCTGTGGAGAATGGATTGGAAATCTCTATTTTCACGGAATCATCCTCGGATTCTGCATGGAAGGTTTCTTCGGGCCATCTTGTGAGAAATTGTGCAGATTTACAGATTTTACACCATAGGCCATCCTTTCTGCGCCTATCCATGCACTCTTGACCATACAATTGACTACATTTTTGGCATTTATATGCACTATGCGACCATGTAGGGATGCAATAATCTTCGCACCCCTCACAATACACTAATTTGTTGCCGCCCCCTACATACTTCCAATCTAACCCCTGCCAATCCCATTCTGCGGAGAGGGATTCTCCATCAAGATAAATCATGTCGTCAGGCCATTTATAGCCGTATTCTTCTGCACAAGTCTTACAAGCGTCACCACCTTTCGTGGACATCATATCATCAAAACCTTCAATATCTTCTTTCGTAGCCCCACAAATGAAACAAATGTGTTCTTCATTTAATGACATGGCTTCAAAGGATTCTGCCCCGAAACTTTTATTGTATTCATCTTCAACCATTTTTTCGTTTTCAGGTTTTGAAATCCATTCGTTGAATCTTTTTCTGAAACTATCATTGTAAAAAGCCTCCTTTGTAAGACCTAAAACCCTTCCAATCCACAACCAATCAGACGGAATGCTTGTAAGAGGTAAGTCGTGGGAGCCACGCTTTTGACTACTGAAAAGTGCATTTTCAAAATAGGCACTTCTCGGTCTGCCTCTTCCGCCTCTCTTAATTTGACGACCATTTCTATCGTAGTATTTAATTTCAACGCCATCATAATCATAAATCGGAACATCAAAGGCAACATTTGTGTCGTAATGCAAGCGTGTCGTTCCTGCGTATTTTAGCACATCTCCTTCCTTTATCTCCTTTCTTTTCCTTCCATAGTATAGTGGCGATGCTTCTTTTCCTTTTTGCGCCCTATATTGTCCTGCGGGTAAAAAGTCTTTCATAGGTCTATTGTAATTGTAGCGATAAATATCTTTATTGTGCTTTATGAACTGTAAAAGGTTAAAAACAGTAGTCAGCCCTTGTAATCTCTTTCCTTCCTTGTTTCTTTTTTCATACGCAATCATGTCCTCATAATTATTACTATCGGATTTGGCGATTTTCATGCGAGTGTAAGGAGCATCATAAATAGAAACTTCCTTCCCGTTTTCATATCCAAGCCATGAAACATAACCTTGAGGATTTTTAGGGTCATAATTGAAGTTTTTATCTGTCCAACCATCACATTCAATTCCTAATTTTTCCTTCGCCTCATCACAAGCCTTTCTGCTTCCCGCAACATCAAAATAAAACTTCACGAAAAACTCTTTTTGGGTGTCTTCCATATCCACGAAGAAGGCTCCCTCATAATATCCATCACCATCTTCGCCCCCTTCTCGATAGTCAGTCAACAATTCTTTCCAATTTGCATTAGGAGAAGGTTCAGCATTAAATGATTCTGCTTCAAATCCACTCCTCCCCCATGCTTCTTCAATCTTTTTTATTTCTTCATCAGTTAATTTGTTCCATTTTGACATACATTTTCGGCAAGTTATTTTCATTTTACCTGCCGAACCATGCCCCCAAGCCGAATATCTATCACCTGTTCCACAAAGGGTATTTTCATTACCGTCATTGATACAATAAGCAGTATTCGCTCTCCAAGATTTGAAAATGGCGGGCATCATTTCAAAGTCATATTCGTTTATATCCCACACTCTTATTTTTTGACCCCCTATATCGTTATATTCTTTTGCGGAGAATGATTCTGCCGATTTTTGGGAAAAATCGTGTGATTCTGCATCATAATCTTCCTCATTCATTTCCTCTCTCAAATCCATAAGGTAATTGTAAGATGATTCTTTTTCCCTCTCTTTTCTATCATGGACTACACCATATCTGCATTTATCACAATGAGTCCACATAATACCAACATATCCCGAATTGTATGTTTTTACACCCTTCGTTGTCCCACATTCCTCACAAGTAATAATATTATCTGCGGAGAATGATTCTGCACCACAACAATCCACACATAAATAATTAGGTTCACTACAATTAGAACAAGAATGTGCGGGTGTATTACACCAAGCACACTTCGGGGGACAGGATTTACACCACCCACTACTACCAAAACATCTTTCACATTGAATATCTCCACAAGCCCCACAAGTTTTCATACCATAGCGATATTCGCATTTAGAACATCTTGGCCGACCTTGAGGGTTGGCGGAGAATGATTCTGCATCAAAGTCTGCCGAACCATCAGCATATTCATACAGATTTCTTATCGTTCCTTTACATTCGCACTCATGGCCTTCCATTTTTTGAGGGTAAATTGCTTCGCATGAATCGCACATTGTCGCCACATATTCAGCGAAGAATGATTCTGCACTCAATTTAATGTCCTTCTGTTGATTAGAGGACAATCTATCAACTCTTCTTTCATAAATCTCCATAGGCACATCGGAATTGGCAACTGCTTCTTGTGCATCTTCTAAGGTGTCGTAATTATCGCCATCTCCGTGTTCGCTCAAAGTATAGTAGTAGGTGTAATGAGTAGAGGCATTGAATGATTCTGCATCCATAACTTGAATACGCTTGGCTAATTTGCGTTCCCATCCATAATCCTCATAGGGGTGAGTCATAAAAATCTCTCCGATTGCATCCTCATTGATTTCTTCCCCTCCCCTAACGGTTTTGGTCGTGCGTATGTGGTAGTGCATACAATCAGGAGAACATCGTGGCGAAGGTGCAATCTTCTCAATTACTCCTTCAATGTAAGATGAGTCATTAGGCCAAAAGTCATAACTTCTCACCTTTGTTCCAACGGGCAGTAAATCATCATCCTCGCCTAAGTCACTCGCCCTCGGTTCTGCGCTGAATGATTCTGCCATTCGTGTGTAAAGTCCTGTGGCTTCTGTGAATACCTCTTGCAGTTGGTCGGCATATAGGTCGTTGTATTCTCCCTTGACTTTGATATTCAAATCATAGGTCTTGCGATTCCATCTTCTTGATTCAAACCGCATATCATATAGGTCGTTAGCATTGAGTGTGATAATCAGATAGTTTGCACCCAAAGAGTTGCGCCCTATTTTCATTTGCAGGGAATTGTTATCTCCATCCCATACCATCTCCTTTGCACCCGTCATCATACGGAAACGATTACCCCCCAACTGTCGGTATATGGTGTTTCCAACTTCCGTATCATTCTCACCTGCGGATTCGGCGGAGTATGATTCCGCATCAAGTGTGACGCCTGATGTATTCATCTTCTCATCCCAATCGTCTGAAACTCTTGGAGCAAGGAGATAATGATAGGTTTTCCCTTTGAAATCGAAGGTCATTTTGAGTGGCATATTAGGGGTTATGCCATTTTGAAGCGTGACTTCTGTATTGATAGGCAACTTCATAATGGCTTGCTTGAGGTTATCCGTGGAGTATGTTGCATTCTTGAAATTGATGAGGGTGTCTGCTTCTTTGAGAGCGGCTTTCATTTCTCTAACCGTCTTGGTTGCAGTCGGCCCATCGAAGTCAATAGCAGGTATTCGGGGTGCTGGTTGGCCGTTTGGCTTTTTCAATCCTATGGCTGATTCTGCCCCGTCGCTGTATAGCATCATCACATGGCTTGGGTCTACTAACAAATAATGCCCACCGCCTATGTATTGCCCCCAACCGATGTTGTTCATCATCTTCGCCCCCCAAACGGGGCGGTCTGATGTGGTAGATTCAGCACCCTTTTGATTAAGGACACGGCGGAAAGGCACTAATTCCTGTTTAGATTTTATTGGGTTGTAGCCCTCATCTTTTCGGGAATCTGAATGGCCTTCATTGTATGCAAAATTGTAGGCTTGGCCTTCTGAACTACCTGACCATCTTCCGAATCGCTGTTGGTAGTGCTTGTCGCAAAGAACAATTGCTCCCCGCTTCAATACATGAACGGCCAAGTCACCACAAACTGAACACTTGGGAGAACCAAGCATAGGGGACTTCCCACGACCTGTTTTCTGCATCATAGAATCACTCAATAGACAATTCCGGCCTTCTTCAAGTATCGACTTGCGGCAAAGAGGCTTCCTGCAAGTAATCCAAGATTTCCAAGTGTAATGGCTTGACGATTGGCGACTTCTTCGGAAGTGCCTTTCCTTCCTTCAATTCCTGCCCATATCAGGGCGGAGGATGCTCCTAATGCCCCAACAAGAGCAATCGTGTAGACAACGACATCGCCTAATGGTTGATTTGAAGCATAATATTTCTGTGGTAGTTTCAACGGGTTCATACGGGTCGTTTAGTTGAACCGCTACTTAAAGACTACGATTATTCTTCTTCTGAACAGTCTGTAAACCCTAATGTCATGCTCGACCAATCGGATTCATCGGTGCGAGCCTTACCCAATGGAAGTTGGTGGGTGTCCTCACCGTTTTCTTGAAAGTGGCTAATAAGTTTGTCGGTCAAGTCAAATTGCTTCTCGTAGATGGTTGTAAAGTGTTGAAATAGAAATGTGAATCCACCGAGATTCAAGATGAGTAAGCCAACCAAGTAAAGTGTGTATTCACTCATTCAATCACCTTATTTTCAATAAGGTCACACAGTATTCGGCGATTCTCCATATCCACATCACAGAAAAACTTGAGTGGAGTATCTCGGAATTGAATCCATCGGTTCAAGTGGTATTCATCATCATATTGGGGGCTATCGGTCGGAATCTCCGAAAAGAAATACCCCATGAAATCAGGGTAGTTAGTGCGTGACCAAACATCACGGAAGGAAATTAGTATGTCATAAATTGTGCGTGGCGGATTCTCCATAGTTTTCATCTCCGATTAACCTATCCTATCGCATTCATGTTATTAAATGTTGTGATGGGGTCTGTTGCGAGGCTACTATCTCCATAGGAGAGTAAATCCCCTCATTCCTCTTCATCGGGTGAGTCATATAAGTCACTATCAAAGAATACCCATCGGGATAGGTCACCTGCAATCGTTCCATCGTCAAGTTGTCTTAAGTAGAGTGATAATTTCTCAAACGAATCGAAAATGAAGTGATAATCCATTATACCGAATAACCAATTGGGGGCGTTCTCTTTTCCACCCTCAACAACAACGAGAGTTGGTTTGCGCTGATTAAGTGAATTGACTATTTCATGGACTGTTCCAAATACAGGAACTTCGGGATGAAGATACGCAATTACTAAATCCGAAATATCCACCATTCTCAAATCATAATGAACAATTGGTTTCATTCGTTGGGCAAGTTCTAAGAATCGACCGTTGGATTTTAGAGCCATCATAGCCTGTTTCTCATCGTCAATTTCTCTATACTTGGCCTCTTTAATGGGTTTATCGCAGGGGTCAAGAATAGTGCATCCCAATTCTTGTAATAATGGATAGAGGGCTAATCGCCATCCCACACCATCATCGGGGGCATTATCAATTGGCCCTGCAAGATAACATCGTAGACTTTGTAAGCGGTGCATGATATAGATTGAGGCAAGCACCTACTTAACGGCATCGGTTTCAAGACCGTTCCAAAATCGTTCATACAATTCATACATGGGAATGAGGTAAATGGTGGAAATTATTTGAAGGGGCCAACCGAGCGATTGGTAATCCGCCCACCAATCATCCGAAAATAACCAAAACCATAGGAGAATAATAGGTTGAAGCGTCAGGAACCCCCACCACGGGCGAACTACCATGCGAACCGACATTACCACACCTTGTAAAGCACTACTCCTGAAAGCCCTGCGGCTGATAAAGCGGCGACTGTGCGAATAAAGGCCATGACATGACTATGGCTCTCCAACCACAATTCAAGAGAATTGCGAGATGTGAGCAATTCTTCCTTGGCTCTATCAACAAGTGATTTCTTCATTTTGTTCTCCCTCTTTGCGCTGTCGTGTGGCTTCATCCTGCCTATGTCTATCGGCTTCCATCTTGAATACATGACAATGTTTGCAGTAGAGTTCAGAATACATTACCGCTTCTCGCATCCACTCATGCTCGCAAAGCAAAGATAATTCCCTCTTGAAATCCCTCTCCTGTTTCTCAAGAGATACACGCATTTCATTATATTCAGATTCTAATTGTCGGCGTTTTTCCTGCACACCCACCCATTTATTCCGTAGGTCTTGAATCCGATGATTGTCGGCCATATCTCTAATTATTGTCCACGACCTACTTAATGGATTCGACCTCAACTATTAAGTAGAATGTAGCACCATGAATGAGTATGCCGAAGGTAGATATAGTCATCCCCATCCATAATATTCCACTCGCACAATTGGCGGATTGCTTGACATCGGTTGAGAATCAATCCTTCCAAGATTGGGTAGTGTGGGTTGTGGAATCCTCCGAATCCTCTAAAGATGGTGAAGCCGAATATTTATTGGAAGGTTCTGATGACCGCTTCCACTACTTAGTTCAATCAGAAATTGGGGTGTCCAACGCTCGGAATGAAGGGGTGAAATCCGGTTCCGCCCCACTCGTTGCTTTCCTCGATGGTGATGATACATGGAATAGTGATTACCTTGAACAAATGGTTGCCTCGATGGATTCAAGACCCGTGCAGGGTGTGTGGGGTGTCTGCTATTCTCCTATCTCCTTCCATAGCCCACTCAAGGGTGGAAAACAAAACGGGAAATTAGTTTGGTCGCCTTATGATTCGATAGAACGATTTGCGCCTACTCAATTCTATTACTACTTCATGGTGAAGGCAATATACCCATCATCCTTAATGGTTTCAAGACCCGCCTTTGAACAAATTGGGGGCTTTGATGAAGAAGTCCTGTCGTGTGAGGACACGGATTTTGTGATGAGGTTGGCTATGAGTTGTGCGCTGTGTCATGTTCCATCCGCATTGGTGAAACGCACCACATCGGTAGAATCCACTAAGACCAATTACGAAGTCGAGAAATGGACAGGGTGGCTCATAGACGCCTACCCGTGGCCGACTCTCGATTCCAAACCTGACGGCTTCGATGAGGGATGGTGGGAATGGATGGTGGATTATATCACTCTTGGGAATCACAAACCGGCAGAAGTGGTCTTAGAGTAGTGTGCCTATGCCGCCGTATTGCCTACGGGTGATTGGAACTGACTTAATGAAATGAAGAATATGCTTGCCCGACCATGCATTGCCGGTGCTATCGTAGGCCATCGTAATATCGGCACAGACGATAGCCGCCTCGACTACTTCTTCAGGGTTCGTAGCCCACCTCAAAACTAACTCGCCCTGATGGTCGGTGGACAGTATGAACAACAGTCCACCGATGTTATTGGGCGCATTCACATCGTTAATGAACAGGCGGGTTTCTGTGTTTGGTGTGTATTGCACCATCATACCCCATCATCAAGCAATCCGTTCAGCCACTCCAACCGTTCTTTCACTTCGGCGATTTTCTCCTTGAGAAACTCTTTCGACATGACTTGCACATTCCACGGAAGGGGGTTGCCGATGTATTTCACACTTTCCCCATCCTCGTAGCAGTCGCTCACGCCATCCCAATTAGGGTCATCTTGAATGTGGATGCGGTGGTCGTTGAGAACATCGTAGTAGTTGGGGAATATATCGTTTCCACATTGCCACGGCCTCGCATTCTCGTAAATCTCACAACACAGGCTATCCCACCCTATGCCTTGCCTCGTCGCATGAGGATTCAAAATGTTATCCACATCTATTCTCGCACGATTACCCAACAGGTAGTCTTGAAGTAGTGTGGGGTCATTCTTGAACCTATCGCCGATTGCCACAATCATGCCCTCAATGGCCGCAAGCATGGGGCTACCCCCTATGCTCTCCAACCACTTTCGGTAGTGGCCGTAATTGATTGCACAGCCCACCGTATGTGGGTCATCTGTTTCCGATGAATAGTATTCGCAACGGACATCGTAGTAATACCCACCGACAACCACATAATCAACATGGGGGTTTGCATCGGCGAATGCGGCCATTTGCTTCAAACCATCCAACGGAGCCACCATATCCTTTCTAACTTGGCCGAGTATGTATTTGTAATTGCCCGACCTTGAAGAATCAAGCCTATTCGCCATGCACCATCCAAAGTGCTTTTCAATAGAGGCCATATCGGGCTTCATCCAACCCGTTTCGTTGGCGTGGCGAGCGTTGCGGAGTTGGTCAAAATATCTGTTGTTCTTGTTGTCGAATACGACATCGTTCTTATCCACCAAGTTATCGAAATCGAATCCGGTTTCCTGCATCCATCCCTTATTGTGCTTCTCCGGTCGCTTCTTGATTTTTGTGCCATTGACACGACCTTTGACTTTCTCCACGGCTACCATGATTCACTCTTGGCGGAAGCAAGTATTTAACCGTTGCGGGGGCGGATGGTGGGTGGGTTATGGCTTCAATTCCTTCAACAGCGAATCCATACTTCTCATATCCCCCACATAGGCGTTTAATTGTCGTGGAGGGATGCGCCTTTTGAAAATATCCCATTGATGCGGTCTTAGCCCTCATTTTTTTCATCTTCGATAACATTTTTTACACAGGTCAAGGAACATAATTCTAAACTTTGCTTTTCTTTCACAAATACTACATTTCATACGCTCGCCCCCTGTATAGAACTATCATATCGCCAACATAATTCGGGGTGTGGGGCTTCAAGCCCCTTCAAAGGTCTTGAGGGCATCCTTGTCGGCCTCGATTCTCGCCTTGAGATTCTTCTGAATGAGTTTCACCAAATCGTCATATCCTTCGTAGTCTTTACCCCATAGAAGTTGTGCGGCTATATCACCCGTCAATGGCATCCAATGATACTGTGCATATCGCCCATAGCGTGAGTCCTGCCTTAGTCCGAGAGGGTGTGATTGACTGCTATTGGCTTTCATCCACGCAACGAATGAGTGCCACTTGCCTTCCATTTCTACATCGGTTGTTCCTTGAAGGGCGATTTTCAATGCGATATACCACTTATCCATTTGGTCTTGAGTCGGCCAATCACTAATGGGTGGTATCGCCCGTGCGCCCATGTAGCGAGTAGCGTAGTATTTTGGTTTGGGCTTCGTGATGTTTAGTCGCTCATCGTGAGAGGAAGATAGCCAAGACCCCGATTCCCTTGTGGCCTCATGCTGTGACCGCACCCGCATAGTCCGTGGGTTGCCCCTATCCATCCGCTCTCCCAAAATAACTGCCGGTGAGGGAATTAGTGTGGAGTATGCTCTCCAATCCTTCCTACCCGACCTGTCTGAACTGTAATATCCTCTCCGTGATGGAACATTATCGTAGGTGATAGTCTTTACTTGAGGGTTGTCCTTGATAAATTGCTTGGCGGCAATCAATTGAGCGAACATCTGCTCCTGCGTGGGTATGTGAGTGGGGAGATGATTATACCACCTTCCTTGAAACGCCCAATACATCCTGTTGATGGCGTTTTCTCGTTGCCTTTTGTCTGCGTTATCCTCATCGGCGATATTTCCCTTCGTCGCCTTCACGACATCATCCACTATTTCGGCGTATTGGTCGCTAAGAAGTAGCGGTCGTGTTTCACCCTTGCCCGCACCCCACCTGTTAGGGTCTGACCCTTCAAATGCCTGACCAATACCCATCGTGTAATATTCATGGTCGCCCTGCTTTGAAGCATGAGGCGTCAAATCCTTCCACTTGATAAAACTGTCCTCAAAATCCTTCTGTTCCTGTGTGAAGGAAGTCTTGTGCCTGAATTGGCTCGCCATAAACTCTTGAGATTCCGTCATGTATTTAATGCCTTCGGCCTGATATATCTTGCCCACTACACTACTTCCTGTGAGGAATGGTGTCGTTGATGGGTCATACGACCATTGAACAGCGTCAATGTTGGTTTCGTTCTTCCCTTTGTATGCCCCGTGTTTCTTAATTCGGAACGATTGAAGAATAACTTGAGAGCCGGTGGGTGGAATTGTATTGTATGTCCCTGCGAACCACTTTAGATTGTGACCGTTGTCCGTCACAAACGATACAATAGTCTTGCTATCACCATCCCATGATGAAGTGAAATTGTGTAGTCCTGCTACTGACGCCTTTACATTCTTCACAGTATCGTGGTAGTTAGCCGGATAGTGGCCCGCCATACCACCACTTGTAGGAGATTTAATTTGGTATGCGTGACTTTTCACCGAGCCGCTCGGTTGTGTAAGGTGTGACATGATGTTGATTTTCATTCGCTTTTGTCTTTTATCGTAGGTATCCTGACCTTCAACGGTGAAGTTGGTTAACCAAATCTCCGCAGGAAGGGGGTTTGCGTCGAAACTTGTGAAATAATATCCATCATCCCCTCTCCACTTGTGCATATACGAGCCGAGCCTTGTTCTCTTTGGGGGGAATTGTCGTTTGACGAGGTAGCCGCTTGATGTGACCGCATCATTCTTCTTCGCAGGGAAGTAATCATTAGCCACTTTGGGTTTTGCGGGTGGGTCGGTGAATAGATAGTGATATGGGAACATAGAAACAGCGAGGGGTAGACTTTGTGAGTTTCGGCCGCCCTCTTTCCGCATCACTAATCCTGATTCGATGACTGCCTTAATATTCTTCAAGACGGTTTCATCACCTACCCACATTTGAGTCGGAAGTTGTGGGAGTTTTCGGAAGTAGTTAATGACCTTTTCGGCGTAGCCTCTCCCTTCTGCCGAAGGAATGTAGCCCGTGCTAAGGTTCCAAGACCCCTTGAGGGGATTTCCACCTGCACCAAGATTGGAAGTAGTAAGGTAGGTCTTACCATTGGCCTCAACGAAACGATTTTTGAGATACTGTTGGGATGAAAAGTTAGAATCAATACGGGGGTCTTGGTCTTGATGGATAATTGCCGTGAAGATTTTATCAGTAGCCTGTGTCCATGCACTACGCCACGGAGCGTATCTGCGGTAGTATTCATCCGGCTTGATTTTAGGTGGGTGAGTGAGTAAGTAGTCGGCATAGGTAGCCATGAAATAATTGAGTGCGACTTCCTTCACCCCATATACGCCCCCACCGCCTGTTCCTCTCGCCACGAACTCGGTAATGTATTGAATCATTTTGGGGTCAATCCCTGTGTATTCAAATAAGCAATTGTTCCCTACCTGCTTCAATGACTTATTCTTGAGGTTTTGAATGATAACGGAAGTATCCCTCTTTTGTCCGACTTTACAATGGTCGCACCTGCGAGGGTCGTAGGGTTGGCTTCTAAATGAATCCAACGCTAATACTTCATCGGGGGATAAGTCGGGCATCGGTTGGATAATGGGTCGTGGATTTGTTTCAGAAGTGGCTTCAACCTTCCCAAGCACCTTCCATTCAGGGGTGAGAAGGATGTTGTTGGTGATGAGGCTAACCCTCACCCCCATTTCATACAGCGAACCATCCTCATGATAGGATGCGGCCATAGGAATTGTATCCCATTGTCGGATAGGGATTTCTTCGGGTTCTCCCACCACAAAGTCAAAGGGGATATTCCTTTTGTCTGCCGCTCGCTTGATTCTGCGTAGTAGGTTCACCATTTTTTGCTTTGTGCCGGGTCTTGTCGTGCGCTTCACAATTACTGTTCCATCGGCTTGTTGTTGTGAGGAACTCAATAGGAATGGTGAGGTTAGCATCCGGTTTCGGACTTCCGATGCCAATTGCCCTCGATATTTATGAATCTCCTTATCACTTTTACCCATGATTTCAATTGCCGCTTGGATGGATTTATTGAGGTTCTGCAAGTAGGTTGTATTCTCCTTCTTGACTTTTTCTATGTCTATTTCGGCGACATCAGCAATTTCCCCACTTGGAAGTTTGACTTTCTTTTGCACAAGCGGGGCTTTTCTGACTTTGAACAATCCGGCTACGGTGTGGGCTACATCATCCAATAATTCATTATACGATGAAGCCACCATGCCCTTAATTCAGGGCTTTCGCTACTTAATACTTTCAAATTATTTAGTAGTTAATTCTTCATTTCGTAATAGGTTTGGGCGTAGAACCAATCGCCGGGTTGTTGGTCTGTGGCGTTATCCAAACCGCTTGCGTGTATTTCAATCGTTAGATGAGAAACATTGGTGATACTGATTTCAAAATATTCGTTGCCTTCACTTAATTCGTGAGAAAACACGGTTTCATTTTCGTTAATCAACGAATAATTCATATACCCTTGCGACCACAAGAGCGGTTCGTGGAAAGACACTTCTAAATGAACCGTGACCAACACATCTCCGGTTTGATTGAACGATATTATCGTTTGATTCCCTACACTCATAGGTGCAAGATTCCAAAATTGGTAAGAATTGTTTGTCCACTTCTGCTCAACGATTTGCGGAATGTGTGGCTTATCTTCCGTCTTGCCTACGGTCGCAACACACCCACTAAGAAGGATGGTGATGATTAGTAGAACTGCTACTCGCTTCATACTATCGTATTTTACCGTCAAGTATTTAACAGTTGGTAGGGGATTGAATCAAGGTGTATCGCTTGTAGCGTTGGCCGGTTGGGTCTTTTCGCCATTCACTCTTGAACTCGTAGCCTATTTCCTTCAAATCTAAGATACGGCGGGGTAGTGAACGGATTTTGTAGACCGAAGCGGCCTCCACTCCTGAAATAGTCGGGGTGATTTGGAAATGGTTAATCAACATCTCCTTTTGCGTCAAAATGGGCGGCATGAAGTAGACTATGGCTACCACCTATTTAACCGTAATCATAATCCACATTATCTATTGAATACCGTGAATGTCCAAAGGTGGATTTTCCAAATAATTTACTAATTTCCTTCCCCATTCTTCAGGGCAATCCATCTTACTGATATGACCTTCTATCATATTACAACTCCCACATAGAACTCCTCTAATTTTTCCTGTTTTGTGGTCGTGGTCAATACAGCCTACACCATTCATTGAACCCTTCTTCCCATCCCTCCCGTAAGATATTGCATCATCACAAATCATACAATTTGTTTGCGAAGCGATTTGATATTTTAGGACAGAATATGAGGAAATATTGTATTTATTCTTTGTATTCGCACAATTGATACAAGCATATACTCCATCATTCGTGTCCCACAGCGATGCAGGGCGAGAACACACGAAACATTCTTCACCATGATATTGAAGTTTAGTCCGACAAGACCTGCACAATTGATATGTAGAGGTTTCTATGATTGATAGTTCCTCGCAATTATGACATAATGCCTCATCTCCCACCATCACCTGATTCTTCACAGGAGATACCAACCCTTCTTCTTCTGCTTTTACGAAAGTGTCGGGGCGGGCGAGCCATGATACCCTTTCTTCTATCAATCTTTCAAATGCCCAATGCTTATTTTCAAGCCATCTTGAGTGACAAGCCAAGCACAATATGTGGCCCTCTCTTCTTGTGAAACGAATAGAGCCATCGGAAACCGCCCCACAAGCGGGAACCTCACATACTTCACCAAAATACCGATATAGAAATACACAAGAGCGGCACAATTGATGGGGAGTATTGTGTATCTTGGTAAAACGATTACAACCCCCTTTACAAATGCCTAACTCATTCATCTTAACCCGTTCCTCTTTAGGGATTTTAGGCAACAAACAGTTTTTCCACGATTCAATCATAGTGATTCCCATGCCTTGAAAGCCCACGGAGCGACAGGTTGTGCCAACTCATACACAGCGATGGCATAATCCTGAATCTCTTTTTGTGCAGAATCGGCCATTCGCAATTTGAGG